>Ga0302314_10005622_pt1 | contig 22789 bp, 26 predicted proteins | sample III_Palsa_N2_3_FD_200533 | JGI IMG/M metagenome (GOLD analysis project Ga0302314, IMG submission 200533) | Peat permafrost microbial communities from Stordalen Mire near Abisko, Sweden - III_Palsa_N2_3 | ecosystem: Environmental > Terrestrial > Soil > Palsa > Peat permafrost | place: Sweden... | reverse complement strand
TTGCTGAAAAGGTTTCCCCCGCTACACTTGCCATCCTCCAAAAAGAAGCCGGTTGGAACGTCGTTACCGCCGACAAGATTGCCCCCGGTGGACTACCCGCCGAACTCGCCGATGCCGATGCCTTGATCGTCCGCTCGGCTGTGCAGGCAGACGCTGCCCTGCTGGCTGCTGCTCCCAAGCTCCGCATCATCGGCCGCGCCGGTGTCGGTGTCGATAACATCGACGCGGAAGAAGCCACGCGCCGCGGCATCGTTGTAATGAACACCCCCGGCGCCAACGCGGTTGCCGTCGCCGAACTTACGCTCGGCCTGATGATCTCGATGTCGCGCTCGATCCCTCGCGCAAACTCCAGCATGCACGCCAGCAAGTGGGACAAGAAGTCGCTGCAAGGCTCTGAGCTGCGCGGCAAGACACTCGGCATCGTCGGCTGCGGCCGCATCGGCCTTGAAGTAGCGCGCCGTGCGAAGGCCTTCGGCATGACGCTGCTCGGCTACGATCCCTTTATCGCTCCCGTGATCGCTCGCGAAAACGGCATCACGCTGGTTCCCATCGACGAAATCTTCTCCAGCTCTGACTTCCTTTCGCTGCACGTCGGCCTTACGCCACAGACCGAAGGCCTGATCAACAAGACTTCGCTGGCGATCATGAAGAAGGGCATCCGCATCATCAACTGCGCACGCGGCGAGCTCATCGTCGATGAAGCGCTTGCTGAAGCGATCAAGTCCGGCCACGTCGCCGGTGCTGCTCTGGACGTCTTCCGCCAGGAGCCGCTCAAGGACTCACCCTACTTCGAGCTTGAGAACGTGCTGCTCTCTCCGCACATCGCCGGCTCGACCGACGAAGCGCAGGAAGCCATCGGCATCCAGCTCGCCAACCAGGTTCGCGACTACCTGAAGCTCGGCGTCGTACAAAACGCCGTCAACGTAGCGTCGCTTTCGGAAGAAGAGTACGCCGAGGTTTCGCCCTATATCGAGATGGCGGCACGGCTTGGCCAACTTCTGGGTCACGCTGCCGGATCAGCCGGTGGTGGCAATATCGAAAGCATCGCTCTGACCTATAACGGCCGCCTGGCGCAGTTGAAGACGGACATGATCCGCAACGCGGCCATCGCCGGCGTGCTGCACGGAGCCGACAGCATCAACCGCATCAACGCCGCAGCCGCGGCTACAGAACGCGGCATCCGCATCCAGGAAGACAAGCGCGAGCACGTCGCCGGTGGTACCGGCGCGACGCTGCGCCTGGTGCTGCACTGGACGCGCGGCGGCGAGCAGGGCGACTGGACCGGTGTTGCCACCGTTCTCCACGGCCACTCTCCACGCCTGCTCAGCTACGACGGCATCGATATCGAAGCCGAGCTCGCCGGCACGCTGGCCATCATCCGCAACCAGGATGTACCCGGCGTTATCGGTCGCATCGGCACCATTCTGGGCGAAGCGAAGCTGAATATCGCCAGTTTCGCGCTCGGCCGCAGCGGCTCCGGCACCACCAAGGGCGCGCGCGTTCCGGAAGGCCAGGCACTCGCCGTCGTCCAACTTGATGTTCCCCAGGAATCGCAACCCGCGCTCCAACAGGCGATTGTCGAACTCCGCAAGGTAGAAGCTATCGCCAGCGCCCGCACCGTTGATCTGGGCAAGCTGTAAACTGAATCGAGGCTTGCAGCCCACCGCAAGCCCGTAGGAAACCTCCCCATGCCGAAGTCTTTTCGTTCGTCCGCCGTTCTCTTCGCGTCCACGCTCGTCCTCGTCGCCGGTTGCCACAAAGGCCCGCAGGATGGCGTTGTCGCCACCGTCAACGGCCATCCTATCCAGCGCACCGATGTGGACAAGGTCTACAACGCGCAGCTCGCCAGCAACCCGCAGCAGGTGCCTTCGACGGACCAGGCTGACTCGTTGCGCCTCAACATCCTTCACGAGCTGATCGTGGAAGAAATTGTGGAGCAGCGTGCGGCCAAGCTCAACCTCACAGCGACCGACGCCGAAGTCGATGCCAAGCTCGCCGAGATGAAGGCTCCGTACACCGAAGAGCAGTTCCAGGCACGGCTCAAGGCCTCCGATCACACGCTCGACGACGTAAAGCATGACCTGCGCCGCTCGCTGACGATCGACAAGCTGCTGAACAAGGAGATCAACTCCAAGATCACCGTTACCGACGGCGACGTCTCAGGCTATTACAACGCACACAAAGCGGAGTACAACCTGATCGAGAACCAGTACCATCTCGCGCAGATCCAGGTGACCGATCAAGGTGCAGCGCAGTCCGGCAACCTGCAAGGCTCTAAGGCCACCAGCGACGAAGAAGCTCGCAAGAAAATCCAGGCTCTGAAGAACCGCATCGATGCGGGGGAAGACTTCGGCGCACTGGCCATGAACTTCTCCGAACGTCAGGACACCGCTCCTAACGGCGGCGACATGGGCTTCGTCACCGAGTCGCAGATGAAGGGTGACCCGGCTACCTACGCTGCCATCATGAAGCTCAAAGCAGGCCAGACCACCGACATCCTGCCGTTGCTGGATGTCACCAGCCACAAGCCAGCCGGGTACTCCATTTACAAGCTCATCAGCAAGGACGCCGCCGGTCAGCGCGAACTTGGCGACCCTCGTGTGCAGCAGGCCATCCGCCAGCAGCTTCACGACAGCCGCTCACAGCTCTTGAAGTCGGCGTACTTCGAAGTGCTTCGCGATCAGGCTAAGGTCGAGAACTTCCTTGCCGATCAAATCTTCAAGAACGCAGCACAGTAAGACAGAGAGTCGAGGTTAGAGAGTATTGAACATCGTCGTCACCAGACAGCTTTTGCTCTGCGCTCTAACCTCTACGCTCTGTGCTCTGGTTCTTACCGGCTGCAACTCTACGCCGCCGTCAATGCCGCTCGATCAGCTCAACGCGCAGCAGGCCAGCGGGCACCAGGTCTTTGAGACACACTGCTCGCAGTGCCACTACGACCGCGTCTCCGATCCGCTGCACGGCCCCGGCCTGCGCGGCGTCTTCAAGAAGCCTTATCTGCCCAGTGGCGCACCGGCCAACGATGACCGTGTTACCGCAGCCGTACTCCACGGTCGCAACCTGATGCCCGCGCAGCCCAACATGGACCCGCAGGACATGAACGATCTGCTCGCTTACCTGCACACCCTTTAGATCGCCATGACACCAACTCCGCCATCCTCGAACCAACCCGCCGAAGACCTCGGCTTTCGCTCCCGCCATCTTCCCGGCACACCCGCGGGCGAGGCCAAAGGCATGTTGCCCGGCATGGCCGTCATCGGCATGTACCTGCTGCTGATGGGCATGATGAACGCCTTCGCCGCCATACAAAACAAGTTTGGCAACGGCGGCGCGAAGTACAGCATTCTCGGCATCTGCACGCTGCTGGTCATCGGCGTCTTCGGTATGCTGCGCCTGCGGCGCTGGGGATGGGCCTTGGTCACCGCAGGCTGCCTGCTGCTCGCGGGCGGCTACTTCTACGGCTTCCACCGCGCGCACTTCGCGCCGTACATTATCCAGGGCCTGTTCTCAATGGTCTTCTTCCTCTACCTCAGCCGCCCGGAAGTCCGCGAACGGGTTCGTTAGCGCAACGACTGCAACCTGCGCAACGGCATACAATAAAACAAGCATGGCCCCTCTCGTCCAATCCGACGCGCTGATCCAGATCGATCTCACCCCGCGCAAACCCGTGTCCAAGCCGGAGTGGCTGAAAGCCCGCGCGCCCATGGGCGAGACCTTCCACAACCTGAAGAAGCTGGCCCGCGAGCTCAACCTGCACACCGTTTGCGAGAGCGCCCATTGCCCAAACATCGGCGAGTGCTGGAACCATAAGACCGCGACCTTCATGATGCTCGGCAACCTGTGTACGCGACGCTGCGGCTTCTGCGCGGTACCCAAGGGCAAGCCCGAACCCATCGACCACCAGGAGCCCGAGCGCGTGGCGTACGCCGTCGCGCAGCTTGGCCTGAAGCACGCCGTCATCACCAGCGTGAACCGCGATGACGACAACATGGGTGCCGCGCAAGCCTTCGTCAACGTCATCCAGGAGATTCGCAAACAAGCTCCCGGCTGCCAGGTGGAAGTGCTCACACCCGACTTCCAGGGCGTCGAAGCAGCTCGCCAGCTCGTCGTAAATGCGCGGCCCGAAATTCTGAACCACAATATCGAAACGGTGCCGCGGCTCTACCGCGTCGCCAAGTCCGGTGGGCGCTACGAGAAGTCTTTACACTTCCTCGACAGCGCGAAGAAAGAATCAAGCCTGCATCCCGACGGCCCCATCGTGACCAAGACCGGCATCATCGTCGGCATGGGGGAAGAGATGCATGAGCTGCTCGGCGTCTTCCGCGATCTCGCTGATCGCAAGGTGGACATCCTCACCGTCGGCCAGTACCTGCGTCCCTCGCGCGACCACCTGCCGATGTCCCGCTTCTACACGCCCGACGAGTTCGCTTTCCTCAAGCACGAAGCCCAGCAGATGGGCTTCCGCCACGTGGAAAGCGGCCCGCTGGTTCGCTCCAGCTACCACGCGCATGAACAGGCCCAATCCACAGGACTAGCCTAATGCTTCTGAACTACCGTTTCGCCCTTCGTAGCTGTGCGCTCGCTCTCCTGATCGCAACCGGTGCATCCGCGCAAGCTCCGAACTACGCCGCAGAGCGCGCCGAAAACGCCAAAGGACTCACACAGCCTTACGGCTGGTTCTCGCTCATCGGCCTGGAGTCCGTCAAGCCCTGGATCACGACCGTTGGCTCCGCAAAAGACAACACCGTCATCGTCGCGGCAGCGCCCGCGCATCTCATGACGCTTTCCAACAAAGACAACGTCGTGACCATCACCGCCGCGGCGTCTTGCCTCCAGTTCCAGGACAAACCGGTCTCCGCTGGCTTTGTCTTCTCAGAGGATGAAAGGCTGTCCTCTGGCCTCGGCTGCAACACGCTTCGCTTCTGGGCGATCCATCGCGGCAATCAGCGTTATCTGCGCATCAAAGACTCCAATGCACCAGCGTTGCAGCACTTCCACGGCCTCAACTGGTACGCACCCGATCCGCGCTTCCGCGTAACCGCTCGCTGGATTCTTTATCCCACACCACACACAATGAACGTGATGAACAAGCTCGGCCAGATCACGCCCGTCCCTGTTCCCGGCTATGTAGAGTTCAAGCTCGCAGGCAAGACCTACAAGCTAACGCCGATGGAAGCTGACAAAGACTCGCTCTTCTTCGTCTTCCGCGATGAGACCTTCAAGCAAACGACCGACGGTGGCGGACGCTTCCTTTCCACCGCAGGCCCCTCAAACGGCATCGCCCAACCCGGCACAGTCGTTCTCGACTTCAACGAGGCCACCAACCCGCCCTGCGCGTACACCCCGTACGCAACCTGCCCGCTGGCGACACCGGAAAACCGCCTGCCCATCTCCATCACAGCCGGCGAAAAGCGTTACGACAACTAGAACCCGATAATCCGCCCCCGCGCCTTATTGATCTCTCGCCGATCCTTCTTCGTCGGCCGACCCGCCGGCAACTCCCAAGCCGCCATGGCTTTCCGCTCTTCCTCCGCCTTAGCCCGCGCCAACTTACTTGCCTCTGTCTCGCGATAAAGCCCCTGCGCCGCCGCAGCAGGCCCACGCACCGAGCTTAGCCCAAGCACCTCCACCACAAACTCGCCGCCCTCACTCTTCACCCGCAGCACATCACCCACACGCACATCACGAGCGGCCTTTGCTTGATGCTCGTTCGAGACGATGCGACCCATATCGCAGCTATCCGCCGCCAGCGCACGCGTCTTGAAGAACCTCGCCGCCCACAACCACTTGTCCATCCGCACTGTATCCATCAATCCGCAACCACTCCCTGCCCCGCCATATTTCTATTGTAGGACGGCTGTGACTCACTCCAAGCCCGCGAATTCCGTATCATCATCACTGAGCTCTCATGGAAACCACACCCCGCACACCGCTGCTTGAAGCCCGCGACCTGGTCAAGGATTACAGCGCCGTGCGCGTGATCGACAACGTCTCCGTGCAGCTCTATCGCGGCGAAACACTGGGCCTCGTCGGCGAATCAGGCTCCGGCAAAAGCACCGTCGCACGCATCCTGCTGCGGCTCATCGAACCCACCTCCGGCCAGATTCTCTATCGCCCAACCGACGCAAACAACCACACACGCGAGTTCGATCTGCGCCACGTAACACCGCGCGAGATGCGTCGCCTGCGCCGCAAGCTCGCCATCGTCTTTCAAGATCCGTACGCTGCGCTCGACCCGCGTATGACGGTACGACAGACCCTCGCGGAGCCGTTCGCCATCCATCACGAACGGCCCGAAATCGGCATTGAAGCGCGTCTCCATGAGCTACTACAGGAAGTCGGCCTCGACGCTTCCGCACTCACGCGCTATCCGCATGAGTTCTCCGGTGGCCAGCGCCAGCGCATCAACATCGCACGCGCACTCGCGCTACGCCCTGAAGTTCTCGTGCTCGATGAGCCCGTCAGCGCGCTCGATGTCTCAGTTGGAGCGCAGGTCATCAACCTGCTGCGCGATCTGCAACAGCGTTACGGCCTTACCTGCCTGTTCATCTCGCACTCCATGCCGCTGGTGCGATACCTGTGTGATCGCGTCGCGGTTATGCAGCGTGGACGCATCGTGGAGACCGGCACCTGGAGCGAGGTTTGCGAGCATCCTCGCGAAGCCTATACGCAACAACTGCTCGCAGCCACGCCCGAGTTGCCGTCTGTCGCTTAGGCCTTCCCCTTGGCTTCTGGATGCTCTACGCGATCACACACATTGCGCAGATAGTCCCACGAGTACAACCCCGCCTCGTGCCCATCGTTCCACTTGAAACGCAGCGCGTACTTGCCCACCGGCGTTACCTCAACCGGCCGCGGAGGCGCAGTAAACAGCGGCAGCAGCGACGCCGGTTTCGGCTTCTCTACACCCGGTGCGCGGCCATCGGCTTCGCGCTCTTCATGGCACGTCGCACAGGGGCAGGCCGCACGCAGCCACGCAAAGTTCCACGAACTCGCATGTCCATCGCGCCACTCGATGCTCATTCCCGTGCCGCCGCTTTTATCCACGCGTACCTTCGCAGGAGAGATCGCTTCCCCCGTCAACTTCGGGGCTTGCTCCTCGCGCTGCGCTTCTTCCGAGCTTACAAAACGAATGCCTTCGTGGCTCATACCAACTCCTTCCGATGAAGAACAAGCTTCATCGCGGCGCTCCTGCGGGCTGGTCCGCGCGTAACGCAGCGCGGTCGAAACGCAGCTTCAAAAACAGGATCGACGCCGACAGTACCAGTGTCACACCATTCGCAATCGCCACCGGGGCCGAACGCGACAACACGCCATAGGCTAACCAAAACAGCGTTCCCACCGTAAAGATAAAAAACATGCCCAGCGAAATGTCGCGGGCCGTACGCAGCTTAACCACTCGAATCAACTGAGGCAGAAACGAGATCGTCGTCATCGCCGCAGCAGCGTAGCCGATCAGGTCGATGCTCTCTTTCGCTACCGTCATGCCTGCCTCCAGAAAAAATAGGCCGCAATCACACAGCCTGTTGCGACGACAATTCCTCGCAACACATCCCCATTCGTACGCTTGGCAAACTTTGCTCCCGCGTATCCACCCGCAGCCGCAAACACCATCGAGATCAGGCAGTCATGCCAAACGACCGCACCCATTACGATGAACGTCACAATCGCGCAGAAGTTCGACGAAGTCGCCGCGACAACCTTCATCGCATTGAGCGCATGCATGTCTTCCATGCCAAAGAGCGCAAGAATCGTCATCACCAAAAAGCCGCCACCCGCACCGAAGTAGCCGATATAAAACGTCACAGGAAACAGCGCCAGAGCAAGCCACAACTTCGGTATCGCAAGCTCATGATGCGGATGCTCCGCACGCCGCCGCAGCCACTTGGACAACGGTCCGCTGATGCCAAAGATCAGCGTGCCGCCAAGAATGAGCCACGGAATCATGTGCAGAAACGTGCGCTGCTGCGTATGCAACAACACCTCCGCGCCGCTCACTCCTCCGATCAGGCTGACCAGCGCGATGGTTGGCAGCAGGTCTTTGCGAACGTCGTTCCGCAGCGTCGCCAGCGAGGTCAACTGCCCCGGCCACAGCGCCACCGTGTTCGTTGCATTGGCCTGAACCGGCGGTACACCCACGCCCAGCATCGCCGGAAACGAGATAAACGACCCACCACCGGCCATCGCATTCATCACCCCGGCGATCGTCGAAGCAACGACCAGCCAGATGTAGTGCCAGTGAGGAATGGGTTCAGAGAACATCTCCTCCCATTCTAGCTGTCGCACTCCTGCATCCGATCGGGCGGCCCATTCGTTCTAACAGATAGAGCTTTTTCGCCTCTACCTCAAGCGCATCAACCAGATACACCACGGTTGCTTCGCCCTATCTCCCCCGATTGACGACTTCCGAGTACGAAATGCCGTTTCACCCCTCAGCTCACCCTTTTGACATCTTTTTGCACCAAACCAAACAACATCGTTACTTAAATGGTTACTTAAGGCATCCAAATTGGTTACCATACCCGTCTGATTGAGAGATCGTCCCCTGTCGTGTTCTGGCGAGGTGATTTTTCAGAGATTTTGAATGCCACGTTCCAGAAATTCGTTCCTTCAAGCTTTAGCAGGCAGGTCCTATGCAATGTCCTAAGTGTTCCGAAAAACACGTCCTCCGCCGGATGCCGCGCATCGGCTTCCTCGAACAAAAAGCGCTCTTCTGGCTGGGCTACTACCCGTGGGAGTGCTCCGCCTGCCGAAAGCGGGTCATGATGAAGGTCCGCGGTGAGCAAAAGAAAAGGTCGCAACCGCCTCACTCCGGCCTCAGCACGAACTAGCTCGCGACATTCGCAGTGCGTAAGCCGCCTCGGCTATCATGGCATCTCGCCATGCGAGCTAAGGACACCTGCTAAATGCGCTTTCCAACACGCCGTCTTTCATGGGTTCCCTCTTTCACCTGCGCGCTGCTCGCTGCTGCCGCCTGCATTGCTTTCTCGTCTACCCCCGCTTCCGCGCAGGATAAAGGCGAGCCCGGCAAGTTCGACTTCTACATGATGAACATCTCCTGGTCTCCGGAGTTCTGCTCCATCCAGGGCACCTCGTCTCAATGCGCGGCCAAGCCCGGCTTTATCCTGCATGGGCTCTGGGCGCAAAACAACGACGGCACGTACCCGGTCTTTTGCAGCAACGAAGCCGGCCCGAAGAACCCTTCCGAAAACCTCGATATCACGCCTGACCTGTCCCTGCTCGACCACGAATGGGCCAAGCACGGCACCTGCAGCGCAGTCGGCCCGCAGCGTTTCTTTGCGATGGAGCGCCAGGCCTTTCACTCGCTTAAGATTCCCACCGAGTTCGATCACATCGATCACGAGATCAGCATGACGCCCGACAGTATCCTCGCGTCGTTCCACGCCGCCAACCCAACGTTCCCAGAAGGCAGCATCCTGCTAAGCTGCGGACGCAACCACCTTACCGCCATCGAGGCCTGTTTCAGCAAAGACCTGAAGCCGATCCGCTGCCAGGGACTGCACACCTGCGGTGCGACCTCCGTAAAGATCACGCCATCAGGAACGGCCGCGCACCAGTGAGTACGCCAGTACAACAAGCCCCTCAAGAGATTGGTGGAGATAGCCGGCCTTATCTCGCCCTGGGTCTAACATTTCTGCTGCTGGGTATCGGTTTCGCCAACCCCTTCGCTTTAGTTCCGTCGTTTCCACGAGGCATGTGGGAAGGGCAGTTGTCTCGCGAAACTCTCAACCTCTACGCTCTGACAGCTTTCCTCGGCTGGGCACACTTCGCATACGCATGGCGTGGTCAGTGGCACTCCTCTACCCGCATGGCGCCGAAAAAGCGCAACCTCTACTGGCTGACGGTTGCGCTTTTGCTTGTCGTACTTCTGGCCGCACGATCCCTTTTAGGCACCGCTGTTTTCAGCCTGATTACATGGGTCTACAACATCTCCCACTTCATCAAGGCAGAGACCTTCTTCGCAGGCAGAACAGGTAAAGAACGCAAGACCAGTTTCTTTGCTCCCGCGATTGCCTTCGCATGGTTCACACTGGTGCTCTTCCGCGTCGGCCCACTCAACCATCTGACGCTTGTTTTTGTCGGCACACTCGCTCTTGCGGCGACCTCTCTACTGCTTGGCGATTGGCGTGCATTGGCAAACAATCAACTTCGCCTGCCACTCCTTACCCTGTTTTTCCTTGGAGAGACGTTGATATGGAGCGCATACGGCCCCTATATGACTCCGGCATTCCGCGTTGGCGTGTACGTCCTGCATATCGCTGCAGCCAGTTTTTTCCACTACCTCAGCAGCTATTTATTTGCCCAGCGACGCGCTAGTGCGAGCATCGCCCTACACCCGCTGGTAATTCTCGCGGTCAATCTCTGTTTTGTTGCACTTGGATGCGCAGCAACGCGGCTGGACATACTGAAGGTGCTGCGCTTCATACTCGCTCCGGAGTGGTTCACACTCTGGGTTGCCTTACACCTCGCGGCAAGTGACCTGCTGCCCGCATGGAAGCGTCGAACCTCAGTTCATCCATCCCGCTAGCAGGCACAACAAAGCGGTGCGCATAACGCACCGCTTTGATCGCACTTGTTGCGGAAGCCCGCAGAGGTTCTTAGCGAACCGAAACAGTGGCTCCGTCGAGCTCCGGCATAGCAGTTGCGAGAATCGTACCCGCCTTGTTGCTTGCCGTTTCTTCTACAGCCACAATCTGCTGACCAACCGAAAGAGATACATCTACCGGCTTGTTCGGCAGCAACGTCATCTCGTTGTCGCCAACCTTTACCTTCAGCGGCGCGGACGAAACGTTGCGCAGGGAAAACTTCACAATCTTGACCTTCGCGTAGATCGCATTCACGGGCGAATGAACTGCGGTGGGTGCTGCGTAAACTGCCTGGGCGGATACGAGCGTAGCCGCCATTACTAGAACTCCAAGAACAGATTGACGATTCATGACCTTCTCCTGTGAAACCAATTTGATGTTCGATCGAGTCCTCTGCAATTGGTCTCAGAAGATTCGTGTCGCACAGGTCATTACGCAAGGTTCCATGGAATGGTTCCGGGTTCTGCGAAAAAAGTTTTACACAAAGTTTTCTTCACGTTCCCGTCACATTTAAGGCGAAAGCCTGTCGCTATAACTCTGTGCATCCCAGAGCAAAACTTGTTATGTGACAAACAGATAAAATAGACCTCGTGCCTGACCTTCTCGCCAATATGAATCCGCAACAACGCGAGGGCATCCTATCGGTTGACGGACCTGTGCTCCTGCTCGCAGGCGCCGGCTCCGGCAAGACCCGCGTCATCACGCATCGCATTGCGTACCTCATACAGGAACGCGGCATCTCGCCCGACAGCATCCTCGCCGTCACCTTTACCAACAAGGCGGCCAAGGAAATGGCGGAGCGCGTCGAGAAGATCCTCGGCCACTCCACACTCGCGCAGCCTACGCTTGCCACCTTCCACAGCTTCTGTGTGCGTGTCCTTCGCCGCGACATCGAAGCCCTGCGCGTCGGCAACGTTGGCCTCACGCGCAGCTTCGCCATCTATGACGAGACCGATCAGCAAGCCGTCGTAAAGTCCGCGCTCAAGCGCCTCGGCATCGACGACAAGCAGCTCAAGCCACGCGTCGTACTCGGCCGCATCTCCTGGGCAAAGAACCACATGATCGATCCGCAGGAGTACTTCCTCGCTTCGACCAATCCGCTTGAAGAGAAGATCGCGCACATCTTCGAGATCTATAAGAAGGAACTCGCCAAGGCCAACGCTCTCGACTTTGACGATCTGTTGCTCGAAACCGTACGCCTACTCAAGAGCTCCGCTGAAGTCCGCGAGAAGTACAACCGCAAGTACAAGTACCTGCTCATCGACGAGTATCAGGACACCAACCGTCCGCAGTACGAGCTGATGAAGCTGCTCGGCAAGCACGGCAACGTCTGCGTCGTCGGCGATGAAGACCAGTCCATCTATAGCTGGCGCGGCGCGGACATCAAGAACATCCTCGACTTCGAAAAAGAGTTCCCCAACGCGAAGACTATCCGCCTCGAACAAAACTACCGCTCTACGCAGATCATCCTCGAAGGCGCCAGTGCAGTCGTCGCGCAGAACACGCAACGCAAGGGCAAGAACCTCTTCACCACGCGCGAAGGCGGCTCGCTGATCGGCTACTACGAAGCTGCCGACGGCGAGAATGAAGCAATCTTCATCGCCGACCGCATCCACAAGTATCTTCGCGAAGCTGCCGCCGGCACCGACAACCCCGTCGAGACGCCACGCTGCGCTGTGCTCTATCGCACCAACTCGCAGTCGCGCTTGGTAGAAGAAGCTCTGCGCCGCTATCAAATCCAGTACCACATGGTTGGAGGCTTCAGCTTTTACGACCGTGCTGAAGTCAAAGACATGCTCAGCTACCTGAAGCTGGTGCAGAACCCTCATGACTCCATCGCGCTTGGTCGTGTAGTGAACTCGCCTCCACGCGGCATCGGCAAGACCACCATGGACACGCTCGAACGCATGGCCCTCACCACAGGCATGAGTTCGTGGGACGCCATCGCGCACGCCGTCGCAGACAAGCTCTTGCCCGCACGCGCACTCCTCGCACTGAGCAACTTCCGCAAGCTCATCGAAGACGCCCGCGCCATGCTCGGCCCGGACTTCGCCGCTGCCCTCACTGCCGATCTCGCCGCACCTTCAACAGATGACGCCGAACTCAGCGATGCAGAACTCGACGCCGCAGCCGCGAGCTTCGATCCCGAATCTCTGGCCGCCGACAACGATACCAACTTCGACTTCGGTTTCGCCACAGAAGAAACCCCTGCGCCCAGCGTCACTCCCAACGACGCCAACACGAGCTTCGACACCAGCTTCAACTTCGGCTTCGACTTCGGCCCCAGCGAAGAAATCTCCACCATCGCCCCCGAAAACGCCGTCATCGAAGAACCCGCAGCGGACGCCGCCGCGAACTTCAACCCCTTCGCCCCCATCCCGCTCAAGCAGTCCGCAAGCGATGTCATCATGGCCCGTAACAAGGCTAAGCTCGACCGCATCGTCGACGCGCAGGCCGGCGACCACGAAGCCGCTAACGAAGCAGACGCAAAAGCCTTCCGCAAACCCGGCGATCCCGCCACGCTTTCCGAGCTCATCAAGTTCCTCAACGACCGCTCCGGCTACATCCGCGCGCTCGAAGACGAAGCAACCCCGGAAAGCTTCTCCCGCATTGAAAATTTGAAGGAACTCGCCAACGCCGCACAGGACGCCACATCTCGCGGCGAAACGCTGGCGGAATTTCTGGACCACGCAGCTCTCGTCTCCGACGCCGACCAGTACTCCGCCGACGCCCGCGTCACGCTGATGACCCTCCACGCCGCCAAGGGCCTCGAGTTCCCACTCGTCTTCCTCACCGGCCTTGAAGAAGGCCTCTTCCCGCACTCCCGCACGCTGCAGGACCCCACGCAGATGGAAGAGGAACGCCGCCTCTGCTACGTCGGCATGACCCGCGCCATGGATACCCTCATCATGACCCGCGCCCGCTACCGTCGTAAGTACGGCAACGACAGCCCCGAGTCCTCCATGCCCTCGCGCTTCCTCGAAGAGGTGCCCTCGCGTCTGATCGAAGACCTCGGCTCGTCACCCGCCTTCAGCAACGCCTACTCCACGCCCTACCCCGGTCGCGGACGCCGGCCGGGAGCTGGCGAAGACGATTACGGCACCTCGCAGCACTACAGCTACGAGGACGAAAGCCAGGATTCGTCCTCTTCCGGAGCAAAAAACTACGCCGTACAGCGGTTTGGAGGCGGAAAACGCACCACCGGCAGCGGTCCGCTGGACAATACCGCCGCCTTCTTCGGCAAGGCAGGATCGGGCTTTACCCCCGCTTCCAAGTACCCTTCAAAGGGGCATTCGGCCTCAAAAATGCAGATTGACGCCCCCGTTGGCCGTACCGGACTCGGAAAAGGCGCCCGCGTCCGGCACCCGAAATACGGCGAAGGGATCATCTTCGCCCGCGAAGGCGATGGGGAAGATGCCAAGCTTACAGTACAATTTAGTAGCCACGGCATGAAGAAGCTGGTCGAGAAGTTCGCCCAGCTTGAGCGATTGTAAAAAAGAAGATCCTCAGCTCCTTGGCAGGCAAGACACGCCTCGCGGGCTCAATCGCCGGCAAGAGTTTCGAACACATCCAGCATCACCGAAAGCATAGAGAGAAGACATTCATGGCAAACACCAGCACCATCACTGACAAGATCGAGCGCAAGAAGGTAAAGCGCGCAGCACGCAAAGCCGCCCCACCCAAGGGACCCCGCACCGGAGCCCGTGGCGAAAACAAGGCCAAGGTCAAGAAGGCAGCACGCGGCACAAGCAAGCGGTAACTCCCTTTCAGCAGCACCCGAACGGCGAACGGAGTCCATCTCCGCTCGCCGTTCGTCTTTTCCATCACTGAACCACAATCCCTCACGGCTTAGGCCAAGTCCCAGCCACCAGCTACAATCGACATAATCCAAGCATTCCTGACGACGAGGACTTCGCCCCCTGGCACGCCAAATCTTCGCTACCAAATCGATCGACAAGCTTATCTCCGACTCCGAGCGTCCCGAGCACTCTCTCAAAAAGACGCTCGGCCCCGTCTCGCTCACCGCTCTCGGCATCGGCGCGGTCATCGGTTCCGGCATCTTCACCGTCATCGGCACAGCCATCGGCGGTAACCCCGCGCAGTCCGGCGCGTGGGATCAGTCCCCGGTCATCGACCTCATCCTGGGCCTCGTGCATCACAACATCGGCCACGTAGCCGGACGTCCCGGCGCCGGCCCGGCGCTTGCTCTTTCGCTGCTGCTCGTCGCCATCGTCTGCGCCTTCACCGGCCTCTGCTACGCCGAGCTCGCCAGCATGATCCCCATCGCCGGCTCCGCCTACACCTACACCTACGCCACGCTCGGCGAACTCATCGCCTGGATCATCGGCTGGGATCTCATCCTGGAGTACGCCTTCTCCAACATGAGCGTCTCCGTGGGCTTCGCCGCACACTTCGTCGATCTACTCGACTGGCTGGGCTTTCGACTGAGCCCAAAATGGCTTTCGCCCGCCTATCTACCGCAAGGCCTGCAGGATCTCGCCGGGAACGACATCTACAAACCCGGCTGGCACTACGGCTTCAACATCCCAGCCTTCATCGTCGTCATTCTGCTCACCATGGTTCTGGTGCGCGGCATTCGCGAGTCCGCACGCACCAACAACATCATGGTGCTCATCAAGCTCGTCGCGATCCTCGCCTTCATCTTCGTCGGCCTGCACTTCATCCACCCCAGCAACTACGTCCCGTTCTCGCCCAACGGATGGTCCGGCGTCCTCGCCGGCGGCAGCATCATCTTCTTCACCTACATCGGCTTCGACTCCGTTTCCACGGCCAGCGAAGAGTGCAAAGACGCGCAGCGAACCGTGCCCATTGGCATCATCGCGACGCTGATCATCTGCACCATCCTCTACATCGGCGTCTCGCTGGTGCTGTGCGGCATCGTCCCGTGGCAGTCGGTCATCGGCGACGCCGCCCCGGTCGTCAACTCGCTCAAACGCCTCACCCTCCAAACCCATAGCCCGCTGCTCCACTGGACGCGCCTCGTCGTCCTGGTCGGTGCCATCATCGGCATGGTCTCGTCGATCCTCGTCTTCCAGCTCGGTCAGGCCCGCGTCTGGTTCGCGATGTCCCGCGACCGCCTGCTCCCGGACGCCTTCTCGAAACTCCACCCGAAGTTCCGCACCCCGGCCTTCGCCACCTGGTTTGCGGGCATCCTGGTCGCTATCCCCGCCGGCCTGTTCGACGTAGGCACCCTCGCCGAGCTCTCCAACATCGGCACTCTCTTCGCCTTCGTTCTGGTCTCGATCGGCGTGCTTGTCCTACGCAAGAAACAGCCCGAACGCCGCCGCGGCTTCCGCGTCCCCGGCGGCCCAATCTTCCCCGTCCTCAGCGTGATCTTCTGCATCCTGCTGATGGCCGGCCTGCCCGTCCGCACCTGGGAACGCTTCTTCGTCTGGCTCATCATCGGCCTGTTCGTCTACTACTTCTACAGCCGCAAGCGCAGCGAGTTCTACAAGGGCTAACCACACACTCCCCGGTCAACCTATACTTGATACCGAGGAACTCATGGCCGCCCTGGTAGAAGCAATCCACGTAAAACGCAAGCATCTCTTCGAATTCGAAAACGAACCCTACGTCTGTCTCGACTCCGACATCTCCACCCCCACCGCTCGCGGCGGCCAGACGCTCGTCCGCCTCAAGATGCGCAACCTGCTCACCCAGGCCGTCTTCGATAAGACCTTCAAAGCGCAGGACAAGTTCAAAGAGCCCGACCTCGTCCTCGTCCCCGTCACCTACCTCTACTCGGACGCCGACGGCTCTTACTTCCTCGACCAGGAAAGCTACGAGACCCACATCCTCTCCGGCGACATGCTCGGCAACGCCACCGACTACCTGATCGACGGCCTCGCTCTCCAGGTCCACAAGTACAACGGCAACCCCATCGGCCTGCAGCTCCCCATCTTCGTCGACCTCACCATCACCTACACCGAGCCCGCCGTGCGCGGTGACACCTCCAGCGGCGCCACCAAGATCGCCCGCCTCGAAACCGGCCTCGAGGTCAAAGTGCCGCTCTTCATCAAAGAAGGCGAAAAGATCCGCGTCACCACCGAAACCGGCGAGTTCTCCGGCCGCACATAAACACCGCCAATATGTCCACCTTCCTCACCGCCGAGTGGCGCAAGCTCATCATGGCCCAGTACGAAGTCTCCCCCGAGACCCTGGAACCGTGGCTTCCCACCGGCGTGGAGCTGGACCTCTTCCAGGACGAAAACGGAGCACACTGCTACGTTTCTCTCGTCGGCTTCCTCTTCGACCGAGTCCGGCTTAAAGGCCTGCCGATCCCGTTTCATACGTGCTTTGAAGAAGTAAACCTCCGCTTCTACGTCGTGCGCACCGACCCCGATGGCACCCGCAATCGCGGCGTCGTATTTATCAGCGAGTTCGTCCCGCGCGCGGCGATTACCTTCATCGCCAATACTCTGTACGAAGAGCCGTACGCCACGCTTCCCACCCGCCACTGCATTGCCCGCACGCCGCAGTCGCTGCACGTCGAGTACGGCTGGCAGCACAAGCGCTCCTGGCAAACAATGTCGGTCGAAGCCCTTCCCGAACCCCAGCCCATCGCTCCCGGCTCCATTGAGGAGTTCATCACCGAGCATTACTGGGGATTCACGAAGCGCAGCAACGGAACCACCTCGCAGTACGCCGTCAGCCACCCCCGCTGGCAGGTCTATCCCATCCTCCAACACACCCTTCAGGCCGACCTTGGGAGCCTCTACGGGCCAGCATTTGCCGGTATCGACGCGGCGCACCCCTCCAACATCCTGCTCGCCGAAGGCTCGGCCGTCTCCGTCGCCACCAACTCCCGCATCTCAGCCCAGGGCTGAGCTTGCGGCCGGTCATGCGACCCCGACTCTACTTCTGCGTCTAATCTAGTAGCAGGAGTAGAAGGTAGGATCTAAATCATGCAAACCATCAACGCATCGCAGGGCATCCGCATCCTCGACACCAAGGCTTCCGTAAGCCTGCTCTCCAAAGTCCTTTGGATCACCACGGTCGGCTTCATCTTCACCGCCTTCGGAGCCTACATCGCTCCAGACGTGCTTCCCGGCATGAGCTTCTTCGCGGTCGTCATCCTGAGCTTCGTGCTGCTCTTCGCCATCCGATTCGCGGCGCAGCGCTCCTCAGCTCTCGGCCTGGCGATGTTCTACGTCTTCACCGTCGTAATGGGCGTTGAAGTCGGCCCACTCATCAAGTCGTACCTGCACCTCGCCAACGGCCAGACCATCGTGTTTGAAGCCGCCATGACCACCGCACTCGGCATGGCTGTGATGGCGATGATCGCGCAGGTTGCCCAGTTCAACTACCAGAAGGTGGGCAACTACGCCCTCGCCGCGCTCTTCGGCCTCATCATCGTCGGCTTCGTCTCGATGTTCTTCCACTTCATGGGTCCAGCGGCATACTCGCTCTACTGCTGGGGCGGTCTTGCCATCTTCAGCGTGCTGCTGCTGGTCGACTTCATGCGCCTGCGCGACAGCCCCGCCAACGCCTCCCCCGTCTTCATGGCTCTCAGCATCTACCTCGACGCCCTGAACATCTTCCTCTTTCTGCTCCAGATCTTCGGCAACGGCAGCGGACGACGCGACAGCAAGTGGAGCTAAGCTCCAACAATTAGCAGCACAACTGCCGCTCTAGATCGCCGCTTTCAGCTCCACACGTTTTGCCGATGGCATAACAACAAGATTCTTCCCATGGCCTGCGTTCGTCACATACTTTGTGCGGACCAGGCCATGTTCTCGCATAGCCGACACATCACGGCTCACAGCGCGCTTATCCCGGCCCAGTTTCGTCGCCAGATCGGCAATCAGGCTTTCGCCATCTTTGCGCAATGAGTCCAGAAGCCTGATGCGTTCGACAGTGAGCATCCGCATCATATCGACAGGGTTCTCAAAAGCAATCACGATCTCGCTCCGCAGAGATTCGCCACGGTCCAAAGCGCGTGCGTGAGCTTTTGCCCGGCTAAAAAATCCATCGACGCCGGTTTTGTCCACGATCACTGTAGCTTTACTCGCCATGTTTCCTCCGTAACTGCCTCACTTCGTTTTCAAAGCGGCTCACTAATTTCTCAAAGCCGGAAAATTCAACCTGCGTTTCCTTGCCCATGAAATGACGGTGATGTTTGCCATGGGCGTTGTCGTATCCAAGGACACGGCCGTTATCAAGCGACGATACGGAAGGGTCGATATAGGCAAGGCTATACCGCGTCACCTCACCCTTTTCATCGATCCAGAACTCCTCCTTCAGGATCGGCGGTAGTCGCTTTCCGCCCAGATAATACTCCACAAGCGTATGGTTAGCGGCAACTCTCGGCTTCTTTCGCACACCGCAATCCTACCAGAGAGGATATTTCAAGTCTATCCTGCGACACCTTACCCCCATATTTCAATACACTAATCAGATGGCTCGTCGCCCATCTACCGAAGCCCTCCCCGATCCCGAAGTCTGGCTCCGCGGTCTCCCTAAAGCCGAGTTGCATCTGCATCTCGAAGGCTCCATCACGCCTGAGACCCTCGTCGAGCTTTCCCGCGTCAACGACGCCCAGCCGCTCACGCTCGAAGCCGCACGCGCCACCTACACCTACACCGACTTCCCCAGCTTCCTGATGAGCTTCAAAGCCGTCACCGAGCGCCTGCACACCCCCGCCGACTACGAGACCATCACCTACGCCATGTTGCGCGACCTCGCCGCACAAGGCGTTCGCCATGCCGAGGCGTACATCTCCATCGGCATCCTGTACCACTTCGACCGCCTCAACGTGGACGAGGTCATGCACGCCATCGAACTCGGCCGCACCCGCGCCGAGCAGGACTTCAACATCTCGCTGCTCTGGATCATCGACGCCGTCCGCCACTTCGGCATCGAGGAGTGCGGCCGCGTCTTCCGCAAAGCCGCCGAACTCCGCAAGAAGTACCCCAGCGTCGTCGGCATCGGCATCGGAGGCGACGAAGCCCGCGGCCCCGCGCAGGACTTCCGCGAGCTCTACGCTGAGGCCAAAGAGAACGGCCTCCACCTCACCTGCCACGCCGGCGAATCCACCGGCCCGCAAAGCATCTGGGCCGCGCTCAACATCGGCGCCGAACGCATCGGCCACGCACTCACCGCGCAGCAGGACCCTGAGCTCATCGAGATCCTCGCGCAAAAGCAGATTCCACTCGAGCTCAACATCACCAGCAACCTGCGCACCGGCTGTTGTCCCTCGCTGCTGGAGCACCCCGCCAGGCTCTACTTTGAAGAAGGCCTGATGGTCACGCTCAACTCCGACGACCCACCCTTCTTCGGCGCGAACCTACTCGACGAATACCTCCTCGCCCACCGCGAGTTCGAGTTCAGCTTCGACCAGCTCCGCGAGCTAGCCGCCAACAGCATCGAAGCCAGCTTCCTCCAACCCGAACGCAAGCTCGCCCTGCTAGGCGAGATCGAACGCTACGGCTGGTAAAGAACCGCAGCGCAACAACCCGGCACACCCTTTATGAATTGTCATTCCGAGCGAAGCCGAGGAATCTGCTTCCTCCCGTTCTTCGCTGATGCGAGGCAAGCCCTTGCGTCGCTACCAACAACTCCACTTCCCACAACACCCGGAGCAACCGCTTTACCCAAAAATCTTCTCAGCCCGCTGCCCTGACTTTTGCTGTTGCTGTTGTTTTTCTTTCTGTCATTCCCGCAGGGAATCTGCTGCTAACTGTTGCTTCTGCCTTTTGCTGTTGCTCTTGACGGAGGGAGAAGGGGCCTTCAGGCCCCTGTCTCCAGCCCCCTGAAAAGGGGCTTTAGCCCCGGGCTCTTACAAGCTTTTCCAGCCGGTACTTAGCCAACACCCGGAGCCACATACTTCCCCATCGCTTCCAACAAGCTCTTCGGGTCTCTCTCATTAAGAAGCATCTCAAGATGCTTCCCTTTCAAAAATCCCTCACGAACAACCGTATCTAAAAACAACGCCAGCCCATCGTAGAAGCCTTCCACATTGAGCAGCGCACACGGCTTGGCATGGTGAGCCAGCTTGGCCCACGTCCATACTTCAAAGATCTCTTCAAACGTGCCGATCCCACCAGGAAGCGCGATGAACCCATCCGACAACTCCGCCATCATCGCCTTACGCTCGTGCATGGACGACGTAATCCGCAGATCCTTCAACCCCTGATGCGCTATTTCCCTGCCCGCCAGCGACTGAGGAATCACCCCAATCACTTCCCCGCCAGCCTTCAACGCCGCATCAGCAACCGCGCCCATCAAGCCAACAGACGCACCGCCATACACCAGCCCAATACCAGCTTCGGCAAGCAGCCGCCCCAGCTCTTCAGCAGCCTGCGTATATTCAGGCCGCACGCCTCCACTTGATCCGCAAAACACGCAATATCGCAATCGTTACTCCTCAGCTTTCGCCTTAGAGTAGCTTACTTGCCCGGCGCCGCAGGCACCATCACCGCGCTCGGGTCCACCTTCGGAATCCCGAAGTGCCCACTCAAATGCACCAGGTCCAGCGGCTTCAGCACGCCTGAAACCTCGATCACGCTCATCTCCTTGCGCCCACGCACCAGCACGGTCACATCGTCGATCTCGGCCCCGCGAAAGTGCAGCCACAAGTCCGTCAGCGGCTTGTTCGGCGAAGCCGATTGAGCAGCCGTCGCATTCTGATCCACCAGGTGTTTCCACCCCGCATCGCGATACGCCGCCACCAGCGCATGCATGCGCTCCGGAATATAAAACGCCGGCTCGTGGAAGTGGTAGTTCTCCACCGTAATGCTGTTCAGCCCCGCCGCTGGACCATCGCTGCCTTCGTTCAAAAACCCGCTGGCTGCCTGCAGCATATCGCGATCAAACGTAATCGACGTACGCGTCGCCCGCTCCGAAGCAATGTTCTGCAACGCGTCCGCCACACCGGAAGGCTGCTGTGCCTGCACAGCTATCGGAATCATCGCAACCAACGCAAACGACAACACAACAGGAACCAGACGCAGCTTCATCGGGGCAACCTCACTCTATGGAGTAAGACCACCCCTTCCCCGCAAAAGTTGCGCCCGCCGCGCACTTCTACTCCCTATTCCCTGTTGCCTTTTCCCTGCATTACTGAGAGTTCGGCGCGAAGTACCCTTTTTTCGTTCGTACCGAGTATCGAGGGTCCTGCGAATGCAGATAAATCGTACGGAACGCTCCATCGCGCTTAAAGTCCGCCGGCACATACTCCAGCAGATACTGGCTGCGCAGCTCTTCTTCAATGCTCTGGAAGCCCAACGCTACGTCGTCGATCCGTCGCGGGAAGAACGCCTGCCCACCCGTCGCATCCGCAATGACCTGCAACACATCGTCGCCCTTGTCCTTGGTCGGGCTCACGTCCGTGCTGATCGTGTACACGATCGTCTCCGCACGCTGGCACATCTTGATCGCTTCACTCTGCAACACGCGGCTGTAATCGTCATCGCCGTCCGACACCAGCACAATGGCCTTACGCACAGAAACGTTCTGCTGCAGCGTCAGCATCTGGTCGCGGCACGTCTTGTACAGCGAGTCATACAGAGCCGTTCCGCCGCCCGGCCGCAGCTTGCGAATACCCGTATCCAGCATGTCCACGCGATTGGTAAAGTCCTGCGTCACATCCGTCTGCACGTCGAAGCCTTCCACAAACGCACGGTCCGCCGGATGCAGCACTTGCAGCAAAAAGTCCGTCGCGGCTTCCTGCTCAAACTCAAAGCGTTCGCGAATCGAGCTGCTGGTATCCAGCATGATGCCAACACGCAGCGGCAGGTTCGTCTGCTGCGTAAACTGCCGCACTCGCAGCGGAGCCTTGCCATCGTCCAACAGACCGAAGTTCTGCTGCTGCAGGCCCGTAACAAAGTGACCGTTCTTATCCAGCACCGTAAAAATCAGATCGACTTCGTTCACGAACACCGGAATAACAGTGTGCGGCCCTTGCGGTTCGTCACGCGGTTGCAGTGTCGGAGCATCGCTTGGCGCCTGCGTGGAAGGCGTCGTCTGCGCCGGTGCAGCCGCAGGAGCGGTCGTTGAGGGAGCAGTTGTCTGCGGGGCTTGCTGCGCCCCGGCCTTCAGGGACGCGACGCACGCCAGGGCCACAAAGGCCAGGCGCGCCGTATTGCGAATCTTCATAGCCACCATCGTATCAATTCGGCGTCTCAACTGGCTCCCCGAACCTTTTCCAGCACCTCAACCAG
>Ga0302314_10005621_pt1 | contig 22799 bp, 19 predicted proteins | sample III_Palsa_N2_3_FD_200533 | JGI IMG/M metagenome (GOLD analysis project Ga0302314, IMG submission 200533) | Peat permafrost microbial communities from Stordalen Mire near Abisko, Sweden - III_Palsa_N2_3 | ecosystem: Environmental > Terrestrial > Soil > Palsa > Peat permafrost | place: Sweden... | reverse complement strand
CGATCGCGAGACCTTCTACGGTCCGGCCATCGGCGTCGCCGCCATGGCCTTCTGCTTTCCGGGGACCAATCCCAAGGGCGGCGATTATCCGCCGCCGGCCCGGTGCGCGACGCTGTGGCGGCCGAAATTGATGGCGGCGTTGCCCAAGGCGGAGCTCACCCTGCTGGTGGGCAGCTACGCCCAACGCTGGCATTTGGGCGACAGGGCCAAGGCTTCGATGACCGAAACTGTCGCGGCCTGGCGCGAATATCTGCCGCATTTTCTGCCCATGCCGCACCCGTCCTGGCGCAATACGGGCTGGCTGAAGCGCAATCCATGGTTCGAGGATGAGATCGCGCCTTACCTTCGCGCGCGCCTCGCGGCTATGCTGGCCGAATGATCCGACCGCTGCTGATCTGTCTGGCCGCCGCCCTCTGCCTCGCCGGTTGCGCCCCGATCATCCAGAAGGCCGGCGTTCCGGGCGTCGATTTTACCGGCCCCAAGACCACCGATGACGCCTTCTACAGTTTTGACGGCGCCAAGCTGGGTCTGAGCCACTGGGATCCGCCAGCAGGGCAGGAGCCTTGGGCGGTGATCGTCGGCCTGCATGGCATCAACGACTATTCCAACGCCTTCCATCTCGCCGCGCCGGTCTGGGCGGCCGACGGCATCGCCACCTATGCCTTCGACCAGCGTGGCTATGGCCGCTCGCCCAATCGCGGGGTCTGGCCGGGCGAGGCGCTGATGACCGAGGACCTGCGCACCTTCTGCGCCCTGATCCGCCAGCGTTATCCGCATGCCATCCTGGTGGTGGCGGGCGTCAGCATGGGCGGTGCGGTGGCCATCGACGCCTTCGCCTCGGACCGGCCGCCGACCGCCGATCGCCTGGTGCTGCTGGCGCCGGCGGTGTGGGGCTGGTCGACCCAGCCCGTGCCCTACAAGACCGCGCTGTGGGTGGTGGCCCATGTGACGCCGCAGCTGAACCTGGAGCCGCCGGACTTCATCGCCAGCGCCGTCTACGCCAGCGATAATATCGACGAACTGCGCGCCATGGGCCGCGACCGCCTGATGCTATGGGGCGCCCGCGCCGACGCCCTTTATGGCCTGGTGAACCTGATGCAGGACGCATCGACCGGCGTGGCGCGGATCAAGACGCCGACTCTCTATCTCAGCGGGGCCCACGACGAACTGGTGCCGGCGCCAGCGATGTTGAAGGCGGTTCATCGTCTGCCGCAAGGCGATCGCACGGCATACTATGCCAACGGCTGGCACCTGCTGCTGGTGGATCATCAGGCGCCGGCCGTGTGGGGCGATGTTGAAAGTTATATCCGCGATCCGGCTGCGCCGCTGCCCTCGGGTGCGCCGCCGATCCCGAAGACGATCAAGGACGCGGTCAAATAAACCCCGTCACCCCTTATGTCCGCTCACGTTCGCCCCCGCGTCGGCTGACAGGGTCTGGTAGAACGGCCCGGCGATCAGGGTGACCGCGCCCACGGCGATGAAGGGCAGGGTGAAGTGGTCGGGCGTGAGCAGGCCGCCTGACCCGCGCGTCAGATGCAGCACCAGGGCGCCGAAGCTGATCCCCAGCGCCAGGCCCACCTGCTGAACCACGGTGCTCAAGGTGGTGGCGCGGCTGACCGCTGACTGCGGCACATCGGCGAAGGCGATGGTGTTGATCGAGGTGAACTGCATCGAGCGGAAGAAGCCGCCGACGGCGAACAGCACGACGATCAGCGTCAGCGGCGTCGAGGCGCGGAAGAAGCCAGGCGCCATGGTGACCGCCGCGACGATCAGATTGGTCACCGTCAGCACCCGTTTGAAGCCGAAATAGCGGATCAGCCCAGGTGCGACAGGCTTGAACACCAGAATGCCCACGGCCTGCGCCGCGCTGGCGAGGCCGGCCTTGAGCGGCGACCAGCCCAGGCCGACTTGAAGCAACAGCGGCAACAGGAAGGGCGTCGCGCCAATGCCAAGCCGCACCAGGGTGCCGCCGATCAGGCTGGTGCGGAAGGTCTGGAACCGGAGCAGGCCGACGGCCAGCACTGGTCGGGGCTGACGGCGGAAATGCAGCCAGAACACCACGCCTGACCCTACGGCGACCGCAGCGGCTGCGATCTGTACAAGGGGCGGCACGAGGTTGACGCCGATGGTCTCCGCCGCACCGACCAGGGCGGTCAGGCCGATCGCCACGACGATGAAGCCGAAGGTGTCGAACTTGCCCGGGTCGGGCTGTTTGAGCTTGGGCACGAAACGCAACACCGCGACCATACCCAGGATGCCGATCGGCACATTGACAAAGAAAATGAAGGGCCAGTCGGCGAAATGCAGGATCAGGCCCGCGATCGCCGGGCCGGTGAGCGGCCCGATCAGCGCCGGCATGGTGTACCAGCTCATGGCCGACACCAGCTGTTCGCGCGGCGACGATCCTACGACGATCAGCCGACCCACGGGCGTCATCATCGCCCCGCCCAGGCCCTGCAGAATGCGGAACGCCACCAATTCGCCCAGGGAATGCGACAGGCCGCACATGACCGACGCGGACAGGAAGACGGCCATGGCGATCAGGAAGACACGCCGGGGACCATATCGATCCGCCACCCAACCGGACGCCGGCGCGACCACGGCAAGGGCCAGGATGTAGGATGTCAGAGCCAGCTTTAGGTGGATCGGGTCGGTGTGGAAGGCCCGCGCCAGGGTCGGCAGGGCGGTCGACAGGGCGGTGGCGTCGACAAACTCCATCAGCAGGGCGCTGGCGACGGCGATGGCCACCATGCGCGCGGCGAACACATTGGCGGGGGTCGGCGGCGGTACGGCTTCGATCACCGTTGGCGCCGGGGTCGAACTCTCGATGGGCTGAACGGCGACCATGGCGCAGGCTTACCGCGCGAAACGCCGCAGGTCATCCGGCAAGCTCAGTGTCTTCACGCTCCGCGCCAAGCTCGCTAGCCTTAGCCATGGTTCAAAAGCGAGTCGGGCAAGTGGTCTTGATCGTTGCGGCGGTGATCGCCGCGGCGAGCCTTGCCGGTTGCGGTGCGCTGGGGGTTAAGCCGCCGACACTCGCGCTCGCCTGCGGCCCGCTCAATCACGGCGAGGTGCCACGTAACGCCTCCGCCGCCAGCCGCATCGCTCGGCACGACCTCTCTGACATCATGGGCGAACCATCGATCCTGCGACAGGAGCCGTTCGTGGTGAAGTTCGACGACTATCGCTGGGTGATCCGCGGCACACTGCCGCCGGGCGAAGAGCACGGCCGCTTCCTGGTGGTTCTAGACGCCAAGACCGGCTGCGCCACTTACGTCGGCGCGGATGATATCGGCGAGCCGTGAATTCATCCGTTCCCCAGGCCTTGTGCCCGGGGTCCATTTAGCGCTGAGGACGGAAAGGTCGCTGCGTCAGCGAGGTTCGTTTTTCAGATGCGATCGATTCGCGTCCAATGGGCTCCGGGCACAAGGCCTGGGCGACGGGAGAATATGCTTGTTCGGGCAATGCGAGCCGAGCGCCCCTAAGCCAAGAACCCCGCTTCGGCGAAGTCCACCATGCGCTTGATCAAGGCCTTGGCGTCCTGCTCGTGGGTCAATCCCTCGGACAGGGTGCTAAGCCGGTCGAATTCGGCGAAGCGGTTGTTGTGAATCATGCCCAACACGAAGTGCAGCCGCCAGTATACGTCTTCTGGCGCCATCTCCGGCCGCGCCGACAGCAGGGCGTCGGCGAAACGGCGCAGGTGGGAGACGTCCGAGCGCAGGGCCTCGCGCATCTCCTCGGTGCCCTCGCTGCGCGAGCGGATGATGAACTGCACCGAGATCATCCGGTCGCCCTTGGGGTCGAGCCAGAGCACCGGCGGCGTGATCAAGGCCTCCAGGATCGCTCGCACCGGCGGCCGGCCGTCATGGGCGTCCGCCGCCTCATGCAGTAGCCGCGCGCGCATCCGGTTCAGCTCGGTGGTCCGCCGGCGGAAAATCTCCAGCAGCAAGGCGTCCTTGGAGCCGAAATGGTAGTTCACCGAGGCCAGATTCACCCCCGCCTCGGCGGTGATGTCGCGCACTGAAACCTTCTGGAACCCGTGCACCGCGAACAAGCGTTCGGCGGCGGCGAAGACCATATTCTTGGTCAGCGCCAAGTCTTCGGGATTGTTCGTCTCGGCTTCCAGATCGGCCGGCGCATCGCCAGCCTCGTGAGGCGTCAACGCACGAGCTCGCGCATCGCCTTGTCGAGGCCTTCGATGGTCAGCGGATACATGCGGTCGTTCACCAGCTGGCGCATCAGGCCGATGGAGGGGGTGTAGTCCCAGTGCCGTTCGCCGGTGGGGTTGAGCCAGACCACGCTGTCATAAATCTGGGTCAGCCGATCGAGCCAGATGGCGCCGGCCTCCTCGTTCCAGTGCTCCACGGAGCCGCCGGGATAGGTGATCTCATAGGGGCTCATGGTGGCGTCGCCGACGATAATGATCTTGTAGTCGTGGCCGTACTTATGCAGCACGTCCCAGGTCTCGATCTTCTCGACGTTGCGGCGGCGGTTGTCCTTCCACACGGTCTCATAGAGGCAGTTGTGGAAGTAGAAAAACTCCATGGTCTTGAACTCGGTCTTGGCCGCCGAGAACAGCTCCTCGCAGAGCTTGATGTGGCTGTCCATCGAGCCGCCGATGTCGAAGAAGATCAGCACCTTGATGGTGTTGCGCCGCTCCGGCCGCATGACCAGGTCGAGATAGCCCTTGTTGGCCGTCTCCTTGATCGAGCCGCCGATGTCCAGCTCGTCCGGCTGGCCGGTGCGGGCGAATTTGCGCAGGCGGCGCAGGGCGACCTTGATGTTGCGGGTGCCGAGTTCCACCGTGTCGTCGAGATTCTTATAATCGCGCTTGTCCCAGACCTTGATGGCCTTGCCGTGCCGGCCCTTGTCCTGGCCGATACGGATCCCTTCGGGATGGAAGCCGTTGGCGCCGAAGGGGGAGTTCTGGCCCTGGCCTCTGCGGCCTTCCTTGCCTTCCTCGTCGCCGTCGCCCTGTTCGCGCTGCTGCTTCATCTGCTCGGCGAGCATTTCCATCAGCTTGTCGAAGCCGCCCATCTCCTCGATCATCTTCTTTTCCTCTTCGGTGAGGAATTTCTCGCTGAGCGCCTTCAGCCATTCGGCCGGGACGTCGGCGGTTCCGACATCGGAGAGTTTTTCCAGGCCCTTGAAGACGTGGCCGAACACCTGATCGAAGCGGTCGAGGTTCTTCTCGTCCTTCACCAGCGCCGCGCGGGACAGGTAGTAGAAGTCGTCGACCGTCTTATCGATCACGTCGCGGTCGAGCGCCTCCATGAGCATGAGGTACTCCTTCAGGGTGACGGGCACCTTGGCCTGACGGAGCTCGTTGAAGAAGTTCATGAACATGGCGGATCGCCCTGGCGTTTAGAACAAACGTTTAGACTTGAGATTGGTCGCAAGCTCCGGGTCTGTCCAGAGGCGATGTGGCGCCTCTCATCCCCGCCGCAGAATGAACTCGTGGTCGCGGCAGGCGCCGACCATGAAGTCGTAGGTCCCCACCTGCTCGAACCCGTGGCGCGCATAGAGCCGTTGCGCGCCATAATTCTCCGACCAGACTCCGATCCATAGCTTGCGGCGAGGTTTGGTCAGCCAGTCCAGGCTGGCGTGCAACAACAGCGAGCCGGCGCCCGCGCCCTGGGCCTCGCCGACCACGTAGAGGCGTTTCAGTTCTCCGCACGCGGGGGTAACCTCGTCGTGCGGAAGACCGCAGGGGCCAGCGAGGGCATAGCCGAGCACTTCGCCATTACGCTCGGCGATCCATAGGCCGTACTGATCATCGGTTGCCCACGCCGCATACTTTGCCGGCGTGTGCTCGCCGGTCAGAAACGCCTCGAGATCCTCCGCTGAATAGCGATGGCCGAACGTCTCGGTGAAGGTTGTCCGGCCCAACGCAGTCAGCATCTCGGCGTCATCGGCTCGCGCCCGGCGCAACTCCACACTGCTCATCGTTTGGCCATCCTGCATTTTGTGAGCAGGCCTGCTTTGAAACTTGGCCCGGCCCGCGATAGGCTTCTAGCCAAGCCGAGACGGCGCTCCAAGCGCCGCACGTCGTAAAGGGAGATGACGATTGTCCGCGTTCCAAGGTCTGCGCGTGCTCGATTTCACTCAAGGCGTCGCAGGGCCCATGGCCTCGATGCTGTTGGGCGATTTCGAAGCCGAGGTCGTGAAGATCGAGCCCCCGACCGGCGACCGTGCCAAGAACCATCCGGGCTATCACGCCTTCAATCGCAATAAGCAGATCAAGACTCTCGACCTCGATACCGACAAGGGTCTGGCCGAAGCCCAGGCGCTGATCGCCCTCGCGGATGTCGCCATCTTCGATCATGCGCCTGGTGGGCTTGAACGGCTGGGGCTCGACGCGGAGACTCTGACCGCCGCGCATCCGCGGCTTATCCACGTCTGGATGCCGCCCTATGGAACCTCCGGCGCCTGGAGCCAGCTTCCGCCACACCATTCGCTACTGACCGCCGTGAGCGGGGTGGCGTTCCGGCAAGGCGCCTATGCCGACCAGCCAATCCACCTGATCCTGCCGCTGGTCTGGTACGGGCAGGGGGTGACGGGTGCGGCAGCGATCAGCGCGGCGCTGCTGGAGCGGTCGCGCAGCGGCCTTGGCCAGGCGGTGACGGTAAGCGGCCTGCATGGAGTCTCTGAGGTCACCGGTCCGGTGCGGACACTCGGCGGTCCACCGCTGCCACGCGGCCAACCCCTGGGCGCAATGCCCAGCTATCGGCTCTATCCTTGTGGGGACGGCAAATGGCTGTTTCTCGGCACCCTGTTCGCCAACTTCTACGTCCGCGCCATCGAGGCGATGGGGCTGATGAAGTATTTCGAAGACATGGTGATGGACCCGATCCTGGCGCGGCAAACCCTCGCCAGCGTGTTCGCCACCCGCAACCGCGACGAATGGATTGATCTGCTGAAGGCCGCCGGCGTGCCCTGCGCGCCCGTCGGTCCCCGTGAGCCCTGGTTCGCCGGGACCGCGGTCGACCAAGGCGATCTGCGCCGAACCTTCGAGCATCCGGACCTGGGACCGGTCACCATTCCCAACGTGCCGGTCAAGCTTTCCGCCACGCCAGGGTCGGTGCGCGGCCTCGCCAAACCCGCCGACGGTCCAGCCTGGGCGCCGCGGCCTACCGTTGATCCGGCGCAAGGCGGTCATGACGCGCCGCTGCATGGCGTTCGCGTGCTGGACATGGGCACGGTGATCGCCGGCGCTCATGCGGGCGGCGTGCTGGCCAATCTCGGCGCCGACGTGATCAAGGTCGAGCCGATGGATGGCGACCCTTTCCGCAGCGATGGCGGCGGCTTCCTCGCCTATAATCGTGGCAAGCGCGGCCTGGGCTTGAACTTGAAAGAGCCGGCGGCGCTGGCGCTGTTCCATGATCTGGTCCGCAGCGCCGATGTCGTCCTGGACAACTATCGCCATGGCGTGCGCAAGCGGCTGGACATCGATTATGCGGCGCTGAAGGCGATCAACCCCCGCATCATCTCCTGTTCGATCAATGCCTATGGCGATATCGGCGACCGGGTCGCGCTGCCTGGCTTCGACCCGTTGCTGCAGGCGGAGGGCGGCATGATGGCGGCGCAGGGCGGGGCGGACGAGCCGGTGCTGCACACTATCCCCGTCAACGACGTCGCCACCTCGGCCATGGTCTGCTTCGGCATCATTACCGCTTTGAATGTGCGCGAGCGGACCGGGGAGGGGCAGGAGGTCTTGTCCAGCCTGATGGCCCAGAGCCTGACCTTCCAGCTTGGCGAGGTGGTCGACTATGCCGGCCGGCCGGCCAACGACGTCGGTTCGGAGGATTGCCTCGGCGTGCGGGCCCTGCACCGCTTCTACCATTGCGCAGACGGATGGGCTGCGATCGTGTGCGAAACGCCCGAGGCGGCGAGGGCGGCCTGCGCGGTGCTGGGCGTAGACTATGATCCGATGACGTCCCTTGACGCACCCCGCGACGGCGAACTGGCGCGGGCGCTGGAACGGGCCTTCATCGGGCGGGAACGTGATGAGGTCTTGGCCGCGTTGTTGGACGCTGGCGTTCCCGCCGCGCCGGCGTTGCGCGGAATTGAGGCCTTCGACAGCGAATGGCTGTGGGAAAACCAACTGTTCGATATCTGGCGTCACCCCCGTGTCGGCGACATCATCAGTGTGCGGAGCTATGCCGATTTCGGCCGCACCCCGGGCGGGTTTAACCGCCCAACACCCGACATCGGCGAACATACCGCCGAGTTGTTGCGCGAGCTGGGACTGACCAACGACCGCATCGAAGCCATGTTCGCCATCGGCGCTATCTTCGAGCCCGGCCACGTCGCCGGCCGGACCGCCAAGTCAGCGCGGCCTGGGGACGGCGGCGTCGCGCTGATGACGCAGTAGGACTGGTCGCTAGCCCACCAAAAGATTGTTGGTGACGTGGCCGGCGCCAGCGGCCTGAGCGTCCTTCTCGGCGAGGGCCCGATCGGCTGCTGTAAGCACCGAGCCGTGCAAGGTGACCGCTCCGCCGATGACCGAGACGCGGATGCCGCTTGCGTCCAACTTGGCGTCCTGTGTCAGCCGGTCGGTGATTTCGGCCAGAAGGCGCGCGTCGAAGGCGGAGTCGCCCGCGGGGCCTTTGCCCGAATGATCGCCGACCGCTTCGTCGCGCTGGCGGCGGCCGAGGGCGTCGACATTGCCGAACATGGCGGCGACCTCGTCCCCGGCGCGTTCCAGGAAGGGGCGCCGTTCTGCCGGTACGCCGTCGGTGCGCAACGGTGGGTTCGAGTCTGTGTCGCGGGCCGCCTTTGGCTGATGCGATTGTCCGAGATCGAATTTCATCTGAAGAGTCCGTTTGAAGGCTTGGTCTACGCCTCCTAATCAACAGTTGCCGATCACCTCGGTTCCGCCAGGCGATATTGCGTCGAAAGGCTGAATCGGGCTGGCTAAACCCGCGCTGTCGCCTAATCATATTGCTATGAGCCTTCCTCTCTACACGCACCCAGACATGCTTAAGCACACCCCGGGCGACCGCCACGTGGAGCGTCCCGAGCGGCTGGAGGCGGTTATGGCCGCCCTGAACGGCGCTTCGGACCTCGACCTGGAGCGGCGCGAGGCGCCGCTGGTGGACATCGCCGACCTTGCGCTGGTCCATCCGCAGAGCTTCATCGACCATGTGATCGCCGCGACGCCGACCGAGGGCCGGGTCAAGCTCGACCCGGATACGGCGCTTTCGCCCGGAAGCCTGGTCGCCGCCCGCCGCGCCGCTGGCGCTGTGGTGGAGGCGGTGCGCTCGGTGGCGAGAGGCGAAACGGCCCGCGCCTTCTGCGCCATCCGCCCGCCAGGCCACCACGCCGAGCCGGATAAGGCGATGGGCTTTTGCATCTTCTCCAACGTGGCCGTGGCGGCGCGCGTCGCCCAGACGGCGGGCCTGGCAAGGGTCGCGGTGGTGGATTTCGACGTCCATCACGGCAATGGCACCCAAGCCGCCTTCGAGGCCGACCCAACCCTGTTCTACGCCTCAATCCACCAGTGGCCGCTCTATCCGGGCACCGGCGCCGCCTCCGAGCGAGGTGTTGGCAATGTGGTCAATGCGCCGGTCGCGCCCATGGCGCCGCGCGAAGCCTGGCGCGCGGCGTTTGAAAGCCTGATGCCGGCGATGGATGATTTCGCGCCGGACCTGATCCTGATCTCCGCCGGGTTCGACGCCCACGCCCGCGATCCGCTGGCAGAGCAGGCGCTGGAGGCCGAGGACTATGCCTGGGCGACAGCGGCGATCGCCGAGGTTGCGCGCAAGCGGTCGAAAGGTCGAATCGTCTCTTCGCTTGAGGGCGGCTACGATCTTGAAGGGCTAAGCCAGTCCGCGCTGGCCCACGTCCGCGCGCTCGGTCAGGGCTAGACCAACCCAAATCGGGGGGCGGGCGACGACTCTCCGCCACAGGACCAACGCTATTTCATAACCTCGGACGTTTGGCGGGTCGGTTTTACAAATCCGTCGACAAAGCTTCGCCGAACCGTCGTGGTTCTTCGGCAATCCCCTACGCGTTTCGCATTGGGGGCGATCATGACAAACTTTTCCAATCGTCGCGCGATCGCGCTGGGTCTTCTTTGCACCAGCGCGAGTTTCGCGCTGGTGGCGGGCGGGGGCGCCGCCCTGGCGCAGGCCGCGCCGGACGCCACCACGACCCAAGCGGTTGCTGGCGACACTGGCTCGACCAGCGTCGGCGAGGTGGTGATCGTCGCCCGCGCCGTGCACGTCTCGCCGTCCGCCGTTCCGCTGGACAAGACTCAGCCGACCTCGGCGGTGCAGAAGGAGTTCATCCAGAACAACATCGTCCCGCTGGCCAGCTTCGACGACATTGTCAAATTCTCGCCCAGCGTGGCCGACCAGAGCCCGAACGGGCCAGGTCTCGGCAAGAGCGAGACCTTGAGCATCCGTGGCTTCCAAGACGGTCAGTTCAACGTCACCTTCGATGGCATTCCGTTCGGCGACGCCACCGACTTCCACCACACCAGCTCGGCCCTGTTCATCGCCCATGACATCGGCGAGGCCCAGATTGATCGCGGTCCCGGCTCGGCTACAACCATTGGCGACGCCACCTTCGGCGGCTCGATGAACTTCCTGACCAAAGACCCGCTGCACGACCTCACCATCAATCCCTATGGGACCTTTGGCAGCTTCGGTACCAGCTCGGTCGGCCTTGAGCTCGACAGCGGTGAAAGCGGCCTCGGCAAGGCCTTTTTCGACGTCCAGCGGGAGACCAGCGACGGCTACCTGACCAACGCCGCCGAACGCCGCACCAACTTCATGTTCAAGGACGTGCTCGATGTGAACAGCCGCGTCAGCGTCACCTCGGTCATCAGCTACAACCGCGCCTTCGAATACACGACGCAGGGCACGACCTTGGCCAATATCGAAAAATATGGCCCCAACTTCGCCCTGAACAACAGCCGGAATACGCAAGCCTACTACGGTTACCAGCCGAGCCACTATTCGTCGGACTTTGAATACGTCAATGTACACGCCGACCTGTTTGCCGGCTGGTCGTTAGACAACAAGGTCTACACCGACTCCTTCGGCCACGATTACACCGAGAGCAAGGACGCGTCGGACACCAATTCGGCGGACAACGGCGTGACCTACTACAGCGCGGCAGGCAAGAAGCTCAGTCCCCAACCCGCCGGCGCCGCCACCGATGTGCCCGGCAAGCTCACCGACGCCTACTTTCGCGCTGTGGGCGACACCCTGCGTTTTACGGACGACACGCCCTTCGGTAAACTGTTCGCCGGCGTCTGGGTGGACTACAACCGCGACAACCGCTGGTCGGAAACCACCGACCTGACCAAGGGCGATCTGGCTGTCGGCACCAAGTCGGGCACGCCCTACAGCTACTACATCAACGACAGTCTCACGACGATCCAGCCCTATGTGGAGTTTGACTGGAACGTGACGCCAAACCTGACGGTCACGCCGGGCGTCCGCTACACCGACTTCCTGCGGGGCTATGAGGCGCCCGTGAACAAGACCGCCAACCCGACCACAGGCCCCGACGCCGGTCTGCACGAGCCCGGCAGCTACAACGCGACTTTTAGCTCCCTGCAGCCGTCGGTGGCGGCGCGCTACACGATTCAGCCGGGCTGGACCGCATACGCCCAGATCGCCAAGGGTTTCCTGGCGCCGCCGATCAATGTGCTGGAAGTGAACACCACCGCGGCGCCGTCGGTGAAACCGGAAGAGACCTGGAACTACCAGATCGGCACGGCCTACCAGCATGGCCGCCTGGTCCTGGGCCTGGACGCCTACTACATCGACTTCAGCAACTTCATCACCAGCGTGACCAACTCCGCCAGCGGCACGGTGACCTACATGAATGGCGGCGGCGCGGTTTACGAGGGGGTCGAGTTCGAGGGCCAATATGTGCTTCCGGCGGGCTTCTCGCTCTATGCCAACGCCACCTACAACCCGACCCACTACAAGCAGGCGAGCAGCGTCTGGCTGGCTGAGGCGCCGCAATGGACCGGCGCCCTGGGCGTGCTGTACGACGACAAGCGTGGCCCGTACGCCTCGCTGATCGCCAAATGGATCGGCTCGCGCTATGGGCTGGATGTGCCGCTGACGGCCCCGACGACGGGGCCCGACCTCGGCAACGGATTCGGCTTCGACCCCTATGTCACCGCCGACTTCGCCGCGGGCTGGCGCTTCAACACCCTCAACCCGATGGTCAAGAACTTCACCGTGAGCGTCAAGGTGAGCAACATCTTCGACAACCGCGAGATCGACGACTACGCCGGCCAGCAATCGGCCACCAGTGCGGCCTTTCCGCTGGGCGCCCCGCTGTTCTGGACTGTGGCCGGACGCAGCGCCTTCGTGAACCTGTCGGCGTCCTTCTAGCATGACGGCGGTCGGGCGCATCCTTGGCGGCCTTGCGGCGGCGTTCGTCGCCCTGGCCGCGTTGGCGGCCGCGTCTGGATCGGACGCCCCACCGGGTCTGGTTCTTGAGCGGATCGTCGTTGTCGCCAGGCACGGCGTCCGCTCGCCGACCAAGACCGTCGATTGGCTGTCTCGATATTCAGGGCAGACCTGGCCGGACTGGCCCGTGCCGCCGGGCGAACTGACGCCGCATGGCGCCAAGGACGTCCGATTGATGGGCGCCTGGCTGCGCGCCGACTATGCCAGCCGCGGCCTCTGGCCGACGGTCGGCTGCGTTGGCGCGAACGACGTCTACGCCTGGGCGGACGGGGCTGATCAACGCACCCGTGTGAGCGGCGACGCCTTACTTGAGGGCGCCTTTCCAGGCTGTGGCCTAACGGCCCACCATGGCCCGGTTCGCGCGGTCGATCCGGTTTTCGACGCGGCTGCGACGGGCCTCTGTCCGATGGACGCGGAGGCCGCTAAAGCGGCTGTACTCGCCAGGGTCAAAGGCGATCTCGATCATCCGGGCCCCGGCTATGACACCGGCAAGGCGTCGTTCTGGCGGCTGCTAGATCCGGTGGGCGCCGGCAAGGCATGCGCGCCGGATGCCGGCGGCGCCTGCTTTCTTGGTGGAAACAATACGCTGGTCGCCAAGACGGGCGATCTGAAGCTGGAGGGGCCGCTCGGGACAGCCTCGACTCTGACCGAGAGCCTCTATCTGGAATATGCGCAAGGCATGCCGCGCGAGCAGGTTGGATGGGGCAGGGCCGATGCGCCGAACCAGCTTGCCGGCATCATGGGCCTGCACACGATCGAAACAGACCTGATGCGCCGCACGCCTTATCTGGCCGGCCACAACGCGGCGGGGCTGGCGCAATCGGTGGTCGATGATGTCGACGGCCGGCCCGGCTTGCCGGGGCAGGGTGCGGCGGGCGCCAAGCTGGTGATCATCGCCGGCCACGATACCAACCTGTCCAATCTCGCCGGCGTCCTGGGTGTCGACTGGGCGCTTAAGGATCAGCCCGACAATACGCCGCCGGACGCCGGCCTGGTGTTCGAGGTCTGGCGAGCGCCGACAAATGGCGCACGCTTCGTTCGCGTCCGCCTCGTCTATCAAACCCTCAGTCAGCTTCGCGATGAAACGTCGTTGGATGCGGGCCATCCGCCCGGCCAGCTGAGTCTGCGACTGCCGAACTGCGAGGGTGGTCCGGGCGCGACCTGCCCCGCCTCCGACTTCGCCGCGCGGGTGCGGGCGGCGATCCCCGCCGAGTGCCGGCGCTAAGGGCTGGCGAATCGTTTCGGTCGAGCCGAGGATTTCAGCCTGCCGGCGCCGATGCTAAAGAGGCTGGCGCAGGGGGCTTCGCAGCCAGCAACACATGTCGGTGCAGACCATAAGCGATCCAGGTTCCACTAAGGCCGCCCCGACGGTGACGACGATAGCCGCCCCGGCGCGCCCCTATGGCGCGATCGTGCTGGCGCGCCATGGCGAACCGAACCTGTCGAAGAAGGTCAGACTCAACGCCCGGGGGTACGCGGATTGGTGGGCCCGCTACGAAGGAGTCGGTCTCAAACCCGGCCAGACCGCGCCCGAGGCTCTGAAGATGTACGCCGAAGGCGCCAACGTGATTCTCTGCTCCACCCGGCCCCGGTCCATCGAAACCGCCCAGGCAGTGGCTGGCGGCCGGACTGTCGAGGTCGATCCGAGCCTGATCGAGGCGCCGTTGCCGCCGCCGCACTGGCCGAGTTGGCTGAAGCTGCCGCCGCCGATCTGGGGCGCTGTAGCGAGAGCTCACTGGTGGTATTTTCACCGCTACCACGACGAGGAAAATCGAGCCGCGGCCCAATGTCGAGCGGATGCGGCCGCGGACCGGTTGATCGCCCTGGCGGCGCAGGGAGACGTCCTGGTGGTCGCCCATGGTTTCTTCAATACCATGATCGGCCTCAGCCTGCAGCGCGACGGCTGGAAGCTGACGTCCAATGAGGGCTACCGCTATTGGTCCATGCGCCGGTTTGAACGTAAGCGCGGCATGATCGTCACGGCCGCGGGCGAGCTCGCCGCCGCGGTGCTGGAGAGCTGAGCCGCGTCAGGCCCGGGCTGGAAGCTTTTTCCGGGTTCGAGGCTCTTCGACCAGGGTGAGCAGGATCACCAGGGCGACCGCCTCGAAGGTCATCGAGATAATGAACAGGGTCGAATAGCCGGCCACGGCTGCGATCAGGCCGCCCATCAGCGGACCGAGCGTCAGCATCAGCCCCTCGGCCGTGGAAGAGAAGGCCAGCCGCATGGCCATGTCTTCCCGCAGGCCGAATTCCAGCACCATGGTCTGGGAGCTCATCTGATAGCCCGACTGCGCGGCGCCGAGGCCAAAGAAGGCCAGGAACACCAGCCAGGGGACATGGCCAAGCAGCAGCATCAGGGTCGCGCCGATCCACAGCACCAGCGCAATGATGAAGGTGGAGCGGAAGCCGGACTTGTCGCCCAGATAGCCCCAGGGAATGTTCGACAGGGCGTCGCCCATGACGAAGGCCACCGAGATAAGGCCGATGTTGGCGCCGGTCAGCTCGATCGTGTTGCGGGCGAACAGGATATAGAAGGGCGCGGCGATCCGGCTGGCCATGGCGCAAATCTGCGCGAGCATGAAGTACATGAAGCCCTTGTCGTGCTTCAGCAGGCCGGGCAGGTCCTTCAGCCGATCGCTCACCTTCATCTGGGGCCGCAGCTTCGGCGGCTCCGGCTCGCGCAGCAGCAGCTGCAACGCGGTCAGGCCCAAGCTGGTCAGGACGAAGGCCAGGAAGAAGGTGGTCGAGTAGCCGTTGTGGTAGAGCTGGATCCCGAAAACCTTGGCGCCCGTCGTATAGGGATGGCTGCCTACCAGATATCGCCCGGCCACATAGGACAGCACGGCCGCCAGCAGACTGCCCGTAACATTGCGCCAGCCCTGCAGCGTTCCACGCCGGCTGATCGGGATCACCTTGGCCAGCAGCAGTTGGAAGGCGACGCGCTGGGCGCCAGAGAAGAGGCCGAGCAGGGTCAGGAAGACCAGCATGGCGAACAGCAGCGGCGCGCCGGACAGGAACCAGCCGGAAATCGCCATGCCCAGGATCTGAACCCGCATCATCGTGCCCATCAGCACCGACACCGGCAGCACCTTCTTGCGGTGCTCGATCTGGGAGGCGCCGAAGATGGGCGAGACAACCTGGCCGACCTGCTGAAGCGCCAAGCCAAGACCCATCACGATGTCGGGGTTGGCGAACAGCCGTAGGGGCGGCGGAAACGCGGCCGCGGCGCTGCTGGCCAGCATGTGCAGATAGACCGGGATGAAGGTCGGTGTATTCACCACGATCCGGAAGCCGGTCATTCCCAGCATGCCGTGCATGAAGTTGGCGGCGAAGTTGCGGGGTAGGTTATCCCAGACGAACTTCTCGTAGGCCGCTTCGCGCTCCTCGAGCGTTAGCTCGGCAGCTTCGGCATCTGCGAGTTTGGGCGCGTCGTCCAACCTATTGAGCTTCCTTGAGAGCGGGGCCTGACCCGACTTAGCGACTCTGGTCTGGCCTGACTATAGCTGTCGGGCGCGATCGGCGTCGCGTCACCCCGCCGCGCAAAAGCGGTTTCCCCTTTGCGCCGGTCGCTCTAGTTTGGGGCCATGACCGACGCGCCCGACATCACCACCCTCTCTTTCGAACAGGCGCTCGCTGAACTGGAGCGAATCGTCGCCCAGCTGGAATCTGGCCAGGCCCCGCTCGAGCAATCCATCGAGATGTATGAGCGCGGCGCGGCCTTGAAGGCGCATTGCGAAAAGCGGCTGGAGGCGGCGCGACTACGCGTGGAGAAGATTGTCGTTGGCGCCTCGGGTGCGGCGGGCGCCGAACCGGCCGAGTTCTCGTAGAGTCCGATGGGGCAATCCATCGCCCAGCGCGTGGCCGAGGCAGCTGACCTCGTGACCGTCGCCCTGGATGCGCTGTTGCCTCGCGCCGATGGGCCGGAACAGCGGCTGACCGAGGCCATGCGCTATGCGGCGCTGGGGCCTGGCAAGCGGCTCCGGCCCTTCTTCGCCCTCGAGACCGCCCGGATGTTCGATCTGGAGGAACGGCCGGTGCTGCGCGCGGCCTGCGCGCTGGAATGTATTCACGCCTACAGCCTGATCCATGACGACCTGCCATGCATGGATGACGATGACCTGCGTCGCGGCCGCCCGACGGTGCACAAGGCCTACGACGAGGCGACCGCTGTCCTAGCGGGCGACGCCCTTCAGGCCGCGGCTTTCGAAATCATGGCCCATCCGGACACGCACGAGGACGGATCGATTCGCGCCGAATTGGTGCGCAGGCTGGCGGTGGCCTCGGGCGCGCGAGGCATGGTCGGCGGCCAGATGATCGATTTGATCGGGGTTCGCGGCGACCTGGGCGCGGTGGCGCGGATGCAACGGATGAAGACCGGCGCCCTTATCGTCTGCGCCTTCGACCTGCCATTGGTGCTGGCCAGAGCCAAGGAAGCTGAACGCCTGTCGCTAAGCGCCTTCGCCCAGGATATGGGCCTGGCTTATCAGGTGGTCGACGATCTGCTGGATGATGAGGGCGACGCGGACCTGCTTGGCAAGGCCGCCGGCGGCAAGGATTCCGCCCAAGGCAAGGTCAACTATGTCACCCTGCTGGGCGTTGGTCCGGCGCGCGAGCGGGTGGCGTTGTTATCGGCCCAGGCCAAGTCGCATCTCGACATGTTTGGCGCTCGGGGCGCATACCTGCGAGACAGTGTCGATTTCGTGTTAGACCGAACCCATTAATCTCTTGTGATAGGTCGGGCGCCCGCCGTCCGAAGGATGATGCCACCTTCCACACCGCTTCTTGATAAGGTCCAGTCACCCGCCGACACGCGCGGGCTTTCCTTGACCCAGCTTCATCAGCTTGCTGACGAATTGCGCGCCGAGACCATCGACGCCGTCTCCGTAACCGGCGGCCATCTTGGCGCTGGGCTGGGCGTGGTCGAGTTGACGGTGGCCCTGCACCACGTGTTCGAAACCCCGAAGGACATCCTGATTTGGGATGTGGGCCATCAGGCCTATCCGCATAAGATTCTCACTGGCCGCCGCGATCGCATCCGCACGCTGCGCCAGGGCGGAGGCCTGTCGGGTTTCACCAAGCGCTCCGAGAGCGAATACGACCCGTTCGGAACGGCGCACGCCTCCACTTCGATTTCCGCCGCCTTGGGTTTTGCCGCCGCGCGTGACCAACGCGGCGAGAATCACAAGGTGATCGCGGTGATCGGCGACGGCTCCATGAGCGCCGGCATGGCCTATGAGGCCATGAACAACGCCGCCGAAACCACCAAGAACCTGATCGTGGTGCTGAACGACAACGACATGTCGATCGCTCCGCCGGTGGGCGGAATGAGCGCCTACCTCGCGCGCCAGGTCTCCGGCGGCGCCTATCAGTCGATCCGCAAGCTGGGCAAGCAGATGGCCGAGGTGCTGCCGCGCTCGCTGCAGGTGGCGGCGCGCAAGGCCGAGGAATATGCCCGCGGCATGGCCACGGGCGGCACCTTCTTCGAGGAACTGGGCTTCTATTACGTCGGTCCCATCGACGGTCATAATCTGGATCACCTGGTTCCGGTCCTGCGCAATGTGCGCGGCATGGACGACAAGCCGGTGCTGGTTCACGTCGTCACCCAGAAGGGCAAGGGCTACGCTCACGCCGAAAGCGCCGACGACAAACTGCACGCCGTCGCCCGCTTCGACGTGGTCACGGGCAAGCAGTCCAAGGCTCAGTCCAACGCGCCGAGCTACACCAAGGTGTTTGCGCAGGAGCTGATCAAGCAGGCGGAGCGCGATGACCGAATCGTCGCCATCAGCGCCGCGATGCCGTCCGGGACGGGTCTGGATCTGTTCGGCAAGGCCTTCCCCGGCCGCACCTTCGATGTCGGCATCGCCGAGCAACACGCGGTGACCTTCGCCGCCGGCCTCGCCGCCGACGGAATGAAGCCGTTCGCGGCCATCTATTCCACCTTCCTGCAGCGCGGCTACGACCAGGTGGTCCATGACGTGGCGCTGCAGAGCCTGCCGGTGCGGTTCGCCATCGACCGCGCGGGCCTGGTCGGCGCTGACGGCGCCACCCACGCAGGCAGTTTCGATGTCGGCTATCTCGGTCAGCTGCCTGGTTTCGTGCTGATGGGCGCCGCAGACGAGGCGGAGCTGGCCCGGATGGTGGCGACCTCCGTGGCGATCGACGATCGCCCCTCCGGCTTCCGCTATCCGCGCGGCGAGGGGATCGGCATCGATATCCCCGAGTTCGCGGAACCCCTGGAAATCGGCCGTGGCCGGATCGTCCGTGAGGGAACGGCGGTCGCCATCCTGTCGTTCGGGACCCGGCTACAGGAAGCGCTCCTGGCCGCCGATCTACTCGCCTCGCGCGGTCTGTCGGCAACTGTGGCTGACGCCCGTTTCGCCAAACCCCTGGACGTCGACCTGATCCTGCGTCTGGCGCGGGAACATGAGGCGCTGATCACGGTGGAAGAGGGCGCCATGGGCGGCTTCGGCTCGTTCGTGCTTCAAGCCCTGGCCGAGCACGGCGCATTGGATCGCGGCCTGAAGGTGCGGACCCTGACGCTGCCGGACATCTTCCAGGACCACGATAAGCCGGAAGTCATGTACGCCCAGGCGGGCTTGGACGCGGAAGGCATTGCGCGCGCCAGTCTCGCCGCGCTCGGCGTGAGCCAAGCGGTCAGCGGAAAGCGCGCGCGGTAAAGCCTGCGATATCCCGATGCGTTCGCGCCGCGGGACCAAGGCCAGGTTTTCAGCCTAGGATATCCCCGGAAACGAATCCGGAGGGTCGAGCATGCATCGGCGTGATGTACTTGCGGGCGGCTTGGCCATGGGCTTGGCCGGCGTTGTGAGGCCAGGCGTTGCCGGGGCAATGACCCCTGCGGACGTCGGCCGGCTCGCCTATCTATATTGCCTACCGTTGCAGGAGATGGCGGCCACCCGCGCCAAGGCGATTGGGCGGGGCGTCAACCAGCTGCAGCATGCCCGCGTGCTGGCCAACGCCCAGAGCCGCGGCGTCACCACGCCCAACTGCGACACCCTCTATTCCTCGGCCTGGCTCGACCTGTCCAGGCCTGTGACGATCCATCTGCCGGACGCGGGCGGGCGTTACTTCTCGCTGGCCCTGATGGATCTCTACACCAACAATTTCCGCGTCCTCGGCGACCGGCGGCGAGAGGGGTTTTCGCGCGCCATCCTGGTTGGCCCCGACTGGCGCGAGCCCACCGAGCCCGGCGTCGCCGTGATCCGATCACCGACCATCAGTGTCTGGGCCCTGGCGCGGACCTATGTCGCCTCGCCGTCGGAACTGGACGCTGCGCATGCGGTTCAGGATCACCTGACGTTGGAGGCCGATACGGCCGGGCCGTTCCAGACCCTGGTTGCGGCTCCGACGAGAGACGACATTCCGGCTATGTTCCGGGCCGCCAACAGCCTCATGGCCCGCGATCCGCCGCCGCATCGGGACGCGAAGGCGCTCAAGCTGCTGGCGAAGATCGGCGTCGGACCGGGGCTGATCTATCCTGCGGAAAGGCTCAGCGATCTCGACCAGCGCCAGGTCGAGGCGGGCGCCCGCAGTGCGCTTGCCGAGTTGAAAACCGGCCGGGAGGGCGTCGGCGCCGTTGGTGGGTGGGTTTATCCGAGGGGCGACCAGGGCGACTTCGGCGTGGACTATCTGTCGCGCGCGGCGACTGCGCTGGGCGGGCTCGCAGCCTTGCCGGCCTATGAGGCGATCTACCTGCGTGGCGTCGGCGAACGGAACGGTCTCTATGACGGGGCGACGCCTCACGTCTTACGTCTACGTCCCGGCGACTTTGCCCGCCGCGACGGTTTTTGGTCGCTGACCCTTTATCGCCAAACACCGGACGGGCAGCTGTTCTTCTTCGACAACCCGCAAAATCGCTATGCAATCAGCGGCGCCACTCCAGGTCTCGTCGCCTTGCCCGACGGGCTGGTCGAAATCACCATCGCACAGGCGCCTGCGCCTGGAGCGGAGGCCAATTGGCTGCCGTGCCCGAACGAACCCTACAGGCTGCAGTTTCGCGCCTTCCGGCCGACCGAGGCCCTCGCGCACGGAAAGGCGCGCCTGGCCCCGGTTCATCAATTTACGGTCTGACCGCGCTCGCCGCCCGTTAGAAGGGGGCGAACCTTTGCAGCAGGGCCGTCCCGCCCGGCGTCTTCTGCACCGCCGCCAAGTCGCCCCGACCGCCGTAATCAATCCGGGCCTCGGCGATTTGGGTGTGATTGATGGTGTTTGCCGAGGTGATGTCCTCCGGCCGCACGATTCCGGCGACGGTCAGCTCGCGCAGGTCCTGGTTGGTCTTCACTTCCTGCCGGCCCTGAATCACCAGGTTGCCGTTCGGCAGCACCCTGGTCACGACCGCGGCGATGGTCAGGTTGATCTGATCCTGACGCGTAATCGTGCCTGTGCCGGCATTGGCCAGGCTGCTGTTGGTGTTGACCATGCTGGTGGGGCTGAAAGCCTTGGGCAAAATCTTGCCCAAGGTCGATTCCAGGCCAAGGAAGTTGGTGATCCCGGCCGTGTTCGTGCCCGTGCGCGACGCCGCGGTCTCGTTCTCGATATTGGCGTTGTCGTTGATGGTGATCAGGACGGTGAGGATGTCGCCGACCTTGCTGGCGCGCTGATCGAAGAAGAAGGCGCGGGCGCCGGATCGCCAAAGCGAATTGGCTGACGCCGCCTGAGGGACGCCGCCGCGAGAGGAGGCGAGGGTCATGACCTGATCTTCGCCGACGAGTTCGGCGGGATAGCCCATCGGCGCCATCGTCGGACCTTTTACGGCCTCCTCGATATGGGAGCAGGCGGCCAGTGGGGCCAGCGCGGCGAGGGCGAGCAGGGGAATTTTACGCATCTGATCTCTCAACGATTGGCGGCGTATTGGAGGGCGCCGGGAACGCCGGCGGATTTGATCTCTTCGGCCTCGGGGCCGACGACGGCCTGGTCAGGACCAATCGCGACCGCCTGGATCACCTTCTTGGAGGTGAGGTTCATGACGTTCAGCGTCTCGCCCATGGCCGCGCCGGCAAGCGCCTTGCCCTGCAGCGTCAGGACCATGCCCTCGGCGTGGAAGGCCACCGCGATCATGTCGTCGCGCTTGATCACCTGGGCGGCCGTCACATCGAGACTGGCCACGGCGGTTCCGGATTTGAGCGGGCGTCGCGCGGCCTTGCCGATGATCTCAGCGGCGTCTCGAGGCGGGTCCTGAGGCGCCTGAAACGCGGGGATCTTGGCGTAGGTCAGGTCGCCCGGCTGCACCACTTCGCCGGCGGCGAGGCTGCGGGCGTAGCTCAGCACGTCGACCATTTTTTCGGACGCCACAGTCGCCGGTCGGGACGCCTCGGGCGCGATGGCGCCGCCGTGGACGATGATCCGCCGGATGCCGGTGGGATTGGCCCAGTCGAGCCCGTTCATATGCGCGATCTGCTGCACCTCACCGGCGTCCAGCACCGCGTTGAGACCGGCTGGCGCGCCGTTGCCGACCACCACATGGGTGACGGCTGGCGTCGCGCCGGTGAACAGGTCGCCGAGCGTGATGGACGGGCCGCTGGCCGGATCGGGCCGCAGGGTGACGGGCGTTCCCGCCGTGGCGGCCGAAGCCGCTGTGAGATAGATGGCGGCAAAAGCCAGGACGATCCTTCTCATCGGCCTACTGCTTCATCTGGTTGTTGGTCTGAAGCATCTGGTCGGCCGTGGAGATGACCTTGGAGTTCATCTCGTAGGCCCGCTGGGCGACGATCAGCGAACTGATCTCGGTCACCGGGTCGACGTTCGAGGCTTCGGTGTAGCCCTGCATCAGCGCGCCGACGCCATTGGCGTTGGGCAGGCCGACGGTGGGCGAGCCCGAGGCGGCGGTTTCCATGTAGAGGTTGTTGCCCGTGGCCTCCATACCGCCCTCATTGAAGAAGGTCGCCAGTTGGATCTGGCCGGCCGTCGTCGCGGTGGTGGAACCGGAGGTGGTCACCTGAACCTGGCCGCCGGCGGAGATGGTGATGCCGGTTGCGCCAGCCGGAATGGTGATTTGGGGCAGGATCGGATAGCCGTCGGAGGTGACGATTTGGCCGGTCGCGCTCATCGAGAGGTTGCCGGCGCGCGTATAGGCCGTCTCGCCAGAGGGCAGCAGCACCTGGAAGTAGCCCAGGCCGTTGATAGCCAAGTCAAGGTTGTTGCCGGTCTGGGTCGGCGAGCCCTGGGTGGTGATGCGGTAGACCGAGCCGGCCTTCACACCGGCGCCGATCTGGATGCCGGTCGGCACGATGGTGCCGGTGTCCGAGGACTGCGATCCGGCCCGTTCGACATCCTGATAGAGCAGGTCCTCGAACTCCGCCCGCTGCTTCTTGTAGCCGACGGTGTTCATGTTCGCGATGTTGT
>Ga0302314_10005619_pt1 | contig 22803 bp, 20 predicted proteins | sample III_Palsa_N2_3_FD_200533 | JGI IMG/M metagenome (GOLD analysis project Ga0302314, IMG submission 200533) | Peat permafrost microbial communities from Stordalen Mire near Abisko, Sweden - III_Palsa_N2_3 | ecosystem: Environmental > Terrestrial > Soil > Palsa > Peat permafrost | place: Sweden... | reverse complement strand
GGCGGCACCTATCAGCAGGTGTTCTACGTCGCCGACGTCGAGGCCAGCGGCCCATCGGCGGACGGCGAACTTCACATTGATCTCGATACGTCCGACTTCCTGGCGATCTTTCCGCTCGCCGGCCCGGGTCGCGCGCGGCTGGTCGGCACGGTGCGCGACGATCGCGCGGAACATCCCGAGGCGCTGAAGTTCGAAGACGTCAGCGAGCTCGCCATCCAGCACATGAAGGTCGAGGTGCGGAAGGTGAACTGGTTTTCGACCTACCGCGTCCATCACCGGGTGACCGACCGCTTCCGCAAGGGCCGGGCGTTCCTGCTCGGCGATGCCGCCCACATCCACAGCCCCGCCGGCGGCCAGGGTATGAACACCGGCATCGGGGATGCGATCAACCTCGCCTGGAAGCTGGCGCAGGTGCTGGCCGGCCGCGCGCCGGACAGCCTGCTCGACAGCTACGAGGCCGAACGGATCGGCTTCGCCCGTCGCCTGGTCGCCACCACCGATCGCGGCTTCAGCTTCGCCACGGCCGAGGGCCCGGTGGCGAACTTCCTGCGCACACGGCTGGCGCCGGTGCTGGCCGGGGCGGCGTTTCGGCTCGAACCGGTCCGCGAGTTCCTGTTCCGCACCGTCTCGCAGATCACCCTGAACTACCGCGGCTCGCCGCTCAGCGTGGGCGAGGCCGGCGAGGTCAAGGCGGGCGACCGCCTGCCCTGGGCGCCAGGCGTCAGCGCCGAAGAGTCCGCGGTGATGGCGCGGATTGGCTGGCAGGCGCTGGTTTACGGCGAGGCGTCGGCCGCCGTGGTCTCCTGGGCGCGCGATCTCGGCGTGTCCCTGCATGTGTTCGAGTTCACGCCGGCGCACGAACACGCGGGCCTCGCCAGGAACGCGCTCTACCTGCTGCGGCCGGACACCTACGTCGCCCTGGCCGACCCGCGTCCCGATCCGGCCGCGCTCGACCGCTACTTCAGCGACCGGGGCATCAACCCGCGTGCGACGGTCTGACGGTGGTAGGTGCGCCGGTTCAGATTGACGCGGTAGGGGCGGCGCCCTATGCGTCCCGGCCTTGCGCCGTCCGGCGCGCCCAGGTGGCGGAATTGGTAGACGCGCTGGCTTCAGGTGCCAGTGGTGTAACAGCCGTGGAGGTTCGAGTCCTCTCCTGGGCACCAGCCTTCGCTTTGCGCGAGGGCTCGGCTTGCCAGCCTTCGGGCTCTACCCTTGGCAGGCCGACGCGATTCGACCGCGATCAGGAGTTCTCGCCGCCCTTGACCAATCACCTTCACGAAGGCGACCTGCCAGACGGGGCTCTCGCCGGCGCGACATCGGTCGCCGTCGATTCCGAGACCATGGGCCTCGTGCTGGGTCGCGATCCGCTCTGCGTGGTCCAGCTCAGCGCCGGCGGCGGCGACGCCCACGTCGTGCGCCTGGGCCGTCCCGCCTACGACGCGCCGAATTTGAAGCGCCTGCTGACCGATCCGGCGGTGACCAAGATCTTCCATTTCGGCCGTTTCGACATCGCTATGTTCCAGCTGCACCTGGGGGTGACCACCGCGCCGGTCTATTGCACCAAGATCGCCTCGAAGCTGGTGCGCACCTACACCGACCGTCACGGCCTGAAGGATCTGGTCAAGGAAGTGCTCGGAGTCGACATCTCCAAGACGCAGCAGAGTTCCGATTGGGGCGCCCCCAAGCTGACCCCGGAACAGGTGGCCTATGCGGCCTCGGACGTTACGTCGCTGCATGCGCTTCGCAACAAACTCGATGTAATGCTGGAGCGAGAAGGTCGAACAGCCCTTGCAAAGGCCTGTTTCGACTTCCTACCTCATCGGGCGGCGCTCGACGTGGCCGGATGGCCGGACGTCGATATCTTCGCCCATAGCTGAGGCGTCCTTTGAGTTTTTCCCCAACCGTGACGTCCGTTTCGAACAGCGCGCTGGTGCGACGCCGGGCGCGGGCGCACAGCCGGCTGGTGATGGTGTTGCGCTGGTTGCTGCCGACGCTGATGCTGGCGTTGTTTGGACTGCTTGGCGCCTTCGTGATCGGACAGGCTGTCCGTGTGGCGGCGGCGCGTCCCCGGGAGATGCCGACCCAGATTCGCATGGTCAGTCCTCACTTCATCGGCCGCGACAACCAGGGACGGGCGTTCAACCTCGCCGCCCGCGTGGCCCTGCGCGACGACACCAACATGCAGCGCGTGTTTCTGACCTTCCCGGTGATCGTCATGGACGTCGACAGCGTCCACCCCAAGACGCTCACGTCGGATCGCGGCGTCTATGACGAAGACACCCATCTGCTGCGGCTGAACGGCCACGTCCGCGTCGACGATTCGACCGCCTCCACCGTCGCCACGGACGACGCGCTAGTGGACACCAAGGCGGACACGGTCTCCGGGGTTTCGGCGCTCAACGGCAATGGACCGATGGGTCAGATCCACGCGGGCAGCTATACCGCTACCGAAAAGGGTCAGGTGCTGATTCTCCACGGCGGCGTTCACGCGCAGCTGAAAGGGCGCTAGGTGTTGCTGAACGAGGGCGCTGCACGAGATGGTCGCTCCATGACGCTCTGTCGGACGGCGGCGGTCGGGCTGATGCTGGCCGCTGGGCTTGGCCTCACGGCCCACGCTCAGATTGCGCCCACGTCGAACGGTCCGATCGACATCACCGCCGACAACGGCACCTTGGTCAATTCCACCTGCGAAGCCACCTGGAGCGGCGCCGCCGAGGCGCTGCAAGGCGACTCGCGGCTGCGGGCGAACGTGATTAAAGCGTTCCTGAAGAAGAAGCCGACCACCGCCGCCGCGGCGCCCCAGAGCGCCGCCGCCGGCGCCAACCCCAGCGACTGCGGCGCCACCGAACGGATCGAGGCCGATGGCAACGTGTTCTACGTCACCCCCGATCAGGTCGCCCACGGCGATCACGCGGTCTACAGCGCCGACGCCGGCCAGATCGTCATGACCGGCAACGTCATCGTCGTGCAGGGCAAAAACGTGGTGCGCGGCGACAAGATGACGATCCACGTCGCGACGCGCTTGGTGACGATCGACTCGACCGCCCAGGGCCGTGGCACGCCCAACCGCGTGCGCGGCGTATTCTACCCGAACCAGCCCGGCGCGCCGGGCTCCGTTCCGGCCGCACACTAGGCGGCCGCCGATGGATGACTCCGCCCCCGCCAGCCGCGCGATGCCCGATAGCCAGGGCTCGGTGTTGGGCCAGGCGCCCGTGCACGATCGGCGCTCGGCCGAGCCGGCGCCGCTGGCGGCGCAGAGCGGCGATCAATCCGGCCTGGTGGTCGATCGCATCGGCAAGTCGTTCGGCGGCCGCCAGGTGGTCAAGGACGTCAGCCTGACCCTGCGCCGCGGCCAGGTCGCGGGGCTGCTGGGTCCGAACGGCGCCGGCAAGACGACCTGTTTCTACATGATCACCGGCCTGATCGCCGCCGACTACGGCGCGATCTACCTCGACGGCGAGGACATCACCGCCCTGCCGATGTACCAGCGCGCCCGCGCCGGCCTGGGCTACCTGCCGCAGGAGACCTCGATCTTTCGCGGCATGACGGTCGAGCAGAACGTGCTGGCGGTGGTCGAGCTGCGCGAGCGGCGGCGACGCAAGGCGCGCGAGATCGCCAACGGCCTCTTGGAAGAGCTGCACATCGCCCATCTGCGCAGCGCCCCGGCCGTCTCCCTGTCTGGCGGCGAGCGTCGGCGGGTCGAAATCGCCCGGGCGCTGGCCAGCGACCCCGCGTTCATGCTGCTCGACGAACCCTTCGCCGGCATCGACCCGCTGGCGATCGCCGACATCCGCGAGGTGATCACCTATCTGAAGGGCCGCGGCATCGGCATACTGATCACCGACCACAACGTGCGCGAAACGCTCGACATCATCGACACCGCCGCGATCATCCACGCCGGCCAGGTGCTGTTCGAAGGCGCGCCGCACGAAATCCTCAACGACCCGGAAGTCCGCCGCGTCTACCTCGGCGACCGGTTCGACTGAGACCGAGCTTCGCAGCCGCCCGCTACCGCCCCTTCGCCTGCCAGGCCGCGCCTTCCGCGCCGACGACGTCGACCAGATTGCCCATGAACAGGTTGGCGTCGATCAGGTGCAGGCCCCAGTCCTTCAGGATCGTGCCGCCGACCACGATGTCGCCCGGGATATCGCTGGTGCGCGGGCTGGCTGGGTCGGCGTTGAGGTGGATCGAGAGGTAGTGGAACGGGCCGGTGTGGACGCAGGTCGCGGTGATCAGGCCCGGGACCGAGACGAACGGGGTGGTGATCGTCTTGCCCCTGACCCAAGGGAACGGGCCTTCGCCGAGGCCGACGATCAGTGAGCCGAAATAGGCCTTCGCCTCGCCGGTCCCGCCGCCGAGATCGGCGGGATTGACGCAGGCGGCCTCCATGCCGGGCGCGCTCGCCATCCGCGGCCGGCCGAAGCGGGAGTTCTCCGGCGGCGGGCTGGTCTCGCGGAACGAGGAATAGGCGATCGCGCAGCCGAGCTGGCTGGGTGAATGGCAGAGCGGCACGCTCTGGAAGTCGCCGCCGACGTCGCCGCCCGCCCGGACCACCAGCGCCGTCCCCATCAGGATCGCCGAGACCAGCCGAGCCTGTGCGGGCTTGCCGTCGATCTCGCGCTTGATCAACTGGGTTAGCACGCCCGAGCCCTGCGAGTGCCCGACCAGCACGACGCCGCGGCCATGGTTCTCGTGGGCGAGGTAGTAGTTCCAGGCGTCGCGAACGTCATCGTAGGTGACGGTCGGCCGCGGTGACGGCGGCGTTCCGGGCGCGAGCGGGTGCATCATCGCCTGTTGCAGCGCGGCGAGCGTGAACTGGCGGTACATCGGCGCATAGAGCCGGCACTTGGCTCTGAGCCGCGCGGCCTGCTGGATCACCACATTGGTTTCTTCCGGCTTCACCGTCATGTCGCTGACGACGCCCGGATCCCGCGAGACCGTGGGGTAGACGTAGAAGCAGTCGATCGGCGCATTGGGATCTGCGTGGAACGTCTCGGTCGAGATCGAGCCGTCGGCCTTGACCACGGTGGTGGTCAGGTCGCTGGCGCAAGCGTCGTCGCGGGCCGGCCAGCACAGCCAGTTGGCCTTGTCGCCGTAGTCATTGGGGGCGAAGGCGGGCGGCGGCGCCGCGGGGGCCGCGGCGGGTTGGGCGGTGGCTGCGCTGGCGAGAAGCGCGACGGTCAATGCCGCGGCGGCGATGATCCTGAACATGTCGTCCCCATGAAATCTTATGATTTGAATGGGTACGACCTAAGCGCGCGCCGCGCGCCCTCGCAAGTCCGCAGTTCGGTGCGCGAAGGGTCAGTTGCTCGGGTTCGGACCGCCGCGCATCAGCTGCACGTCGGTTCCGCTGGAGCGATGGGAGACGAACAGGCTGTTGCTCCAGCGATTGAACGGAACCAGCACCTTGCCGTTGTCGCCGGTCAGCGCCATGCCCTCCGACGTGGGCGCCCAGCCCGTGACCCCGGCCGGTAGCGCGTCGCCGCAATTGGCGCCAGGCGTCGCGGCGAAACCGGCGTTGCCGGACTTCTCGGCCGAGAGCTGGATCAGGCAGATGGCGTGGCCGCCGGTCTCGACCGTCCACGCGCCGGCGGCTTCAGCCGGGGTCAGCGGGACGCCGGCCTCATGGTCGACCGCGGCTACGGCAGTGGCGGCCAGCGCGGAAAACGCGACGAGGGGCAGGGTGAGTTTCAGGTTCATGGCAGATCTCCGCCTTTGCGCCATGAACGCGCCAACGGCCGCGGGGGTTGCGCGCCGGGCGCGGCGCCGCGCCCGCTCGCCCGGATCGGGGTTTTCGGATATGGGCCGACCATGATCTGGCTCTGGGTCGCCGCGGCCCTGATTTCGGCCGCGCTGGCGGCGCTCATCGTGCAGCGCGCGGCTTCGGCCTCCAGCGCGCGGCCGGAGCAAAATCCCGCCCTTGCGGTCTATCGCCGCCAGATGGCCGAACTCGACGAACTGGCCGAGCGCGGCGTGCTGGCCGACGCCGAGCGGCGCAGCGTGCGCGCCGAGACCGGGCGCCGGCTGCTGGCCGCCGCCGAACGCGACGAGGCTCCGACCCGCAAAGCCGGGCCGACGACGATCCTGATCGCCGCCGCGGTCGCGCCCCTGATCGCGCTCGGCATTTATGTCGTCATCGGCGCCCCGGGCTATCCCGACCAGCCGTTCAAGATGCGGCTTGCCGACTGGCGCGCGGCCGACCCCGAAACCCTTGAGCCCGGACAGATGGCCGCGATCCTGCGCGAGGTCGCCGCCGAACGGCCGACCGATCCGGAGCCGCTGCGCCAGCTCGCCGTCGCCGAATTCGGCGCGCGTCAGCCGACCGAGGCGATCCAGGCGCTGCACCGCGCGATCGTCCTGGCCCCCGGCCGGGCGGACCTCTGGCAGTTGCTCGGCCAGGCGCTGGTGCTGCAGGGCGGCGGCGGCGATCCCCAGGCCGCGGACGCATTTCGCCACGTCCTCGCGATCGACCCAGCTTCGCCAACCGCCCGCTACTTCCTCGCCCGCGCCAAGATCGCCGGCGGCGATGCGGCCGGCGGCCTCGCCGACTGGCGCGCCCTCGCCGCGGCGCTGCCCAAAAACGACCCGCGCGCCCAGGGCTTGGCCACCGAAATCGCGCAGGTCGCGGCCACAGGCAAGCTGCCGGTCGCGTCGGCGCCCAAGGACGCCTCGGTCGGCGCACCGCAGATCCAAGCCATGGTCGACGGCCTAGCCGCGCGGCTGCAGACCACACCTGACGATCCGGCAGGCTGGGTGCGGCTTGTCCGGGCCTACGGCGTGCTGGGCGAGACCGATAGACGCGACCAGGCGCTGGCCTCGGCCCGCCGCCGCTATGCCACGCGTCCCGATATCCTGACTCAGCTGAACGCGGCCCGGAGCGCGGCGCCTGTACCACCGCCGGCCGGATCACCGTAAGATGCGCCGTTGATGTCGCTTTTGCCCCGATCCCGCACCGCCCGCCGGCGCCTGATGACGCTGAGCGTCGCCGCGCCGGTGCTGATCCTGGCCGTGGCCGTGGCGCTCTACGCCATGCGCGGCTCGATCTCGTTCTTCTACACGCCGTCGCAGGCCGAGGCGGCTCACGTGCCTCCGGGCCAGGCGATCCAGCTCGGCGGCATGGTCCGCGCGGGCAGCGTGGTTAAGAAACCCGACGGCGAGATCGACTTCGTCGTCGCCGATAAGCGCGGGACCTCGCCGGTGACGTTCAAGGGCGAGCTGCCCGACCTGTTTCGCGAGGGACAGGGCGTCGTCGCCATGGGCGCCTACAACTCGGCCGGGGTGTTCGTCGCCAGCCAGATTCTCGCCAAGCACGATGAAAAATACATGCCCCCCGAACTCGCTGCGGCGCTGAAAAAGCAGGGCGAGTGGCGCGGCGACGGCGCCCAGCCCAGCTATGGAACCAGCCCGTGATCGACGAACTCGGCCAGTTCGCGCTGATCCTCGCGCTGGTGCTCAGCGTCAGCCAGGCGGGCCTCTCGATCGCGGCGCGTTTCCGGCGCGACGTCACGCTGGCGGGCGCCGGCGAGGGCGCGGCAATGGGTGCATTCGCGGCGATCGTGATCGGGTTTGCAGCGCTGATCCACGCCTTCGTCACCTCGGATTTCTCGGTGATGAACGTGGCGGCCAACTCGCACACGGCCAAGCCGCTGATCTACAAGATCGCCGGCGCCTGGGGCAGCCACGAGGGCTCGATGCTGCTCTGGTGCTTCATGCTGACCGGCTATGGCGCGGTGATGGCCGGCGCGCGTCGCCTGCCGTTCGGCCTCAAGGCCTCGGCGGTGGCGACCCAGGGCCTGCTGGGTGTGCTCTTCATCGGCTACATGGTGTTCGCCTCGGATCCGCTGATGCGGGTGGTCGACGCGCCGTTCCAGGGCAATTCGCTCAATCCGCTGCTGCAGGACCCGGCGCTGGCCGGCCATCCGCCGTTCCTCTACGCGGGCTACGTCGGCTTTTCGGTGGTGTTCTCGCTCTCGGTCGCGGCGCTGGTCGAGGGTCGGGTCGATCCGGCCTGGGCCAGATGGATCCGGCCCTGGACGCTGGCGGCCTGGAGCCTGCTCACCATCGGCATCACCATGGGCTCCTACTGGGCCTACTACGAACTCGGCTGGGGCGGCTGGTGGGCGTGGGATCCGGTGGAGAACGCCAGCTTCATGCCCTGGCTGCTCGGCACGGCGCTGCTGCACTCAGCGGCGGTGACCGAGAAGCGCGGCGCGCTCGCCAGCTGGACCGTGCTGCTGGGCATCGGCGCCTTCACCCTCTCGATGATGGGCGCCTTCCTGGTCCGTTCTGGGGTGCTGACCTCGGTGCACGCTTTCGCCATCGATCCGAAGCGCGGCGTGCTGCTGCTGGGTATCCTGGGGATCGCCGCCGGGAGCGCGCTGGCGCTCTACGCCTGGCGGGCGCCGGCGCTGAAGGACGAGGCGGCGTTCACGCCGGTCAGCCGTGAGGGCGCGTTGTTCCTCAACAATGTGCTGCTGGCCGCGGCGACGGCCGTGGTGCTGATCGGCACGCTGCTGCCGCTGATCCGCTCGGCCATCGACGGCGTGCCGATCTCGGTCGGCGCGCCCTACTACAACCTGACCTTCACCGCCCTGATCGCCCCGGCGCTGATCGCGTTGCCGGCCGGCGCCTTACTGGCGTGGAAGCGCGGCGATCTCCTTATCGCCCTGCGCCGGCTCTGGATCGCCGCCCTGGCCGCGGCGGTGGCCACGCTGGCGATCTTCGGCCTCGTCACCCCGCGCAGCCTGCTCGCGGCCTGTGGCATCGGCTTGGGCGCCTGGGTGATCGTGGGCGCCCTGGTCGAGGCGGCCGAGCGCGTGCGGTTGTTCCGCTCGCCCCTGGCCGAGGTCGGACGCCGCATCGGCGGCCTGCCGCGCGGCGCCTGGGGCATGACGCTGGCGCACATCGGCATCGGCGTCTTCGCCCTCGGCGCGTCGTTCGAGACCGCCTGGCGCGCCGAAGCGACCGAGGTGCTGAGCCTCGGCCAGACCATGCATCTGGGGGGCTTCGAGCTGCGGCTCGACAAGGTGGCGCAATCATTCGGGCCCAACTACGAGGCCGAGCAGGCCTTCATCCGCGTCACCGCGGCGGGCCGGTTCGTCTGCGAGGCCGAGCCGAATCGACGTCTCTACGCCGCCGACGGCCAGACCGTCTCCGGCGTCGCCATCTGCGCCAACTTGCTGGACGACGTCTACGTGGTCTCCGGCGAGCCGCGCCCGAACGTGAACGGCACGTCGACCCATCTGGTGCGCGCCTACTGGAACCCCTGGGTGCGGTTCGTCTTCGCCGGCCCGCTGATCATGGCGCTCGGCGGCCTGATCTCGCTGACCGACCGGCGTTTGCGCTTCGCCGTCACCGCCAAGGTCGGCGCGGCGCTCGCGCCGGCCGCGGCCGAGTGACGCTGGTGCGAGAGCTCCAACGCGCCTCGATCGCACTTTTCGCCGTGGTTCTGCTCGGCGGCGCGGCCGGCGATCCGGCCGATCGGCTGGCCGATCCGGGCCAGGAAGCCCATGCCCGAGTGCTGTTTCGCGACGTGCGGTGCCTGGTATGCCAGAGCCAGTCGATCGACGAATCCGACGCGCCGCTGGCCCGCGATCTGCGCCAGGTGGTGCGCCGGCAGGTGGCGCAGGGGCGCTCGGACGACCAGATTCGCGCCTTCCTTGTCTCCCGCTACGGCCAGTTCGTGCTCTTGACCCCCAAGGCCTCGCTCGGCAACGCCGTGCTGTGGGTCGGCCCGCTGCTGGTGGTGGCGCTTGGCGCCGCGGCGCTCATTGCACGTCGCCGCGCGACGGCCGAGCCGCCGGGTCTCAGCGCGCAAGAAGAAGCGGCGCTGCGAGACCTGTCACACGAAGAAACGCTTTGACACCTTTGCGCCCCACAAACGGTCGAATAATCGGCTATGACGGAAAGGTAACTTGAGGACCGTGGCGCTCTTTGGCATCCGGCCCTAAATACCAGGCATCCTGGAGCCTTCCCACCTTTCCGGGACGAGGACCTCTTCATATGGCCGTCAATAAGACCGCATTCGTTGTCGGCGCTCTGGGTGGCGCGAGCGTCGCCGTCGCCGCGATGGCCGGCGCGGGGATGAAACTCCCCATCGCGTTCGCCCAAGGCCCGCATGGCGGCAGCCTGATCAACGCCTCGACCGCGCCGATCTTCGCGCCGCCGCCCGGCGCCCCGGAATCGTTCGCCGACATCTTCGAGCGCGTTTCGCCCGCCGTGGTTTCGATCCACGTCACCTCCAAGGTTGACGTCCAGGCGCTGAAGCGTTCGATCCCCGGCTTCGAGAACTTCCCGTTCGAGATCGTGCCGAAGGGCGGCCCAGGCGACGGCGATGACGCTGGTCCGGCGCCGAAGCAGGAAAGCTCCGGCTCCGGTTTCTTCATCTCTCAGGACGGCTACATCGTCACCAACAACCATGTCGTCGACGGCGCCGACGACATCAAGGTGGTGACCAAGGACGGCACGGAGCTGAAGGCCACGGTGATCGGCCGCGACGAAGGCACCGATCTCGCGGTGCTGAAGGTCCAGGGCGCGAACTTCCCGTTCGTCAGCTTCGAGACCGCGGTCAAGCCGCGGGTGGGCGACTGGGTGGTCGCGGTCGGCAATCCGTTCGATCTGCAAGGCACGGCCACCGCCGGGATCATCTCGGCCTACAACCGCAATATCGGCGAGAACTTCGTCGACTTCATCCAGATCGACGCGCCGATCAACAAGGGCAATTCCGGCGGCCCGACCTTCGACACCTACGGCCGCGTGATCGGCGTCAACGCCGCGATCTATTCGCCCACCGGCGGCTCGGTCGGCATCGGTTTCGCCATTCCCGCCGACATCGCCCAGAACGTGACGCAGCAACTGATCGCCAAGGGCCATATCACCCGCGGCTACATCGGCGCGACGATCGAGTCGCTGTCCGACGACCTCGCCAACTCCTGGGGCCTCAACGGCCGCAAGGGCGCGCAGGTCACGGATGTCCTTCCAGGCGGACCGGCTCAGAAAGCGGGCCTCGCGCCTGGCGACGTGGTGGTGGGCGTCAATGGCGTGCCGGTGAAGTCCAACATCGAAATGACCCGTGAAGTCGCCAAGGCCCAGGCGGGCGACGTGATCCACCTCGACGTGTTCCGCGATGGCAAGGAGCGCACCGTCGACGTCCACTCCGGCACCCGGCCCACCGACGCGGAGCTGGCGCAGAACGGCGGCGCCCCGGGCGATGACCAGGGCGGCCCCGGCGGCCCCGATCACGCCCCCGCCGTCGGCGCGCCGGTGCTCGGCATGCAGATCGCCCCGCTGAACGCCAGCACCCGCGGCCAGTACAACATCCCCGATACGGTCAAGGGCGGCGTCGTCGTCCAGAGCGTCAAGGGCACGTCCGATGCGGGCGACAAGGGCATCCAGCGCGGCGACGTGATCGTCCAGGCCGGCGACCACGACATCTCCACGGCCGGTGATCTGGCCACCGCCGTGGCCGACTGGAAGAAGGCCGGGCGCGCCTCGATCCCCCTCTCCGTGCGCCGCAACGGCCAGATGCTCGGCTTCGTGCCGATCAAGATCGACGGCTAGAAACGGCCTTCGCAGGCGAAAGGGGCGCGCATGCGGTTGCTGATCGTCGAAGACGACGTCGAGGCTTCGGACGCGATGGCGCGCGGCCTGGCGGAAGCCGGCCACGACTGCATCGTCGCCCCCGACGGCGAAAAAGGCCTGCTGGCCGCGCATGACGGGCGCTTCGACGTGATGATCGTCGACCGCATGATGCCCCGGATCGACGGCGTCGCCATGGTCGAGCTGCTGCGCAAGGACGGTGACCAGACGCCGGTGCTGTTTCTCTCGGCGCTCGGCGAGATCAGCCACCGGGTCGAGGGCCTGAAGGCCGGCGGCGACGACTATCTGGTCAAGCCCTACGCCTTCGCCGAGTTGATCGCCCGCGTCGAGGCTCTGGCCCGCCGCCGCGAGACCGGCTCGGTGCAGACCCTGTTGCGCGTCGGCGAGTTGGAGATGGACCTGATCGGCCGCGAAGTGCGCCGCAAGGGTCAGGAGATCGACCTGCAGCCGCGCGAATTCCAGCTGCTGGAGTTCCTGATGCGCCACGCCGGCCAGTCGGTCACGCGCACCATGCTGCTGGAGCGGGTCTGGGAATACCATTTCGACCCGCAGACCAACGTTATCGACGTCCATATCTCGCGGCTGAGGTCCAAGATCGACAAGGGCTTCGACCGGCCGATGCTGCAGACCGTGCGCGGGGCCGGTTACCGCCTGGAGGCCTGAGGGCGCGCCGATGCGTCTTCCGCGCCTCGTCCGCACGACGCCGTTCCGGCTGACGCTGCTGTTCCTGGCCCTGTTCGCCGCCGCCGCCAGCGCTTTTCTCGGCTACATCTATATCGCTACCGCGGGCGAGGCGTCGCGGGCGGCTGACGCAGCGATCCTCCGCGAGGCTCATTCGTTGGAGGCGGTCTACCGCCAGGGCGGCTTCAACGGGCTCAACGATGCGGTGATCGAGCGTTCGTCGAGCACGCGCGGCTTCCTCTATCTGGTGATGGATGAGCAGGGGGCGCCGATCTCCGGCGACATCGCCAAGCCGCCGATCGCGCACCCGCCGGACACCAACACCTGGGCCAGCTTCGGCCTGACCCAGACCGAGCCTGACGGCTCCAGCGCCCGCCACCCGGCGCGTGGATTCGAGGAGCGGTTGCCGGGGGGTGAGTTGCTGTTCGTCGGCGCCGACGTCGGCGAGGCGCAAGGCTATGTGCTGAAGATCGTCAACGCGCTCTGGGGCGCCGCGGCGCTGGTGATCGTGCTGGGCCTGGCCGGGGGCGTGTTCGTCGCCCGCGACGTCTCGCGCAACATGAACGCGCTGACCGACGTCATCAACGCCGCCCGGCTGGGTGATCTCGGCGCGCGGGCGCGGGTGCGCGGCGCCGGCGACGAACTCGATGAGCTGGCAGCAGGGCTCAACGATATGCTGGAGCGCCTTGAGAAATCGATCGGGGGTTTGCGCCACGCCGGCGACGCCATCGCCCACGATCTGCGCTCCCCGCTGACCCGGCTCCGGGCTCGGATGGAGGCGGCGCTGATCGAAGCCGAGGCCGGACGCGGCGATCCCGTCGCGGCCCTGCATCAGGCTCTCGACGACGCCGACGGCGTGCTGAAGACTTTCGGCGCCGTGCTGGCGATCGCCCGGCTCGAAGCCGCGGCCGCCGCGCCGGATCAGACCCGGTTCGATCCCTGCGAACTCGCCGCCGGCGTCGCTGAACTCTACGAGCCGGTCAGCGAGGAGAAGGGCTTGGACTTCGACGCCGAGTTGGCTGCGGGGCTATCGCTTCGCGGCAACCATGGCTTCATCGCCCAGGCGCTGGCCAACTTGCTGGACAACGCGGTGAAGTACACCCCGGCCGGCGGCGCGGTGATGCTGCGCGTGCGTCGGCGCGCGTCCGGCGACATCGAGTTTTCCGTCACCGACACCGGCCCCGGCGTGGCCGAGGCCGACCGCGAGCGCGTGGTCGAGCGCTTCGTGCGCCTGGAGAACAGCCGCAACGCCCCAGGCGCGGGTCTAGGGCTGTCGCTGGTCGCCGCCGTCGCCCGCGCCCACGGCGGCCGCCTGGAGCTCGACGAAGGTCCCGGCTGCTTCGACGGCAAAGGCCCTGGCCTGCGGACGGCGCTCGTGCTGCCGGCGGCGTGACCGCTAGGACTTCGTCTTCTTCGATGACTTTGACTTCGTGGAACCGTTGAGGGCGATCGCCTCGCGAACCAGAGCCTTGAAGGCGCTTTCGTCGACATCCCCGCCTTCGTGGATGTCGATCGCGCGGCGCACGTTGCCGTCGAGACTGGAGTTGAAGAGACGCGTCGGGTCCGCCAGCGACGCGCCCTTGGCGAAGGTGAGCTTCACCACCTTTTTGTAGGATTCGCCGGTGCAGATGATGCCGTCGTGCGACCAGACCGGCGTGCCGCGCCACTTCCACTCCTCTAGGACGTCTGGATCGGTCTCCTGGATGAGCGTGCGCATTCTGCCGAGGGTGTCCCCGCGCCAGTCTCCAAGCTCGGCGATCCTCTGCGAGATCAGCTCCGATGCCGGCTGGCCCTCGCTCGCGCCTGATTTTTGCGTGGTCTCGTCCTGAAAATTCTGGATGTGCGCCCAGTCCGGTGGTGGATCATCGAGGTCATCGGGCCGGGTCCGTCAAGCGGGCATGCGGGCGCGCCCAGTATCCCATTGCGCTGGTTGGCCGCGATATGACGTAGAAGGGCGAGGAGACTTCGATCTCTGGCATCGGAGGCCCGGTGACGGCGCTCGCGGATATGCTTCAGTGTTGCGGCCCGGTGGTCGACGCGGGCGCCGCGGAGCGCGTGCGCGAGGCGACCGGCGCGGTCGCGGTCTGGCCGGCGCTCGCGCCGATGTTCGCCGCCTCGCCCTATCTGTCGCGGCTCGCGATCCGCCGGCCGGAGGATTTGCACGCCCTGCTCGCGGGCGATCCGATGCAGACCCTGGAGGCCGTGCTCGCGGCCACGGAGGAGGCCGGCGAACTGGAGCCTGGCGCCGGCGCCATCGCCTTGCGGCGATTGAAGGCGCGCCTGCATCTGCTGACGGCGATCTGCGATCTCGGCGGGGTTTGGGACCTGGATGGGGTGACCGGCGCGCTGACCCGCTTCGCCGACGCCGCCACCCGCGCCGCACTATCGCTGGCGGTCAAGTCGATGGCGCATAACCTGATCGGACCTCAAGCAGGCGACAACCCGATCCCCGGCTATTTCGTCGTGGCGATGGGCAAGATGGGCGCGTTCGAGCTCAACTATTCCAGCGACATCGACATCTCGATCTTCTTCGAGCCGGAGACCCTGCCGCTGAAGCCCGAGGTCGAGCCGCAGGCGTTCGCCACGCGCCTCACCCAGGCGCTCGCCGGCATCCTGCAGGATCGCACCGGCGAGGGTTACGTGTTCCGCGTCGACCTGCGGCTGCGCCCCGATCCGCTCTCCACGGCGCCGGCGGTCTCGGTCGACCAAGCGCTGGAATACTACGAGAGCGTCGGCCAGAACTGGGAGCGGGCGGCTTCAATCAAGGCGAGGATCGCCGCCGGCGACGCGGCGCGTGGCGCGGCGTTCCTGACCGAACTCCACCCGTTCATCTGGCGGCGCAATCTCGACTTCGCCGCCATCGCCGACATTCACTCGATCAAACGCCAGATCCAGGAGCTGCGGCCCGACGCGCGCCTCGCCGCCCCCGGCGCCGACCTGAAACTCGGCCCCGGCGGCATCCGCGAAATCGAGTTCTTCGTCCAGACCCAGCAGCTGATCCTGGGCGGTCGCCAGCCAGACCTGCGTTCTCCCCGAACCCTGGACGCGCTGGCGGCGCTGGCGAACGCCGGCCACGTCTCGCACGAGGCCGCGGCCGATCTCGCCAGCGCCTACCGCACCCTGCGGTCGCTGGAACACCGTGTGCAGATGATCGGCGACGAGCAGACCCATCGACTGCCGACCGCGGAGAAGGAACGACGCCGCGTGGCCGCGCTTGCGGGCCAGGCCGACTTGCGCCGATTCGACGCCCTGGTCGTCCGGACCCTGATGAGCGTCGGCCGGCGCTACGGCGAGCTGTTCGCGGGGGAAGAGTCGCTGTCGTCGCGCTTCGGCAGCCTGGTCTTCACCGGCGTCGAGGACGACCCGCAGACCCTCGCCACGCTGCGGCGGATGAAGTTCAGCGACCCGCACGCGGTCGCCGCCGCCATCCGCGCCTGGCACCACGGTCGCATCCCGGCCACCCGCACCGAGCGCGGCCGCGAGCTGTTCACGCGCCTGGCGCCTCGCCTGCTCGACGCTATCGCCGCCACTGGTGCGCCGGACGTAGCGTTCGACCGCTTCTCCGAGTTCTTTTCGGGCCTCTCGGTCGGCGTGCAGGTACAGTCGCTGTTCCTGGCGCAGCCGAAGCTGCTGGAGCTGATCGTGCGGGTGATGGCCGTGGCGCCGGTGCTGGCGCGACGCCTCGGCAAGAGACCCGCGACTCTCGACGCCCTGCTCGATCCGGCCTTCTTCGCCCCGCTCGGCGCCACCGAGCCGATGCCGGCCACGATCGAAGGCGCGGGCGGCTACGAGGCGGCCATGGACGCCGCCCGGCGCCTGCGCCGCGAGCGCGCCTTCCAGGTCGGCCTCCAGGTGTTGGCTGGGACCGCCAGCGCCGCCGAGGCCGGCGAAGCCTTCGCCGATCTCGCCGATGTCTGCATCGGCGCGTTGTCGACCGCCGCGATGGGGGAGACCGAACGGCAGGGCGGTCTCTTCCCGGGCGACGTGGCGGTGGTCGCGCTCGGCAAATGCGGCTCGCGCGAGATGAGCGCCGGTTCGGACCTCGATCTGATGACTTTCTACGAAGCCGCGGCGCCCGATGCGGTGTCGGCGCAGAAAGGCTGGGCCGCGGCGGCCTTCTACGGGCGCTTCACCCAACGCCTGATCACCGCGCTCTCGGCCCCGACGGCCGAGGGTGAACTCTACGACGTCGACATGCAGCTGCGCCCGTCCGGCACACAAGGTCCGGTGGCCGTCAGCTTCGCGGCGTTCGACCACTATTACGCCGGCGAGGCTGAAACCTGGGAATACCTGGCGCTTACCCGCGCTCGGATCGCCTGGGCGTCGTCTCCCGACTTCGCCCGGCGCGCCGCCGCCGCTGTCGAAGGCAAGCTCCGTACGCTCCGCGACGCCCAGCGCACGGCGGCCGACGTCAGGGTGATGCGTGAGCTGCTGGCCCGTGAGCGGCCGCCCTCCGGCTTTTGGGACTTCAAACTGTGCGAGGGCGGCTTGGTCGACATCGAGTTCGCCGCCCAGTTCCTCCAATTGGTCCATGCCCCTACCGGCGGCCCGCTGCGGGCGAACACGGCCGAGGCGCTGGAAGCCCTGGCCGACGCCCAACTCGCACCGCCCGCGCTGCTGGCCGACCTCGCCACTGCATGGCGCTTGCAACAGGACCTGTCCCAGCTGCTGCGCGTCGCCATCGCCCGCGACGCTGATCCGGAGACCGAACCGACAGCCCTGCGCGCGCTGATGGCCAAGGCAGCCGGCGTGCGCGACCACCGCGCCCTGCGTGCGGAACTCTCCCGCCGCCGCGCCGCCGCACACCGCGCGCTCTATACGCTCCTGGCCAGCGCCTGACCCGCGACGGAAGCCGCTGGCTTGCGCGTTGAACCATCGCCGGAGATCTGTAGCCAGGCGCGGCAAGGGCGGGGCATGGGATATGGAGCGTGGCGTGAGCGAGGCGCGTCTTGATGGCGGGGCAGGCCGATCCGGACGACGAGCTGGTGCGGCGGGCGGGGCTGGGCGACGCGGCCGCGATCCAGGCCCTGGTCGCCCGAAAGCTTCGGCGCGTGCTCTCGCTGGCCGAGCGCATGCTGGGCGATCCGGCCGAGGCCGAGGACGTGGCGCAGGAGACCTTTATCCGGGTTTGGCGCAACGCCGCGCGCTGGCGGCCGGGCGCGGCGCGGTTCGACACCTGGCTTCACCGGGTGACGCTCAACCTCTGCTACGACCGGCTGCGCCGTCGTCGCGAACGTCCCATGGCCGAGCCGCCGGACGCCCCCGACCCCGGTCCGGCGCCCGATCGTGGCCTGCTGGCGGCGGACATCGGCGCGCGGGTGCGGGCGGCGTTGCAGGCCCTGCCGCCGCGCCAGCGCGAAGCGATTGTGCTCTGCCACTACCAGGAGCTCGGCAATATCGAAGCGGCGGCTGTGATGGCGTTGAGCGTCGAGGCGCTGGAGAGCCTGCTGGCGCGCGGCCGCCGCGCCTTGAAGTCCGCCCTTGCGGATTTGGCCGGGCCGGACTGAGCGGAGCTTGATGCAATGGCCGAAGACTTCTCCAAGCTCGACGCCGCGCTGGCCGCCTATCGCACGACCGAACCGAGCGTAGCGCTCCGTGAGCGGATCATCGCCGCCGCGCCGCGCCAAATCGCCGCCAGCCGGCTGCGGCGCTGGGCCGCCGGCGCCGGCCTCGGCCTCGGGTTGGCCGCATCGGGCGTCTCCGGCGTCGCGGCGGGCTACACTTTGGGCCACCCCGCCGCGGCGCGGGCGATCGGACCGTCCGAACTTGATACTGGCCAGTTCAGCGCCCTCGCCGACCCGGCCGACGAGGGGGCGAGCGGCTGATGCGCCCGCGCTGGCTCATCGTCGGACTGATCGTCTCCGTCGCGCTCAACCTGTTTCTGATCGGGGCGGGCGCGGGAGTGGTGGCGCTTGGCCTGCGCATGGCGCGGGAGAACCCGGGCGCGCGGCCCGCGGTGTTCTTCTGGGCGACCGATGCGATGTCGCAGCCGGCGCGGCGCGAGACGCGACGCATGCTGCTCGGGCTCCGCGACGCGGTTCGCCCCGACGTCGAGCGCAGCCGGGCGTTGAGGATCCAGGCCTGGAACGGTCTAGCCGCCGCCGCCCCTGACGTCGCGGCGATCAAACAGTCGCTCGCTCAGAGCCGCCAGATCGACATCGGTCTCAGGGAAAAGGTCGAGGATCAGATCGTCGATCAGACTGCGCGGCTGCAGCCTGCCGACCGCGCCGCCTACGCCAACGGCGTACGCCGCGGTCTTGCCGCTCCGGCCAGCCGCTAGACTACATACCCGGCGCTACGCCGCCGCGACGCTGCGGTCGTCCTCGATCAGCCGGCTTTGCCGCACGGGCAACAGGAAGCTCACCGCGGTGCCGACGCCGGGCTGGCTCTCGATCTCCAGCATCCCGCCGTGCATCTCGATCAGCGACTTGGAGAGCGCGAGGCCGAGGCCGGTGCCCTGCTGGGTCTTCGACTGCTGGCTCTCGATCTGTTCGAACGGCCTCGCCAGGCGGGCCAGATCGTGCGGCGCGATGCCGATGCCGGTGTCGCGCACGCTGATCTTCACGCGCTCGCCCATAGCGTCGTGGCGGCCCTCGGCCATCAGCACGATGCGCCCGCCGCGCGGCGTGAACTTCACCGCGTTGGAGAGCAGGTTCAGCAGCACCTGCTTCAGCGCGCGATAGTCGCCCTCGACCTCGGGCAGGGCCGGCACATCGATCGATACGGCGAGGCCCGCGGTCTCCGCGCGGTTCTTGATCAGCCGCATGGCGTCCTCGGCCAGTTCGTCGAGCCGCACCGGCTCAAAGCGCAGGTTCATCTTGCCCGCCTCGATCTTCGACATGTCGAGCACGTCGTTGATCAGCGCCAGCAGGTGCTGCCCCGAGCTCAGAATGTCCTGCACATAGCTCTTGTAGCGCCGGTCCCCGAGCGGGCCGAACATCTCGCCCACCATCATCTCGGAGAAACCGTTGATCGCATTCAGCGGCGTCCTCAGCTCGTGGCTCATGTTGGCGAGGAACTCGCTCTTGGCCCGGTTGGCGCCCTCCGCCCGGACCTTCTCGGCGGCGTATTTCTGCGCCAGCTCCGCGGCTTCCTCGCGGCTGCGCTCCAGCCCGACCACGGCGCGCTGCAACTGCTCTTCGTTCAGCCGGCGGGTCTCCTCCTGCTGCTTCAGCGCGGTGATGTCGACGCAGGTGATCACGACCCCGCCGTCGCCGGTGCGGCGTTCGGAAATGGTGACCCAGCGGCCGTCCTGCAGTTCGACCTCGTGCCCCTCCTCGCCGGGCAGCATCGGCGACTCCTGGCGGAAGGACAGGCGCATCATCTGCTCTACCGACTGGCGGGACGCGCCGGGCTTCAACGCCCGCGGCGCCAGGTTGAAGAAGCGGCGGAAGTTCTGATTGCAGAGCACCAGCCGCCCCTGGCGATCCCAGAGCGCGAACGCCGCCGGCACGCTCTCGATCGCGCCCTGAAGCCGCACCTCGGCGGCCTGGGCGCGCACCTGCGCGATGCGCTCTTCGGTGACATCGAGCGCGACGCCCACCAGCCGGCTGAAGCGGCCATCGGTGCGCTCGCCGACGGCCTGACCGCGCGCATCGACCCAGGTGGCGCCGCCATCCGGCCGGGCGGTGCGGAAGGACACGTCGAAGGCGCCATGCGTGGCGGCCGCCAGAATCGCCTGGCGGACGCGTTCGCGGTGCTCCGGGGCGACGCGATCGAGCACCTGTTCGGTCGAGGCGATGCCGCCGCCGCCCCAGCCCAGCATCGCACCGGTGATATCGGACATGAAAAGCTCGCCCGAGGTCAGACGCCACTCCCAGATGCCGCACCGCGCGGCTTCCACGGCGACGCGGAAGCGCTCCTCGGAGTCCGCCAGCGCGCGGGCGTCGCCATCGGCGCGCAGGCCCTGGATCACCAGCAGCACAGCGAGGATCGACGCGAACACCATCGGCGTGAACAGCACGCTCGGCGACACGCCCGGCGTCTCGCGCATCCGGATCGCGGTGAACCCGGTCTCGATCGCCAGCACGATCAGCGAGGCCAGGATCGCCAGCGTGGTGGCCCGGCCCCAGCGCGGCGCGCGCGGCGCCGGGGCCAGTCCCGCGCGTCGCGTGGACTGGGCTTTCGCCCCCTCGCCCCTGGCCTTCGCCACGTTCATCTGTTCCGCCGGCGCCCCGCCCGCAAATCAGGCGCGATTCAGTATTAGGCGCGAATCCTACCGGCCGGTTGCGGCGCCGTCATCCGTCCCATCGCCACCTTGGGCCGATGAGGCCCCAAGCTTGTGCTTTCGGCGCTCGGGTCCCTTGTAGGCCGGGTCCTCGCGCCGCCGCCGATCCGGACCGAAATAGCTGTCGCCGCGGACGAAATGCCGCGGATGGTCGATCACCGCGGCCACTTTTCGGATCATCTCGGCCGCGGTCACCGGCTTGGCGCAGAACTCGGTCACGCCGGCGTCGCGGGCCGCCTCGACCCGCGTCTTCTCGGAATGGGCGGTGAGCATGATCACCGGCACGTAGGGCGCGGGGCTGTCCGTCTCGTGGCGCAGCTTCTGCAGGAAGGCGACGCCGTCCTCGTCGCCCATCAGATAGTCGAGCACCACGATATCGATCGCGTCGTGCTTCAGCCGATTGAGCGCTTCCTGCGTCTCCTTGGCCTCGAACACGTGCACCGCGCCAAAGCCGCGCAGGATGGTCTTGACGATGTTCAGCATGTGGACGTTGTCGTCCACGATGAGGAACCGCACCTTTTCCAGCGAGACGGACAGGCGCTACCTCCGAACGCGCCCGACGCCGTTGCTTCGGGTCAGGCCAAGGCTTTCGAGGCTAGCTCAAAGACGTTTTTAGACAAGCCCGGCGATCTCGTGATCCGCTCCAGCTGCTCGCGCATCAGCGCGCCCAACTCGGGGGCGTACCTGGCCCACTGCCCCAGCGGCTCAAGCAGCCGGGCGGCGACGTTCGGGTTGAAGCTGTCGACGGCCAGCACCTGGTCGGCGAGGAAGCGATAGCCGGCCCCGCTCGGGTCGTGGAAATTCGCGACGTTGTAGGCCGCGAAGGTGGCGACCAGGGCGCGAAGACGATTGGGGGTCCTGGCGTCGAACGCCGGGTGCGCGGTCAGGCCCATGACGCGGCCCAGAGCGCCTTCGGACGGGTCGCGGGCCTGCAGGGCGAACCACTTGTCGATCACCAGCGGCTCGTCGCGCCAGCGGTCGTAGAAATCGGCCAGGGCGGTCTCGAACGCCTCGCCGCCGATCTCCATCAGCGCGTTGAGGCCTCCGATCGCGTCGGTCATGTTGCCTGCGCCCTCAAAGTGGGCGCGCGCCTGCTCGCGGTTGAACGGGGTCGGGTTGGCGGACATCAGCTCGATAGCGGCGTTGCGCAGGGCGCGGCGGCCCGCCTGCGCCGCGTCGGGCGAGAAGGCGCCTGGCTCCTGCAGCCGTCCGTGCACATCGCGCAGCGTCGGGTCGAGATGGGCGGCCATCCGCGCCCGGAGCGCCTCGCGCGCCGCATGGATCGCGGCCGGATCGGCCGGCGTCGCCACCACCGCCAGGTCGGGCTCGCTGGGCGGGATCAGCAGCAGCGCCTTGAAGGCCGGATCGGACGACTGGTCCTTCAGCGCCCGCTCCAGCGCCTCGGCGTAGCGCTCCTCGCCCACTTCGTCCGGCTTTCCGGCGGCGCGGGTCAGGATCAGGTCGCGCGCAAGGCGCTGACCGGCTTCCCAGCGATTGAACAGGTCGGGGTCGGCGGCCAGTAGCACATAGCCATCCTTCGACGGCGCATCCGTGGTCAGGTTCACCGGCGCGGAGAAGCCGCGAAGGGCCGAGACGACCGGCTCTCGGGTCACATTCTCGATCGTCACGGTGCGTGATGGCGAGTCGAGCACCACGAGTTCGGTGTCCTTCTGCGGGCGGCCGTCCTCGTCGAGCAGGCCGATCTGGATCGGGATCGGCAGCGCCTGCTTGTCCGGCTGGCCGGGCGTGGGCGCCGTGACCTGGGCCAGGATGATCTCCAGCGCCTGTTTCTCGGCGTCGTAGCGCGACTCCAGCGTGACGCTCGGCGTGCCCGCCTGTTCGTACCAGGCGAAGAAGGCGGTGAGGTCGCGCTTCGACACCTGGGCGAAGCATTCGATGAAGGCCTCCATGGTGGTGGCCTGGCCGTCGAACCGATCGAAATATAGATCCATCCCCGCTCGGAAGGTCTCCGCGCCGATCATGGTCTTCAGCATACGAATGACCTCTGCGCCCTTCTCGTAGATGGTCGCGGTGTAGAAGTTGTCGATCTTGATGTAGGCCGAGGGTCTCACCGGATGGGCGAGGGGTCCGGCGTCCTCGGAAAACTGCCGCGCCCTGAGCTGCTTGACCTCCTTGATCCGCTGCACCGCTTCGCCGCGCATGTCGGCCGAGAAGCTCTGATCGCGGAACACGGTGAGCCCTTCCTTCAGGCACAGCTGGAACCAGTCGCGGCAGGTGATCCGGTCGCCGGTCCAGTTATGGAAATATTCGTGAGCGATCACGCCCTCGATGCGCTC
>Ga0302314_10005618_pt1 | contig 22803 bp, 27 predicted proteins | sample III_Palsa_N2_3_FD_200533 | JGI IMG/M metagenome (GOLD analysis project Ga0302314, IMG submission 200533) | Peat permafrost microbial communities from Stordalen Mire near Abisko, Sweden - III_Palsa_N2_3 | ecosystem: Environmental > Terrestrial > Soil > Palsa > Peat permafrost | place: Sweden... | reverse complement strand
AGCGCAGCCTCCTCTTTGTCATCACCGCCGGGGAACGATTGCTTCACCAAGTTGACACGCAGGACTTGTCTTTGTCGCTATCTAAGATATATCGCAGACCATCATAGACAGAAGAGAGACGATCATGCGATTCGGATTTCACATTCACGGCCGCGGCGACCCCATGCACGAGCGCGGCGATCATCATGGCCATGGGCATCACGGACATGGCCGCCACGGCATGCGTGGCGGTTTCGGCGGCGGTCGGTTCGGCGGCGCCAGCGCCTGGGGCATGGACGACGAGGGCCGCGGCGAGCGCGGCGGCAGGCGGCGGCTGTTCGACGGCGGCGAGTTGCGTCTGGTGCTGCTCCGCCTGATCGGCGACCAGCCGCGTCACGGCTACGACCTGATCCGCGCGATCGAGGAGCGCACCGGCGGCGCTTATGCGCCCAGCCCCGGCGTGGTCTACCCGACGCTCACCATGTTGGGCGACATGGGCCAGATCGAGGAGACGCCCAGCGAAGGCAATCGCAAGATCTTCGCAGTCACCGACGAGGGCACGCGCGTGCTGACCGAGAAGGCCGACGAGATCGCGGCGCTGATGGCGCGGCTCGACGGGCTCGGCGCGATGCGCGAGCGGACCGAGAACATGTCGGTGCGCCGCGCGATCCACAATCTGCGTGCGGTGCTCGCCAACAAGCTGATGGGCCAGCGGCTCGGCGGCGCCGAGCTCGCGCCTGAGACGCTGCACGAGATCGTCGCGCTGATCGACGAAGCGGCGCGCAAGATCGAACGCCTATGACGCGGCTGGATCTGCTGCGCGTTCGTTATGGCAAGGAAGGGAGCATCCCGATGACCGAAGACACCACCACGACGCTTGCCGCCACGCCCGCCGCCACCGCGACGATCGCGACCACGCATGGCAGCCGCTATCTCCAGCAGCTCGCCAAGCATTGGTCGCACAAGCTCGACGTGACGTTCGACGAGACGCATGCGACGATCCGCTTCCCGAGCGGCGTCGTGGCCTCGCTCGATGCGGGCGACGCCGCGCTCGTCGCGCATCTCGACGCGCCCGATGTCGAGACGCTCGATCGGATGAAGACGGTGCTCGCCGAGCATCTCGACCGCTTCGCGTTCAGGGAGGCGCCGCTGCCGTTCGTCTGGGTGGCGGGGTAGCGCAGCGGACTTTGGTGCCGGTCGGCGCAGATCTCGGCCCATCGCATTCGGCGAGCGGCCGGTGGCGCGGCGCCCGCCACAGGGGTACAGCAGGCCCATGAGTAAAGGCTTGGGATTCTTCGCGGCGGTCGCGCTGGTATTGATTCCGATGGCGGGGGGCGCGCTGTGCGCCAGCCCGCCCCCGAACGGCGGGACGGTCGCGATCGAAGCCAGGACCGTCGATGGAAGCTACGACGCCGCGCTGCCGTCGTTCGTGGACGCCGCCGAAAAGGCGCTCAATGCGAAAGGCTTCACCATTTTCGACGATCCGGCGCACGCGGCGTCGGTGGCCGAATTGCTGGTGAGCCGCGAATGGGTGGGAACGGGCCTGGGCAAGGCCTCGGGGCAGGGGGTGTCGGCCTTCGGCACGGGCCTCGCCGTCCCGCTCTCGACCGGCGCGTCCGATCTGGTCCGGCTGCAGCGCACGCGTATCGAACTGCGTATCCGCAGGCGGGGCGAGACGGTCGCCGTATGGGATGGCGCCGCGGTCACCGTCCGCGGCGCGGGCACGCGGACCGGAACGGACGAGACCGTCGCGTCGGACCTCAGCCGCGCGCTTCTCCAATCCTACCCCGCCGTACCCAAGGACGTCGTCGGCGTCCCCTAGTGCTCGAGCCATCCGTCCGCATAGCGGACCATTCCCGTAACGCCGTCGAGCGAATGCGCCTTCAGGGGTAGGATCATGCAGTTCTCGTCCGGCGCGTCGAATGGCAGCGTGATCGGGTAGCGGCGCAGTCGCTGATATCCGAATTGCGGATAATAGGATGGAATCCCAACGAGCACGATCGCTCCGAAGCCGAGCGCCGTCGCTTGCCGATGGGCGGCTTCTACCAGCCGCTTGCCGACACCGCGGGACTGGGCCTCCGGCACTACCGACAAGGGCGCCAGCGCAAGCGCCAGCATGGCCGATTGCCCGCTGCCGATGTGGGCTCGCGTCAAGAGGATGTGGCCGACCGCCTCGCCGTGCGTCTCCGCCAGCAGCGACAGCGCCGGAATAAAGGCATCCGACCCGCGTAGTCGTTCGATCATCAGATGCTCGCGGTGATCGCTGTACGCGACGTCGCGATAGGCGCGACGCACGACGTCGGCGATCAGCGGGCCGTCCTCTGCCCGCTCTGCGCGGATTGTGATCTCTGCTTCCATCCGGCGCCCCCATGCCCCGCTCTCGGGGTCCCGCTATCCCGCCTTTGCGATCCGGGTTCTGTTACGCCATGTCATCGCCGCCGGTCGGCGTCAGAACCACCACATCAGCGCCGCGCCCACCACCGCGGACGCCAGTGCCACGGCAGCCGTCCGCCAGCCGCTGCCGATCCGCACCACCTCGACCTGCGCGAACGGCGGCGGGGGAGGCGCCGCGCCCGGCACGGGGAACGCCGCCTCGATCCGCTCGATCAGCCCCGGCAGGCGGCGCAGCAGGCCGAGATGGCGCTGGAGATGTTCGGCGATCGCGGCTTCGGGGCCAAGCTCGCCGCGCAGCCACTCGCGCACGAAGGGGGCGGCGACCTCCCACATGTTGATGTCGGGATCGAGCCCGGTCGCGACGCCCTCGACCATCACCATCGTCTTCTGCAGCAGCAGCAGATGCGGCTGGACGGGCATGTCGAAGTCACGCGTGATCGAGAAGAGGCCGTCGAGCATCTGCCCGATCGAGATGTCCTTCACCGGCAATCCGCGGATCGGCTCGCCCACCGCACGCAGCGCCGTCGCGAACTCGGCGAGATTGTGGTGCGCGGGGACGTAGCCCGCCTCGAAATGAATCTCGGCGACGCGCGCGTAATTGCCCGTGATCAACCCGTGGAGGATCTCGGCGAGCCACAGCCGCGCCTGCCGGTTGACGCGCCCCATGATGCCGAAGTCGATCGCCGCCAGCCGCCCGTCGGCGAGCGCGAACAGATTGCCCTGGTGGAGATCGGCGTGGAAGAATCCTTCCGCGATCGACTGGCGCAGGAAGACGCGGACCAGCGTGCCGGCGAGCGCTGCGGGATCGTGGCCGGCGGCGAGCAGCGCGTCGCGGTTGGAGAGCTTGACGCCGTCGAGCCACTCGAGCGTCAGCACGCGGCGCGCGCTGCGCTGCCAGTCGATCGCGGGGACATGGAAGCCGGGCTCGGCGACCATGTTGCCCGCGAGTTCGGATGCCGACGCCGCCTCGCGGCGCAGATCGAGCTCGCGCGCAGTCCACTGGCGGAACATCGCGACGACGTGACGGGGCCTCAGGCGGGCGATCTCGCCGCCCATGCCTTCGGCTTGCGCGGCGGCCCATTCGTAGGTCGACATCGCCCTGGCGAATTCGTCCTCGACGCCGGGGCGCAGCACCTTGATCGCGACGTGGCGGCCTTCGGTGGTGACCGCACGGTGGACCTGCGCGATCGACGCGGCGCCGACGGGCACCTCGTCGATCGACGCGAACAACGCCGCGACGGGCTTGCCCAACGCCTGCTCGATCGCCGCCTTGATCTGCGGATAGGGCACGGGGGGCAGCGCGTCCTGCAGCCGGTAGAGATCGATCGCCGCCGCCTCGCCGACCAGATCGGGGCGCGTCGCGAGCGCCTGCCCGAATTTGATCGCGGCGGGGCCGATCGCTTCCAGGGCGTCGGCGTAGCGGGGTTGCGCCGGGACGCGCGCGCCGATCCGCAGAATCCGGACGAGGCGGCGCAGCGGCGGCGGGGTGAGCGGATCGCGCTCGATCCCCGTTAGCGCGCCATGGCGGGCGAGCGTGCGGCCCCAGCGGAGCAGGCGGAAGAGATGCGTCGCGGTGGAGGTCATAGAAGAAAATCCTCCCCTGCAAGGGGAGGGGGACCGCTCGCGAAGCGAGTGGTGGAGGGGTGTCGCTGCAGGCGCGGCGTGTGGAGCCACCCCTCCACCAGCCTGCGGCTGGTCCCCCTCCCCTTGCAGGGGAGGATGTGGTTGCGCATCAAATCTTCCAGCCGCTGTGGATCGCGACCAGGCCGCCCAGGATCGGCTCGACCTTGGCGTTCACGAAGCCCGCGTCGGCGATCATCGCCTTGAAGGTCGGCATGTCGGGGAAGCGCCGGATCGATTCGATCAGATAGCGATAGCTTTCCTCGTCCTGCGCGATCAGCTTGCCGACCTTGGGCACGACGCGGTGCGAATAGGCGTCGTACAATTCCTTGAAGCCGGGCCAGGTCGTCGTCGAAAATTCGAGGCAGTAGAAGCGTCCGCCGCGGCGGAGCACGCGGTGCGCCTCGCGCAGCGCCTTGGGAATGTCGGTGACGTTCCGGATGCCGAAGGCGATCGTGTACGCGTCGAAGCTCCTGTCGGCGAAGCTCAGCGTCTCGGCATTCTCTTCGGCCCAGAGCAGCCCCTCGATGCCCTTCTTCTTCGCGCGCTCGACGCCGACGCCGAGCATCGCGGGATTGATGTCGGCGACCGTCACCTCGGCGCCGTGTTTCGCCATGCGGAAGGCGATGTCGCCGGTGCCCCCCGCCATGTCGAGCACCGCCTCGCCCTGCCGCGGTTTGACGCGGCGCACGAACTGGTCCTTCCACAGCCGGTGCATCCCGCCCGACATCGCGTCGTTCATGATGTCGTAGCGCTGCGCAACGCGCGCAAAGACGTCGCCGACGAGCTTTGTCTTGTCCTGGGCGAGCACGTCGGCATAGCCGAACGAAACGGTGTCTTGGTCCATGCTGCCGCGCTTAAAGCCTGATCGGCGAAGGTGGAAGCGCGAAGCGTTTCCGCCGAGCCGTGAATCGGGCTTTTCTTCGCGCATCGCCGATGACTTGCCGGCCAGGCGATTCGATCCTAGCTCGGCGGACGATCATGCCCGAGCTTCCCGAAGTCGAGACGACCGTGCGCGGTCTGGAGAGCGTGCTCGATGGCCGCCGGCTGACCCGCGTCGAGACGCGCCGTGCCGATCTGCGCCGGGCGTTTCCGATCGACCTGCGTCAGCGGCTGACGGGCGCGCGGGTGACCGGGATGGGACGGCGCGCGAAATATGGGCTGATCCATACCGATCGCGGCGATACGATGATCTTCCATCTCGGCATGTCCGGCCGCTGGCGCGTCGACCCCGAAGAACTGGGCCCGCACGACCATCTGCTGCTCGAGACCGACGCGGGCAGGGCGCTGTCGCTCGCCGATCCGCGGCGCTTCGGGTCGGTCGATCTGGTCGAGACTGCGGCGATCGACGATTGGCCGCAGTTCAAGGCGCTCGGCCCCGAGCCGCTCGGCCCCAACTTCGACGCCGACAGGCTCGCGGCGGCCCTGTCTGGTCGCGTTGCGCCGATCAAGGCGATGCTGCTCGACCAGCGCATCGTCGCGGGGCTGGGCAACATCTATGTGTGCGAGGCGCTCAACATGGCGGGAATCGCGCCGACGCGTGCGGCCGGACGGATAGCGAAGGCACGGCTGGTGCTGCTGGTCGAGGCGATTCGCGAGGTGCTGCTCTCCGCGATCGAGGCGGGCGGATCGACGTTGCGCGACTATGCCAGGCCGGACGGCGAGCTCGGCTATTTCTCCAAGCAGTTCCGCGTCTATGCCCGCGAGGGCGAGGCGTGTCCGTGCGGCGGGATCGTGCGCCGGCGCGTCGATTCGGGGCGCTCGACCTTCCACTGCACGGCCTGCCAGCGCTGACTGTGTGACACGTTGACGAATCTCCCGCCGTTCCGTAAAGGGCTCGCCTTCCCGGTGCGGGTTCGCCTGCGCCGCTATCCCCTTTGTGCAAGGTTCGAGGACATCCATGGCGAACACGCCGCAAGCCAAGAAGCGCATCCGTCGCAACGATCGCCGCAACGAGATCAACGGTGCGCGCACCAGCCGCATCCGCACCTTCGTCAAGAAGGTCGAAGCGGCCTGCGTGACGGGCGACAAGGCAGCGGCCGAAGCCGCGCTCCTGGCGGCGCAGCCCGAAATGGCACGCGGCATTTCCAAGGGTGTTCTCCACAAGAACACCGTGGCGCGCAAATTCTCGCGCCTTACCAAGCGCGTCGCCGCGCTCGGCTGATCGCCTAATCTGTATCAATTGGGTGACAAAGCCCGTCGGTTGCGAGACCGACGGGCTTTTTGCATGACATGCACATGACATGGGAATGTCGACCGCATGACAACGCAAACCCAAGCTCAATCCACGATTCGCGCGGTTCTCCAGCGACAGAATTTGTCAACTGTTTGAAAAACAACGGGAAAAACAGACTCTGGCGGGAATCTGCCACTCCGTGCTGTCAAGCCGGTATATTTCAGCGATGTGACCGTCGCCGCTCTTGATCGCGAGCCCGGGAGCTTCCTACAAAGCGTCTACCGGCGGCATCGAATCGCTTCGATCGAGACCGTCGGACCATAGCGTGTTCGAGTATGTTGGTCGGCGGGGCGGGGGCTCTTCCGGCTCGAGAAGACTTGTCTGCGACGTTCCGGGGGCTTGTGCCTTCGGCTGGGGAGGTTGCGTGAATCGAGCGGTCGACATGATAGGGACGGGGGGCGGCGCCGGCGGTCCCATTCCGCATTCGGGCGACGATCCGATCGATCTTGCCTGGGAGTCGATCCGCGCCGGACTGCGTCGCGATTGCGGCGCGCGCACCTTCGACAATTGGCTCAAGCCAGCACAGCTCGCCGCGCTCGACGACGACGGCACGATCCGCATCGCGCTGCCTTCCGCCTTCATGGCGACGTGGGTCGAGACGCATTATGCCGAACGCCTGCTCCATGCGTGGCGCGTCCATCTGCCCCATGTCCGCCGCGTGTGCATCGAGACGGGGATCGAGACCGCGCGGCCGGCGCTGTTTTCGGTCGAGGCGCCCGCCGCGGTCGCCGACGAGCCCGCTTCGGAGGAGACCGGCGGCGTCGAGGGCCTGCAGCTCGAGGCACGCTACACCTTCGAGAGCTTCGTCGTCGGCAAGACCAACGAGGTCGCGTTCAACGCCGCGCGCACGCTCGCGGAAGGGGGGGCGGTCAGCTTCAACCCGCTGTTCCTCCACGGCGGCACCGGGCTCGGCAAGACGCACCTGATGCACGCGATCGGGCATGAATATCGCCGCCGTCAGCCGAAGGCGAAGATTGTCTACATGTCGGCGGAGAAGTTCATGTTCGAGTTCGTGGGCGCCCTGCGCGCGCGCGACACGCATGGCTTCAAGCAGCGGCTGCGCTCGGCCGACGTGCTGATGATCGACGACGTCCAGTTCATCGCGGGCAAGGATTCGACGCAGGAAGAATTCTTCCACACGATGAACGAGATCATCTCGGCGGGAAAACGCCTGGTGATCACCGCCGATCGCAGCCCGCAGGATCTGGAAGGCATCGAAAGCCGCATCCTGTCGCGGCTGTCATGGGGTCTGGTCGCAGACGTCAATCCGGCCGATTTCGAGCTGCGGCTCGCGATCATCGCGCGCAAGCTCGATGCGATGCCGCAGGCCAATGTCTCGCCCGATGTGCAGCTGTTCCTCGCCAAGCGGATCGCGTCCAACGTCCGCGAGCTCGAGGGCGCGCTCAACCGCGTCGTGGCCTATGCGATGCTCTCCAACCGTCCGATCGACATCGCCTTCGTCGAGGAGACCCTGACCGACGTGCTGCGCGCGCACCAGCGCCGCGTCACGATCGACGAGATCCAGCGCAAGGTGTCCGATCACTACCGCATCCGCCAGTCCGAGATGACCTCGGCCAGGCGCGCGCGCGAGGTGGCACGGCCGCGGCAGATCGCGATGTACCTCGCCAAGCAGCTCACGCCGCGCTCGCTGCCCGAGATCGGGCGGCGCTTTGGCGGTCGCGATCACACCACGGTGATCCACGCGGTGCGCCAGATCGAGAAGCTGCGCATGGCGGATGCCGAGCTCGACGCCGACGTGCGGCTGCTGCTGCGGCAATTGGAAGCGTAGCGGGGCGGCCTAGCGCCCCAGCTCGATCAGCCACAGGTCGGGCGCGGCGCCGAGGCGGAGCGGCAGGTTGCTCGTGCCAAGGCCCGCGGTGACCACCGCGGTGCGATCGCCGTCGTCGACGATACCGCACGCATAGCGCCGCCCCGATCGCAGGCCCAGCACTACTGGTCCGACCAGCGGGAGCGCGATCTGGCCGCAATGCGTATGTCCCGCCAGCGCGAGATCGATTCCGGGCGGAAGCTTGAGGAACGCATCCGGGCTGTGCGTCAGCGCGACCGTCACGCCGCCCAGCGGCCTTGCCTGCGCGACCGTCGCCGGCACGCGGTCATGCCCCGTCGCGGCGTCGGAGATACCGAGGATCGTCAGCGCGCCGCGACGGCCGGCGGTATTGTCGAGCAGCGTCACGCCGCTGCTGGCCAGCGCGTTCCTGACGGCGTCCTGGTCGAGATAGTCGTGATTGCCCAGCACGCCGATAGTGCCCAGCCGCGCGCGCAATCCCGCCAGCGGCGCGATCGCATCCGCGGTGCTGGCCGGGCGCGTCAGCAGCGCGCCGTTCGAGATGAAGTCGCCCGCGATCAGCACCAGATCGGGGTGCAGCGCGTTGACCTGCGCGACGACGCGCCGCAGGTGCGCGATGCTGTCGCCGGGCTGCGCGACGTGGAGATCGGAGAAGAGTACGAGCCTGAGCGGCGGCGTGGCCGCCGGCCAGGTCGGGACATGCAGATCGAGCCGGCGGACGACGGGCGGCGCCGAGGCGAGCAGCACCATATGTACCGTCAGCAGGCCGAGAGCAGCGGCCGCAAGCAGCCAACGCGGCCGCCTCATGCGGAGACGCGCGCAAGCAAAAGGGCGCCGGACCGAAGTCCGACGCCCTTGGCAGGCCTAGACCCGCTCAGGCCTTCGGCTTCGGTCGAGGTGCCACGGTGATGCGGATGTCCTGTCCCGAATTGCCCGGGAAGCCGGTGAACATCGCCTCGATCAGATTGGGGACGATCTGCGTCAGGTCGTCGGTGGTCGAATGCGCACGGGCGCGACCCTCGAACAACCGGGCGCCGTCGGCGCGCGTGATCGTCATGTTGAGCATGCTCGAATAGACGGTGTAGCTCTCGACGTCGGGGCCGCCGAAACCATCGCCCCAGCCGCCGTAGCCGCCCCAGCCATAGCCCCAGCCGCGACCGCCGAAGCCGCCGAACCCACCGAAGCGGCCGTAGCCGAAGCCGCCACCCCAGCCGTAGCCGCCGCCGAAGCCCGGCGTCGTCGTCACCTTCTGCTGGCCGTGATCGACGCCGTAGCCGAGCTGGACGACCATGTCGGCGGGCCCGCCCTCGGACGGGCGATAGCCGAGCTGCGCGAGATGCGCGCTGACTTCGCTCGCATAGGTGGCGAACTCGAGGCCGCCGCGATCCATCGGATTGGTCGGCTGGATCGCGAACGTCTGGCCCTGCGGCGCCGGAAGGCGCTGGAATCGGGCGACATTTGCGTGGAAATCGGTAGCACAGCCACCCACGGCGAGAAGCGCGAGGGGGACGGCGACTGCAAGCAGAGTGCGTTTCAAAGTCATGGACGTGCCTCTCGGCGGAGAATTCCGCATGTCAGGACGTGACGGCCACTCCTCCGCCAACCGTGCTGAATATGCGTTGAACGTATGTGCTTGTCACCGGGTTTCTCGGTTCAGCCCAAGCGCGGAATAAGCCGCCTCGACGATGGGCGCTGCGGCGGCACGCGCCTTGGCGGCGCCGGCAGCGAGCAGGCGGTCGAGTTCTGCGGGATCGGCCTCGAGGCCGGCGAGTCGCGCCGAGATCGGTCGCAGCGTCTCGACGACGACGTCCGCGAGCGCCGGCTTGAACGCGCCGAAGCCCTGGCCGGCGAAGCGCGCCAGCACGTCGGTTACGGGCACGTCGGCAAGCGCCGCATAGATGCCGACGAGGTTCTTGGCTTCGGGACGTGCGGCGAGCAACGCGGGATCGTCGGGCAGCGGCTCGGCGTCGGTCTTGGCCTTGCGCAGCTTGGCGGCGATCGCGTCGGCGTCGTCGGTGAGGTTGATCCGGCTCATGTCGGACGGGTCGGACTTGGACATCTTCGCGCTGCCGTCGCGCAGGCTCATGATCCGCGCGGCGGCGGGCGGAATCATCGGCTCGGGCAGCACGAACAGGTCGGTCTCGAAATCGGTGTTGAACTTGGTCGCGATGTCGCGCGCCAATTCGAGATGCTGTTTCTGGTCGTCGCCGACGGGGACGTGCGTGGCGCGGTAGATCAGCACGTCGGCGGCCTGCAGCACCGGATAGGCGAACAGCCCGATCGAGGCGCCCTCGCGGTCCTTGCCCGATTTCTCCTTGAACTGCGTCATGCGGTTGAGCCAGCCGATCCGCGCAGTGCAGTTGAGCAGCCAGGCGAGCTCGGCATGCGCGGAGACCGCCGCCTGGTTGAAGAGCACGCTCTTGTCGGGATCGACGCCCGAGGCGATCAGCGCGGCCGCCATCGAACGCACGTTGGCGCGCAGCGCCGCGGGCTCGTTATAGACGGTGATCGCGTGGAGATCGGCGAGAAAGAAGAAGCATTCGCCGCCGTCGCGCGCCACCTCGTCCTGCAGGCGCACCCAGTTGCGGATCGCGCCCAGATAATTGCCGAGGTGAAGGTTTCCGGTGGGCTGGATGCCCGAGACGACGCGTTTTGTCATGGCGCGCGCTCTTGCCGAGCAGGCGCGTCAGGTCAAGCGCGGCGGCGGGTGAGCAGGCGCTTGAGCTCGGACCATTGGAACGCGCCGAACAGGAAGGCACAGGCGAAATAGGCCAGGCCGGCAGGCGCGATCAACACCGCAAGACCCGCCGCGCGTGTCAAAAGTCCGCCGTCGAGATGCGGCTCGACCAAAGGCTTGAGCAGCAGCAGCACGCCCGCCATCGCGGCGCTGGCGAGCAGCAGGCGGGGCAGGCGGCGGCGCAGCTGGTCGTCGATCGCGAACAGCCGGCGGCGGTGCAGCACTGCATAGAGCAGCCCGACGTTGATCCATGCACACGCCGCCCCGGATACCGCGAGCCCGACGTAGCCGAGCTTCGTCCCGAACACGAGCGTGAGGTTGAGCGCCATGTTGCACGCCATCTCGATCAGCGCGATCCGCACCGGCGTCCGCGTATCGCCGCGTGCGTAAAAACCCGGGGTGAAGACCTTGATCAATATGTACGCCGGGAGCCCGCACGCGAGCGCGGTCAGCACCGATGCCGTCGCGGCGGTGTCCTCGGCGTTGAAATGGCCGGTCTGCATCAGCCCGTGGATCAGCGGGTGCGCGGCGCTCATCAGCGCGGCGGCGGCGGGTAGCGCGAGCAGCAGCGACAGTTCGATCGCGCGGTTCTGCGTGACGATCGCGCCCATCTCGTCGCCCTGGCCGATCTGGCGCGAGATCACCGGCAGGATCGCGGTGCCCACGCCGATGCCGACCAGCGCCAGCGGCAATTGGTTGAGGCGATCGGCATAATAGATGAACGACACCGCGCCCTGGCCCAGGAAGCCGGCGGCGAGCATCGTGATGATCAGCAGGTTGATCTGCACCGCGCCCTGGCCGACGATCGCGGGGCCGAGTATCTTGAGGAAGCGGCGGACGGCGGGTGTCAGCGTCGGGCGCTTGAGCCGCAGCACCACGCCGGCTTGCCGCGCCGACCATACCAGCCATGCGAGCTGCGCCACGCCCGAGACGGTCACCGCGATCGCCTGCGAATGCGCGGTGTCGACCTCGCTATGCCCGCGGAAGAACAGGATGCCCGCGATCATGCAGATGTTGAGCAGCACCGGCGCCGCCGCATTGACCCAGAAGCGGTTGAGCGAGTTCATGATCCCGCCCATCAACGAGACCAGCGAGATCAGCGCCAGATAGGGGAAGGTGATCCGCGTGAGCTCGGTGGCGAGCAGGAACTTGGCGGGGCCGCCGCCGTCCTTGAAGCCCAGCGTGATCAGCCAGACGACGGGCTTGGGGAAGACCATGATCAGCGTGGTGAACACGCACAGGAAGGGGAGGAGGATCGACAGCACGTCCTCGGCGAAGCGCAGGCCCGCGGGCAGGCCGGGCTCGCCGTCCTTCTCCGCCTGCGTGACGAGCCGGTTGAACATCGGCACGTATGCGGCGGCGAAGGCGCCCTCCGCGAACAGCTGGCGGAACAAATTGGGCAGCCGCCACGCGACGAGGAACGCGTCCGATGCGAAGCCCGCGCCGACGAAATGCGCCATCAGCTGGTCGCGCACGAAGCCCAGGATGCGACTGACGAGCGTCAGCCCGCCGATCGTCGCGGTGTTCTTGACGAGGCTCATGCAGCGAGGCTCATCATCATTCCCATTCCGTTCGCCCTGAGTAGGGACTGAGCGCAGTCGAAGGGCCGTATCGAAGGGGCCGGGCGGATGCTTCGATACGCCACTTCGACAAGCTCAGTGGCTACTCAGCACGAACGGCTTAGGGCGATAGGCGTTTGCGAAAAAATCAGGCCTCGCCCGCCGGCTCGCCCATCGCCGCGCTCTGCTGCTGGAGCTGCGAGAAATAGAGCGCGTTGAAGTCGATCGGATCGAGCATCAGCGGCGGGAAGCCGCCATCGCGGACCGCATCGGCGACGACGCGCCGCGCGAACGGGAAAAGCAGGCGAGGCGCCTCGCCGAGCAGGAAGGGCTGGATCGCGTCGGCCGGGATGTTGCGGATCGCGAACAGCCCGCCGTAGAGCAGCTCGAGCTTGAACGCGACGCCCTCGGCACCCATCGCGGTGATCTCGATGCGCAGCGCGGATTCGTGCAGATCGTCGGCGACGGGCAGCGTGCCGATGTTGAACTGCACGTCGATCTGCGGCTGCGTCTGCCAATTATAGACTGCGGGCGCGTTGGGATTCTCGAACGAGAAATCCTTCACATATTGCGCGACCATGCCGACCTGCGGCTGGGTGTCCTCGCCATTGCCGAAGCCGTTGGGCTGCGGCACGGTCAGGAAATCGGGGGCCTCGTTCTCGGCCATGGGACGTCTTCCTCGCTTCGGCTGATTGGTCGGTCGCTCGCACGCGCGCGGCGGTTTGGCGGCGCCTAGCAGCGTGGTTCGCACGGGGCAATGGCGCCGCGCAACCTCTGGCGCGGCGCGCCGTTTGAATAAGCGACGCCGCTCCTCTATGGTGGCTCTGTATAAATGCCTGTGGGCGACTGGCCCAGGCTTGGAGGTTCGGTGACCGAGATCATCATTTTGGCGTGTGCGGCGATATTCCTGGGACTGCGGCTTTACTCCGTGCTCGGGCGCCGGACGGGGCATGAGCAGCCCGTTGCCAAGCCCGTCGCCAAGCCGACCGAGCCGATGGTCCAGCGCAACAGCGTCGAGTCGCTGGTCGATCGCAAGCCGGAAGCGGCCGGCACGATCGCCGCGATGGTCGATCCGCATGCGCTGGACGGCATTCGCTCGATCGTCTCGGCCGATCCGCAATTCGATGTCGCGGGCTTCCTCGACGGTGCGCGCTCGGCCTATCGTATGGTGCTCGAGGCGTTCTGGCGCGGCGACGAGACCGAGTTGCGCCGGCTCACCGACGACGAGGTGTTCGAGGCGTTCCGCGATGCGATCGCCGCGCGCGCGGAGGCGGGCGAGACGCTCGAGAACCGGCTCGTCTCGATCGAGCGCTCGTCGATCGACAGCGCGGTGCTTACCGGCCGGATGGCGGTGATCTCGGTGCGTTTCGACGCCGACATCGCAGCGGTGACGCGCGACGCCGATCGCGTCGTCGTCGCCGGATCGATGACCGATGCGGTGCAGACGCACGATCTGTGGACGTTCAGCCGCATGATTCGCTCGGACGATCCCAACTGGATCCTGGTCGAGACCGACGAGGCGGCATGACCCGTCCGAGGCTGGCGTCGGCCGCGACCGCGCTGCTGCTGCTGCTCGCCTCGTGCGTATCGCCGCATGGGCGTACTGCCACGAGCGAGGCGGGGCCGCCGCCGCCGGTTCACGCCGCACCGCCGACGCCTGGCCCCGCCTACGCCAACGCTGTGCAGGCGGGCGTGCGGCGTGGGCCCGATGTCGCGTCTCTGCCGATCGATCCGGTGCGGGCGGGTGCTGCCCTCGATGCGTTCCGCACGTCCTGCGCGTCGTTGACGCGCCGTACCGATACGAGCGGGCTTACGCACGCCGCCGACTGGCAGCCTGCCTGTGCCGCCGCGGCGGGCGCCTCCGACGACCAGGCGGTCGGCTTCTTCCGCCGCTGGTTCGAGACCGCGCAGATCGGTGAGGGGCAATTGTACGCCACAGGCTATTACGAGCCGGAAATCCAGGGATCGCAGGCGCCTGCGCTCGGCTATGACGTCCCCATCTACGGCGTGCCCGACGACATGGTGAGCGCCGATCTCGGTCAGTTCGCAGCCGATCTCAAAGGCCGCAGCATCCGCGGCAAGGTGCAGAACGGCAAGCTCGTCCCCTATCCCGATCGCACCCAGATCGAGGGCGGCGCGATCCAGGGCCATGCGCCCGTGATCGGCTACACCCCCGACAAGATCGGCTTCTTCTTCCTCCAGATCCAGGGTTCGGGGCGCGTGCGTCAGCCCGATGGCAGCGTGATCCGCATCGGCTATGCGGGGCAAAACGGCCAGCCCTACACGGGCATCGGCAAGTGGATGCTGGCGCAGGGGATGCTCGCACCCGGGCAAGCCTCGATGCAGGGCATCGTCGGCTGGCTCAAGTCGCATCCCGACCAGGCGCAGGCGGTGATGGACCAGAACCGCAGCTTCGTCTTCTTCAAGCTGCTGAACGGCCCGCCGCTGGGCGCACTCGGCGTGCCGGTGACGGGGCATGTCTCGGTTGCCGCCGATCCGGCGTTCACCCCCTTGGGCGCGCCCGTCTGGCTGTCGGCGGATCGCACCGACGCTGCGGGACTGTGGGTGGCGCAGGATACCGGCGGCGCGATCAAGGGCGCCAACCGCTTCGACACCTTCTGGGGTGCGGGCGAGGACGCGGCGCGGATCGCGGGCGGCATGTCGGCGCGCGGGCTCGCCTATCTGCTGCTGCCGATCGGGACGGTCGAACGGCTGAATTATGCGGGCCAAGCCGCCGGCTCCTGACGGCCACGCGCTCTGGCAGCGCGTCGCCGAGACCGTGCGGCCTCTCAAGGGAACGCCGGCGCGCACGCGAATGACGTCGTCCGCGCCGCCGCCGCCGTTCGAGTTCACCCCGCGCACCCCGGCGATTCCCGCGGCGCGACAGAGCGTCCCCGGCGAGACGCTCGACGGCGGCTGGGACCGGCGACTGCGCCGCGGCGTGGTTGCGCCCGACGTCACGATCGACCTCCATGGCCATACGCTGTTGAGCGCGCAGGCGCAGCTCGAGGCGGGGCTCGCGTCGGCGATCCTGCGCGGCGCGCGGCTGATCCTGCTGGTGACGGGCCGCGCCCCGCGCGAAAAGAGCGAGCGGATCGACGGACAACCGGTGCGCGGTGCGATCCGCGCGTCCGTGGGGGACTGGCTGCACGGCTCGCGTCATGCGGGACATGTCGCGGCGGTCAGGAACGCGCATCCCCGGCACGGCGGGGCAGGGGCGCTGTATATCGTGCTGCGGCGGGGGCGCTGACCGCTCCCCCGTTCGTCCCGAGCGAAGTCGAGGGACAGGAAGCAGGCGCTGCGCCCGGGGTGGTCCCTCGACTACGCTCGGGACGAACGGTCAGGCGAGCACCTGCCTCAACACCGCCTCGTAAATATCTGCCAGCGCTTCGATATCCGCCACCGCCGCCGCTTCGTCGAGCTTGTGCATCGTAGCGTTGCACAGCCCGAACTCGACGGTCGGCGCGAGGCGCGACAGGAATCGCGCATCCGATGTCCCGCCCGTCGTCGACAGCGCCGCCTCGATCCCCGTCACCTCGCGGATCGCGCCCGCCACCAGCGCGGACAGATCGCCCGGCGCGGTCAAGAACGCCTCGCCCGAGATCGCCGCCTCGACGGTCGCGCGCGGTGCTTCCTCGGCCACGATACGGCGGATTTCGGCCTCGAGCGCGGCGCCCTGCTGCGCGTCGTTGAAACGGATGTTGAGCCGCGCCTTGGCCGTACCCGGGATCACGTTGGTCGCCGGATTGTCGACCGCGATCTCGGTCACCTCGAGGTTGGAGCGCTGGAACCACGCGTTGCCGTCGTCGAGATGCCAGTGCTGCAACCGGTCCAGGATGCGCACGAGCCGCGTCGCCGGATTGTCGGCGAGGTGCGGATAGGCGACGTGGCCCTGCGTGCCGGGCACGGTGATCCACGCGTTGATTGATCCGCGGCGGCCGATCTTGATCGTGTCGCCGAGCTGCACGTCGGAGGTCGGCTCGCCGACGAGGATCAGGTCGGGCGCCACGTCGTTCGCGGCCATCCAGTCGATGATCGCGCGCGTGCCGTGGACCGCCGGCCCCTCCTCGTCGCCGGTGATCAGCAGGCTGAGCGTGCCTCGGTGGTCGCGAATCCGGCCGGCCGCCGCCGCGAAGGCGGCGATCGCGCCCTTCATGTCAACCGCGCCGCGCCCGAACAGATATCCGTCGCGGACGATCGGCCTGAAGGCATCGTCCGCCCATCCGTCGCCGGGCGGCACGACGTCGGTGTGGCCCGCGAAGGCGAAGTGTGGGGCGCCATGCCCCCGGATCGCGACGAGGTTGGCGATCGGCCCATGCGGTGCCTCGCCCGAGACGAGCCGGTGGACGGTGAAGCCCTGTGCCTCGAGTGCCGCGGCGAGCACATCCTGCGCGCCAGCGTCCGCCGGCGTGACGCTTGGGCAGGCGATGAGATCGGCGGCGAGCGCGACGGGGTCGAGCGGGGCGGTCATGCGGTGGGGGTCGGGGCTATCTCGAATTTCTCGATCACCCAGTCCTCGGCCTGCGCGTCGGCGATCCAGTCCTGCATGAACGGGTGCGTGAACATCGCCTGCAGATAAGGCAGCGCGAAGCGCGGCACCGGGATCGAATAGGTCACCAGCCGCGTGCAGACCGGCGCGAACATGATGTCGACCGCGCCGAAATCGCCGAACAGGAAGTCGCCCGCGCCGCCGAAGCGCGCGCGCGCCTGCGCCCACAGCTCGAACAGCCGCGCCAGCTCGGCTTCGACCTCCGCGGAGAGCGGCGCGGGGGGATAGCGGCGGCGGATGTTCATGCCGTGCTCGCGGCGGAGTGCCGCGTAGCCCGAGTGCATCTCGGCCGCCATCGACCGCGCCATCGCGCGCGCCGCATCGTCTTCCGGCCAGAATTTCTCGCGCCCGACGCGGTCGGCAAGCCAGTCGACGATCGCGAGCGAATCCCACACCACGGTGTCGCCGTCCCACAGGATCGGCACCTTGCCCGACGACGGCGCGAACTCGTCGCCTTCTCGCACTTTGTCCCATGCCTCGTCGTAGAGCGGGACGACGATCTCCTCGAACGGCAGCCCCGACTGCTTGACCGCGAGCCAGCCGCGCAGCGACCAGGAGGAATAGGCCTTGTTGCCGATGATGAGCTTGAGCATGGCGAGGCTTGTGGTGGGGACGGGCGGGGGCGTCAACTGCCTACCCCTCTCCCGCTTGCGGGAGAGGGTCGGGGCGAGGGAATGACCTATCATCCGGGCGCGGCGCTAGTGGATGCGTCGTGCCCTCACCCTCCCACCGCTTGCGCGGCGGGGCCCTCTCTCTCCCGCACAGCGGGAGAGGGTATTAGATGCTGATCGCGTCCAGCACCGCGGCGCGCAGCTCGGGGATGCCTGCGCCGGTCTCGCTCGAGGTCGGCAGCACCACCGGATAGGCCGCGACATGCTTGCGCGCTTCGGCCTCGGTCGCCTCCATCACGGTGGCGAGTTCGGTCGGCTTGATCTTGTCCGCCTTGGTCAGCACGAGCTGGTAGCTCACCGCCGCCTTGTCGAGCATCTTCATGACGTCGCGGTCGGTATCCTTGATGCCGTGACGCGCGTCGATCAGCACCAGCACGCGGCCGAGCACGACGCGCCCGCGCAGATAGTCGTTCACCAGATATTGCCAGCGCCGCACGATGTCCTTGGGCGCCTTGGCGAAGCCGTAGCCGGGCATGTCGACCAGCCGGAAGGCGATCGGCTCGCCGACGTCGAAGACGTTGAGCTCCTGCGTCCGCCCCGGCGTGTTCGAGGTGCGCGCGAGGCTGGTGCGGTTGACCAGCGCGTTGATCAGCGTCGACTTGCCGACGTTCGAGCGGCCGGCGAAGGCGACCTCGGGAAAGTCGGGCTCGGGCAGGAACTTGAGGTCGGGCGCCGATTTGAGAAACTCGACGGGCCCCGCGAACAGTTTTCGCGCAGACTCGAGCCTTGCGGCCTGATCGACCGGCGGCTGGCCGTCGACCGGGCCATCATAGACGGCGTCGTCGCTCATCGGGTTACCACGGCGGTGGACTTTGGTGTCCGCTTGGCGAGCAGCTGCATCTGGCCCACCGTGAGCAGGTTGGACATGATGTAATAGACCTGCAGCCCCGCCGCGAAGGGCGACATGATGAACATCATGAACCACGGCATCAGCGAGAAGATCTGCTTCTGCGCGGGATCCATGTTCATCTGCGGGTTGAGCTTGAACTGCAGCCACATCGTGCCGCCGAGCAGGATCGCGAGCACCGACAAGTGCAGGAAGCCGGTCGGCTGCCAGGCCAGAAAGCCGAACAGGTTGACCGGGGTCAGCGGATCGGGCGCGGAGAGGTCCTTGATCCAGAAGATGAAGGGCTGGTGGCGCATCTCGAGCGTCAGCGTCAGCACCTTGTAGAGCGAGAAGAAGATCGGGATCTGCAGGAAGACGGGGAGGCAGCCCGCGACGGGATTGATCTTCTCCGCCTTGTAGAGCTTCATCATCTCTTCCTGCAGCTTGACCTTGTCCTCCTTGTGCTTCTCCTGGAGCGCCTTGAGCCGCGGCTGCACCGCCTTCATCTGGTTGGCCGAGCGGAACTGGCGCTGCGCGATCGGGAACATCGCACCGCGCACGATCAGCGTCAGCAGGATGATTGCGACGCCGAAATTGCCGACCAGTTTGAACAGCCAATCGAGCACGTAGAAGAGGAACTTCTCGATGATGCTGAACCAGCCCCAGTCGATCGCATGGTCGAGCTTGTCGAAGCCGTAGCGCGCATCATAGGTGTCGAGCATCCCGGCGTCCTTGCCGCCCGCGAACAGATAGGATGTCGCGGCGACCGACTGGCCCGGCCGGATCGTGACGGGCGCGGGTGCGGCCTCGGCCTGATAATGGCCGCTGTCCGCCGAGAAGGCGGCGTCGATCTGCGCCTTGGGATCGGGGATCACCGCAGCCAGCCAATATTTGTCGCTGAACCCGATCCAGCCGCCGGTCGACTGGAATTTCTGGCCCGCGGCACCCGCGGTGTCGAGGTCCTTCCAGTTGGTCTTATACTGCGCGACGCCGCCCATCACGCCGATCGGGCCGACATGGCTCTGCCACGTCGAGGGGTCCTTCGACGGCCCCTCGCGGTTCACCAGCGAGTAGGTGCGCGCCTGGATCGGCGCCTGCGCGCCGTTGGTGATGCTCTGCTGGACGGTGAACAGATAGCCCTTGTCGACCGAGAGCTTGATCGCGAAGCCCTGGCCGTGGCCGTTGTTCCAGGTCAGCGTCACCGGCGTCTCGGGGGTCAGCGCCGCGCCGGCGGCCGTCCACACCGTGTTCGCGTCGGGTAGCTGGATGCCCTGGCCGGCCCAGCCGAAGCTTGCGAAATAGGCGTCCTGCGATCCGTCGGGGCCGAACAGGCGGACGGGTGGGCTGTTCTTGTCGATCGTCTCCTTCTGCGTGGTCAGCGTCAGATCGTCGATCCGCGCGCCGTGCAGGTTGATCGAGCCGGCAAGCAGCGGCGTCAGAATTTTTACGCGCGGGGTCTGCGCGAGCACGATGGCGCGATCCTTGACCGCCTGCGGACCGACCGCGACGGGCTGCGCCACGGGCAGCGCCACCTCCTTGCCCTTGACGATCTGGGTCGTCGGCGCGTTGGCGGTGGGGAAGAATCGGTCCGAGACCAGCGCCCAGCCGAGCAGCACGATGGCCGACAGCACGAGCGCGAGAACCAGGTTGCGCTGTTCGTTCACGTTAGCAAATCCCCGGAAAACTTGATCGGTGTGCAGCGCCGTTCACGGCACCGGATCATAGCCGCGGCCGCCAAGCGGGTGGCAGCGGCAGAGACGCCGCGCCGCCAGCAAGGAACCGCGCGCCGCGCCATAGCGCGTCCAGGCCTCGATCGCATAGGCCGAACAGGACGGCGTGAAGCGGCAGGTCGGCAGCATCATCGCCGACGGCCCCGCCTGCCAGATTTTCGCCAGGCCGACGAGGGCCGTCGCGGCAGGCGAACGCGTGGTCATTTGGCGAGCTTGCGCAGCGCCGAACCGAGCTCGTCGCACAGCGCGGCGAAGTCGCGCTCGACGCCGCCGGCGCGCCCGATCAGCACATGGTCCGCGCCCGCGATGCCCTGGCGTGGCAGCAGGTCGCGTGCCAGCGCGCGGAACCGGCGCTTCATCCGGTTGCGCACCACCGCATTGCCGATCTTCTTGGTAACGGTGATGCCCAGCCGGATCGCGGGATCGCCATCGTCACGCCTGCGCACCAGCAGCACGAAGCCGGGCATCGGCTTGCGCGTGGCGGAATTCGCCGCGACGAAATCCGCGCGGCGCGTGAGTATAGTGTACGGGGTGTCGTCCACCCCGGTCTCGCTCAGGCGGAGAGCGACTTGCGGCCACGCGCGCGGCGGGCTGCGAGAATCTTCCGGCCGCTGGGCGTCGCCGAGCGCGAGCGGAAACCGTGGCGACGCTTGCGCACGAGATTGCTGGGCTGGAAAGTGCGCTTCATCGGTCGGGTCCTCGGAACGTCTAATGCAAAAGGGCCGCCGAACGTGCGGCAGCCTCGATGGGCGTGCGGATAGGCACACTGCCTCTCCGAGTCAATCCGTGGCGGCCATCGTCGGCGTGTCGCGCGCGATCCGGCGCTTGGCGCTGGGGCGACGCAGCCCCCAGTCCATCCAGCCGCCGAGCCTCGGCCAGCGTTTGCCGGCGCGCGCGTAGATCCGTTTCGCCCAGGGCGAAGTCTCGAGCACCAGCGCGAGGCCTGCGGCGAACACGAACACGCCGCCGGGCCCGGGCAGGATGCCGACCGGGATCGCCGCGACGATCAGCAGCCAGCCGAGCGCGAACAGCAGGTGCTTCACCACCGGATTGCGCCGCCAGCGCTGCCATTTGGTTCGGTTGTTCATCGGACGGTGAATGGGGTTGATGCGGCTCCAGCGCAATCGTTGCGACGCGCGGAGCTACAAGATGCTCCGTCATTCCCGCGAAGGCGGGAATCCATACGCGCAGCGATAGAAGGTCGGGCGCCGCGTCTATGGATCCCGATCAAGTCCGGGATGACGAAGAAGAAGATGGCGTGGACAGCTTCGGCTCGACTTCGCAGCTGGACAGCCGCGCGCCCGCGATTAGGGTGGCGGACGGGGCAGAAGAGCAGGGGGGCAGATGGTCGCGATCGTCTCGACCGTGGCGTTTCTCGGGCTGGAGGCGCGCGCCGTCGAGGTGCAGGTGCAGCTGCTTCCCGGTCTCCCCAATTTCCTCGTCGTGGGGCTTGCCGACAAGGCGGTTGCCGAAAGCCGTGAGCGGGTGCGCGGCGCGCTCGGCGCGATCGGGTTGGCGCTGCCGCCCAAGCGGATCATCGTCAACCTGTCGCCCGCCGATCTGCCCAAGGAAGGCTCGCATTTCGACCTGCCGATCGCGCTCGCGCTGCTCGGCGCGATGGGTGTCGTCGATGCCGAGACGCTCGCCGGCTATGTCTCGGTCGGCGAGCTCGGGCTCGACGGCCGGATCGCGCCCGCGCCCGGCGTGCTGCTCGCAGCACTCCACGCCTCCGAGATCGACAGGGGACTGATCTGCCCCGTCGCGCAAGGCCCCGAGGCGGCGTGGGCGGGGCGGGTCGAGGTGATCGCCGCATCCGATCTGCTCGCGCTGATCGGGCATCTCAAGGGCAGCAGCCAGCTTCCGCCACCGCCCGCGGGGCAGGCCGATCCGCCCGTCGCGGGGCCCGACCTCAAGCAGGTCAAGGGCCAGGAGATCGCCAAGCGCGCGCTCGAGATCGCTGCGGCGGGTGGCCACAATTTGCTGATAGTGTGTAAGGTGAGATGATCTGCTAAGGAGCCGATCATGAAAGCAATAACATATGCGCGGTGGAGTTCGCTTGAGCAGCGCGGCGGGACAAGCCCCCAGAGGCAGCACGAGCTAACGCAAGAGTTTTGCGCCCGTATGGGTTGGGAAGTGATCGACAACCTCACCGATTCGGGGCTGTCCGCTTGGACCGGCGACAACATCAAGACGGGCGAACTTGGACGGTTTGTGGAGCGCGTCGAGAAGAGCAATGCGGACGATCTGGTGATCGTCGTCGAAAAGCTGGACAGGCTTAGCAGACAGCCGCCGCTTGTGATGACCAACTGGCTTCAACGAGCATGTGCTACCGGTCTTACGATCGCGACAGCAGATGGTCGTCACTCGATCACGCTTCACGCTTTGATGACGAAGCCGTTGGAACTGATGAGCGTCATTTTCGAGGCGTTCAGGGGCTACGACGAATCGCAGTCTAAGAGCGGGCGCGTGGCAGAGGCGTGGTCGCAGAAGCGTGAGCGTGGCGCACCGATGACGCGCCAATGCCCGGCATGGCTTCGGATCGCCGACAAGGCGACCCATTTCCGGAACGCCGCCAATCTGACCGCGCGATACGAACCGATCCCTGACCGTGTGGCGATCGTCGAGCGCATCTTCAATCTGACGGAAGCTGGCGTCGGTAAGTCCACGATCGCCGCCACGCTCAATCACGAGGGTG
>Ga0302314_10005617_pt1 | contig 22804 bp, 22 predicted proteins | sample III_Palsa_N2_3_FD_200533 | JGI IMG/M metagenome (GOLD analysis project Ga0302314, IMG submission 200533) | Peat permafrost microbial communities from Stordalen Mire near Abisko, Sweden - III_Palsa_N2_3 | ecosystem: Environmental > Terrestrial > Soil > Palsa > Peat permafrost | place: Sweden... | reverse complement strand
GCGGGTCGAAAAGAAACGGCAGCGCTCCGAGGTGAAGCGCCATCGCCGTCCCCCGACTGAACACGACGAGTAGGCCCGCACCACCAGGCGAACGGCCGGCGGCGAACGGTTCAGGACGAATGGTTCAACCGGGCAGCCCGAGATGCGCCACGGCCTCGGCGAGGCCATGGTCCAGCCGGGCGATCAGCGCGGCGTCGTCGTCCGCCCGCGGTCCCCGCAAGGCGGTGAGGGCGGCATAGCCCTGAGCGACCAGGGTGGCGTCCTCATGCGGGTCGGACCCCTCGGCGTGCTCTGTCCGCGGGAACGGGGATCCCACGCTGAGGAGGATCTCCCCTTCCTCGGCCGGTCCTCCCTCCAAGGTGGCCCGGGCTCCCTCGGCGGCGGCCGGCCCCTCCATTTCGGGCGGATTGGGAGTTTCCCAGTTGCTGGTGCCGCTGGCCGCCTTGATGAGCCCCGCTCCGCTCACCCGGGCCCAACGAAGCCCGAGGATCTCGTGTCGGGGCAACGACGGGACGTTCAGATTGAGCACGGTGCGGGCCGGTGCGTCGGCCAGAACCGGAATGAGGGCCACGGCCAGATCGGCGGCGGATTCCCACGGGTCCGGCGTCACGCCCGATCGGAGGGAGACGGCCAGGGCGCTGATCCCGAGCTGGGATGCCGTGAGCGCGGCCCCCACCGTCCCCGAGTGCAGGACCGATCGGCCGACGTTGACGCCCCTATTGATCCCCGACAGCACGAGGTCGGGCTTGGGCCCCACCGCACCGAGCGCGCCGGCGATCACCGAGAGCGCGGGGGAGGCGTCCAAGCCGTAGGCCTCGACCTCTTCGGCGCCCACCACGCGGGCCCGGCGGTAGCCAATCCTCGTGCCGTCGGTGACCGAGCCGACGGCGGCGCCCGCCCCGCTGAAGTTGGAGCTCGGCGCCACGACGACGATCTGATGCCGCGGACCACCGGCGGCGGCGGACGCAGTGGCCCACGCCAGGAGTGCCCTGGTCAGAGCGGCCAACCCCGGAGCGTCCACCCCATCGTCGTTGGTCACCAGCACCCGCACAGGGCGCACCCTACTGTCCGTGCGGGTCGTCTCGGGACGACAAATTGCCGCTGTCACCAAAGCTTTGCGGCCCGGTTACCGCCCCGTCACCGGGCCCAACCCCCGGACCCGCTCTCGGTCTGCTTCAATTCACTGCGCCATGGCCCTGCCCTCACCCCGGATCTCCGTCGCGTCACCGACCGGCCAGCAGTGGCGCATCGGGCACGGAGAACAGGACGTGGTGGTGTGCGAGGTGGGGGCGACCCTGCGGACCTACGACGTGGGCTCGACCCGGATCATCGACGGCTTCGGTCCCCGTGAGTGGTCGCACAGCGGCCGGGGACAGGTGTTGGCTCCCTGGCCCAACCGGCTGGCCGACGGCCGCTACGAGTTCAACGGGATCAGGGCGCAGGCCGCGCTCGACGAGCCCGAACGGCGCAATGCCATACACGGCCTCGTGCGCTGGCTCCCGTGGACCCTTCAGACACGCCACCAGAACCAGCTGTCGCTCCGCTTGCAGCTCCACCCCTCGCCGGGATATCCGTTCTCGCTGCTCCTCGAGATGGAGTACCACGTGGGTCGGGAGGGTCTCAGCGTCACGACGACGGCCCACAGCACCGACGAGGGGCCGGTGCCGTTCGGCCTCGGGTTTCACCCGTACCTGACGGCCGGGCGAGAGGCGATCGACGAGGCCATTCTCCAACTGCCGGCCCATCACACGCTGGACATGGACGACCGCGGTTTGCCCACGGGCGACCTGACGGCGGTGGCCGGTTCGGAATTCGATTTCACCACCGCCCGCTTCGTGGGCCCCACCCGGATGGACACCGCTTTCACCACGCTCGATCGTGACGCCCAGGGTCGGGCCTGGGCCAGCCTCGATTCGTCGGGTGGCGACGCCGGGGCGGCGTTGTGGGCCGATCCGGGCTTCGGCTACCTCATGGTCTATACGGGCGACACGCTCGGGGAGGTGCCCCGCCGCCGCCGAGCCGTGGCCATTGAGCCCATGACGTGCCCGCCCAACGCGCTGCGAACGGGGAAGGACCTGATCTCGTTGCAACCCGGTCAGCGGTGGTCGGCCAGCTGGGGCCTGGTGCCGCGCTGATGTCCACCCCGGATCCAGCCCACGTGGTCATCGTCACCGGGTCGAGCAGCGGGATCGGCGAAGCCGTGGCCCGGTCCTTTGCCGCCATCGGGGCCGGGGTCGTCGTGAATTCGGCTCGCTCGGTGGAACAGGGCCAGGCCGTGGCCGACTCATTGCCCGATGCCGTCTACGTCCAGGGCGACGTCACCGACCCCCAGGCGACCCGGGCGCTGGTGGACGCGGCCCTCGAACGCTGGGGCCGGCTCGACACGTTGGTCAACAACGCAGGGACGACGGCCGTGATCCCGCACCAAGACCTCGAAGCCGCCTCGGTCGACATCTGGCGCCGGGTCTTCGAGGTGAACGTCTTCGGTACGTGGTCGATGACCCTGGCCGCCATACCCGCCCTCCAAGAGGCGAAGGGCTCGGTCGTGAACGTCACGTCCGTGGCCGGGTTGCGCCCGACCGGATCATCGATTCCCTATGCCGCCAGCAAGGCTGCGCTCAATCACATGACGGTGCTCTTGGCCAAGGTCGTCGGACCGGCCGTCCGGGTGAACGCGGTCGCTCCCGGCCTCATCGACACCCCGTGGACGGCGGACTGGGATTTCGTCCGTGCCGTGGTGGAGCAGACGGCACCGCTCAAACGGGTCGGGCAACCCGAGGATGTGGCGGAAGTCGTGCTGGCGCTGGCCCGGGCGTCCTATGTGACCGGTCAGATCGTCGGGATCGACGGAGGGCTGACGCTCGCGCTCTGAGGCGCGGCCAACCAGCGCAGGCCGGCCGCCACGAGACGCATGGTCGGCATGACGGCCACCGTGTCGACCAGGAGATCCACGGGGGCCGGAGCCGAGAGGTCGAGCTCGGTGCGCGCCCAGGGGGGCAGGATACTCACGGCGGCCGCGAAGAAGACGGCATAGACGGCGCGCTGGTCACGACGCCGCGACACCCCGTGACGCAGCCAGTCGCGGGCCTGGCGCGCCTGCTCCCCGGCATAGAGCTCCGGGCGCATGCGGCGGAAGTAGGCGTCCGCGTCCGCCATCGACAGGGGGACCCACCGGGCTCCCAGTGCCGTGGCCACGGGCGCCATCTCGACGTAGTACCGGTCGCACTGCTCCGGAGTGAGGTCACGGGGGCCGAAGCGTCGCGCCGACTCCAAGAAGCTCGCTATCTCGGCGGTGTGGATGAAGGTCACCAATTCGGGATCGCTCGCCGAGTAGGAACGGCCGTCGGGGGCGGTACCCGAGACCCGGCGGTGCACGCGCCGCACCTGGGCCACGGCGAGCCGGGCCTCGGTTGCCGTGCCGAAGGTGGTCGTCCCGACGAAGTTGGCGGTGCGTCGCAGCCGCCCCAAAGGGTCCGCCTGGTAGTTGGAGTGCTCCGCCACGCCCGCCATGGCCAGGGGATGGAGCGTCTGGAGGAGCAGCGCGCTCATGCCGCCGATCAGCATGGAGGGGAGGTCGGCGTGCACCATCCGGGCCACGCCATCGGGCGGCAGGTTGGACTGGCCCGGGTCCAGGGACATCCGGACGGGCTCCTTGCCGAGCCCGATGGACCGGCGCATGTTCCTGGCCAGATCGACACGGGCCGGGGCGGCCAGATCGTGCAGGAGGCGCAGGGGAACGCTGGCCATCGCCCCACCGAGTGCGGTGGCGTTCACGACCGGGTTGAGGGAGGCCACCCGGAAAGCTTGGCATGCCGCCCGGCGTGGCAAAGTGCAGGCATGCGGTTCGTCGTGTTCGGTGCCGGGGCGATCGGAGGCCTGGTCGGGGCGCGGCTCTTTCAGAACGGGGCCGACGTCACCCTGATCGCACGGGGCGACCACGCCCGGGCCTTGGAGTCCGGCTTGGTGCTCGAGGCACCCGATGAGTCGGTCACCCTGCCCATACCGGTGGTGACGGAGGCGGCGGCCGTCGAGTGGACCGAGGACACGGCGGTCCTGCTCGGGGTGAAAGGACAGCACACCGAGGCTGCGCTGGCCCAGCTGGTGCCGGTTGCCCCACCCGCAACGCCCATCGTCTGCATGCAGAACGGCGTGGAGAACGAGCGCCGCGTCCTCCGCCGTTTCGCCAATACGTATGCCATGTGCGTCATGTGCCCGGCGACCCACCTGCGCCCCGGCGTGATCCAGGCCCATTCGGCGCCGATCACCGGGCTGCTCGATCTGGGTCGCTACGAATCCGGCGTGGACGAGGTGGCCCAGGCCATAGCGGACGCGCTCGATGCCACGACGTTCCAGTCGGTCGCCCGGCCCGACATCATGCGGTGGAAGTATCGCAAGCTCCTCATGAACCTGGCCAACGCCGTCGAGGCGCTCTGCGGGCCGGCGGGACGTGGCAGCGGCGTGGCCCGTGAAGCGCAGCGCGAGGGCCAGGCGGTCCTGCAGGCAGCCGGGATCGCCGTGGCCTCGGCGGAGGAGGACCGGGCCCGGCGGGCCGACCATCTCCAGATGCGCAATACGGACTCGGGGGAGTGGCGCGGCGGGTCCAGCTGGCAGAGCCTGGCCCGGGGCACGGGATCCATAGAGGCGGAGTTCCTCAACGGCGAGATCGTCCTCCTGGGGGCTCTCCACGGCCTGGCTACCCCGGTAAACGCCCTCCTGCAGCGGCTGGCCCTGCAGGCAGTGGCCGGAGGGCGAGGGCCGGGCTCGTGGGGGATAGAGGAGCTGAGTGAAGCAGCAGGTGTCCGCAGCGACCCGTGATCCGGGTGCGGGTCAGGGTCAGTCGGCGTGCAGCGCGGCGCGTATCTCGTCGGACGGGCGGGAGGCCGGTGCGCCCGGAGTCTCGATACGGACGAAATGCACGACACCCGAAAACGTCGCCGGGGGGACGTAGAGGGACGAAACCGCGAAACCGCTGTCGTACCCCAGTCGCAGACCGGCCCCTCCGTGTTGCAACGCCAACGGCAGCATCCCGGCCACCGCGAGGCTGTCCACGGGTTCGCCATCGACCAGGAGCTCGATCAGCCCGTCAGCGCCTTCGTGGCCGACGGCGTAGGACACGGTGAGCGCGTGGTGGCCCGCCTGTAACGGGGTATCCCCGCTGAGGTGCAGCTCGTCGGCCGACCGGGCGAACGTGAAGCACGCGATCCCCCCGACGAGGTAGAGCGCGTAACCTCCGAAGCGGTCGCCCATGGCACAGACGACCCCCCCGGTCGCCGCTCCGACGGCGTCGATCTCCGCCGTCATCGTGAAACCGCCCCAGAGGAGCGGGACCGACTCGTCGTGCACGGGCCCACCGCCGGGGTGGTACGTCTGCGACGACCCGGGCGGCCACGCCGGTGGTATGAAGCCGGCGAACCGGTCCAACATCCCGTCGGAGATGGGGAGCACGTGGTTGCGCTCGGCTTCGCTGGCCCAGAGCTCGGTCAGCTCGCGTAACCGTTCGGGCTCCTCGTCGGCCCGGTCAACCGCCTCGGAAAAGTCCTCCGAGAGGTTGAAGAGCTCCCAACGATCTTCGTCGAACCGTCGGCTGCCGATCGCCAGCTCTTCCTCGTCGAGGACACCGGAGCTGATGTGATTGGTCGTGGCCTTCCATCCGTCATGGAAGATCGAGCGTGAACCCAGCATCTCGAAGTACTGGGTGCGATGGACCTCGCCGCTACCCGGGTCCTCGAGCACGGGCAGCAGGCTCGTGCCGTCGACCGGCTGCTGGGTGACGCCGTCGACCGTATCGGGTGCTTCAATTCCCGTCGCGGCCAAAATGGTGGGCATGAGATCGATCACGTGCGTGAACTGGGAGCGGACAGCGCCCGGGCTCGCCACCCGTCCGGGCCAGTGCACGATGAGCGGCGTCCGGGTGCCGCCGAGCCAGGTGTAGCGCTTCCACAGCTTGTGCGGGGTATTGCCGGCCCAGGCCCAGGCCCACGAGTAGTGGTTGTAGGTGCTGAACCCGCCCCAGTCGTCGTAGGCGGCCAGGTTGTCGGCCACGGACTCGCGTACATGAGCCGTGAAGCGGTGCTCGTTGACGCTCCCGTCCTTGCCGCCTTCCGCGCTGGCGCCATTGTCGGAAAAGACCATGACGAGGGTGTTCTCGAGGAGTCCGGTCGCGTCGAGTGAGGCCAGGAGGCGACCGATCTGGGCGTCGGTATGGGTGAGGAACCCGGCGAACACCTCCTGCGCACGCGCGTGCATGCGGCGTTCGTCGGTCGTGAGCTCGTTCCAGCCCTGTACCCATGCCGGACGATCGGTGAGAAGCGTGTCGGGGGGGACGACGCCCTCGTCGACCTGGCGGGCGAAGACCGCCTGGCGCCATTCGTCCCAGCCGCGGTCGAACCGGCCCCGGTACGGCTCGACCCATTCGGGCGCCACGTGGTGGGGCGCATGCATGGCGCCGGTGGCGAAGTACATGAAGAAAGGCTTGCCCGGCGCGCCGTGCTGCTGGTCGCGCACCATGCGGATGGCCTGGTCCGCCAGATCTTCGCTGAGGTGGTATCCCTCCTCCGGCCGGCGTGGGGCCTCGATGTAGCGGTTGTCACACACGAGATTCGGGGCCCACTGATTCGCGTCGCCCTGGAGGAATCCGTAATGGCGCTCGAATCCCACGCCGAGGGGCCACGTGTCGAAGGGACCGGCCGCGGAGCGTTGCCACCGCGGGGTCAGATGCCACTTTCCGACCGCGAGTGTCGAATAGCCCGCGTCACGGAGGATCCGGGGAAGTGCGACCGCCGACTTGGGGAGGCGCGCCGTGTACCCCGGGTACGCCAGCGGTATGTCCGAGAGGAACCCCATCCCGACGGCGTGATGGTTGCGCCCCGTGAAGAACGAGGCCCGGGTGGGGGAGCACAGCGACGTGACATGGAAGCGGCTGAACGCCGCACCGCGCGCGGCCAGCGCGTCGAGGTGCGGCGTCTCGATGTCCGAACCGAAGCTGCCGAGGTGGCCGAATCCCGTGTCGTCGAGCACGATGGCCAGCACGTTGGGCGCCCCGGCGGGAGGCTTGGGATCATGCGGAAAGCGAGGCGTCGACTCGGCGGCGGTGAAGCCGATCTTTTGTGGTGGCTCGGCCGGACTCACGCTGCGCATCGCCCATCAGGGTAGGTGGTCATGACGACAGGGTAGGCGCAAGGACGCATTGCGCATCGCAGCGGGTCCAGGTATAGCCTGCTCCGACATGCAGGGACACCTGCCGATCCCACCACAGCCACACGTGCCCATCGGCCTCGCTCCGGTGTTGGGGTATGTCGCCACCCGTGAACCCCAACCCCTCGAGGAGCGGACGCCCGTCCTCCGCGAATGGTGGGAGGACGACGACGAGGACGAGGAATGGCCCACCGGTCACCGCAAGGTGATCAAGGTCACCGCCGTGGTGCTGTCCATATCGCTGCTCTTGGCCGGTGTCGGCACCGTGTTGGAGGTCGTGCTCTCCGCCCACTGATCACGGCAGGAGCAGTCGGGCCTGGGTGCGCAGCCCCGCCGCCATCTCGTGTGACGCGAGCAGGGCTGAAAGGGGGACGTCACGCTCGATGATCGGGCCCGACGCCGAACCGATGGCTTGGCCCCGGCGCGCTCGCCGTGCGGTTCTGGCGATCCCGCGGGATCCGTGACACCCTGAACGCCGTGACACCCGCCCTCCGACTCGTGGTCTGCGATGGCGACGAGACCGGGCAGGAGCTTCTCGACGAGGCGCTGCGGGTGCTCGATCCGGCGGTCCTCGGATTCGCCTGTGACCTGATCCGATTCGACCTCTCGTTGGAGAACCGGCGGCGGACGAAGAACGCGGTCGTGCAGGACGCGGCCGACGCCATGCGCGCGTGCGGGTTGGGCCTCAAGGCAGCGACGATAACCCCGGAGGGAATCGGTGACGTCGGAAGCCCCAACCGGATCCTGCGCGAGGGAATAGGCGGATCGGTGATCGTCCGCACCGGTCGCCGCATCCCGGGCGTGTCACCCTTGGCGCCGGTCGTGCATCCGATCGTCGTCGTGCGCATGGCCGTCGGCGACGCGTACGGAGCAGAAGAGGGGCGCACCGGGACCCCGGGAGGATCCGACGAGACGGCGTGGCGGACCGAACGGATCGAGCGCAGGATCTGCCGCGAGGTGTCCGAGTTCTCCTTCCAGACGGCCGAAGTCCGCGGCGCGTGCGTCTACGGGGGGCCGAAGTGGACGGTGTCGGCCACGTATGAGGGAATGCTCAAGGAGGAGATGGACGCGGCCGCGGCGCGGCATCCCGGCGTCGTCTACCGCCCGACGCTCATTGACGCGGCGTATGCCGGACTCTTGACGGAAGCTGGGCACCAGAGCCTCGTGGTCCCCTCCCTGAACCGGGACGGCGACTGCATCTCGGATCTCGTCCTGGCCATGTTCGGTTCGATCGCCGGCGCCGAATCGGTGCTGCTGGCCCTCGACGCGGACCTGCGTCCCACCGTTGCCATGGCCGAAGCACCGCACGGGACGGCACCCTCGCTGGCCGGAAAGAACGTCGCCAATCCGATGGCGATGCTCCTCGCCTGCGCCGCCGTGCTCGATCACGCGGCGGCGAACGGGGACCCTGTCATCGATCGGGCGGCGCGGGCCATTCGTGAGACGACCCTGGGCGTGGCGGCCGATGGGATTCGGACGTTCGATCTGGGCGGTGAGGCGTCGACCTCGGACGTGGTGGATGAGGTCGTGCGACGGTTGCGGGCGACCATCAACGCCGGTTGATCAGGCTAGGTGATCCACCGCCCGTTACGGCTTGTAGGCGCACCCGTCCCAGAAGGCGACGGGGTGGCGGTTGAGCACCCCGCGCAGCTCGATCGTGAGCTGGTTCGGAGTTCCGCTCGAGCCGCCGAGGAATCGCACCCCGATGCCCCCCGTGTCGAACGAGAGGAAGTCGGATGCATCCTCGGGGGCGACCGTGGTGGCGTCGAGCAGGGTCAGTGAACCCGTGCAGCAGCGATGGGGATGCGAGCGCACGAACACCGTGCCGCCGTGGTCCCGGATGTACCCCCGGGCTGCCTGTGCGATCACGACTTCCACTCCCGCATCGTACCGGCCGGCGGGTGAGGAAATCGAGCGCCGGCGCGGGTCACGCCGGGCACGGCGTCTCGAGTAGGTAGCGTGCGCATTGTGCCCGAGCGACGCCGCTTGCCGTTCGATCCCATTGCCGAGGCGCAGCGCCAATGGGAGGCCCATGGATGGGCGCCACAAGCGACCGCCATGGCCACCGTCACCTCGATCATGCGGCTCCAGCAGATCTTCCTGGCCCGTTCCGATGCCGAGCTGCGACCGCTCGGACTCACCTTCGCCCGGTACGAAGTCATGATGCTCTTGTCGTTTTCGTCCACGGGCAGCTTGCCCCTGGGCAAGATCGGGGAGCGCCTACAGGTCAATGCGGCGAGCGTGACGAATGCCGTCGACCGCCTCGAGGCCGACGGTCTTGTGGCGCGCCGGCCCAACCCCGGGGACGGGCGCGGCACGTTGGCGGCGATCACGGCGGAGGGCCGGAAGGTGGCCGAGCGGGCCACGGTGGCCATGAACACCCATGTCTTCTCCGACCTCGGTCTGGACCCGGCGGCGTTGCGGGCGCTCTTCGATGCCCTGGGCCGCCTACGGCAGGAAGCCGGCGACTTCTGAGCAGGCGCTTGGGTTTACTTTGATGTTAAAGTACAATCAGGGTATGGCTGACCGAGCAGCATGGCAGGACTCTTTCGACCACTCACCGACGCGCCCGGCGCAGTTCGAGACCATGTCCGGTGTGCCGGTCCAACCGGTCTACGGGCCCGATGGGGCCGAGTTGCCCGGGCAATTCCCCTACACCCGTGGTCCGTACGCCTCCATGTACCGGTCACGCCTGTGGACGATGCGCCAGTTCGCCGGTTTCGGGACCGCCGCCGACACGAACGGCCGCTTCAAGGAGTTGCTGCGATCGGGCGGTGATGGGCTGTCCACGGCCTTCGACATGCCCACGCTGCTGGGGCGCGACTCCGATGATCCGCTGGCCAAGGGCGAGGTGGGCCGGGCCGGGGTGGCCGTTGACACCCAGGACGACATGGAGACGCTGTTCTCGGAGATCGACCTGGGGGCGGTGAGCACGTCCATGACCATCAACTCGCCGGCTGCCGTGATCATGGCCATGTACGTCGGCGTGGCCGATGCGACGGGCGTGCCGCGGGGCGCCTTGTCGGGCACCATCCAGAACGACATCTTGAAGGAGTACCAAGCCCAGAAGGAATTCGTCTTCCCCCCCCGTCCGAGCATCCGCCTCGTCACCGATGTCATGCGCTTCGCGTCGGCGGAGCTTCCCCGTTGGCACCCGGTCTCGGTGTCGGGATACCACATACGGGAAGCGGGCTCCACGGCGGCCCAAGAGTTGGCGTTCACGTTGGCCAACGGGTTCGCCTATGTGGAGGCGGCCCTCGGGGCCGGCATGGCGATCGACGAGTTCGCACCCCGCCTCTCCTTCTTCTTCAATGCCCACATGGACTTCTTCGAGGAGATCGCCAAGTATCGAGCGGCCCGTCGCATCTGGGCGCGCTGGCTGCGCGATCGGTACGGCGCATCCGATGGCCGCTCACTCCAGCTGCGCTTCCATACGCAGACCGCCGGGGTGTCGCTCACCGCGCAGCAGCCCGAGGTGAACCTGGTGCGTGTGGCCATCGAGGCTCTGGCGGGCGTGTTGGGTGGCACCCAGAGCCTGCATACCGACTCGTTCGACGAGGCCCTGGCGCTGCCGACAGAGCACGCGGTGCGGCTGGCGCTGCGCACCCAGCAGGTGATCGCCGAGGAAACCGGCGTGGTCCACGTGGCCGACCCACTCGGTGGTTCGTGGTTCGTCGAAGAGCTGACCGATGAGATGGAACGCCAGGCCGAAGAGATCTTCGCCCACATTGAGGCGGCCGGCTCGGGTTCCATGTTGGAGGGCGCGTACGCCTGCATCGAAGACGGCTGGTTCATCGCCGAGATCGCCGAGGCGTCCTACCAGTTCCAGTCCAAACTGGCCAAGGGCGATTGGATCCAGGTCGGCGTCAACGGCTACGTCGAAGGCGACGACACGGCGCCAGCCACGCTCTCCATCGACCCCGCAGTCGAGACGCAACAGGTCGCGTCGTTGGACGCCGTGAAGCGGTCCCGTGACGACGACGCCGTGCGGCAGGCGTTGGCCCGCTTGGTCACCGAGGCGGCCGACCCGACGGTCAACCTGATGCCCGCCCTCATCGCGGCGTCGAGAGCCCGGGTGACGGTCGGAGAGTCGATGCGAGCTCTCGAAACCGTTTTCGGTACCTGGTACGAGCGCAGCGTGGTCTGACATGAGCGCGGAGCGACCAGTCCGGGTCCTCGTGGCCAAGGTGGGACTGGACGGTCACGATCGCGGGCTGCGCATCGTGGCCCGGATCCTCCGCGACGCCGGATGCGAGGTCATTTACGCCGGACTCCGGCAATCGACCGATACCATCACGGCGACCACGATTGAGGAGGACGTCGACATCGTCGGCGTGTCGATGCACAACGGGGCCCACCTGACCCTGGCGCCGGCGGTGGTCGACTCCTTGCGGGCGGCGGGGCTCGATACGCCGGTGATCGTCGGCGGCATCGTTCCTCCGGCCGACATTCCGATCCTGAAAGCGGCCGGTATCGCGGCCGTGCTCGGGCCGGGAGCCTCCAATGAAGAGGTGGTGGCTACCGTGCTGGCCGCTGCGGCACCGGTCGCCCGCGCCTGAGCGCGTGCACGTTGTTCTCGAGAGGCCGGCGGCATACGCAGCGCGTACGCTTGAGCAGACCGCGACCGGCCATGTCGCGATCTCGGCCCGGAGATGTGCCGAGCGCGGACGTGGGTGCGCGCCATGGAGGGGAGTGTGATGCCGAGCGAATCCGATGGGGATGAGGCGACGGGGCGACCGGCCCCGGGGGAAAGGCGGGCCGATGACGTCGAACGGATCCTCGCCCAGTCCCTTCGACTCATCTACATCCCCGTCGCCGTTCTTCTCCTCGGGGCCCTCGGTGCGTTCGTCTACGCAACGTTCGTCTTCGTCGACTCGGTGCGCCATATCGTCCATCACGCGTATCCGGTCGGACACAACATCGGGCTGTTCTTTCTCGATATCGACCTCTTCTTGATCGGGGCGACGTTCCTCATCTCCGCGGTTGGCTTGTTCGAGCTCTTCATAAAAGCGATCAATCGCCAGGACACCACGTCCATGCCGCGCTGGCTCGAGATGCGCGACCTCAATCAACTGAAGGCACGGATCATCGCGATGATCGTGCTCGTCCTATCCGTGAGCTTCGTCGAGGTGATCGTGGACGTTCCGAGCGGTCGCCAGGCCCTCGAGCTCGGGTCGGGGATCGCGGTGATCATCATCGCGTTGACAGTGTTCATGCGGCTGGGCAGTTACGGGGGAAATGGCGATTGAGCGGAGCACCGGCCGGCGCTGGGGTCGATTAACTCGCAATGGGCCTGATATCAGGGTAAACAGTTCGCAATGAGCTCGAACGGGATCTCTTCGGGCACCGTGGAAGGACAGGCCGTACGGTCCCGGCCCAGTCTGACGGATGCGCCCGGGCGCCGGTCGACGCTCAAGCAGGCCCAGCTTCCCGAGACCTTCTCCTATCGCGTCAAGCGGTTCCTGTTGGGACCCCCTCTCGTGAGCGATCAACTCCATGGGCAGCGACTCGGGAAGCCGACCGCGCTGGCCGTCCTGTCATCCGACGTCATGTCGTCGTCGGCGTATGCAAGCGAGGAGATCCTCCGGATACTGGTTCCGATCGCCGGGCTCGTCGCCTTCTCCCTCGTGACGCCCATCACGGGCGCCATTCTCGCCGTGTTGGCGGTCGTCACAATCTGTTACCGCGATGTCGTCCGGTCGTATCCGAAGGCGGGTGGGTCCTACGTCGTGAGCCGGGACAACTTTGGACCGAACGTGGCCCAGGTGGCCGGGGCGGCGCTGCTCATCAGCTACACCATCACCGTCGCCGTTTCGGTGGCCGCGGGAGCGGACGCCATCATTTCGGCCGTACCGTCTCTCGGGCACGCGGCTCTGCCGCTCTCCATCACGTTTGTCGTGCTCCTGGCTTTCGGCAACCTCCGAGGAATACGAGAAGCCGGGAAGGTTTTTGCGCTTCCAACCTATTTCTTCATCGCCAACATGGCCGTGCTGATTGTCTCAGGGTTCGTCCAGGAACTGATGGGTACGCTGCACCGAGCTCCCCGAGATCATGCGACGATGCACCTCGGTCACGCCGCTAGCGGCGGGTTGATTCTCGGCGTCTCCGCCTTCTACCTCCTGCGGGCATTCGCCAACGGGAGCTCGGCCATGACCGGGACCGAGGCCATTTCGAATGGTGTCAGCATCTTCCGCGAACCCCAGGCGCGCAACGCGCGGACCACCCTGTTGTTGATGAGCACCATATTGGGGACCATGTTCCTGGGCGTGTCCGCCCTGGCCGCGTTCACCCACTCGGTGCCGTTCATCTCCGGGACGCCCACGGTCGTCTCGGAGATTGGAAAGCTGGTCTACGGGCAGAGCGCCCTCGGTCATGTTCTCTTCTACCTATTGCAATCGGCCACCGCTCTGATCCTGATATTGGCCGCCAATACGAGCTTTACCGGCTTTCCCTTCTTGGTGAGCTTTGTCGCCGAGGATTCCTTCCTGCCCCGCAAGCTCACCGTCCGCGGACACCGGCTCGTGTTCTCCAACGGGATACTCCTCCTCGCCGGAGCGTCCATAGCCCTCCTGGTCGCCACGGGGGCCAAGGTGTCCGCCCTGATCCCGATGTATGCGATAGGTGTCTTCACCGGTTTCACCATGGCGGGGGCGGGCATGGTGAAACACCACGTTCGTCACCGGGATCCGCACTGGAAGACCCGCGTGGCCGTCAACGCTGTGGCGGCGACGGTGTGCGCCGTCGTCGTGGTGGTCTTCGCCGTCGCTGAATTCACGCAGGGCGCGTGGGTGGTCGTCGTCGTCATGCCCCTGCTCATCTACGCACTCGTGCGCACCAATCGGCAGTATCGAGTCGAGGACACCGTGTTGGAGGAGGAAGCCGCCGTCCAAGCGTGTGAAGCCCGAATCCTGCATCGCCATGTGGTCGTGATATTGATCGATCGCATCGACCTGGCGGCGGCTCGCGCCATCCAATACGCCCGGACGTTGATGCCCGATGAACTCCGGGCCGTGCATTTCAACATCGACGACCGTCGGGCCGAGAACCTCATGGAACGGTGGCAGCGGATCGGCCTGTCCCAGATGCCGCTCGACATCATCGAATGCCCGGACCGCCGACTCGGGCGTGCCGCGCTCGAGCTTGCAGCGGAACTGGCGGACGGGGAGACAGAAGTGAGCATGTTGCTGCCTCGCCGCTCCTACGGGAAGGCCCTGCGCCGGATTCTGCACGACCAGACGGCGGATTACATCGTCGATTTCGTCAGCCAGCTGTCCCACGTCAACGCCACCATCGTCCCCTTCCTTGTTGCGCCGGGGATCGAGCGCCATGAAGCAGTCGTGGCCGCTCTCGTTCCCGCGAATGGCCGGGAAGGCCGGCCGTCACGACCGCCGGCCCCCACCGTGCCGGCGATCCCCCTCCCCACGATCAACGGCGTGACGCCGATCTCCGCCCTGCAGTGGCGACGCCGCGCCCGGATAGCCGGGAGAGTGAAGACGTTGCGCGTGCAGACCTGGTCGGGGGTCGCCGCGCTCGAGTGCGTGCTCGTCGACAACAGTGGTGAGTCGATCGTTCTCGTCTTCCTCGGTCGTCGATCCATTCCGGGCATCCGGAGCGGGACGCTCATGTCCGTCGAGGCCGCGGTCGGAAAACATCACGGCATGCTGGCCATGATCAATCCGCTCTACGAGATTCTCTCGACCAGCGATCAGGGCGGCTGAGGGTGCGGGGCGCGGGCTGGCCACGGTTGCGGCGCTGGGCTCGACACCCACTGGCGACCTGGCTCATCCCGGTCGTGGCGCCGATATCCGCGGCGGCATTGCTCATCCCGAGCCGCGGACACCTTGACTCCGCCGATGCCGCGCTGGTCCTCGTGTTCGTCACCGTCGCCATCGCCTCGCGCGGCAACCGCGCCGCCGCAGCGCTCTGCGCCTTGATCTCGGCTGTCTCATTCGATTTCTTCCTGACCGTCCCGTATCAGTCGTTTCGCATCAACGGCAACCACGACCTGACGACCGAGATCCTCTTCGTCGTGGTCGGCCTCCTCGTCGGCGAACTGGCCGTGCGGGGGCGGCGCCATCACCATGACGCCGTCGAGGGACGGTACGGTCTCAGTCGCCTCCACAATCTGGCCGAACGGATCGCCGCCGGAGAGGAGCCGGACTTCGTTCTCATGGCCGTGGCCAGCGAGCTACGGGAGCTCCTCTCGCTGCAAGACTGCCGCTTCGTCTGGGATCCACCCACCGAGAAGGGCGCCCGCATCGATCCCGATGGAACGGTCCGGCTCAACCCGCTGCGCTGGCCCACGTCATCGGCCGGTCTGCCGACCCGGCAGGTCGAGCTTCCGGTACGGGGGGGCGGCAAGAACGTCGGCACCTTCATTTTGACCCCCACGCCCTCCTTGCCCATCTCCCAGGAGCGCTGCGTGGTTGCGGTCGCCCTGGCTGATCAGCTGGGATCGGTGCTGTCCGGTGCCGGCCACGCCGACGACGGGGACACGCGTTAGCCCCGCCCCGCCACTTGACGGGTATTTAGAAAGATTCTAGGGTTAGAGTAATTCCTAATTCGAGAAGGGCCCCGTGCGGGGCCCCACATTCGTGGAGGTGACACGTTGAAACCAACCCTGACCACAGAGTCCGGCGCACCCGTCGTCGACAACCAGCGCAGCCAGACCGCGGGGCCCGGAGGACCCGTGCTGATCCAGGATCAGCACCTCATCGAGAAGTTGGCCCGCTTCAACCGCGAGCGCATCCCCGAGCGCGTGGTGCACGCCAACGGCTCAGCCGCGTACGGGACGTTCAGGGTGACGGCCGATGTGACGGGATGGACGCGGGCCGCATTCCTCAGCGAGATCGGGAAGGAAACCGAGACGTTCCTGCGTTTCTCCACCGTGGCGGGCAGTCGCGGCTCGGCCGACGCCGTGCGCGATCCGCGCGGCTTCGCGCTCAAGTTCTACACCGAGGAAGGCAACTACGACCTGGTGGGGAACAACACGCCGGTCTTCTTCATCCGTGACCCGTTGAAGTTCCCCGACTTCATCCATTCGCAGAAGCCAGACCCCTATACCAACCACCAGGAGGTGGACAACGTCTGGGACTTCTTCTCGCACTCACCCGAGGCCACCCACATGTTCACGTGGCTCTTCGGGGACCGTGGCATTCCCGCCTCGTATCGCCACATGGACGGATTCAGCTCGCACACGTATCAGTGGGTGAATGCCGGGGGTGAGGCGTTCTGGGTCAAGTACCACTTCAAGACCGATCAGGGCGTGCGCTGTCTCACCTCGGCCGAAGCAGCCGAACTGGCCGGACTCAATCCCGACAGCCATCAGCTCGACCTGGTCGACGCCATCGACCGCGGTGCGTTTCCTTCATGGACGCTCAGCGTGCAGGTGATGCCGGCCGCCGAGGCCGGCAGCTATCGGATCAACCCGTTCGATCTGACCAAGGTGTGGCCGCACGCGGACTATCCACTGATTGAGGTCGGGCGCCTGACCCTCAATCGCAATCCCGACAACTACTTCGGTGATGTCGAGCAGGCTGGTTTTGATCCCGGCAATTTTGTGCCGGGAGTGGGCCCATCGCCCGACAAAATGCTTCAGGGGAGATTGTTCGCCTACGGCGATGCCCACCGCTACCGCCTGGGCGTCAACCACACACAGCTGGCTGTCAATGCGCCGCATGTCACCGCCGCCCACAACTATGGCCGCGATGGCCTCATGGCCGGTCATGGCAATGGTGGCCGGGCGAAGAATTACGAGCCCAACAGTTTCGACGGACCGGTGCAGACGGACCGACCCTATGCAGGCTCGCTGGCCACCGAGGGCGGTTCTGGTACGTATGACTGGGATGACCGTCAGACCGACGAGTTCGACCAGGCTGGGGATCTCTACCGACTCCAGCCGGCCGAGGCCCAACAGCGCCTGGTCGACAACATCGCCGGTGGCCTGGCGGAGATCTCTGCCGGCCCTGTGGGCGAAGGGATCATTGCGCGCAGCATCGCCCACTTCCGTAGCGCCGACCCTGAATTCGGGGACCGGATTGCGCAGGGCGTCAAAGAGCGTCGGGGCTGAGTGGTAACCGACCTGGCCGACCGGCTGATGGCACGAGGCTGGCGGATAACGCCGCAACGCCGCGCGGTCGTGGTGGCGCTCGAAGGCGAACACGTACATCTGAGCGCCGAACAGGTGCTGGCAGGGGCGCGCCGGGTGGTGCCTGAAGTGAGTCTGGCCACCGTGTACAACGCTCTGAACGAGTTGGTGGCCATGGGTGAGATCACCGAGGTGCGCCTGGCGGACGGGAGCACGCGCTATGACCCGAAGATCGGGCCCGATCACCATCACCTGTTGTGCGAGGGGTGCGGCCTCACCTTCGATGTCGAGCCGCTCGGCGTCCTGGGATTGGCGCTACCACCCGAACAGCGTTTCGGCATGGTGGTCGAGAGCGTTGAGGTCGTTTTCCGGGGCCGCTGCTCGAACTGCTCCGAGAGCGGGTGAGACGACCCACCCGCTCTACGTCAGGGCGCCACCTTTGACGGCTTGACGAACCTCGAGACGAAAGTCATGGCAGAGTCGGCGACTTCCCGCCAGCCATGGTCAATGGTGAGCGAGTGGCCTCTGTCGGGGATCTTGACGATCTCGGTGATGCCCTTGTTCCGCTTTTGGCGTTTGTACGAGGCCTTGGCAATCGCCCACGGGACCGTGTTGTCCTTCTCGCCGTCGATGATCAGCATCGGACCACGTTTGGGGTTCTTGGTGTCGACCTTCGCTTCGGTCCATGGGTTGAGATTGGCCGTAGCGGCCTGAAAGAGGGGAACGCCCGAGCCGGGCACCGCGTAGGTGGTGTGCAGCTGCCGGGCCTCGTCCTCGCTGACCGCATTGGCGAAGCCGAAGCGGAACTGCTCGTAGGTCAGGGGAATGGCCCGACCGTGATTGGCGGGGTTCCCGATCACCGGTGCGGCGGATTTGAGGGAGGAGAACGGAAGGGGAAGCACACCACGGAAGGGTGCCGGGTCGATCGCCACGGACACACGGGAGAGTCCTCGTCCCGCCAGTATCTGGGTGAGCAGTCCACCGAAGGAGTGCCCGATGACGACCGGCTTCTTGGCCAGCGAGTCGATCACATCGTTGAAGTGGTCGGCGATCTGGCCGATCGTCTTGTGGGCCATCACCTCGGGGTTCCTGTTGGCCTCATCCACGCTGTTGGGGTCGTCGGGCCACCCCGGGGCGAGTGTCGTGTAGCCGGCATCCTCAAAGACTTCCCGCCAGCGGTCCCAGCTGCTTGGAAGCAGCCAAAGCCCATGGACAAAGACGACGGGAATCCGTCCGGTGCCGTTGGCTCGTCGGATCTGGTCTCCCTCGTAGGGCGTGATCTCAGACATGTCGCCCTCCCTTCCTCTGCGCCGACCGTCGATGGACGTGGCCCGGATCACCTTACCGGGGTCCATTCTGGGTGGGACCTGTACGAGCGCCGCTCAGGCTCCTCGAATGACCTGGCCCGGTAGGGAGCCCGTGTGCTCGCCCTCCCGCATCAGGACCTCGCCGTTCACGATCGTGGCCACGTAGCCTTGCGCGTCGATGACGAAGCGACCGCTGTCGGCAGGGAAGTCCTCGACGTAGCGCGGCGCGGTCGTGGCCAAGCGTGTCCGGTCGATCACGTTGAGGTCGGCTGCCGCGCCCAACTGGACGACGCCCCGATCGCTCAGCCCGTAGAGCTGTGCCGGCACCATGGTCAGGCGGCTCACGGCCTGCTCGAAGGTCAGGACGTCGGGCACCCACTCGGTGAGAAGCCGCGTGGTGTAGTCGACCCCGCAAAAGGAAAGGAGGTGGGCGCCCGCGTCCGAAGAGCCGGCCGAGAGGATCTCGGACCGGATCATCGCTTCAATCGCGTTCAGGCGATCCCGGTCGGGCGGAGCGGCTTGGACGAACTGGGTCTGCAGTCCCTCGGCCAGCGACACATCCAAGAAGGCGTCGAGTGGATCACACCCCATGTCGTCGGCCATCTCGGCCACGGTCATGCCGACGTAGCGCTCATGCGCCGGATCGTGCACGACCTCGACCCGCAGTACCCGCGGGGAGAACGTGAAGGATTTTTGAGCGACGTCAGCCAGGTCCGTGCGGAGCGCGGCCCGGAACTCCGGGGAGCGGAGGATGGCATCGCGTTCGGCTGGGGGCGCCGTCAGGGCGGAGCGCAGCGTCAGGTACTCGTCAAAGAGAAACGTGGTCGCGAGCGCGAAGTGGACTCCCTGGTGGTTCGAGGCGAACATGGGATGGATACGGGCGCCTTCGTTCTCGAACGCGGCAACTGCGAAATCGAGCGATCGCTTCCATCCGTCGGGAGCCTGGGGCAGGCGCGTGACGGTGTTCAGGTGCACCGGTTTCCCCGAAACACGCCACAAGCGCAGGATGAGATCCCGATCCTCGTCCGAATAGCCCTCGAGAAACGTCTTGGGGATGAACTCGATCGATCCGAAATCGAATTCGGCCAGGACCGACGCCAACGCCACGATCTCGTCCGCCGAAGCCAGATTCGAAGGGACCGGCCGTCCGTCGTGAGCCTGGTGGAGCTCCAGCTGCGACGACGTGAACCCGATTGCTCCATCGGCCAGCGCAATGCGGAGCAGGTCCTGCATGGCGGCGATCTCGGGGCCCGTCGCCGACCGTTCCGAGGCATCGTCGCCCATGACGAATCGGCGGAGCGCACAGTGGCCCACGTTTGCCCCGACGTTCACCCCGATCCGCCCCTCGAACCCGCGGAGGTAGTCCGCGAACGATCCTCCCGAATAGGTGACGGCCTGGCCGAGCGCCTCGGGCGACATGCCTTCGACGCGGGACAGCATCTGCAGCAGCCAGGGCACGTCGTCCGGTTTGGCCGGCGCGAAGGTGAACCCGCAGTTCCCCGTGAAGACGGTCGTCGTGCCGTGCCACGAAGAGGGGGACGCGGTCGGCTCGAAGTGCAGCTGCGCGTCGTAGTGCGTGTGGATGTCGACAAACCCGGGCGTCACCCACAGCCCGGAGGCGTCGATCGTGTGCACGGCGTCGAGCGGATCGACGCGCCCGATCTTCGCGATACGACCGTGGCGCACGCCGACATCGGCGACAAACGATGGCGTGCCTGTGCCGTCGCACACCTGACCGCCGTGCACGACCAGGTCGAACGTCACGGACGTGCGGTGTCTGCCATGGACTCAATCCCATAGAGCCCGAGCGCATTCGTGCCGACAAGTCCGGCCCGGGCCGTATCCGACATCCCCTCACTGTGCTCCAGCAGCTCGTCGACGACTCCGGGGTACTTGGCGTCGTTGTGGGGAAAGTCACTGGCCCAGATGAACGTGTGCTCGCCGGCAAAGTCAGCCAGGAACTTGGCGGTGTGCTCGCCCGGGTCGAAGGAGACCACGCACTGCCGCTTGAAGTAGTCGCTCGGTTGCATGGAGAGTGGGGCGGCCGCCCACTTGTAGCTCTCGTGAAATTCGTTGAGGCGGTCCATCCAGTGCCCGATCCACCCGCCGCCGCACTCGAGCACCGCCACCTTCAGGCGGGGATGCCGTTCGAGCACACCGGCGAAGACGAGGTTCGACAACGTCATGTACTGGTCGAAGAGCAAGACGACGGCGTGCTGTGTTCCGGGCGCCATCAGCTCGGCCATCCTCAACGCGGTGCCGTCCATGTCCGAAACGCCCGCTGGGTGGAAGGCCAGCGGCAGGCCGACTTCCTCCAAGGCAGACCACACCGGGTCGAAGACCGTCGAATGCAGGGGCTCGCCGCCGTAGGGATTTGGGCGGCAAAAGCCGCCGGCAAGGCCGAGCTCTTTGATCCTGCGCACCTCCTCGACTGCGCCCTCGGGGTCTTGGAGCGGGATGGCTCCCACGCCGACCAGGCGCGCTGGCGCCGCACGGGCGTAATCGGCGATCCAGTCGTTGTAGACCTTGCACGACTCCACCGCGAGTGCCGGATCACGCAGGCCGCCGAGCTTCAGTCCGAGACCGGGATACAGGACCGAGATGTGGATTCCTTCAGCATCGAGCACCTTGACGCGTTCGTCGGGCTTGAATCCGGCAGGATTGAGGTCCTCGTAGTGCGTGCCCTGACCGAAATTTTCGAAGGAGAGCCCGGCGTTGCCCAGGCCCGGCAGGCCGCGATTGACGAGAATACGCCCCTCCGCCCAGCACTCGTCCCACCCCGAGTCGGCATTCCATTTCAGCCTGATGCCGTGTTCCCGAAGCGAGGGAGGCAGGTTCGAGGTCCACAGGTCGGGTGGTTCGCACACGTGGCCATCGGCGTCAACGACGAGGAGGTCGGTCATGGAGAGAGGGTGCGCCGCCGGGCGGCGGCGGTCAAGGCCCAGGTAGTTATCGCATGTCAGAATGCGGAGGTGGTCAGCGCCAATACCGAACGGGCCTACCGCTCTGATTGGGCCGACTTCTCCGCCTGGTGCGCCACCCGCAGCGTCGGCACGCTGCCGTCGTCGCCGACGGATGTCACCGCCTACGTGGCCGACCTGGCGACCAGGTGTCGGGCCACGACGGTTCGCCGCCGCTTGGCCGCCATCGCCGCCCGGCACCGGGCCGCCGGATTGACCTCACCGACCACCGACCTGGCGGTCAAGGTCGGTGCGGCTCGGGCGGAGCGGGACCTTCGAACCCTTTCGCACCCTACGGCGCCACTCGGGCTGGCCGAGCTGCGGGCTCTCGTCGACGCGCTCCCCGACACGACGGCGGGCGTCAGGGACCGCGCCATGATCCTCCTGGGGATCGGTGCCGGGCTCAGGCGGTCCGAACTCGCCGCACTCATGGTTCGCCACGTCAGGGCCGAAGGCAGCGGCCTGCTTGTCAGTGTCCGTGACCTGGAGGGGAACCTGGTGCGCCAGGCGTTCATCCCGCCGGGCTCGTCCGCGGCCACCGACGCGCCCAGCGCGTGGGCCGCGTGGGTGGCCGTTTCGGGCCTGCGTTCGGGTCCGGCGTTTCGTGCGGTCGACCGGCACGGCAACATCGGTGGTGGTCGTCTGTCCGACACTGCGCCGGCGGCCATCGTCAAGCGGGCCTTGGCCATGGCCGGCCTCGATCCCGCTCGTTACGGCGTGGGCTCGTTACGGCGTGGGCTCATCCTCATTGCGGCGCGGTCGGGTCTTGCTGACCGGGGCATTGCCGCGCAGACGGGGCACAAGACCCTCGCCCTCGTGCGGGAATACATGCGCCGCGATGACAGCGAGCACGACCATATCCACGGAGGAGGAGCACGGGGCCGATGAAGACAACCGCTGACGATTCTCGCTGGTCGCTATGGTCTCAGAACTCCGTGCTGTCCATCGGATCGCGCAATTCCATGCTGTCCATCGGTTCCATCGGCTCCGTGCTCTCGATAGGAAGCGTCGGATCGGCCGGTTCGGTGGCCTCCGTCGGTTCGTTCCTGTCCGTGGGTTGCCTCCTGTCGGGTCTCTCGCTGTTGTCGGTCATGTCGTGGCAGACCAAGCGGTCGGTGGTCGGATCGCGGACCTGAGCCGAGGTGACGGGGCCCGGCGTGACGGAGCCCGGCGCGAGAACCGAGCTTGGTAACGTGCCGGTATGTCCTCCGTCTGGCCAAGTGCCTCGTACCAGGACTGGAACGAGACGTGCGACA
>Ga0302314_10005615_pt1 | contig 22806 bp, 18 predicted proteins | sample III_Palsa_N2_3_FD_200533 | JGI IMG/M metagenome (GOLD analysis project Ga0302314, IMG submission 200533) | Peat permafrost microbial communities from Stordalen Mire near Abisko, Sweden - III_Palsa_N2_3 | ecosystem: Environmental > Terrestrial > Soil > Palsa > Peat permafrost | place: Sweden... | reverse complement strand
GCTGCCGGCCAGCGCCCAAGTTGCGGTGACGATCAATGGCGGCGCCGTCGACTTCTCGCCCCCGCCGATCATTCAGGCCGGTCGCGTTTTCGTTCCGCTGCGCGGCGTCTTCGAGCAGCTCGGAGCGACCGTCGTCTACTCGAACGGCACGATCAACGCAACCGGCAACGGCCGCAACATCTCGTTGCAGATCGGTTCGACCCAGGCCACGATCAACGGTCAGCCTGAAACGATCGACGTCGCGCCCTTCATCATCGGTGCGAGCACCTTCGTGCCGCTGCGCTTCGTGTCCGAAGCGCTCGGTGCGAGCGTCAATTGGGACAACGAAGATCGCATCGTGTCGATCGCGACCGTGGGCGCTGCGCCGTCGTACGCCGGCAACCCGGCGCCGAGCGAAAACTACGTCAGCTACGCCCCACCGCCGATCCCGGTCTACGAACAGCCCTACCTTCCAGCCCCCAACTACATCTGGCAGCCCGGTTACTGGGGCTGGGGCGCATACGGCTACTATTGGGTCCCGGGAACGTGGGTCGAAGCGCCGCAGCCCGGCTATCTCTGGACCCCGGGCTATTGGGCCTGGAACAACGGCGGCTTTGCCTGGAACCAGGGTTATTGGGCCGTCACGGTCGGCTTTTACGGCGGCGTGAACTATGGCGCCGGCTACTTCGGCCACGGTTACGTCGGCGGCCTGTGGCAGAACAACGTCTTCCGCTACAACACCTACGTAACGCGCGTCGACACGACGATCGTGACCAACGTCAACGTCTACGAGGATCGCAACGTGTACGTTGACAATTCGCCCACCCGCATCAGCTACAACGGCGGTCCGCATGGGCTGCAAGTGCACCCGACCCAAGAGGAGCTGATCGTCGCGAAGGCGCCTCACTTGGGATTGACGCCGGCCCAGCAGGAGCACGTTCAAACGGCCGCGCAGGACCGGCGTCTGCTTGCGACCGTCAATCATGACAGCCCGCCGGTGACGGCCGTGGCGCACCCGCTGAGCGCGAGCAATCGCCCCGAGGGCTTCGTCCCGGTCACCGAGAGCGACAAAGTGAAGGCGCCGGCGCCAAAGCCCGTCGTCCCAGCCTATCATGCTCCCGCGGTGAACCCCGTTGCGCCGTACCACGCGCCGGCGGTTCGCACGCCGCTGCCCTATCGCGCTCCGGCTCCGGCGCTGCGCACCGCTCCGCCATACCACGCTCCGCCAGTTCGCACCCCGCTGCCCTATCGCGCCCCGGCTCCCGCGCTACGCACCGCTCCGCCATATCACGCTCCGCCAGTCCGCACGCCGCTGCCATATCGTGCTCCGGGGCCGGCAATTCGCACGCCCGTGCCCTATCATCCGCCGGTCGTACACACCCCCGCGCCGTATCATGCGCCGCCCAAACCGCACCTCGTTCCAAAGGCTCCGCCGCCGACGGAGAAGCCCGAGCCAAAGTAGCGGCCTAAGCCGTGACGCGTGCCGCGCCGATCGACACGCGCTGGAACGGGGGCAGCCCCGAACGCATCGGCCGGTAGCGGTTATTGGCTTCGCGAGCGTCGAGGAATTCGACGCTCCCGAAGCCGTGCGCGCGCAAGCGCAACTCTAACTCTTGCGGGCTGAAGCGCGTCTTCCAGGGTTCGCCGACGGCCGCTGCGGCCGCGGCAATCGGCGATTCGATCGTGAACCAGCGTCCGGGACGCGCGTAGCTGAACGCGAGTTCGCTCGGCGGCGGGAAGCTCGCGACATAGTCGAAGACGCTGTCGATCGCGTCGAGGTCCAGATACATCATGACGCCGAGCCAGCTGAAAAAGGCGGCGCAACTCTGGTCGAGGCCGCCGGCGCGCAACCCCTCCGCTAGCGAGGTCCGTTCGAAATCGATCGGCACGAAGGTGAGGTTGTCGGGCAGCGCGATACCGGCGCGCTGGAGGCGCTTACGCTTCGCGTCCTGGCTCGCCGGGTGGTCGACCTCGTAGATGTGCAGCTCGCGGGCCCACTCCGGTTGCCGGTATGCGAACGTATCGTAACCGGCGCCGAGGCTGACGAACTGGCGCACGCCGGCGCGTACCGCTTCGGCGAGCCGGTCCTCGGCATATCGGCTGCGAACCAGGACGTGCAGCCGCAGCGATTCGGTCCACGGATTGCGCGCGGCGCCGACGCGTGCGAGGCTGGCCGCATCCACGATGCGCGGCGCGACCGGATCGTCGAGGATTTTCGGGCTGCCGTCGAACGTTTGGTGGTAGGCCCGCATCGCGGCCACGGAAAGGGCGGTGCGGCTGGCGCTGCGCTCGCTCACACCGTCAGATCAATCGCTTTGGCCGGTTGCGTTTCCATATCAGCTTATAGTAGGCCAGCTGACAGAGCAATCCCGCCGTATAGGCCGCCGGGTACCCGTACCAGACGCCGTCCAGACCGATGTGCCGCATCAAGACGTAGGCGACGGGAACCTCGACCGCCCAGATCGAGAGAATGTTGATCGCGGTCGGGCCGAGGACGGTACCGCTCGAGATCATGATCGCCGACAGGATGCGCGCGTTCCCGAACAGCGCGTAACTCCAAAGCGTGATCGTCAAGAGGTGATGTGCGATCGCGACGGTCGCGGGCGCGGTGATGAACAGGGAGATCAAGGCCGTACTGGAGAGGTAGGCCGCGAAGATCAGCGCCCCCTCGATCGCGTAGTTGAGCGCGACGGCGGAGCGCACGATCGGACCGATCCGCTCGATCCGCCCGGCTCCGATCGATTGGGCGCCGAAGATCGAGGTCGCGATGCCGAGCGAGACGGCCGGAAACTGAACGTAACTCGCCACTTGGTTCACCGCCCCGTATGCGGCTAGCGCCGTCGAACCGAAGCGGTTCACGAACGACAGCACCGCGATCTCCGAAAGCGAGACCATCACCAGGTTGATGCTGGTCGGGATCCCAATCCTCGCGATCAAGGCCACCAGCGCCGGCCGCAAGCGCAGGTTGGCGAGCATGGCGCGGTCGAGGGCCAGCGGGTGACGCTTGATTCCGAGATACGTCAGCAGCCCGGCGAGCGAGAACGCGTTCGACAGCACGATGGCGACCGCCGCGCCGTTTGTGCTCAAGGCCGGGAAGCCGAGCCAGCCGCGGATGAGCAGCGGCGTCAACGCGAAGGTCAGCGTCGTGCTCGCGATCAGGACATAGAGCGGGGTGCGCGCGTCGCCGGTGCCGCGCAAGAACGTCGTGTACATCAAGAACGTGAACAGCAGCGGCATCGAGAAGAAGATGATCCGGGCGTAGCTGGTCGAGGCCGCGATGACGTCGGCCGGCGTGCCGAGCGCCGCGAGCATGCGGTGCGCGAGCAAGCCGCCCGCGCTGCCGACGGTCAGGCCCAACAGGAGCGTCAGGGCGAGCGACGTCCCGGCGATCTCCTTGACTTCGCGCTCGTCGCGCGCGCCGAACGCCTGGCCGATGAGCACGCTGCTGCCGGTGCCGAGCCCGATCAGGAACGAGACCAGAAAGAAGACGATCGGAAAGATCGCGGAGACTGCGGCCAGTGCCTGGACCCCGACCATCCGCCCGAGATAGATGCTGTTGGCCGTTTGCGAGAGCGATTGCAGCACGTTGCTGAGCATGAGCGGAAGCAGAAAGATGCCCAGCGACTGCCAGATCGGCCGCGCGTCGTCGAGCGCGATCGAGCGCGCCGCCGCTGGGGCGCTCACGAGGGCATTGCGGAGCCGAATTCCGAGGCGGGCGTGACGACGAGCGTGCGCGCGTTGCTATACCAGACCAGGCCTGGCGGCGCGTCTTGGCGCCGGCGCACGAACTTGCGCTGCGTGTAATCGACGGCGACCTTCTGGGACGAACGAGCTTTCGAGTGACGGGCCGCGAGCGCAGCCGCGCGTTCGAGTTCCGCCTCGCTCGCGGCGCGCGCGCTGTCGAGGTGCAGCACGACGTGCGCACCGGGCGTGCCGCGGGCGTGAAACCAGAGATCGTCCGGGCGCGCCAGGCGAAAGGTGAGATCGGCATTGCCGCGCGGGGAACGGCCGACGTAGACGCGCGCGTCATCGGAGAGCCGTACTTCGAGCGGCTGCGCGCGGCGCGCGCGGGCGCGGGCAGCGCGCGGGCGCCGGCGCTCCAAACGCTCGACGGCTTCGGTCAGTTCGGCGAGCGCCTCCGAATCGTCCCGTTCCAGCTCCCATGCCAGCTCGTCGGCGAACTGCTCTTCGGCTTCGAGTTCCGTCAGCCGCGCCTGCGCGTAGGCGGCCTTGGCCACGGCTTTGCGATAGCGCCTGAAGTATGCGGCGGCGTTCCCTTTGGCGTCCAGTTCAGGATCGAGCGCGATCGTCGTTTCCGGCGCGCTCGGCGGGTTGAAGCCGGTCGCGCCGCGCGGCACCTCAGCTAGGTGCTGGTAGAGCAGGTCGCCGGCGCGGCGGGCTGCAGCGCGACCGCCTGCGTCGTCGCGCTCCCGTTCGAGCGCAGCCCGCTCCAAGGCGAGTTCCGCGCTGCGGTTCGCAAAGCGCTTACGTAACGCGGCCCGCCGGGCGGCGAAGGCCTGACCTGCGCGCTCCGTTGCCTCCCGCGCGACGACGCGGGACAGCAACGGCAAGAGAGCGGGTTCGCGAGTCGCGTGCAATTCGGCATACTGCGCGAGCGGTACGACGTGGCATGCGACCAGGCGCGAACCCTCCCAATACGCATACACATCGCCGAGCGCGGCCGGGTCGCCGTCGGCCGAGGACGTGAGCGCTCGCGCTTTGGCGATGCCTCGTTCGAGCAGCGCCTCGGGCGAAGCACCGGCGGCGATGCCCGCGGCGGCTTCCGCCGCGAAGGAAGCGGCAACCAAACGAGGCACGAGCGGCACCGCGCTCCGAATCGCAGCGAGCAGCGGATCACCTCCGGGACCGGGCTGCGGGAGAGGCGGCGGTTCGTAGGCCTCACCGACGAGAGCGGCCCGGCGTCCATTCTCGGCGCGCGAGAACTCTTTTGCCGCGCTGACGATCGTGTCGTCCTTGAGCAGCAGGATGTTCCCGAACCGGGGCACGAGTTCGGCCACGAGCCGATAGCGGCTCGCGACGCCGAAGCGCGATTGCGCCGCGCAATCGAACGCGATCAAACGGTCGCCGCGGCGCCCTCGAACCTTCTCGAAACGCAAGCCTTCGAGCGCATCCGCCATCCTGCGCGCCCAGCCGGCCGCGCGTTCGAGTTCGAGATCGCCTTGGAGCGTGACGATCGGCAGCGTTCCGAACGCGTCGACGACGATCGTGCCGGAGGGTACGCGCAAACCGAAATGGCCGTCGGCGGTAAGGCCGGCGGCCCGGATCCGCGCGCCGCGCAAAGTGCGCTCCAGCTCCGCCCCCAGCCGGCGAACGATCAGCCAATCGGTTTGCACGCCGCACTTTTGGGCGCGGCTACGGGAACCTCCGCTGCAGCGAAAGCGAAAAACCGCTCGTTCCGTTGGCGGGTTCGCTGTCGGTGACGGCCTCGTTGGTGGATTGCAGCGCGTAGGCACCTTCGTAGACGTTGTAGCGGTTGCTGTTCGGTTGGCTGAAGAACGTCAATTGCACGGCGGTTCCGGGGTTCGGCGCGTCGCGTAGGCCTAGGCTCTCGCGCGGCGGATAGTTGAACGATTCGGCGAAGACGGCGTTGACGTTCTTGAGCAGCTTTTTTTGCGCGCCGACGCTCGCGCCGCCGCCCGGCGTGTAATTGATCGCGAGATTATTCAAACCGACGGCGCTGCCCAATTGCGACGAAAACGGCTCGAGGATGTTCTGCGTCAGCAACGTGCCGAGCTGGCCCTCGGCGAGGGATTGGAACGGGTTCTGCTGCGGCGTGCCCGCAACCGTCGAAACGCCGCTCAGCGCACCGAGGTTCTGGGCACCGACCAGCAAACCGAGAATCTGTTCGCGCGAATAGCTCGGATCGGAAGCCAGCGCGACGTTGAGCTTCGTTGCCGGACCCGTGACCCGCAGTGTGACGTCGGTTGGCGGGTTGTCGACGGTCGTCGTCGCGATCGCGTCGACGTCCGGGATGACGCCGCTAGACGGATCGAACGTTACGACGCTCGGGTAGCCAAGCTGAAAGGTGCGGTAGAAGCTGAGCGTCCCGCCGGTCGAAACGAGTTTTCCCTCGATCGTGGGCGCGGCGAGCGTGCCACCGACGTCGAGCCGTCCTTTCGCGCCGATATCGATTGGGCCGCCCTGCAGGCGAACGTCGTCGCCGACGTCGACGCCAAGCTTGAGCGCGACCGGGATCGGCAGGGCCGAAGCTGAGGGCGATGCTCCGCCGCTGGACATCAGGGCGGCCGGCGGTATGCGCGTCGAGCTGAACGCGAGGTTGCCGCCGACGAGGGCCTCCGCGCCCGGCGCGCGCACGATCGTTACCGTACCGTTGATGCGGCCCTTGAGGTACGCCGGCGCGTCGAGCACCGCATAGTGCGACACGATCGCGAGGTTTGCCGAAGCCGATCGCAGCGGATCGCCCAGGTCGGAGACCGTTGCGCTGCCGCTGGCGGATATCGAGCCGCCACCGACGCTCACGCTCGTGTTCTGCAGCGTTACCGTCCGATTTGCGAACACCAGCTCGGCCATGCCGTTGGTCAACTTCGATCGCAGCTGCGGACCGGCGAACGAACCGTTCGACAAGGCCAGCTGGCCGCGCAACCCGGGCGCCGAGCGCGTTCCGATGACGTCGACGGTTCCGTCGAGCAGGCCACTCATCGCCGTGCCCTTGGGCCACAGGCTCGCAAACTGCGCGAGGTCCGCGTGATCCGCCGTGAAGGCTAGCGACAACGGTGCATTCTGCGCGATGCCGAACGCCGGCGTGCGTTCGAGCGGCAAGTCGCCGCTCGCGAGCAGCCGGCCGCCGCTCAGATCGACTTCGGCGTTGCGTAACGTCGCCCGCGTCTCGCCGACGGCCGCCTCCGCATGGGCCCGAGCGACGTCGAAGCGTTGGTAGCGCACGGCGGTTGCGTCGAAGATACCGGCCAGCAGCGGATGCTGCGGCGTTCCGGTGATGCGCAGCGTCGTCGTGACGTGTCCCGCCGCGTCGTAGGGCTTGCCGGTGATCGTCGTCGCTAGCGCACCCAGGTTGTCGGTTTGCGCGACGACCGCAAGGTCGAGCGGGCCGGAGGTGCGCATTCCGAACGATCCCTCGGCACGAGCCGACCCATTGTCGATCGCGAGCAGCGCGTTCGAGATCGTGGCCTTCCCGCCGTCGGCTCGCAGGTCGAGCGAGGCGGTGCGAATCGCCACGCGCCCGAAGCGGCCGCCGGCCAGTGCGGCGTGCGCGCTCAGCCCGACGTTGGGATAGGTGCCGCGAACGCTCGCGTCGGCGTCGACGATACCGGTCAGCGGACTGATCACGCCGGCCGCCGGCAGCCAGTTGGCCAGGTTGATGGCTCGAGCGCGCGTCTGGAGGGCGAGTGAGCTGCGCACGAAGGTGTTGCGTAGCGGCTGCGATGCCGGCAGCAGGACGCTGCCGGTCGAGCTGACGCGGCCGGCCGTGCTGCCGAGCGCGACAGCGGTTTCGATCGTCCGGCCGCGGGTGGTCCAATCCGCGCGCGTGTCGCCCAAATCGAAACTGCGGAAGCGCGTATGCGCCAGACGGACGCGGCCGCTGGTGACGATCCGATCCGGTTGGTTCGCAAACCGGGCGTCGATGCTGCCGCTGCCGCCCAGCGTGTCCCCCTGATCGAAGTAGTCGTTGAGGTCGGCCAGTTCCACCTTTGGCGCGTGCAGCGCGAACGTTTGAGTCGACGCCGACACGGCCGCGGAAAAGCCGATGACGGAATTGCCGACCGTCACGCTGCCGCCGCTCGCGGTCGGAGCGGAGGCCGTTCCGCCGAGCGCGACTCGGCCGTCGCGGAAGCCGAGGCCGTTGACGGAGCCTTCGGGTACGGCGATGCTGCCCGCGAGGCTCGGATTGCCGCCCGTACCCGCGACGTGCACGTCCGCGTTCAGCGTGCCTTCCGGATAGCGCAAGGGGGCCTTCAAGAGGCGCGCGAGCGTCCCGAGATCGGCTTGCCGCACGCGTGCGTCGAACGCATACCGCGCGCTTTGCGGGTTCACGCGCAGGCCGCTCACCGATCCGTCGAGCGAGGCGACGGCGGGGCCGGCCGCAACCAGGGTGTCGCGCAGCTGCAAGGTATCGCCGGCGAAACTGAGGCCCGATGCCGCGTCGACGCGCAGCGCCGCGGCGGCGGGGTTGCTCAGCTTGACGTCGCTCGCGACAATTTCGCCCGACGCGCGCGGCGCGCGCGCCGGCCCGCTGATCGTGGCGAGCGCGGTCACGCTCCCCGAGCGCACGGGGAGACCGCTCGCACGGAGCGCTGCGAGCGCGATGCCGCCGGCGGAAACGGCCAGCGTTCCGCCGTCGCCGAAGCTGCCGCGGGCCACGACGTCGGTGCCTGCCAGGCGAGCGCGGGCTGCGAAGACGTCGATCGCGCTTGGCCGCAGCCGGATCGTCGCAGCCAGGCCGTCGAGAGAAAGCCCGGCGATCCGCGCGCGGTTGAAGCGTGCACCGGAGATCTGCGCGTAAAGATTCTGCGGGCCGCTGCCCACGACGAAAAGCGGCACGTCGATGCGACCGCCGGCCGCGATTCTCCCGCCGCCCGCGGCCGCCAGCGGTGCGAGCGCACCGCGATACCGCGCGAACAGCGCAAGACGCAAGCCGTCGGAGGCGTTTCCGCGCGCCGTCAAGTCGTCGATCGGAAAGCCCAGGACGTGCGCGCCGTAGAGGTGCGCGTTACCGCCGAACGCATAGCGCCTGGCTTGCAGTGCGCCGGCAAGGTCGGCTTCGAGCGTACCGTCGGCTTCGGGCGCGCGCGCACTCGGTAGACCCGGTAGCACCGGCTGCGGGCCGCGCGTCGAGAACCCGAGCGCGCGCGCCGAGAGGAAAGCGGCGCCCCCGCCACCGCGCGGACGATCGAGTGCGACCCGTGCGAACAGGTCGCGGCGGCCCGGGCCGCTGAGCGTAACGGGACCGATCGTGCCGACGCCGCTCCCGTCGACGGAAATCGTGCCGGCTAGCCGCGTAGACGATGTATGGCCCGCGATGACGGCCGTCGTCAACAGGTTCGCATCGGTCCCCGAGACGACGGCGGTGCCGTCGACCAGCATCGGGCCCAGGAGTTGCGCGGCGTACGGGACGCGCTCGGCCGGCGCCGCCACGTTTGCGAGCAGGTCCACTTCGGTGTGCCGGCCGAGCCGCGCGCGGCCGCGCGCGCCGACGCGGATGCCATGGTAACGTAAACCGGCGCGCACGATGTCGGTCTCCTGGCCCTGCAGCACGACGAGCCCGCTCGGCGCGTCGAGCGGGATGCGCCCGTAGAGAACCTGCGGCGAGCTGAAGGTCGCAAACGTCGTCGGCGTCGTCGCATCTCCTTCGACGAACAGGTGGAAGACGACCGGTCCCCCCAGCGGGAACTTCTTGGCCGAATCGGAGAGCGTGATCAGGCGCCGCAGGTCGCCTTTGCCGGCGATGCCCAGCCGCACCAGCGGTTTTGAAAGATCGTAGATCGCGCCCGAGATGCGGACCGGAACGCCCGCAATCGAGCCGTCGATTTTGGGAAACGCCAGACCCTGATCGTACACGCGCAACGTACCGCGCCCATCGCGCAGGGGCTTGGTGATGCCGTTGAGATAGGGTTGGAAGTGATCCAGGTTCGCCGTGATCGAGAGGTGGCGCTGCATCACGCCGGCCGAGTTCGGCAGCCCGTAGATGCGCGCATCGATGTCGTTCAAGACGCCGTTCGAAGCGTGCAGCGTGGTCGAGTTGATCGCGTAGTCGAAGAGCGGGGCGAGGCCGAGCGATTTCGCGCGGATACGGGCCAGCTCGTAGCCGCGGGTTTCGTCGAACGTGCCTCGCCCCGAAAACGGAAACTTTCCGCCCTCTTCCAGGACCGTGAGCCCGAGCGTGAACAGCGAACGGCCGCTGGGCTCCAGGTTCGCATCGAGCTGGATGTTTTCGATCGCGATGCGCCGGCTATGCGCGAAGATCCGCGTGTCGTCGAGGATGCCGAACGAGCCGTTCTTGACGATCAACTGCAAGGCCGGAATCCGGATCGGCGCAGCGTTCGGGTTGCTGGCCGGCAGGTGGATATTGTACGTGCCGTCCCGGTGGTGGATGAGGGTCAGCTTGGGGCGATCGATTTCGAGCGCGGAGACCCCATAGAGATAGGGTCCGCCGAAGATGGCCCCAAGCGAGTAGGTAAGGTCGAGGCGCTCGGCGCTGAAAATGGGTTCGCCGGCCAGCGACGCCACGTCGGGATGGTCGATCGTCAGGTGTCCGGCGCGCGCGGTCAGTCGCTCGTAGCCGAGGGCGTAGCCGGCGGCTCGGCCGGCCGCCCCCACCGCAGCGTGGAGAAGCGGGTTCGCAAATACAACCACGCCGGCCGCTGCCAGGGCGATCGCCGCACCCGCGACGAGGAGGCGGATCTGCCAGGCTCTCACAGACTTCTCTTCCGTCGTCGCATGGGTAGGAGAATACCCGGGCGAGGAAGTGCTTAAGCCTTGCTTGCTGCGGCCGGGCAGGCCTCTCCAGCTTGAAAGAAGAAGCTTGTCAGTTCGCTCTTGAAGAGGATGGGAATGGGGTCGCCGGGCCCGGGTTTGCTGTTCGTCGTGTCGGGCCCGTCGGGAGCCGGCAAAGATACCGTAGTCGATGCGCTTCGGACGCGCATGCCGCGGGTTCGGTACTCGGTCTCGGCGACGACCCGCGCGCCTCGCGAAGGCGAGCGAGAAGGCGAGGCATATTTTTTTCTCGATCGAGAGCTGTTCGAGGAAAAAGCTGCCGCGGGCGGTTTCCTGGAAACCAACGCCTACAATGGTCACTTGTATGGGACGCCGCGGTCCTTCATTGAAAGCACCCTCGCGGACGGCTACGACATCATCATGAAACCCGAGGTGCACGGGGCGCTCGCGATCAAGGCGGCGTTCCCAATGGCGGTCCTGATCTTTCTTCTCCCCGATAAGTTCTCGCATCTGCGGCTGCGCCTAGCGGCTCGCCGCACCGAGACGAACGAAGCCATCGCGGCACGGCTCGCAATCGCCCACGAGGAACTCAAGGCGATCCGCAGCTTCGATTATGTCATCATCAACGAACAGGCGCCGCCGGAGCGCCGGGACACGCTCCCGGCGGTCGACGACTTGGAAGCGATCGTGCGCGCGGAACGCTTCCGGATTACTCACTACGACGACGACACTTTCAGAAACGTGGAAAACGCATGAGCGAATCGGTATTCGGTGACCTGGACGGGCTGCTCGAGCACGTCGACTCCAAGTTTACGCTGGTCAACGTGGTGACCAAGCGCGCGAAGCAGCTCAATAACGGCGCCCCGCCGCTATCGGAGAATTCGAACCCGAACAAGCCGGTGTCGACCGCGTTCGCCGAAGTCAGCCTCGGGAAGATCCCTTATCGTCGAGTGCGTGAAGGTATAAAGTGAGCTGGGGGGGCCCGCGCGCAACGTCGCGCGGGGGCGTGCAGCGCAGTTTTCGGTGCTTCGCGCCGAAAACGAAGCGGAGCGCCAGGTGCACGTGCGAGCTGGATGCGAAGCCTGCCGCGCGCGCCTGGATGCGCGCTGGCGCGGCCGCAACGTGGGGCACCCTTTAAATGTGCGGCATCGTCGGCTATGTTGGGGGCAAGAACAGCGTGCCGATCATCCTCGATTCGCTGCGGCGGCTCGAGTACCGGGGCTACGATAGCGCCGGCATCGCCGTCATCGACGCCCAGGGCGTGCTCGCGGGCTCGAAGGCCGAGGGCAAACTCGGCCGGCTAGCCGAGCGGCTCACGAGCGAGCCGCTGGCGGGCTCGACGGGTTTGGGCCACACGCGCTGGGCCACCCACGGCCGGCCCTCGGACGCGAACGCGCACCCGCACCTCGACTGTTCGAGCAAGGTCGCGGTGATCCACAACGGCATCATCGAGAACTACTCGGTCTTGCGCGACCGGCTGATCGCGGCCGGCCACACCTTTCGCAGCGAGACCGACACCGAAGTGCTCGCGCACCTGATCGAGGAGAACGACGCGGGCGACCTCGTTACCGCCGTACGCAAGACGCTGCGCGAAGTACGCGGCGCCTATGCGCTCGGTGTGCTCTCCTCCGATGCGCCGCATCAGTTGGTCTTCGCCCGCAGCGGCGCGAGCCCGCTCGTGGTCGGAATCGGCGAGAACGAGATGTTCGTCGCCTCGGACACGCCCGCGATCCTGCAATATACCCGCAAGCAAGTCATCCTGCGCGAAGGCGAGATGGTCGTGATCGAAAGGGGCAGCTACAAGCTGACCGATTTCGTCGGCAACCCGATCGAACGCGAGGTCACGCAAGTGATGTGGGATGCGAGTTCGGCCGAAAAAGACGGCTTCAAGCACTTCATGCTCAAGGAGATGTTCGTTCAGCCGAGCGTGGTCAAGGAGACGCTGGCCGGCCGCATCGACGAATCGGGCGACTCACAGCTGGCCTCCGAGCTGAAGATCGACGAAGCGCTGCTGCGCGCGATGACCAAGATCTCGATCACCGGCTGCGGCACCGCCTACCACGCCGGCATGGTCGGAATGTATCTCTTGCGCGCACTCTGCAAGCTGCCGGTCGAGATGGAGCTGGCGAGCGAGTTTCGCTACGGCGACCGGGCACTCGATCCGCGCACGCTGACGATCGCCATGTCGCAATCGGGCGAAACCGCGGACACGATGGAAGCCGTCAAGATCGCCAAGGCTGCGGGCTCACCCGTGGTCGGGATCTGCAACGTTCTGGGCTCGCACCTCACGCGGATGGCTGACGGCATCCTCTACACCCGGGGTGGCCCCGAGATCGGCGTCGCCGCCACCAAGACCTACATTTCTCAGACGATCGCGATGGTACTGTTCGCCCTCTACCTGGCGCGGATTCGTGCTTCGGAGCCGATCGGGCGTTTGCGCGAGATCGCCGAGAACACGAAGCTGCTGCCGGCCGCGATCGACCTTTGCCTCAACAATTCCGACGAGATTCGCAAGGTCGCGAAGAAGCTACGCAAGGCCCGCAGCGCGATGTTCATCGGGCGCTACGTCAACTTCCCGACCGCGCTCGAAGGAGCGCTCAAGCTCAAGGAGATCTCGTACATTCACGCCGAGGGCTATGCGGCGGGCGAAATGAAACACGGACCGATCGCGCTGCTCGACTCGCGCGTTCCGGTCGTCGGCATCGTCACCGATGGCCGCGTGCGGGAGAAGATGCTCTCGAACATGGCCGAGGCCAAGGCCCGCGAAGCGATTACCGTCGTGGTCGCAAACCACGGCGACCACGAGGCCGCCGCACTCGCCGACTACATCTTTTGGGTCCCCAAGGTCGACGAACTGCTCTCGCCGATCGTCAACGTCGTGCCGTTGCAGCTGCTCGCCTATCACATCGCCGACCTCGACGGCAAAGACGTCGACCAGCCCCGGAATCTGGCCAAGACCGTCACGGTCGAGTAGCGCCCAGGCTTTCGTCGACGAACGCGGTACGCTTAGGGATGCAGACTGCCACGAACAAAGAGCTCATGCAAAGTATTTTTGCCGAGCTGGAAAAAGGCAACGCCAAGCCCTTGTACGAGAGTTTCGCCGACGACGTTCGCTGGACGATCACCGGGAGCACGCCATGGTCGAAAACGTATGACGGAAAGGCGGCCGTGCGCGAGCTGCTCGCGGCGCTCGGCGCGCAATTTGCGGACCGCTACCGGGCCACGGCGCGACGCTTCATTGCCGAAGGAGACTACGTCGTCGTCGAGTACGAGGGCGCGGTGACGACGAAGGCCGGCAAGCCGTACCACAACACCTATTGCCTCGTCTATCGCCTTGCCGGCGGCAAGATTCGAGAACTGACCGAGTACTCCGACACGGCGCTCATCGCGAGCGTGCTGAGCGATCCCCCCGTCTAACGGAACGGGCCTGCGCCGTTCGTGTCCCGCCGGGCGCCTGACTCGGACCTTTGTCCAGCGCCTCGGGCGGGGATTTCGGACCCCGCGTGCGCACTAGAAAGCGATGCCCGAGATCACCGCCCTCCGTTTCGACGGGCGCGCGCGCGACGCGCTGCGGCCCGTGACGATCGAACCGAGTCCGCTCGCGTACGCGGAAGGGAGCGCGCTGATCTCGATCGGGAGTACGCGCGTGCTGTGCGCGGCGACGATCGAGGAGAAGGTGCCGCCATGGCTGCGCGGTCAAGGCCGGGGTTGGGTGACGGCGGAGTATGCGATGCTGCCTCGCGCTACCCAGGAGCGCACGCAGCGCGAAGCCGCGCGGGGCAAGATCGGCGGTCGCACCCACGAGATCCAGCGTTTGGTGGGCCGCGCGCTGCGGGCCGTGACCGACTTGAAGCTGCTGGGCGAGAAGAGCGTGATCGTGGATTGCGACGTGCTGCAAGCCGACGGCGGGACGCGCACGGCGGCCATCACCGGCGCCTACGTTGCGCTCGCGCTCGCCCTGCGCCGCGATTACACGCCTGGGACGGCGAAATGGCCGCTGGTGCAGCAGATCGCCGCCATCAGCGTCGGCTACGTCGAGGGGCTCGCGCACCTCGATCTCGCCTACGAAGAGGATAGCCGGGCTGAAGTCGACATGAACGTAGCGATGACCGGCGCCGGCGCTTACGTGGAGGTCCAGGGTACGGCCGAAGCGCGGCCCTTCGACCGCGCGCAGCTCGACACGATGCTGTCGCTCGCGCAAAGCGGTATCGAAACGCTCTTTGATTTCCAGCGCGCCGCGCTCGATGCCGCTCGTGTCCGCTGATCGCGCCACGCTGGCGGCACTGGTCGAGGAGATCGGGCGCTTTTACGTGCGCGATCGCGCCATGCGCCGGGCGCAGGCCGAAATGGTGCGGTCCCTCGCCGGCGGCGCAATCCCGAGCGACCGGCAGGCCGAACGCTACCTGAGCGCGGTGAGAGCGTACTTTACGGGATTCGAACGCGAGGCGCGCGCGCACTTGGCAGACGTCGACCGGCGGCTCGCGAAGGTCAGCCAGCTGCAGTTCAACTTGACGGCCGAACGCGGCGTTACCGCCCGGCGGGTTGAAGTCACCCAAGCCGTGCTGACTCGAGCCCGGGAAGCCGTGCGTTCGTGAAGATTCTCGAGGACGTGGGCCGCGGCACGGTCGGATTCTTGGATTACGTCGGCGGCACGGCGAAAATGACCGCCGAAGCTGCCAGCTTCATTGGCCGGATGCGCATCCGCGTCAAGGAGACGATCGCGCAGGCCGCGATCCTCGGCGTGCAATCGACGGTCATCGTCCTGTTGACCTCGCTGTTTACCGGCATGGTCATCTCGCTCGAATCGGCGAATTCGGCCAAGAGCTACGGCGTCTCGAACCTCGTCGGCGGAGCGGTCGCCTACGTTTCGTCGCGCGAACTCGGACCGATGCTGACCGCCGTTGTGGTGGCCGGCCGGGCGGGCGCAGCGATCGCCGCCGAACTCGGCTCGATGGTCGTCACCGAGCAGATCGAGGCGCTCGAGGCGCTCGGCCTCTCGCCCGTGCGGATGCTGGTCGTGCCGCGCCTGCTCGCGATGATCGCGATGCTGCCGTTGCTGACGATCCTGGCCGACGTGGTCGCGATCGTGGGCGGCATGGTCCTGGCCAAGAACGTCGCCCAAATCAGCTACCACGAATACATCGAATCGGCTCGCGCCTTTGCGGATTTCGGCGATTTCATCAAAGGGATGATCAAGGCCGTCGTGTTCGCGGTCATCGTCGTCATGGTCGCATGCTATCAAGGCTTCGGCGTGCGGGGCGGTGCGGCGGGCGTCGGACGCGCGACGACCGGCGCGGTCGTCACCTCGATCATCCTGATCTTTATCTCAAACTTTGTGATGTCGCTGATCTTCTTCGGGTCCTCGAACCAGTAGTGCGGCCGGCATGAGCCTCGCAAGCATCCAGTCGGTAACGCTCAAATTCGGCGACAAGGTCGTGCTCTCGAATTGCTCGCTCGAAGTCAAAGAAGGCGCGATCACCTGTTTGATCGGCCTGTCCGGTGCGGGAAAGTCGACGATCCTGCGGCTGCTCAACGGATTGCGTCAGCCGAGCGCCGGCCGCGTGATCGTGAAGGGCGTCGATCTCGCGACGCTCAGCCAACGGGAGTTGATCGAGTTCCGGCGGAAAATTGGCTTCTCGTTTCAGTTCGCGGCGCTCTTCGACAGCCTCAGCGTCGGGGAAAACGTCGCCTTGCCGCTGCGCGAGCACACCAAAATGAGCGACGCTGAAATCGACAAGGTGGTCCTCGAAACCCTCGACTCCATCGGCTTGGCCCACGTGCGCGACCGCATGCCGGCGGAGCTGTCGGGCGGCATGCTCAAGCGCGCCGGCTTCGCGCGCGCGGTCGTCACGAACCCGGACCTCGTCCTCTACGACGAGCCGACGACCGGGCTCGACCCCATCATCACCCACGTCCTCACCGACACGATCCGGCGCCAGCGCGAGCTGCTCGACGGCACCGTCGTCGTCGTTTCGCACGACCTCGAGAGCATCTACGCGATGGCGGATTATATGGCCATGCTTTTCGAGGGTGCAATCATCGCGTATGGAACGGTCGACGAATTGAAGCGGTCGCCGAACCCTATCGTTCAGCAATTCCTACAGGGGAGTGAAGTCGGGCCGATCCCGCTCTAGCGGCGTCCCGGCAATCGTTATGACGAAACAAGCGCAGGTCGGTCTGTTCACCATCGTGGGGTTCCTCGCGATCTTCGCGGTGTTCTACGTGCTTTCGGATCTCGGCACGCGCTCGCGCGGCTACAAGATCGGCGTGCACTTTCCGGCCGCCTCGGGCTTACGCGAGGCAGCGCTGGTCTACCTGAGCGGCGTCCCGATCGGCGCGGTCGACCAAATCACCCTGCTCGACGACTATTCGACCGAGGTCGTCGTCGCGGTCAAACCGGATTTCGAGATCCCGGTGGGTTCGCGCTTCTTGATCCAAGCGCCGCTCACGGGCGAACCGAGCGTCCTGATCGAGCCCCCCAAAGGAGTCTTGGCCAACGTCGCGACCTTGCCCCACGAAGTCCTGCCGATCGCTCAGCAGCCGCGCGGCGTCAACCCGACGACGCTCGGCGACCTGCTGCAACAGGGGCAAGGCGAAATTCGTCGCGTCGACGATGTGCTCGCGCAGCTCCAGCGAGCGGAGCCGCACCTGCTCGGCGAGCTGCGGTCGGCGCTCGAAAACGCTAACACGCTGACGGTAACTGCGAATCGCTCGCTGACGCGGGCGTCGAGCGCGGTCGAAGCGCTGACGGACTCGCTGCAGAAGAACCTTACCCTCGCGAGTTCGAACGTGGTCGACTTGACCGGTTCGCTCGACGCGGTCGTCAAGCGCAATTCGGGCCAGGTCGACCTGCTGCTGGCGCGGCTCGCGCAGACCTCGCGCACGTTCGGCCAGACGGTCGATTCGCTGCACGACTTGGCGACGAACCCCAAGGTCAAGAACAACCTCATCGATACGACGCGCGACTTTGCGCTGACGGCGAAGACCTTCGCCGAGCTGACCGGCGACCTGCGCAAGGTCACGGGTAACCCGCAGACCCAGGCTCAACTTCGCGACACGGTCGCGCAACTCGACGCGACCTCGCAGAAGGTCGATTCGCTCGTCGGCCAGCTCGGCGGCCGTTCCAAGGTCTACGGCGTCGATGCCGGAGCCACACCGGCGCCGGCCCCGGCTGCGCTGCCGGCCGGCGAAGTGCCCACCTCGCAACCGCTGATTCCGCCGAGCCCTGGCGCGAGCGCGAATTCGCCGCCGGCCTCGTCGAACGCCTCGCCTGGACCGTCGAGCAGCGTGCAGCCGGCCGGCCTCGCGGCGCTGCGCGACCGGCTGAACCAATTCACCAAGGACTTGGTGCAGCTCCAGGTGCGCGCGAGCGAACTCGCGCCGCTACGACCCGGCAGCGCCGATCGGAACGTCTCCCCGCTGCTGACCGCGGACCGCGGGCCGGAGACGGACTTCAACCTGTTCATCTTGCCGCACGCGCACTCGGGCCTCGAAGCGGGCGTCAACGACTCCGGCTCCGACACGGCCACCGCGAACTTCATGTTGCTGAGCCGCAGCGGCGGATTCACCTACGGCGGCGGCATGGAATACTCGCGCTTGGGCGTTACGGCCAGCATCGCGTCGCGGGCCTTCGGCTTCGAAACGCGCGCCTACGATCTACGCCACCCGACGCTCGACCAGTACATCAACCTGTTCCTGGCTCCGCGGCTGCAGCTCTTCGGTGGCGAGCGCGACCTGGATCATACGTCGCGCAGAACGACGTTCGGGCTGCAATTCGAGTTTTAGGGGCACCGTGATACCGATCGGCGACGGCACTCGGGTGCCGATCTTCCCGATCGCAGTGTACGGGATCGTCCTGCTCAACATCGTCGCCTTCGTGCACGAAGTCGAGATTCCGACCGAGGCGGCGCGAAACGCTTTCATCGACGGCTACGCCCTGATTCCGTACGACATCACGCACGGCGTGCAGCTTGGCCCGCCGGCTCCGCCGACGCTGCTGACGCTCGTAACATCGCAGTTCCTGCACGGCAGCGTGCTGCACATTTTCTTCAACCTGCTTTTCTTCGTCGTGTTCGGCCCCCAGATCGAATATCTGACCGGCCACGTTCGGTTCGTCGTCTTCTATCTGGTGTGCGGGCTTGCCGGCAACCTGGCCCAGCTATCGGCGATGCCGGGCAGCCACGTGCCCGATATCGGCGCCTCGGGCGCGATCGCGGGCGTACTCGGCGCCTACGTGCTGCGCTTTCCGACCAACAGCGTCCAGACGATCGTTCCGATCGGGTGCTTCCCGCTGTTTCTGCGCTTGCCGGCGATCCTGATCATCGGCGTTTGGGCGGCCGTCCAATTCGTGCACGGCTTCGGGCCGGTGTCTTCGCGCGTACTTTCGGAGCAGGGCGGCGGCATCGCCTACTTCGCGCACATCGGGGGGTTCCTGGCGGGCGTTTTGCTGATCGGGTTGTTCAGCGGAAGCGGCTCCCGGCGGCAGGGCCGGCGATATCGTTTTCATCATTAAGAACGCAATGAACGCTGACACCCGGCCGCGGGTCGCCATTCTGGGTGCCGGTGCGATGGGCACGCTGTTCGCGTTCTACCTGGCCGAACACAACGACGTCACGCTGGTCGACGTCCGTGGGGACGTGGTCGAGGGCATTGAAGCCGGCGGCGGCGTGCAGGTCGACGACCTGCCGGTGCGCCGGGTCGTCGCCACACGCGACCCAGCCCGCGCCTACGCGACGAACTACTTGTTCGCGTTCGTCAAAGCGCCCAACACGCTGACGGCGATCCGTCCGTTTGCGAGCCAACTGAACCCGGCGACCCCGATCGTGTCGCTACAGAACGGATTAGGCAACGAAGAAGCAATCAAGGCGGCCCTGGGCGGAACGGTTCCCCTGGTCATCGGGATCACGAACGAGGCCGGCTTGGCCGTCGGCCACGGGCGCTCTCTGCGCCAGGGCGTTGGAGCGACCGTGGTCGGCTCGGCCGGCGCGTCGACCGAGACGGTTCGCAACGTTCAGCGTCTGATCTCTGGCGCGGGCCTCGAGTGCGCGATCGCGTACGACATCCGGCCCCACCAGTGGGGCAAGCTGATCGCCAACGCCGCGATCAACCCGATCTCCGCTTTGACCGACGCGACCAACGGCATCATCGCCTCGAACCCCGACGCGGCGGAACTGGCCCGGGCGGTCGCCCTGGAAGGCGCGGCCGTGGCGCAGGCGCTGCGCGTCAACCTTCCATTTGCCGACCCCTGGGAGTATGTCCGATCGATCGTTGCGCTCAGCGCCGACGGTCGAAACTCGATGACGGTCGATCTGGCGGCGCAATTGAAAACCGAGATCGACTACGTCAACGGCGCGATCGTCGGAGCCGGGCGGCGGCTCGGCATTCCGACGCCGTACAACGAAGCCCTGGTGCGCCTGGTGAAGGCGAAGCAAAGCGCCTCGCGCGAGTAGTCCCGGTGGCGGTCGTTGACGCAAGCTACGCGGCGCGCGCCAACAGTTCGTCGAGCAGCGCTTCGAGGTCGCTGCCCGCGAGCAAAAGTGCCCGGTCGCTCGGGCGAATGAAATCGAAACGGACGGCGTCGTCGCAGAAGCGCAGCAGCGAATCGAAATAGCCGGCGACGTTGAGCGCTGCGCAGGGTTTTCCGTGGTAGCCGAGTTGGCCCCAGGTAATCGCTTCGAATAACTCTTCCAGCGTGCCGTAGCCGCCCGGGAGCGCGAGGAACGCGTCGGAGTGCGCCGCCATCAGCGCCTTGCGCTCGTGCATCGAGCCGACGACGTGAAGTTGCGTCAGCCCGCGGTGCGCGACTTCGCGCGCGGCCAGCATTTCGGGGATTACGCCGATCACTTCGCCCCCGGCCTCCAGCGCCGCGTCGGCGAGCGCACCCATGCAGCCGACCTGGCCGCCGCCGTACACAATTCCGCAGCCGCGCCGGACGAGCGCTCGCGCAACCTCGCGCGCCGCCTGGAGAAAAACCGTGCCGCGGCCCGCGCTCGAGCCGCAGAAGACGCAAACGCGCACGCTAGCGGGCTGCAGCGACCGACGCGATCAAGCGCTCGAGGGCGCCTAGCGCTCGCAACGCGCCGAACGCCAGCCGCAGGCCGCGCCGCGGCTCGCGCAACATCGCGAGCGCCAGCGCGAAGCCGTCGATCCCACCCGAGCCGTTCAGCGCGCGATCGAGCTGCGGCAGATCGTCTCCGACCTCATCGCTTGCGACCCGCGCGACCGCGACGGCGACGCCGGCGCGTTGCAAGCGCTCGACCAGGGCGAAGCTTTCCATGTCGACGGCGTCGGCGTCGAAGCGGGCCGCCGCGGCCCGCTTCTGTTCGGCGGTCGTCAAGATGTGGCTGCTTCCAAGCGCCCGGATGCCGCTTTGCGATCCCGGGGCGCGTGCGGCCACGGCGTCGCCGAGTTCGGGGTCGGGCATGAGCGGCGCCTGGTCTTCGGCGAGCAGCTCGCGGTAGACGAGCGTGTCGCCGACCGCGAAGGCGGGCGAGAGTAAGCCGCACAAGCCCGTGCACAGAGCGGTCCGCAAGCCGGCCGCTGCGACCGCTTCGTCGACGGCCCGCACCGCGGCCAGCGAACCGATCCCGGTCGGTACGACCTGGATCGCCGCTCCCGCGCGAGCCAAGCCCTTGCGCACGGCACGCTCTTCGGCGCCGCGCGGAACAAAGATCGCCTCGATCAGTTGCGGCCCAATACCGTCGTCATCGAGCGCCAAATGTTGCCCAAGCGCATCGAGTCGTCGGCGGCGGTCGGCTCAAAGCCGCAATGCACCATGCAATCCGTGCACTTTGGATTGCCGCTCTTGTGGCCGTACTTGGACCAGTCGGTATCGTCGAGCAGCTCCTGGTACGATTTCGCATAGCCTTCGCCCAGCAGATAGCACGGCCGCTGCCAGCCGAAGAGGCTGTACGAGGGCATGCCCCAAGGCGTGCAGTCGTAATCTTTCTCGCCCATCAGGAAGTCCAGGAAAAGCGGGCTCGCGTTGAAGTTCCACTTCTTGTTCCCCTTGGTGTACGGGGCGAAGATCTCGCGGAACAGCGCCTTGGTTTGGGCGGCGTGCAGGAAGTGCTCTTGGTCGGGCGCCTTCTCGTACGGATAGCCGGGCGAGATCATCATGCCGTCGACGCCGAGTTCGTCGGTCGCGAAATCGAAGAAGGCCTGGACCTCATCGGCTTTTGCGTCGTTGAAGATCGTCGTGTTGGTCGTCACCCGGAAACCGCGGGCCTTAGCGGCCTTGATCGCGCTGACGGCGATTTCGAAAACCCCGTCGCGCGCGACGGCTTTGTCGTGGGCGGGCTTGAGGCCGTCGAGGTGAACGGAAAACGAAAGGTATTCCGAGGGCGTGAACTTGTCGAGGCTCTGCTCCAGGCGCAGCGCGTTGGTGCAAAGGTAGACGAACTTCTTGCGCGCCAGCAGCCCCTTGACGATCTCTTCGATTTGCGGGTGCAGCAGCGGCTCGCCACCGGGAATCGCGACGACCGGCGCGCCGCACTCGTCGACGGCTTTGAAGCACTCCTCGGGCGTGAGATGGCGCCGCAGAACCTCGACCGGGTGCTGGATCTTACCGCAGCCCGAGCAGGCCAGGTTGCAGCGGAAGAGGGGTTCGAGCATCAGCGTCAGCGCGAACTTCTTGCGGCCAAGCAGCTTCTGCTTGATGACGTAGCCGCCGATCTTGGCCGCTTGCTTGAGGGTCACTGCCATGCTGTTACGTCTTCTCCTAGCGAGGTGCTGCGTTCCGCGCGGCGCCGCCGTGCGAACCGAGGTATCCGTTTTGTTCGAACCACTTGACGGCCTCGCCGATGGCCGCATCGATCGGCGCAGGGGCGAATCCCAATTGAGCCTTGGCCTTCGACGCGTCATAGTACATCGACTCTCGGCTCATCCGGACGCTGTCGACGGAAAGTTTCGGTGCTCGGCCCGCCCGAGCGAGAATAGTTTCCTCGACCCAGGCCACCCCCAGTGGTAGCCAGCCCGGGACGGTGAAGCTCGGTGCTCGGCGCCCGGCGACCCTGCCCACGCGCTCCAACAGCGTACCCAGCGCAAGGTTTTCGCTTCCGAGGATGTAGCGCTCGCCGCTGCGTCCGTGCTCGTAGGCCAAGAGGTGGCCGCGAGCCACGTCGCGGACGTCCACGAAGTTCAACCCCGTCTTGACGATAGCCGGCATGTTGCCGGTCAGGAAGCGGACCAGAATCTCCCCGGTGGGGGTCGGTTTGCGGTCCCAAGCGCCAAGCGGCGTCGTGGGATTGACGATCACGACGTCCTGACCGACGGCGGCGGCTGCGACGGCTTCCCGCTCGGCCAAGTACTTCGAGAGCTTGTAGGTCCCGATCAAACGCTCGGGTGGGCTCTGATAAGTTTCGTCGGCGAGGGCACCCGACCTGACCCCGATCGCCG
>Ga0302314_10005614_pt1 | contig 22810 bp, 18 predicted proteins | sample III_Palsa_N2_3_FD_200533 | JGI IMG/M metagenome (GOLD analysis project Ga0302314, IMG submission 200533) | Peat permafrost microbial communities from Stordalen Mire near Abisko, Sweden - III_Palsa_N2_3 | ecosystem: Environmental > Terrestrial > Soil > Palsa > Peat permafrost | place: Sweden... | reverse complement strand
GTAGCGGTCATGCCAATCGGCGCGGCGGGTGCGCATCAGGTCGCGATTGGCGTCATACACGTTCAGGGTCGGCACGAAGGTATGCCCGACTTCGAGAAACCCGTCGAGCACATCGTTCCATTTGGCGCTGCCCGGTTTGGCCGCCTGCTGGAAGGTCTTTCCGGCGCTCGAGAAGCGCAGATACTCGTCGTTATAGTCATAAGCTTGCGGGAACGACTGGATGGTGCTGCCTTCGAACAGCGCTTCCGGCAAACCATACGAATGCTCGGAACTCGTCAGCCCCCATTGGGCCGTGGTCAATGCATTCATGCGGCTGACCGCAAGCGTGGCGTGATGGCAGCATGTGCGCAAACCCACTTGCCGCGCCTCGTCGAGCGCCGCTTCCATGATCGCAGGAGGAGCCCCGAAAAACTTCACGCCGTCAGCGCCTTGTGCCTTGAGCTTATGCATCCACGCGCGGGCGGCGGCTGGCGTGTGGATGGTTTTGAGGTAATCGTTGATCGCGGGGAAATAAGCGTAGGCGTATAGATTGGGCGCCGCGATGTCATGGCGTCGCGCCGCTTCTTTTTGTTGCAGGGTCCACTTCAGCCCGTTGAAACAACCTGTTTCTCGCACTGTTGTAACGCCGTGAGCCAGCCACAACTTGTAGACATAGTCCGCGGCCGGCATTTTCCCATTGGCTGCATGGAACGGTGCCCCGACGTGGGCATGACTATCGACGAACCCCGGTGTGACGAACTTGCCGTGACAGTCTATTTCACGGTCTCCGGCAGCCGGACGACGCGCGGGCTTGATAGGCAAATGCGGCGTGCCGACGCTCACAATGTCCGCTATGCGGCCCGCTTCGACGACGATATCGACCACGCCCCAGGGCGGCGCCCCCGTGCCGTCGATCAGCGTAGCGCCACGCAGGATCAGCCGCACGTACGGCCCTTCGCCCCGGTCCCGGGTCGTCGCGGGCTCCACGATGGGCAAACCATACTTTGCAAAGCCGGCAACAATTTCTTCACCGATCGCTATCGAACTATCCGGCGTCTTTCCCATCTGTGCTCCTTGGCTTCTTTCGCGCGGGTAACGCGCGGGTAACGCGCGGGTAACGCGCGGGTAACGCGCGGGTAACGCGCGGGTAACGCGTCGGTTACCGTGCAACGCAACCGCTTACGCCATCACCGCAGTAATAGCTGCATTCGCTGTACAAGACATGGCTCCTTTTTAATGCATAGCCGCTTCTGAAAATAGGATGTCTTCAGGCAATTTATGCTGCGATATTTCCTACAAAACGTAGCAATCGCTGGAATCACTGGTGCAGCGCTCCAATCGAGCCGCGAGCACCTTGGCGAGCTTCGGCGGTATTTCATCGATATTTCGCCGAAGTGAAGAAAACGCGGCTAGCCGGCGTCGCCTAACGATTGCTGTCGCAAATCGCCCATCAAACGTCCCGCCTAAAACAGGAAAATACCGTTTCCCCCTCCTGCTATCCGTAGGTATGCGTGCCAATTCTGTAGAGGTCAAATGTCCGAAAGGTCGATCGCCGAGAACGCGATTCCCCTCAGAACAAAACTGGACCGCCACGACTGGCCAATTAAACGGAGAAGCAGATGAGCTCAATAAACCTAACGATGGATCGCGCCGGGGAAGCCTCCCGGCGCCGGCGTGCAATTATCGCAACCGTGCTGGGCAATGGCTTCGAGTGGTTCGACTTCATGGTCTACGGCTTCTTCGCAATCACCATAGGCAAGCTCTTCTTTCCTACCGGCGACGAGCTCAGCTCGCTCATGCTGTCGGTCGGAACCTTTGGCGTGGGCTTTCTGGTCCGACCGCTCGGTGGCATCGTGATTGGTGCGTATTCCGATCGGGTAGGCCGCAAAGCAGCGCTCTCGCTGACTATTCTGCTGATGTCGGCAGGTACCGCGCTGATCGGATTGACCCCTACCTATTCGCAGATCGGCATTGCCGCACCGTGCCTGATCATTCTGGCTCGCTTGCTGCAAGGATTGTCGGCCGGCGGGGAAATGGGAAGCGCCACGGCATTTCTGACTGAGCACGCGCCGCCCCACCGAAAGGCGTATTACTCGAGCTGGATACAGACCAGCATCGGCTTCGCCGTGTTGCTCGGCGCGAGCTTTGGCACCGGCCTCACCTTCTTTCTCGACAAAGCGAGCGTTGAAAGCTGGGGGTGGCGTCTGCCATTTCTCGCGGGGCTGTTGATCGGCCCGATCGGCTTTTACATCCGAAGTAATCTGGTGGAAACGCCCGCATTCGAAAACATGAAGGACCGTTCCAAGACGCCGCTCAAAGACGTCATCTTCCAGTTCCCGAAGCAAACGCTGGCGAGCTTTGCGATGGTCGTGCTCTGGACCGTCTGCATCTATGTGGTGCTCTTCTACATGCCGACTTACTCGGTCAAGGTACTTCACCTTCCGCAATCGGCCTCGTATATCGCAGCGATGGTAGGCGGCTTCGTGATTACCGTGCTTTCGCCGTTTACCGGCTGGTGGTCGGACCGGATCGGTCGAAAGAAACTGTTGGCCGGAGCGGCCGCGACCATGCTGCTGATCGCATGGCCGATGTTTTCCATGATCGTGACGAACCCCTCGCTGTTGACCCTGTGCATTTTCCAGGCGACGTTCGGCGTATTGATCGCTGTCTATACCGGCCCCATTCTGGCGGCGCTCTCGGAGACATTCCCCACGAAAGTGCTGTCGACGGGTTTGTCCGTCGCCTATAACCTCGCCGTCATGATTTTTGGGGGATTTGCGTCTCTGATTTTGACCTGGCTGATCGCAAAAACGGGCAGCAATATGGCACCCGCCTTTTACGTCATTTTTGCCGCCGCGTTCAGTTTGATCGGCGTGCTCGTCGGTTATCGTCAGCCCAGCTTGAGCGTTCAGCGATAAGCAACACGTCAACGCCGTCTACCGCGCGGATCGCCTTCAGCGCCCAACCAAACCTTCTTGCTTCATCCAAAGCAAGGTATCGGTAAGCAGCGCGTCCAGGGGCGTTTCAACGTAGCCCAGTTCGCGCTTCGCCTTGGCCGAATCCACGCGCAGGGTGGCGCAGACCAGCGTTGCGCTCTCGGGGGTCACGTCGGGTTCCTTTCCGGTCACGCCCGACCAAGCGCCCGCAAGGCGCGCGTATGTGATGAATGCCCAGGCCGGCATGGCATTGCGCGGGGTGCGTTTGCCCAATGCGGTGCCCACGCGGTGCAAAAGGTCGACAAAGCTCGCTTGTTCGCCACCGACCAGATAGGTCTCGCCGAACCTGTGCTGTTGCCAAGCACGTACCTGCGCACGGGCGATCTCTCGCACGTCGGCGAATGACCCGATGCCGGGTGGAATGCCCGGCAGTTTCTCGCGGTCCACCAGCATGATCAGGCGCGCCCAGTTGTGATGGTCACCCGGCCCCAAAATGTGTGAGGGATTGAAAACGATCCACGGGATGCTGGAGCGCCGCACGGCTTGTTCGCCCAGGAACTTGGTGCGCTCGTAATTGATCCAGCTTTCGGCGCCTCGCTGTGGCACCGACTCGTTCAGCGTGCCGTGCACGAGGTGCGAGTACGCTGAAACCGACGACGTATGCACAAACGCCTGCACCCCCACCGACTGGGCCGCTCGCAGCAGGTTTTCGGTCCCCTGCACGTTGGTCGCCGTCTGCGCTGCGGCTTGCCGGCGCCACATGCTGGTGCTGGCCGCCGCGTGAAACACCGCCTCGCAACCGGTCTGTGCTGCCTGCAGAGACGCAAGGTCCGCCAGGTCGGCACGAACCGGAACGCCGCCCTGTCTGGCGATGGCCTCGTCGGACTCCGCACGGCGCGACAGTGCCCGCACCTCGCAGCCGGCCGCGCGCAACTCGCGCAATAAATGCCCGCCCAGAAATCCACTTGCGCCGGTCAAGAAGACAGTTGCCATATTCGTCATGGGTTCGTCGCGATCTCCAACGAGAAGGCAGCGAAGCGTGGAAGGTTGGCCAGACGTCCATTGTGGCATGGAGATAAATGGGGACACCATCTAATGGGTCTCGCCCACTTTGTCGCATTGGCTTACGCCGGTCGATAAGCCATCGTTATTAACAAACACTGCAGGACATCACCATGCATATCTCTTAAGCGTGCCGGCGTACCGACGTACCCATTGGGCGGCATTAAAGACGGAGATGAGGACGAAGACATGGACAAAGATCGTGCTCCCAATAATTGTCCCGGACCGCCGTAGTAGTGGCCGCGGCATATCAGGCACGCAACTTGGAGAAGATGTTGTCCGATAACACCGCTTTCGCGTCCCGGGTGGCGTACATGAGCTTCGCGCTTGCAGCGTTGCTCGGCGGTTTGCCGTCGGTCATAGGTGGCGGGTTCTACCTGCAATGGTGCGTAGTGTTGGCTAGCGCATGGATCAATGTGCTGACCGTGGCGATCGCGGCGCAGCGCTCGGCGCTCTGGTCGCCGCGCGAACGATCAGGGCCGCGGCCATCGTGGCCGGAAGACCTCCGAGCGTGGCGGGCAGATTGGTGGAGTACCTCGGGTAGCGCCATACGCGAGCGCGTGCAGGCGGTTAGCTGGCAACCGTGGGCTGTGCTCTTGTGTGTGACGCTGTCGCCATTGGCAGCGGCGGCCGGATGGCATGTGCCGGTATCCGCGCCGGTGCCGCCGCCAGCGGGCATGCCTGTCGTGGCCACAGTGGGTGCGTTGGCACTGGCGTTCGGGACGCTTGTCGCCGAACGCTATTACTCGATGCACAGGGAGCGGGGCCCCGTCTGGGCGTCTCTGGCGAACGTGCTGCGCGTCGCGCTCGCAATCTCGTTGGTCGCGGCCCTATGCGCCGGCCTGCTCGCCTATTCCGGAGTCTCGATCGGTTGGCCGGTTCGCGCAATGGCGTTGTTCAGTGCAGCGATTGCGATTGAGCTGGCATTGCGCATCGTGTTCTCGTGGTTTGCGCCACCGCTTAGGCTTGCCGATGATGCGCGTGCCGACGATGCAGGTGTGGCGGATAGTTGCGTGGCGCATAGTTCGATCGCAAGCCTGCTGCGCTGGCGGTCATCTCCGTTCACGCGTCTTACGGTCGAATTGCGCAGCCATTACGGCATCGATCTGCGGCAGAACTGGGTATTGCTGAGCGTGGTACGCCTGTTGCCCGCTGCGATTGCCACGATCGGCGTGTGCGCGTGGCTGCTCACGGGCGTCGTCATGCTGGGGCCGGAGCAGCGCGCCGTCTACGAGCGCTTTGGTGCGCCGGTCGCCGTTTGGCAGCCGGGTCTGCATGTCGCGCTGCCCTGGCCGTTCGGCCGCGCGCGTGCGATCGATAACGGCGCGGTCCATCAACTGGTTGTATCCGGCTCGCAGGTCGACAGCAGTATCGCCCCCCCGCTGATCCCTGCCGACGCAACAACGCCCGAGCAGTTGAATCGGCTGTGGGACGTCGTGCATGAGGGCGAGACCAGCCAGGTGATTGCCGGCGCGAGCGGCGACCGGCAGAACTTCCAAATTGTCAGTGCTGACGTGCGGCTCGACTACCGGATCGGGTCGTCGGATGCTGCGGCGCGTGCGTCGCTGTATCACGCGGATGATGTGCCCGACACCATACGGGCGATTGCGAATCGCGAAGTGGTGCGCTATCTCGCGTCGCATACGCTGGAATCGCTGCTGGAAACACGTCAGATCGCGATGGCCGACAGCATCAGGCTGGCGGTGCAGGCGCAGCTCGATCGGATGGCGAGCGGCATCGATGTGGTAGCGGTGGTGATCGAGAGCGTGCATCCGCCGGCCGGCGCATCGTCGGCCTGGCACAGTGTGCAGGCAGCGCAGATCCGCGCAGAGGCGAGCGTAGCGCAAGCGCGTGGGCAGGCAGCCGCGTCGCTTGGCGACGCGCAGCAGCAGGCGCAGACGGCGGTCGCTCAAGCGGATGCGCAAGCCGCCGACATCACCTCGGCCGCGCGCGTCCAGCAAACCGATTTCAGCGCCGAGATGATCGCCGCCCAGGCAGGCGGCCCGGCGTTCGTGCTCGAGTACTACCTGCACAACCTGCAGAACGGTTTGCAGAATGCCCATGTGACATTGATTGACGACCGGCTTGTCGAGGGCAATCGCGCCACCATCGATCTGCGCTCATATGGCGCGGGCGATGCAGCGGGTGCGCGGCGCATCTATTGAAGCCGAGCGCTGCTTGATGATGTAGGTGCATGGCAACGGCGCGGCTTGGCGCTACGGCAGCGCGAGCGCACGACAAACGCAGCGCAAGTTCGCGGCAAACGCGGTACGGCATCGGACAAACGGCTTTGGGGGTTATCGTGAGTTTGAATCATTCGCACGCGCACGGTCACGCACATCATCACCATCATGGCGGCGGTGACGCACACGGCCACCGCGGCGCCGCAGCCGGAGGCGGCGGGTTCCACTGGCGCGTGGCGCTCGCGGCGCTGTGTGTCGTGATCGCGTTGGCGGTGGCCAGCTTCATCCAAGTGCAGGCGGGTGAGGCAACAGTGGTCACGCGCTTTGGCGAGCCGGTGCGGGTGCTGCTTGAGCCGGGCCTCGCGTGGCGTCTGCCGGCGCCGATCGAAGCCGCCGTGCCCGTGGATCTGCGTCTGCATACCACTTCGAGCGGCCTGCAGGACGTTGGCACGCGCGACGGCTTGCGCATCATCGTACAAGCGTATGTGGCGTGGCGCGTCCCGGCTAACGCGAACGACGTCGGCCGCTTCGTGCGCGCGGTGCGCAACGAGCCGGATGAAGCGGCGCGGCAGATCCGCTCGCTGCTCGGCTCCGCGCTGCAGACGACATCCGCTGACTTCAACCTGGCTTCGCTGGTGAATACGGACGCAAACCAGGTGCGCATCGGCGCGTTCGAGGACGAACTGCGTGGCCAGGTCGACTCGCAGCTCTATGCGGCCTACGGCGTGCATGTCGTGCAAGTGGGCCTTGAGCGTTTGACGTTACCGGCCGTGACGCTCTCGGCCACCGTCGAGCGCATGCGAGCCGAGCGCGAGACCGTGGCTGCGCAGCGCACCGCAGATGGCAAACGGCAGGCCGCGCAGATCCGCTCGGACGCGGATCGCGACGCGCGCATCACAGTCGCAGATGCGAGCGTCAAGGCTGCGCAGATCGAGGCTCAGTCACGCAAGGATGCGGCGGCCATCTACGGCAAGAGTTATGCAGGCAGCCCGCATCTGTACACGATGCTGCGTTCGCTCGACACGCTGAACACGATCGTCAACAGCAATACGAATCTGATTCTGCGCACCGACGCGGCGCCGTTCAACGTGCTCGTGCAAGGACCGGCCGGGCTTGGCGTGATCCAGTCAGCTAGAGGCGGCTATCAAGTGAACGCAACGACAAACGCGGCGACAAATGCGTCGGTAAATGCGCCGTCAAACACCCCGGCGAAGAAGGGCCGGGACACCCCATGAGCACGACCGTGGACACGCCCACCCTCGGACCCGGCGCTCAGGCCGTGCGCCTCGCCTTCTGGTTCATCGTGGCGATTGCGCTGCTCGCAGCCGGAGCGTGGGCAACCGCTAACATCCGCCGTATCCCGGCGGACAGCCGAGCCGTGGTCATGCGTTTCGGCGCTTTCGTACGAACCCAGGACGCGGGTCTGCTGTTCGCGTGGCCGCAGCCGTTCGAAACGGTGCTACTGATCCCCGGCAGCGCCCGCCTGCTGGAGCAACGCATCAGCGCGCTCGACCGCGATCCGCGCGCGCGCGCCACCGACCCGGCTGTCGCCACCGAGCCCAGCCAAACCGCGCAATTGCCGCTCGGCGACAGCGGCTCCGAGGTTTTCCAGACCGACCGGGTGACACCTGAGCACTCGGGACCGGTGCTGTCCGATGCGCTGGCCGGCTCCGGCTACGTCCTCACTGGCGACAACGGCATCCTGCAATTGAGCGCCACGCTGTACTACCGCGTGGTCGACCCGTATGTGTACGTGCTGCAGAAGGCGCGCCTCGACTCGGCGCTGCAGCGCATCGTTGCGGCGGCGGTGGTCGAGGCGACCGCCGCGCGCGATCTCGATTCGATACTGGTGGCGCGCCCAGAGCTGCTGTCAACCGATCAGCAGATGGCCGTCAAGCGCGAGCAGTTGCGCGGCGAGATGGCGCAGGCGGTGCAACGCCATCTCAACGCGCTGGACGCCGAGCATGCAGGACTCGGCATCGAAGTGGCGCGCATGGACGTGCAAGCGCAATTTCCGGCGGCTGCCGTGGATGCGTTCAATGCCGTCCTCAGCTCGCTGCAAACCGCCGACCGCAATATTGCCGAAGCGCGCACCGTGGCCGAGAACGCTCGCCAGGGTGCACAGCAGTTCGCCGATCGGATCCTGCAAAGCGCCCAGGCGAAGTCCACTGAGCGCGTGGCACTCGCGCAGGCCGAAACCACGACGATCCTGCAACTCGAAGCGCCGCTCGACACCAATAGCGATCCGGGCCTGCTCGCGCGCGCGTACCGCGACCGGATCTCGCAGATTCTGTCGAAGGCGGGACGCGTGACGACAATCGATCCACACGACGCATCGAGTCTGGTGCTGCCGGGGAAAACTCAATGACCGCGCACATCGAAGCGGTTGAAGGGGACGCGCGCGGCGGGGCGAGTCATGGCGTGCATGGCGCCGAGCACGATGCTGAACCTCATGTGGAGCACCTCGCCAGCCATCCGCATCACGACGATGGACCGGCCATCATATTGTCGACGGCGGAGCGGCGCAGCATCACGCGGCAGATTGCGCTCGCACTGCTGGCCGGTGGCTTGCTGATGCTGTCGCTTGCGTGGCGGTATTTCGCAGCCGGCGGCGCGCAACTCTCGGAGCTGCTGGCCGGCTTCGCATCGCTGCTGGTGGCGGGGCCCGTGTTCGCCGGCGCATGGCACAGCCTGAAGGCACCGAGCCTGCACGGCGTGACCGACCGCCTGATCGCGCTCGCCATGCTGGCCGCGTGGGCGATTGGCGACATGACGACGGCCGCCTTGCTGCCGATCGTGATGACCTTCGGTCACGCACTCGAAGAGCGCAGCGTGCTCGGTTCGCAGGAGGCGATTCGTGCGCTGGGCCGGCTCACTTCGGGCCACGTGCGGCGCGTCAAGGATGACGGCTCGCTCGAGGAGATCCCCTACGAAGCGGTGCGCGCAGGCGATACCGTCGAAGTCGCTGCGGGCGCGCGCATCCCCGCCGATGGCATTGTGCGGCGCGGCCGTTCCAGCGTCGACAACGGGCCGATCACGGGCGAATCGTTGCCGCTCGACGTCGAAGAAGGCCGTGCGGTGTTCGGCGCAGCGATTAATCTCGACGGTCCGTTGCGCATCGAAGTCACGCACGCGGGCGAGCACTCGACGCTGGGCAAGATCATCGAACTGCTGCAGCGCGCCGAGCAGGTCAAGCCGCCGATCACCCAGGCGCTCGAGCGCTACATGGGCGGTTATCTGGCGCTTGTGCTGTTGATTGCGGCGATCGTCTGGTTCGCGTCGGCCAATGCGTCGGCGATGCTGGCGGTGATCGTCGCCGCCTGTCCGTGCGCGCTAGTGCTCGCAGCACCGTCCACGGCGATTGCCGGGATTGCGGTCGGTGCGCGGCACGGCGTGCTGTTCAGGAGCGCGGCATTTCTCGACCGGATCGCCGAGATCGATACGCTAGTGATCGACAAAACGGGCACGCTCACACATGGGGAGCTGCGCGTATCGGACGTCTTCGCGCAGCCAGGCACGGCTTTAAGTGAGGCCGCGGCGCTTGCGGCGCGGCTAGGCGCGGGCAGCGTCCACCCCGTCAGCCGCGCACTCGCACACTACACGGCCATGGCCGAACACGACGCCGCGCCGTTCGAGCGCACTCGCGAGCTGCGTGGCCTGGGTGTGGTCGCCGAAACGCCCGAAGGCACCGCGGTGCTCGGCCGCGCCGAACTGCTGCGCGAACATGTGCATGCGCTACCGCCGCCGCCCGAGGCGATCGACGGACCGTGCGTCGGTCTCGCGCTCAACGGTCGACTGCTTGCGTGGTTCGGTTTCGCCGACGGCTTGCGCCCAGAAGCCGCCGATGCGCTCGCCGAACTGCGTGAGCTAGGGCTCGTGCGGCAGACGCTACTGACGGGCGACCGCGATGTTGTGGCGCGCAAAGTGGCCGCGGCAGTGGGCATCGAAACGGTTGTGGCGCAAGCGCTGCCGCACGACAAGCTCGACTACGTGATGCACGAACTCGAAGCAGGACACCATCCGCTCGTGGTCGGCGATGGCCTGAACGACGTGCTGGCGATCAAGGCCGGTGCGACCAGTATTGCGATGGGCGAGCGCGGCATCGATATCGCGGTGGCGTGCGCGGACATCGTGCTGCTCGGCGACGATCTGCGGCGCATTCCGACCTGCATCCGGCTAGGACGGCGCTGCCGCCGCACTGCAACCGTCAACGCAGCGATCGGCCTCATCTGGACCGTCACGATCATCGCGCTGGCGGCACTGGGTCTGCTGGGGGCGGTGTGGGTGGCGATCCTGCATAACGTGGGCACGTTCATCGTGATTGCCAACGCGGGGCGCTTGCTACGTTTTGACGAGAGCGCGGGCGCCGAGATGAGTGGCAACGTTGGCAAAAAGTTGGAAACGTTGGAAAGTTAATCATCGACGGGGCTTTGGCGAGAGGGCACGTCGAGAAGGCTCACCGTTTCTAGCTCTACGCGGCTTCGGCTCGACACCCACGCGTGGATCACGTGCGAGCGCGAGCCCGGTCATCCTTTCCGCGATGGTTTCAAACGTCGGATCGTCTTGCGATACGTAAAGCCATTTACCCAGCACCGGGTGCGGGTGCAAAGCGGGCATTTCATCAATTAGCGCGGCGTGGCGCTCTTGCGATGTGCACACCAGCAAGCCATTCCACGGTTCGTCGCGATCGGCTGCGACCAGACACAACAAGCCGTCGATATACGCGGCATCGCAACCGAACATCCGCTTGCAAATGTAGGTTGAGTCGCGCTCGAATGCTTCGAAGATCCAGACGAGCGAGTTGCGGATGGAAGAAGGCATAGGCGTGAAGTCCTTGGCGACAGGGGCGAAGATGAGCTTACACAACTTCGCCGGCCTCGGCAGACGCGCGGGAAACCAGCCGTCACATCCCAGTGCTTCCAGAAGAGTGGAAATTACCAATACAATCGCTCTTATGACACCGACTCCCGACCCCCTCTTCGCCGAGCGCGTCCGCGCCAGCTTCACGCGCCAGAATGCGATGGCGCTTATTCAGGCGACCTTGCCCGTGATCGAGCACGGCCGCACCGAAATTCACCTACCTCATTGGGGCGGCGTCGAGCAGCAGCATGGGTTTGTACATGGCGGCGTGGTCGGCATGATTGCCGATTCAGCCGGCGGCTACGCCGCGATGACCATGGTGCCGGCCACCGCCTCTGTATTGACCGTCGAATACAAGATGAACTTGGTCGCTCCGGCCGACGGCGAAATGCTGATCGCCCGTGGCCAGGTAGTCCGTTCCGGCCGCACGCTAATCGTCACTCAGGCAGAGGTATTCGCCGTCAAGGACAGCCATGAAACGCTTTGTGCACTGATGCAACAAACGATTATGGTGATGCACGACAAGGGGGAGAAGTAGGGCGCGCAGGGTTCCAAGGGGAAACGGACGTTGGCGGTGGGCTGCAAAGGAGGAACCGAGCGCGCGCCGGTGTACCTTTATGCGCGTTCCCACTTGCGCCATCTCGCTTCTGGCGTGTTATCTTTTGATATCGGCCTCGCAAGCCAGCGCGCAGCGTGCTTTACACGCAACGCATTCATCTTCGTGAGCACCGCCATGAACGATGTCAGTCACCCGCTCAGCCATCAGGACCGTATCGAGCTGCTCTGTTGGCTCACCTGCGGCATCCTCGGCGCTTTTTATCTGAACGAAACCTGGCCGACCGCGGATTTCCATGTGCAGGCGGCCCACAAGTGGCTGAACCGGCACAGCCGGCACGCCGACTGGTTGGCGATTTCCAAGCTCGCGGTGGTGGCACGCGAGATCGCCGAGCGGCATGCTGGGTTTGTCAGCGCCGAATGGGCGCGCGACGCGGTGGAAGAGATACTGGATACCGATGACCTGAATTACGAAGCCCGGCTGGTGGTGAAGATCATCCACGATTGCGAACTGGCGCTGGCGGACAGGCGCATGCGGGACTAAAGGCCAGGCGGCGCCGGTGTTTCCGTCAAGTTGAACGGAGATGCCAACCCGAGCATGCGAAGTGGCCGTTTCATTGGCGCGACGGGGATGGCTTCGCGGGGACTATCTCATATTGACGCCCATCGATCGGTGGTCGGCCGAACTGTGCGGCGCGGCCTGTTGTGCCAGATACGGGTGTGCCAGGCGGAAGACTTGAACCCCGGGCGCTTCGAATGCACGCGTCACGCAAAGAAAGCGATCGCCTGGCCATTTAACTTCGGCATTTCGACAATTGGGCCCAGGCAGCGTCCATCAGCGAAATCGAACGCCAGAACCGTATCGCGCGCGACGCAAAACAAATGTCCGCTAGGGCCGAAGCGCAAGCCCCGCGGACGGCGAAAACTCACATTCTGGTTCGGAGAAAACACGCGGACGAGCTTGCCTGTCGAGCTGTCGTATTCTCGTATGGTGCATACCGCATCAGGTTTCCCGAAAGGATGTTCGCTGGACACAAGCACGTTTCCGTTCGGCCCAATGGCGAGATCCAAGGGGCTCACGGCGTCGTCCGTAATGAATCGGGGGGTCAGCAGTACGCCATCCGCGTCGAAAACCACGATGTTGTTCTCTCCCTCGCCGCCCGGCCCGATGCCGGAAGCAAGAAACAGCTTTTTATCCGCGCCGAAGGCGAATCCCCGAGGAAACGGAACAACACCGTCCGGCAGAACGAACTCAGCGGGACCGTCAAGACCTGCGGGAAACGCAGCAATCGTACGCGCACTGCGCAGCCCAACGTAATAGCGCCCATCGGGCCCGAGGTTGCCGCCGCCGGCGTTAAGCCCTGGAATGGGGCCCGTGTCGCGCACCACCGTTGCGTTGGTGTCGAGCGCCAGGATGCGATCGTTTCCGCTATTCACGTAGAGATGCCGTCGATCTGGGCTGACGCTCATGCCGCGAGGATCGACGATACGAGAGTCGTCGCTGAACGGCTCCATGGGGAGCCCATCAAGGCCGAATGACAATAGCGCGCCATAGCCATCGCCGTTGGTGCCCGAGGCACTGGTAACCAGAATGCGCATATCGAATCCTGCGAGGTAGACCGGATGTGGAGCGACCAAGTCTATCTCTGCTGCACAAACGGCACTACGCGCCTCGAGGCATAAGACTTATTGCCGGGAAGAATGATAGGCAACGCTGTCAAATATCAGCCGTATGCCAGACGGGAGTCAACGCTATGCCTTGCGGGAATGATTGTTATGCGGTGCACATGTCTTCTGCGCTCATTTGTATTGACGGACTATTCATCCCACGCAACACAACTTCAACGCACCACTTAACCCTGCCTCAAAGGAGATTGTCATGTCACTTCAAGCCAAGCTCGACGCATTCAAAGCCGATTTCAAGGGCGGAAAGGCCCCTTTCTTTGCACCAGCGGAAATCCATCCGATCATGGAACGCGCGACGGCCGAACTCGTGGCGTCAGGTCAAGCCAAGCGCGCGCTCAAGGCGGGCGACGCAGCGCCGGAATTTACCCTCGTTGACCCGGACGGCAAACCCGTATCGTCGGTCGAACTGCTCAAGCGCGGGCCGCTCGTCATTAGTTTCTATCGTGGCGTGTGGTGCCCGTATTGCAACCTTGAACTGACGGCTCTTGAAGAAGCGCTGCCGTCGTTCCAGGCCGAAGGCGCCAATCTGGTCGCAATCTCACCGCAGAATGCCGTGAATAGCCGCAAGTCGGTCCGCACCAACAAGCTGAGCTTTCCGATCCTGAGCGACACGCGCAACGATGTGGCAGCCGCATTCGGCATTCGATTCGCTTTGCCCGACTATCTGATCGATTTGTACAAGAGCCTGAAGAACGATCTGCCCGCGTTCAACGAGGACGATAGCTGGACGCTGCCCATGCCGGCGCGCTATGTGGTTGGGCAAGACGGGACTATCCTGTACTCTGAAGTGAACCCGGACTACACGCACCGTCCTGAGCCGCAGGACATGCTGCCCGTTCTGCGCCGCAAGGTTGCCTCGGCTTCGTAACTTGAACCTGCGTCGCTGCGGACTCTAAAATGTCCGCAGCGACAGCATGGGTGACAGGCAGGCACTTAAACATCGAGACATCATGAAATCACGCACTTTTCTAGTAACGGGTGCCAGCAAAGGTATCGGTCTGGCTGTTGCACAGCGGCTGAACTCAGACGGGCACCGCGTAGTGGGACTGGCACGTCAGGGGGGCGAGCCCGGCTTCCCAGGAACGCTCGTGTCCGTCGACCTTTCCGACCGCGTGAAAACGCAGGCCACGCTTGACAAACTTGCTTCCGAATACCAGTTCGACGGTGTGGTAAATAACGTCGGGCTGGTGAAACCGCAGAGGCTGGGCGCCATCGATCTGGACGCGCTGGACTCCGTCATGTCGCTCAATCTGCATCCCGCCGTGCAGGCCGCACAAGCGGTGCTGCCCAACATGCGCGCGCAGGGCTGGGGGCGTATCGTCAATATCTCGAGCCTCACTGTCCTTGGCATCGTGGAACGTACCGCTTATGCCGCCGCCAAGTCCGCCCTGGTGAGCTTTTCACGTTCGTGGGCACTTGAACTGGCGACCACCGGCATCACGGTCAATTCCGTGGCGCCCGGCCCCACGGAAACCGAACTTTTTAGAGCCAACAACGCGCCAGGAAGCGAAGGCGAGCAGCGCTACCTCGCTGCAGTCCCAATGAAGCGCTTCGGCAAGCCGGCCGAGATCGCTGCAGCCATCACTTTCCTGCTGTCGGAAGATGCCGCTTTCATCACGGGTCAAACTCTGTTTGTCGATGGCGGCGCGTCGATTGGTAAGGCATCGATTTGAATGCGTGTTGTCCGGGAGGTGTTAGCGAGTCGTCGTATCGAATGCGCCGAACATCTCCTCGACCCATGCAACGAAAGCGCGCGCTTTCGCGCTGACCATGCGTCCGCTCGGAAAAACTGCCCACAGATCGATGCCGGGTAATTCCCAGTCGGTGAGCACTTGTTTCACCGCGCCACTCGCGATTTCCGGCGCGAACATCCATTCGGACGCGATTACGACGCCCATATCGGCCAGCACTGCTGCGCGCACGCCTTCCGCTGCATTCACGCGGACGCGCCCGGTTACGGCAATCGATGTTTCCGTACTGCCTTGCTTGAACGACCAGGCGCTTCCGCCGCCGCCCTGCTCATACACGATCGCCTGATGCGAAAGGAGATCGGCGGGTATGCGCGGTTCGCCGATTTTCGCGAACCAGGCCGGCGTGCCGACGACGCAACGCCGGCAGTGGCCGATCTTGCGCGCTGTCATGTTCGAGTCGCCGAGCACCCCCATCCGTAACGCGACATCGATGCCACCTTCCAGCAGATCAATGTTCTCATCGTCGAGCACGATATCGATGTTGAGTTCCGGATGTCGATCGAGAAATGCCGAGAGTCGCGGAACGATATACAGCCGCGCAAAGGTCACCGCCGCTGAAATCCTGAGACGACCCGAGAGGGCACTAGCCGATCCCTTTGCCGCCGCCTCGGCTTCGTCCGCTTCTTCGATTGCCCGCTTCGCGCGTTCGTAAAATGCCTGGCCTGCCTCGGTCGGCGTCAGCCCGCGGGTGGAGCGCAGCAGCAGTCGAACCGCGAGCCGTTCCTCGAGTTGCGCGACGGACTTGGAAACGGCGGGTTGCCCCACGTCCAGCAGTCGCGCTGCAGCCGAAAAAGAACCGGACTCCACCACGCACACAAATGTTTCCATCGCCATCAGTCGGTCCATCGTGGTCCCTCCGTGGAAAGCACGCGCTGCGCGTGCAATATCGGTAATAGCGGTAATAGCGGTCAGCGCAGTGAGTTAGCTAGCGCCTTGTGGATTGCATCGCTGTCGATTATCAACCTTTCCGGATCGTACACGCGCCTCATGCTGCGCTCAATCGAGCCGCCGTTGCGGCCCGTATGCCTGGAAAGAATGACTGTTATGCGGCCACGCTGCCTACCGCAGCCGGTTCAATTCAACGACGATGCGTCTGTGCTTGGTGAGCCGCTACCGCGGATCTCGTCCCACAGCGAATAGTTCAACCGCAGCGTTCACCTTTGAAGGAAACGGCAATGATCGAAATCCACGCATTCTCAACGCCGAACAGCATCAAGGTTCCAGTCGCCCTCGAAGAGATGGGGATTGCCTATGAGCTGAAGCGCGTCAACGTCCGCCAGGGCGAACAAAAATCCGACAGTTTCCTGTCGCTCAATGCAAACGGCAAGGTTCCAGTGCTCGTCGATCCGCACGGTCCCAACGGTCAGCGCCTCGTGCTCACTGAGTCCGCCGCGATCCTGATCTATCTCGCCGAAAAATCGCAGACGCTGTTGCCGGCGTCGGGCGCAGCGCGCGCACGCGTGTTCGAGCAGCTTTTCTTTCACGCCTCCGGCGTCGGCCCTGCATTCGGTCAATCCGGCTTCTTCCAGAAGCAGGCGGCCGAGCACGTGCCGTTCGCGATCGCACGCTTCAGCACCGAAGCAAACCGAGTGATGGTCGTGCTCAACGACGTACTCGCAACCTCGAAGTTCACCGCGGGCGACGAATACACCATCGCTGATATTGCGCACTTCGGCTGGCTGTGGAGAAGCGAGTTCGCCGGCATCGATCTTAACGAATTTCCCCATACACGGCGCTGGTACGACGCCGTTTTGGCTCGACCCGCCGTTGCGAGAGCCGTCCAACGTGTTACCGCGCTCGTGCCTCAAGCCAGTACTAACTGATCCGTAAGGAGTAACTCCATGAGCAAGCTTTTTTCACCCGTCAAAGTTGGCCCCTACACCCTTTCCCATCGCGTCGCGATGGCGCCGTTGACGCGCATGCGTTCGGAACCCGGCGACGTGCCGGGCGATCTGATGGTCGAGTACTACACGCAGCGCGCAACCGAAGGTGGTCTTATCGTCACCGAGGCGACACCCGTTTCATTGCAGGGCTACGGCTATGCCATGGCCCCGGGAGTCTACTCTGACGACCAGATTGCAGGATGGCGTCGCATCACCGATGCCGTGCATGCCAAAGGCGCGCGCATCTTCCTTCAGTTGTGGCATGTCGGCCGTCAATCCCACCCTGACCTTCAGCCCGGCGGCGCGGCGCCAGTCGCGCCCTCAGCGGTGAAAGCCGAAGGCCATGCGTATTCGGTGAATGGCGAAGTCGAATTCACGATGCCCCGTGCGCTCGAACTGCACGAAATCCCCGCCATTATCGAGGACTTCCGCAAGGGTGCCGAGCGCGCGCTGCGCGCGGGCTTCGACGGTGTGGAGTTGCACGGCGCAAACGGCTACCTGCCGGACCAGTTCCTGCAGGACGGCTCGAATACTCGCAGCGACGCATACGGTGGACCGATCGAAAATCGCGCCCGCTTTCTACTCGAAGTGACAGACGCGCTGATTTCCGTGTGGGGAGCGGACCGTGTCGGCGTGCGCATTGCGCCGAGCGGCACCTATGGCTCTATGCATGACAGCGATCCGGAAACCACCTTCGGTTACGTAGCGCAGCAGCTGGACAAGCGTGGCATCGGGTATCTCCACGTGGTCGAGCCACGCATCAAGGGCACGGAAACCGTCGGCGAAGTTCACGATCCGGTCGCCGCGCGCCATCTGCGCCCGAAGTTCGCCGGCACGCTTATCGCTGCAGGCGGCTTCACGAAAGACACTGCGCAAGCGATCATCGAAGCGGGTCACGCGGACCTCGTAGCGTTTGGCCGCCACTTCATCGCCAACCCCGATCTGCCCGAGCGCCTGCGGCGGAATCTGCCGCTCAACCCGTATGACCGTAGCACTTTTTACGGCGGCGATGCACGGGGCTACACCGACTATCCGTTCCATGCTCAAACGCAGGCCGCGTAAGTTTTCAGCCCACCAACGGTGGCAGGCGCAGCGCTGCTCGCTGCGCCTGCCACTTCGTCTTAGCGGGACGATGGCTCACTTGATCCCGCGTCCCGTCCACGGCTCACGCGGTGGCAACGATCAGGCCGGGAGCTTTGGAGCCGCGGGTTAGCCGATGCGTTACTGCGCGGTGTAGCCACCGTCGACTGCGATGCACTGTCCGGTGAGGTAGCGCGCCTTGTCGCTGGCGAGGAACACGATGGTTTGGGCGATCTCTTCCGGGGTGGCGGCGCGTCGCGCCGGTATCGTGGCCAGGAAGCTGGCTTTGCCCTCTTCGCTGTTACCGGCAAAGCGATCGAACATCTCGGTGGCCACAGGGCCGGGCGCCACGGCGTTGACGCGCACGCCGGCGGTGGCGCCTTCGAGAGCGGCGCTTTTCGTGATGCCTTCGACGGCGTGCTTGCTGGCCACATAGACCGAAGCGCCCGCGAAGCCGACCTGGCCCGCGACCGACGAGAGGTTGATGATCGAGCCTGAGCCCTGGGCCAGCATCGCGCGCATCTCATGTTTGACGGACAGCAGCGTACCCAGCACGTTGACCGAGAAGGTGTCTTCGTAGTTGGCAGCCGATTGCTCGACGATGGGTGCCATTTGGCCTTCGGTACCGGCGTTGTTGACCGCCACGTCAATACGGCCGAAACGCTCGATGGTCTGCTCGACGACGTTGCGGACCTCGGCTTCGAAACGCACGTCAGCGCGCAGGAATTCAGCCTCGGCGCCGAGGGCGCGCAGTTCGGCGGCGAGTGCGTGGCCCGCCTCTTCGCGACGGCCGCTGACGACGACGCGGTTACCTTCGCGGGCGAAAGCGATGGCGGTGGCGCGGCCGATGCCGGTCAGCGCACCTGTGATGAGGACGACAGGTTGATTCATGTCAGTGCTCCTTCGATTGGATTAAGGGAATCGCGTTTGCGATGACTGAACTTTGACTGATGCCGAACGGTTGATATAGAGGGTATAGGTCATATTATTAAGTCCCACCAGGAATATATAAGGCGCAAATGGATAAGCTGCAGGCCATGAGGACGTTTGTGCGCGTCGTGGAGGCGGGAAGCTTTTCGGCGGTTGCGCACGAGTCCGACACGACGCAGGGCGCGGTGAGCAAGCAGGTGGCGGCGCTGGAGCGCGAACTTGGGGCGAAGTTACTGACACGCACCACGCGTATCGCGGTGGTGGAAATGGTATCGTCGGCGGGCGTCGGCGATGAGTTCACTAACCGACGGGCGCGAGATACGCCGCCGCTGCGTGGCATGCTGTCCTAGCCGCGTGATGCGGCATCCAAACAGCATGCTATTTCTCGCGCAGATTTCCTACTTGCACCAAACCGTCAATCGACTTTACTGATCCACTACGAATCCGTCGAAATGCGGCCGCATGGAGATAGGTTTCGAAAGCGGCGGACGGATCTTTTGTGCATCCGGCAGCAACGCCATGCCAAGACCAGGCCCGGTCGGGATATCGATAAAACCGTTCAAGGGCCGCGGGACCTGATCGACCACGTTGCTGCCGAGATGTTCGGGTCGGGATTCGAAAATGCCGGCCTCGAAACCGGTTGCGTATTCTTGGATCGCGAAATTCGGAATCGCGGCGGCCAATTGCAGGCATGCAGCCAGACCGATCGGCGACAACGGGTTGTGCGGCACCACTTGAACGTGATTCGCTTCGGCCATCGCGGCCACTTTACGGCCTCCCGTAATGCCTCCGCACAAGCACAGGTCGATCCGTGCATATTCCACGCAACCCAAGGCCATCAAAGCCTGGAACTCGTAGATCGTCGAGAAGCGCTCGCCGGTCGCAATAGGAATGTGGATTTTCTCGGCAACGCGAGCCATCCCGTCCGGACCCTCTGGGCGGATGGGATCCTCGATGAACATCGGATGGAACTCCTCGATGCCGCGAGCAAAAACAACCGCCTCGGCAGGCGTGAGCCGCCGGTGCTCAATCAAAATATCGACTCTGTCGCCGACGACCTCCCGCATGCGCCGGACATTGTCGATTGCATCGCGCATCTTCTTGATATGAGTCTTGAAATAGACCTGATCGTTGCCCTCATCAAGAAATGGATTCAAGTGGCCGAACGCGTTGAAACCGGCATCCATCTTGGCCTGACATTCCTCGAGCACTTTTTCGATCGAGCTTTCGTAAATGTGGCCATAGATGCGGGCCTTGTTGCGCACCGGACCGCCGAGTAATTCATAGATAGGCACGTTCAGCGCTTTACCCTTGATATCCCACAGCGCGATATCGATCGCCGAAATCGCGGCGTTGATCGCGAGCCCCTGGAAATAGCTGAAGCGATGCATCACATTCCAGTGATGCTCGATCTGGGATGCGTCCTTACCCACCAGGTATTCGCCAAAGCGCTTGATGGCGGTGCCGGAGGCCTCGATATGCCCCCAGGCGCCCGCTTCCCCGACGCCGACAATGCCTTCATCGGTCTCGACTCGCGCGTACATGAACTGGCCAACGTGCAGCGGTTCCACTTTAGTGATTTTCATACTGTCCTCAACCTTTCTCTTGAAATATTTGCCACAAAAAAACATCTTCTTGCGCGATGGCTGCGCTCGATTTTTGGGTTTTCACGCGCCCGCCAAATCCGCCGGCGCATGCATCCCCGGCTATAACCTGAGGTCACGATCTCGCGTTTCCGGTCCCAGGAGGACAGAAACAGCGGTGATCACGGCCAACGCAACCACATACAGCGACACCCAATGCGTGGCTCCGTTGCCCAGTGCAAGCAACGCTATGGCAATCATCGGAGCGATCCCGCCGGAAATCGGCGACGTTACCTCGCGCGCAAGCGCGAATCCGGTATAGCGAACCCGCGCCGGAAACATCTCCGCAAGCCACGGACTTTGTGCGGAAGTCATCATGGTTTTGGCGACTGACGAAACTAGGAACAGACCCACGTAAATCCATATCAACTCTTTGGTTTTCAGCATCAAGAAGAATGGAAAAATCGCGCACCCGGATATCAGCGCCCCAGCGATGTACACGGGCTTGCGCCCCACTTTGTCGGAGAGCCAGCCGAACAGCGGCACCGTGATGAATTGCACCGCGGTGCTGAACATCAGCGCTGTAACGATGACACTGCGCTGCATGTGCAATTGCTGCGTGACGTAGACGATCACGAAAGACTCGTAGATGTATGCAAGCGAGTTATCGCCGAGACGCGCGCCCCATGCACACAGCAGCGGGCGCAATGACGAGCGGAACACTTCCTTGACCGGCGCCTTGACGACCTCGTGCTTGTGCTGCATTTCCAGGAAAATGGGCGTTTCGTTCAGGGTCGAACGCAAGATCACGCCCAGCGCAACCACTACCGCGCTCAACAGAAAAGGAATACGCCAACCCCAATCTTCAAACGCACCTTGCGACAGGTGCGACGAGGCGCTAAACGTGGCGAGCGACATCAGCAGCCCGAGCGCTACGCCCATATAAGGCATTGCTCCGTACAAGCCGCGTTTTTTGGGCGGAGCATATTCGACCACCATCAGCACCGCGCCCGCGTACTCGGCACCCGACCCCAATCCTTGGAAGGCGCGCAACACGGTCAGCAAGATAGGCGCCCATACGCCGACCATCGCATAGGTCGGCAGCAGACCCATGAGCGTGGTGGAGCCACCCATCAACAACAAGGTAATGATCAAGACTTTCTTACGTCCGATCCGGTCGCCAAGATGCCCGAACAGCACACTGCCCAGCGGCCTGACGAAAAAGCCGATTGCAAAGCTGCCGAAAGCCAGCAGCGTCCCGATCAAATGGTCGTAGGACGGGAAAAATAGTTTGTTGAAAAGGGTAGCCGCGGCCGTTGCATAGAGGTAATAGTCATACCATTCCATCGCGGTGCCGATAATGGCGCTGAAAATTGTAGTGCGTACCGCCTGCCTGACTTCCGGTGCTTGGGTTAAAGAGATTTCCACGTGACCTCGCTAGTTTTTTATTAATACTTTCGTAGAGGCGCATTGATCGGTGTGTCCCGCAATGCTTGACGCCGAGGTCTCCACTCGTCGCCCGCCCCGCCGAGATCGTGGTCGCCGGCGCACACCCATTGCGCGCCGACGCGTTGTTGGCGATCATGAGCACCGGTAAGGATGCAGACGACGAAAACCACGACACGGTACGGAAAGTATTTCGTAGTGCGCTGAGGCATCGCCATCAACGCATTTTTGCGATTCCAGAACTTGGAAACGTTTCCGGAAACGTTTCCAAAGATATACGAGCGATACTTCGTTGTCAACGACGAGCATTTAGCAGGAAATTCATGAGCAGAAATATGACGGACTCGGGCAAGGGCCGATCCGGTATCCGCCAGGTGGCCGAGCTGGCCGGTGTAGGCATCGCCTCCGTGTCGCGGGTCTTGTCGGGACAACCCGGCTCCAGCGCGAAATTGACCGAACGTGTGCTTGAGGCAGCACGGCAGTTGGGCTATACGCCCAATTTATTGGCTCAGGGCTTGCGGCGCCGCACTACGAACTCGATCGGTTTTGTCGGCTCCGATATCACCAATCCGTTGCTTGCTTCAATTGTCAGCGGCGCGGAAAGCGTGTTTAGTGCAGCCGGCTTTTCCGTGCTCCTGACGAATTCGGGTGGGCGGCCGGAGGTCGATGCCGAACGCATCGAAGTCCTGCTCCAACGGCAGGTCGACGGTCTGATCGTATTGCCCGCACTGGAGGACGATCCAGCGACGCTTGCTGCATTGAGGAGCACCAACATACCGGTGGTCCTGATTGATCGCACCTTGCCGGCTGACGTCAATGCCCATTACGTATTGTCGGATCACTATGTCGGCGTAGGCCAGGCCGCGCGGTATCTGC
>Ga0302314_10005612_pt1 | contig 22815 bp, 22 predicted proteins | sample III_Palsa_N2_3_FD_200533 | JGI IMG/M metagenome (GOLD analysis project Ga0302314, IMG submission 200533) | Peat permafrost microbial communities from Stordalen Mire near Abisko, Sweden - III_Palsa_N2_3 | ecosystem: Environmental > Terrestrial > Soil > Palsa > Peat permafrost | place: Sweden... | reverse complement strand
AGGGCCCAAGCCGAAAGCCATCGTGAACAGATCACGGACGCGTCTGCGCGCCTGTTCAAGGAGCGCGGCCTGAATGGCGTCAGCGTCGCCGACCTGATGGGCGCGGCCGGGCTCACCCACGGCGGCTTCTACGGGCACTTCGAGTCCAAGGACGCGCTGGCGGCCGTTGCCGTCGCCCATGCATTCGAGCAATCGGCCGAACGCTGGCACAAGCGCATCGCCGGCAAGCCCGACGCCGCCGCGTGCCGCACCGCGCTGGTCGAGAAGTTCCTGACGGCACAGAGCCTGAAGGACGTCGGGATGGGCTGTCCGACGGTTGCGCTCGCCACCGATGTCTCGCGCGAACCCGCCGCCGCGCCGATTCGCACTGCCTACCTCGATGGGCTCGAAGGCCTCGTGCAGATCCTGGCCGAGGTCGAGGACGGGCCCGATGCGGCCGACCGGCGCAGCGCGGCGCTGGCCGACTACGCCACGATGGCCGGCGCCCTGTTGCTGGCCCGAGCCACCGAAGGTGCGCCGCTGTCGGCCGAACTGCTCGCCGCCGCGCGTGCGCGCCTGCTGCCCACGAGCGGGAGTGCGGATGCAAGCGCGGGCGCGCGCCCGGCCGCGCGCCGCAAGTCGTCGGGAACCTGAGCATGTTCGCCACCCCCGTCGCTCACTGGTTCGGCCGTCGCGGCATCCACTTCTCGTGGGTCGTGATGGGCATCGCCTTCCTCACGATGCTCACGTCGTCGGCCGCCCTCGGCCTGCCCGGCGCCTTCCTGCAACCGCTCAGCAAGGAATTCGGCTGGAGCACCGACCAGATCTCGGGCGCGATCGCGCTGCGCTTCGTGCTGTACGGGCTGATCGGCCCGTTCGCCGCCGTGCTGATGGAGCGCTACGGCCTGCGCCGCATCATCTGCAGCGCCCTGCTGCTGATCGCCACCGGCATGGTGCTCGCCACGCGGATGACCGCGCTGTGGCAACTGGTCGTGCTGTGGGGCGTGGTGCTGGGCGTGGGCTCGGGGCTCACGGCGCTGGTGCTGGGTGCCACCGTGGCCAACCGCTGGTTCGAGCAGCGGCGCGGCCTGGTGATGGGCATGCTCACCGCCAGCTCCGCCACCGGGCAGCTGATCTTCCTGCCGATCGCCGCATCGCTGATCGAGCATCACGGCTGGCGCATGGCGGTGATCCCGGTCTTCACGAGCTGCCTGGTCGTGGCCGGCCTTGCGTTCTGCCTGCTGCGCGACCGTCCGAAGGAACTGGGCCTGCAGCCGTTCGGTGCGGATCCGGCCCACGCCGATGTGGCGGCCGCCGCGTGGCGCCCCGGCTTCATGGAGCCGATCCGGATCCTGTTCGCGGCCTCGCGCAGCGGCACGTTCTGGGTGTTGTTCGGCACGTTCTTCGTCTGCGGCCTGAGCACTAACGGCCTGATCCAGACCCACTTCATCTCGCTGTGCGGCGACTACGGCCTGGGCGCCGTGCCGGCCGCATCGGTGCTGGCCATGATCGGCGCGTGCGACTTCGTCGGCACGATCGCCTCGGGCTGGCTGTCCGACCGCTACGACGTGCGCAAGCTGCTGTTCTGGTACTACGGCCTGCGCGGCCTGTCGCTGCTGTGGCTGCCGCACTCCACGTTCACCCTCATCGGCCTGTCGATGTTCGCCGTGTTCTACGGGCTCGACTGGGTGGCCACCGTGCCGCCGACGGTGCGCCTGACCAGCGCCGCATTCGACAAGCAGCGCGCGCCGATGATCTTCGGCTGGATCTTCGCGGGCCACCAGTTGGGCGGTGCGGTCGCCGCCTACGGCGCAGGCCTGACACGCACCGTGATGCTGTCGTACAGCCCGGCGCTGTACGCGGCCGGCTTCACGTGCATCGCGGCAGCCTTCTCGATCTTCCTGGTCAAGCGGCCCGCGTCGGTCAAGGCAGCCAAGGCTTAGCCGGCCTCCTGGCCGTTCGGCTCAAGTTCGGCCCGGCGCGGCCGATGAAGTCCAAAGCCCCGCTTCGCGCGGCAACCTGCGCAGCCATGATCCCCGCCCCCATTCCCACCGACGACGAGCGCCGCCTGCAGGCGTTGCGCGAGATGCTGATCCTCGATACGCCGCCGGAAGATCGCTTCGACCGGGTCGTGAAGTTCGCATCCGAAGAGTTCGACATGCCCATCGTGCTGGTCAGCCTGGTCGATGCCAAGCGCCAGTGGTTCAAGGCGCGCATCGGGCTGGACGTCTGCGAGACCGATCGCGAATCGTCGTTCTGCGGGCACACGATCATGCAGCCGCAGCTGCTGATCGTCGAGGACACGCTGCAGGACGAGCGCTTCCACGACAACCCGCTGGTGGTCGGTGCCCCGAACATCCGCTTCTACGCCGGTGCGCCGCTGCAGTTGCCCGGCGGCGAGATCGTGGGCACGCTGTGCCTGATCGACCGCCGGCCGCGCACCCTCGACGCCATGGACCGGGCCATCCTCGGCTCGCTGCGCGAGCGGGTGGTCGGCGAGCTCGTCTCGCAGGACTCGCAAGAGGTGTCCGGATAATGGCCGTCATCCACGCTCCCCGCCCGCTGCCGCCGCCGGCCCCGCCCGTCGCCCCCGCCGCGCCGCCGATCGCGCTGCTGCTCGTCGAGCCGCACTTCCTGGTGCGCCGCACCGTTTCCGCCATCGCGCGCGACATGCGGCTGGCCGATCCGAAGGAAGTCACCACCATCGCGGCTGCCGAATCCTTGGTCGCGCTCTGCGCGTTCGACGCGCTGTTCCTGTCGCTCGACGAGGAGGCCGCGGCGCTCGAACTGATGAGCCATGTGCGCAACGGCGACACGAAGTGCGCCGCCGACATTCCCATCGCCGTCACCGCGGCGTCCTGCGACACGGCGCTGGCCCTGCGCCTGAAGCACCTCGACGTGCAGCGTCTGCTGCTGCGTCCGTTCAAGGTCAAGGGCTTTCTCGACGCGATCGTGGCGTTGCGCGCGCATCCTGCGGAGATCCACAGGGCAGCGTGAACGTGAGGCCCGCGGCGGCCCCGCCCTCGCCTTCCCCCGGCGCGGCGGCCGCGCCCGGGCATCCGCTGCCGGGCTCGCCCGTCTCGACCTGGATCGTCACGTGGCCGATCGCATGGTGCGTGCGCAGCTCCGCGCAGATGCCGCGCAGGCACTCGTCGCCTGGAAATCCACCCGGATAGACGAGGTGCGCCGTCAACGCGTTCTCGGTGGTGCTCATGGCCCAGATGTGCAGGTCGTGCACCTCCGCCACGCCCGGCAGCGCCGAGAGCCAGCGGCCCACCGCCTGCGCATCCACCTCGCGCGGCACGCCCTGCAGCGACAACGCCAGCGAATCCTTCAGCAGCCCCCAGGTGGCGACCAGCACGATCAGCGCGATCACGAGGCTGACCACCGGGTCGAGCCACAGCCAGCCGGTGTGCAGCATCGCGAAGCCGGCCACGACCACGCCCGCGGCGATCGCGGCGTCGCCCGCCATGTGCGCGAACGCCGCCCGCACGTTCAGGTCGTCCTTGCGGCCGGACATGAACAGCAGCGCAGTGGCCAGGTTGACGACGATGCCCGCCGCGGCCACGGCCATCACAGTGCCCCCTTCGACCGCGGCCGGATGCGCCAGGCGCAGCACCGCCGTCCAGGCGATGGCACCGGTCACCAGCGTCAGCAGCGTGGCGTTGGCCAGCGCCGCGAGGATGGACGTGCCGCGCAGGCCGTAGGTGAAACGCGCGCTGGACGCGCGCTTGACCAGCACGCTGGCGCCCCAGGCGAGCAGCAGGCCCAGCACGTCGCTGAGGTTGTGGCCCGCGTCGGCCAGCAACGCGAGCGAATCGATGCGCAAGCCGTAGACGACCTCCGCCGCGACGAAGGCCGAGTTCAGCAGCACCCCGACGGCGAACGCGGTGCCGAAGTCCTTGGGGGCGTGGGCATGCCCATGGCCGTGGTCATGGCCGGCGTGCGAGCCGCCGCGCGCAGGCGCGTGGTCATGATCGTGATGGGAGTGGTCGTGCGCGTGATCGTGATCGTGGGAGGCCATTTCGCCACTTTAGAGCTTGTTCACGTCCTTCGTGTGAAAAGGCCTCAAGCCGCTTCGCGCAACGCGTAGCGCCGGCAGTGGTGCAGATAGCCCGCCTCGTGGCTGGCGACCAGGTCGACGATGCTGGTCCAGAGCCAGCCCGGCGCGTCCAGCGTCTTCGAGCGTCCCTTGCGCAGTTCGATGCGCCACGCGCCGGCGGTGGGCGCGTCCATCTGGCGCGCGTGCGCCTTGCCCACCACGCCGCCCAGGAAGGCCGCGACCTCGGTCGCCTCGGCGCGGGTCAGCTGCTCGATCTCCAGCTTCAGGTCCTGCGGCAGCAGCTCGCGCAGGAACACGGGCCGGCCCAGCAGTTCCGCGGCCAGCATGCGGTCGCCCAGGTGCGGCGACAGGTGGCGCGCGCCGTCGACGACGCGCATCGCGTCGTCGCGGGGCATGCGCGCCTCCGCGTAAGCGGGCGCGGCCGCGGGAACGGCCTCCTTGATGTCGACCAGGCAGTACTGCAGGTCGTCGCTGCCGGGCTCGCCCACGCCCAGCACCACCGCGTAGCGCAGCAGGCCCAGCGAGCTGCAGCCCTTCATCCAGTAGGCCGCGTCCAGCACGGCCACCGGCGCATCGTCATCACGCGAGCCGAGCAGCGTGGCCAGGCGCGACACCGACTTCTTCTCGAACAGATGGGTGATCGCGTCCTTCTCGTCCGGCGCCAGCTTCCAGAAACGCTTGCCGATGGGCACGGCAGGCACCACGTCGTCGAAGCGGTCGCGCGCCAGGTGCTTCCAGGAGCGGCGCAGCGCGTCCTTCATCACCAGGTGCACCGGCGCAGGCAACGCCGCATCGGGTTCGCCGGGAGTGCCGGCCAAGCCTGCGCAATAGCCTTCCATCAGTTGCTCCAGCATCACGGCCGTGGTCACGCCGGGCAGGTCGGAGCCGCGCGCGGCCATCGCCAGCGACAGGCCGAGGCGGATCAGGTCGTGCGCCGGATTGCCGATGACGGTCTGGTCGAGATCGCGGATCTGGATCTCCACGCCGCCGTTGACGCTGGCGATCGGGCCCAGGTTGCCGAGGTGGCAGTCGCCGCAGATCCAGATCGCCGGGCCTGCGGGCAGCGAGTCGGGCGCCTGGGCCTTCAGCCACTCGTAGAACTGCTTCGTGTTGCCGCGCACGTAGGCATGTGCGGAGCGCGTCATCTTCATGTTGCGGTTGTCGGCCAGCACGCTGGCACGGTCGGCGGGGCGGATGGCCTTGGTCTTCGGAGTCGTCATGGATTCTTTTCAGGAGGAGACGATCATGCCGCTGCCGCTTTCGCCGGGCTTGTCGCTGCCGCCCAGCAGCTCGCCGATCGGCTTCAGGTCGTCGACACGGTCGCAGATCGCCTTGAGCGCCATCAGGATCGGCGTGCCCAGCAGCAGGCCCCACACGCCCCACAGCCAACCCCAGGCCAGCACGCCGACGAACACGACGACGGCGTTGAGCCGGCTGGTGCGGCTCGTCAGCCAGGGCGTGATGATGTAGCCGGAGACCACGTGCAGGATGATGGAGACGCTGCCCACCGCCGCCGCCATCTGCGGCGTGCCGAACTGCAGCAACGCGACGACCGCGGACGCACCGCCGATCAGCATCGTGCCCAGGTAAGGCACCAGGTTCATCACGCCGGCGAGCACGCCCCACACGGCCGCGTTGTTGAACCCGAGCGCCCAGAACGCGAGCGCCGTGGCCACGCCCACCACGACGCTGGTGAGCAGTTGCACGAGCAGGTAGCGCTGCACCTGCTCGGAGATCTCGTCGAGGGCCTGCACGGTGATCTTGCGCTTGCCGAAATTCGGGCCGGCAATCTTCGCGAGCTTGCGGCGGAAGGTGTCGCCCGCGGCAAGCAGGAAGTACGTGATGAAGGCGACCACCACCACCTGCGCCGCCGCTTCGGCCGCGTGCATCGTGCCCGCGAACAGGTAGTCCTGGATGTTGAACGACGTCTTGACGATCTGCACCTTCTGGACGCCGGGCGTTCCCTTGGCGCCGCTGTCGGCAGCTTGTGCCAGCGTGGCAGCTGCTTTCTGCACGGTATCGATCGTCGACGGGTTCGGATCGCGCAGCTTGGGATGCAGCGTGTCGCGCAGCTTCAGCGCCGCATTCGGCAACGACTCGATCAGGCTGTTGGCCTGGTCGCTCAGCGACCATGTCATCCAGCCGAGGCCGCCCACCAGCGCGATCATCACCACCGCGGCGCCGAGCGCGCGCGGCACGCCCACGCGCGCGATGCGATCGACCAGCGGCGACAGCGCGTAGCTGAACAGCAGGCCCATCAGCACCGGAATCACGATCTCGGCGGCCCAGTGCAAGGCATACAGCGACAGCAACGAGGCGATGACGATCATCGACGCGTTGCGCACGTCGACGGGCATGTGCAGCAGCACGCGTTCCTTTTCGCGCGGCGGCTCGTCCACGGTCTCGACCCGCAGCTCCAGCGTCTCGTCGGACGACGGAATGACATGCACGGCGTCGCTCATCGCGCCACCCCGTTGGTTGCGCGTAAATTGCCTGCGCCGCTATCCGTCATCGTCGTCTCCGCCATCATTGTCGAGCCGCACTCAGTGTGAATCGCAGGTGAAGCGACGCTGGTAGGTCGAGCACATGACTGCGTGTAGGACAGTCGGCGAACGAGATCACGGGCCGCTGCCATAATCCGCGCACGCTCACGCCAGGTGGGCGTCCAACCGGCCGCATCGCACAGCATGTCCTCCACGTCCAGCTCGACCGATTCCTCTTCCGCCAGCGCGCTGCGCGTGCTGCTGGTCGACGACAACGTCGACGCCGTGGAGTCGATGGAGATCCTGCTGCAGGCGTTCGGCTACGAGGTTTCGACGGCGATCCATCCGGATATCGCGCTGGCGCAGCTCGAGACCTTCGCCCCGGCGGCGGCGGTGATCGACATCGGCCTGCCCGGCATGGACGGCTACCAGCTCGCCACCGAGATCCGCCGCCGCCTGGCCGGCAAGCCGATGCGCCTGATCGCCTTCACCGGCTATGGCGGCGCCGACGACATCGCCCGCGCCAAGGTGGCCGGCTTCGATGCGCACCTGGTCAAGCCGGTGGAGATCGATCGGCTGCTGGCGGCACTCGGCGGCTGAGCGAGCCGGCCCGGCGCGCGTCCGGGTGACCGGTCGCGCGAACTGTCCGACGGATCGCCGTCGATGCGGCTTTCGCATCCGAGCGCGAATCGCTCCGGTGCGCACATGATTTTCGCGATTGACCGCAACGGGTGTGCAGCGTACTGTTCGCGGTTGAGGAACTGGTGGAAGCGACCGTGCCTGCACGACGGCTAACTTCCCACCGCACACGACTCGAAGAAGTCGTCGAAAGGCCGCCGGTCGAGCGGCAATCATGGAAAACGTCGAGGCCACGGGGTCGATCGAGACGTTCAGGGAGAAGCAAGCTCAATGTCAAGAATCTATCTGATCGACGATCATCCGATCGTGCGGGCCGGCCTCAGTGCGTTGCTGCAGGGCGCCGGCCACACGATCGTCGGCGAGAGCGACGACATCACGCAGGCGCTGTCGGAAGTCACCCGCCTGGCGCCCGACGTGCTGATGCTGGACCTGCAACTGGATGGCCGCTCGGGCTTCGAGGTGCTCGCCGAAATGCAGCGGCGGCATCTGTCCACGCGCGTCATCGTGGTGTCGATGTCCGACCTGCCGCGCGACGTCGCCGAGGCGCTGCGCATGGGGGCCGCGGGCTACGTGCTCAAGGGCTCGGCCAGCGTCGAACTGGTGGCGGCCGTCGAAGCCGTCACGCAGGGGCATCGCTACCTGGGCGTCAGCCTCACCGACATCGCGGTGCAAGGCCTCGCCACCGACGCCGAACGCGGCAGCACGCTGTCGCCGCGCGAACGCCAGATCCTGGTGATGGTGGCCAGCGGCAAGTCGAGCGCTGCCATCGGCCAGGTGTTGCACCTGTCGCCGAAGACAGTGGACACCTACCGCAGCCGCCTGATGGCCAAGCTGGGGCTGGCCGACGTGCCCGCGCTCGTGCGCTGGGCCATCCGCGAGAAGCTGATCGATCTCTGACGACCCGTCGCAGAGAACGCGTGAGCGCCTCGGGACGAGGTTGCCCCTCCCCCGCGCAAGATCCGCTGGGGCCCCGCGGCCTTCAGCGTCACGGTGCCGCGACCGGCATCGCGGCCGCACGCGAGCGCGCGACGATGGCGTGCGCCAGCGCCGCATAGAGCGGTCGCGCGATCCAGCGCGACACCAGGCTGGCCCCCAGCGCGGCCGCCATCAGGCTGAGCACCATCGCGTGGCCACCCACCATCTCCATCACGATGATGAAGGACGTCATCGGCGCTTGCGTCACGGCGGCCAGGAAGCCGGCCATGCCGATCGCGATCAACGCCGCGGCGTCGGCCTGCGAGCCGGTGAGCACGGCGACGTCGTGGCCGAGACCGGCGCCGATCGCCAGGCACGGCGCGAAGATGCCGCCGGGCACGCCCGACCAGACGGCCAGCCAGGTGGCCACCACGCGCAGCGTGACGTACAGCAGCGGCACGTCCGCGTGCCCTTGCAGCAGCGAGCGCGTGTACTCGTAGCCGCTGCCGAAGGTGGCGCCATGGCTCACGATGCCCATCGCGCCCGCGGCGAGCCCGCAGGCGCCCGCGAAGGCCACAGGATGCGCGGCGCGCCAGCGGCTGATGCGGTCGCCCGTGCCGGTCAGCGAGGCATGCAACAGGCGCGCGAACACGCCCCCCAGCGCGCCGCTGGCCAGTACCAGCAACAGCGCGGGCCACAGCATCACCAGGCGCAACGCAGGCACCTCGATCGTGCCGAAATAGGTGGAGTTGCCGAAGAAGGACACGCCCATCAGGCCCGACAACACGATGGCCGCGATGATCAGGCCGCTGCTGCGCTGCTCCAGCCGGGACGCCAGCTCCTCGATCCCGAACATCACGCCGGCCAGCGGCGCATTGAACGCCGCCGCGATGCCCGCGGCGCCGCCGGCCACCAGCAGTCCGTGCTCCGAGATGCCCGGATGCGGCGGCAGCCAGCGGCGCGCGTGCTGCATCACGCCAGCCGCGATCTGCACGGACGGCCCTTCGCGTCCGGTGGCGAGACCGCCCAGCAGCGAACCCGCCGTCAACACCATCTTGGCCAGGCTCAGCCGCAGCGATACGAGCGTGGAACGCCCGGCCGCCGGCAGCGCCGGATCCAGCATCGCCATCACCTGCGGAATGCCGGAGCCGGCCGCTCCCGGCGCCAAGCGCCGCGTGAGCCAGACCACGCCCGCGGTGCACGCGGTGGTCCACAACAAGGGCGTCAGTGGATGCAGCGCCAGCACGCTCGCGAAGCCGCGCTGGGCCAGGTCGCACAAGCGCGAGAAAGCGACCACCGACAGGCCTGCGGCCGCGGCATAGGCCAGCACCACGAGACGCGCGAGCCACTGCCGCCAGTCCGCCAGGTCGCCACGCATCGCGGCGACGACATCGGGTTGCTCGGTTCGAGACGGGTCAGACAGGCTCATGCGGGCATCGGAGCATATTTGTGCAAATGTACCCGCTTGCGCTCAACCCTGCTTTCGGGCGACCCGCGTCAATAGTGCGGCGGCAAGTCGTCGCGTGCATCCCGCGACGCGCCGCCGCCCGTGTCCGGCGCCCGGTCCTTGAGCTTGCCCACTTCGCGGATCAACAGGTCGATCTGCTCCTGCTGGCGCGCGACCAGGTCGTTCAGGTGATCGACCAGGTCCTCGGTGAAGCTGGCCTTGACCTCGAGGTCGGTGAGTCGCTTGTCGATGTCGTTCGAATTCGGCATCCCGCCATTGGAACAGCGAACGCGGGCGCGGGGGGACACATCTCCTTGCCGTGTTGCTCGCTCGTCAAGGTGATGCATCTCCAGGTGATGTTCCTGCATCACCGTCAACTCATGCCGCCGGACCTTCGTTGAGCCGGTACGAACAAGACAACCCGTTCGCGACCGACACACACCCGGAGCAACAACCATGAACCGCACTCTTCTCGTGACCGCCCTGATCGCCACTGCGGCCTTCGGCACCAGCTTTGCAGCCTCGGCGCAAACCACCGCCGCCGCCACCACGCAACGCGACGCCAACCAGGAACAACGCATCGAGAACGGCCTGCAGAACGGCAGCATCACGACGCGCGAGAACTCGGAGCTGCAGCGCGACGAAGCGCACGTCGATCGCCTGCAGTCCAAGGACATGGCCAACGGTTCGCTGTCGCCTGCCGAAAAGGCGCAGTTGAACGCCGCGCAGAACAAGACCAGCCGCGACATCGCCACCGCGAAGAACAACGGCATCAACGGCAACCCGCTGTCGGCCTCGTCGCAACGCGCGCAAGCCGACACGCAGCGCAACATCAACCAGCAGACCCGCATCGCCAACGGCGTGAAGGACGGCAGCCTGACCCACCGCGAGGCCTCTAACCTCGAACGCGGCCAGTCGCACGTCGATGCGCGCGAAGCCCGCGCCGGTGCCAACGGCCACGTGAGCGCCGGTGAACAGCGTCGCATCGTGCGCGCCGACAACCGCCAGAGCGCCCGCATCCATCGCCAGCGCCATGACGCGCAATTGCGCAGCTGAGTGATCCTTGAATCGTCGGGCGCCCCCTCGACGATTCGTACGGACGAAAAAAGGGCCGGTCATACCGGCCCCCGAAATTTCACCCCGGAACATCACCTCAGAAAGTACTTCGGGCTCCTGGCGTCGCGAGACGTCCGGAGCACGATCGCATCCGACCCTGCCCTCCAGCGCGTCGGAAAGCGAATGTTCCGATGCCATTGTTTCCGAGGAAGGGCGTCACGCGATCCGGTGTTTTCCCTCGCGCGACCCCCGGTGGCGATACCTGAAGCCGAGCTGACACGCCCGCGCATGAGATTTGCCCGACGGCTGCACCCTCACCAGGAGACTGCATGCCGTCCCATCACGGACGCCGGCGCGATGATGCGCCTGCGCCTCCTTGCTGCAACTTGTTCAGCGCCGCCTGCCTGCGCCGCCCGGGATGAGTGCCATCTTCTCCCGGCGCGCGGTGTTGGTCGTGCGCCTGGCCGTCCTGGGCCTCCTGGCCCTGTGCGTGGCAGCCGTGATGCTGTTCGTCTGGCGCGCGCGTGCCTACGAGCAACTTGGCGAGCCCATCGCACAGCCCATCCCGTTCAGCCACAAGCACCACGTCGGCGACGACGGCATCGACTGCCGGTACTGCCACACCACGGTCGAGACCGATGCCCACGCCGGCTTGCCGTCCACCGGTGTCTGCCTGAGCTGCCATTCGCAGCTCTATCGCGACCAGCCGCTGCTGGCCCAGTTGCACCAGAGTGCCGCCGCCAACCAGCCGATCGCCTGGCAGCGCGTCCACGTGCTGCCTGACTTCGTCTACTTCAACCACAGCGTGCACGTCGCCAAGGGAGTGGCATGCGTCGAGTGCCATGGGCGCGTCGACCAGATGCCGCTGGAGTGGCGCGCCCAGCCGCTGCAGATGCAGTGGTGCCTGGAGTGCCACCGCAACCCCGCGCCGCACCTGCGTCCTGCCAGCCAGGAGTTCGCCATGGACGCCGCCTTGCCGCCCGCGATGCAGGCCACCGCATTGGCGCGTGCCGCCCACCTGGAAAGCCAGCGTCGCATGACCGATTGCTCCACCTGCCATCGCTGACGGCATGTCGCTTGCCGTCGCGCCCCTGAACTCGGCGGTTGGCCCGTCGCCAACCTGACTCCATCGTCCCCCACCATGCCGAACACGCCCTCTTCAGACGCCGACGCGGCGGAACACGTGATCCAGGTGCACCGCGGCGCGGGCCTCAGCCGGCGCCAGGCTCTTGCGGTGATGGCAGCGTCCATGGCCATGGCCAACACCGCATGCTCGCCGCCGCCGCACCTGCAGGCGCATCCGTACGTGAACCTGCCCGAAGCGCGCGGTGGCGGCCTGCCGCTGTACTACGCCAGCGCGTTCGTGCGCGACGGATTCGCTCACGGCGTGCTGGTGGGGACGCAGGAAGGCCGGCCCATCAAGATCGAAGGCAACGCCGCACATCCGTCCAGCCTTGGCGCCACCGACATCTATGCGCAGGCCTCCGTGCTGCAGCTGTGGGACCCGGACCGGTCGGGCGCTGTGCGCCAACGCCTGCCGCGCACCAGCGAGTCGCGTGGCGCGGCGCGCGTCGCCTCCTCCAGCTGGAGCGCGTTCGAAGCGGCGTGGCGCGAGCGCGTGACGGCGCGCGTCCAGGCCCCCGAAGGCGGCACGTTACGCGTGCTCACCGGGCCGCTCACATCGCCCACCGAGCGCGCGCTGCTGGCCACGTTGCTCGCGCGCGAGCCGCACGCGCGCTGGCATTCGTACGCGCCGCTGAAGGACATGGCCGCCGCCGACGGCGCCCGCCTGGCCTTCGGCCGCGCAGCGACGCCGCTATTCCACTTCGACCAGGCGCGCTGCATCCTGGCGCTCGCCGCCGACCCGTTCAGTGACGGCCCCGGCGCCGTCAGGCACGCGATGGACTGGTCCGCCGCACGCGCCCCTTCGCGCGATGCGATGTCGGATCGGCCCGCGCCGACCTTGCTCGCCGCCGAGGCCACGCCCGGACTGTTCGGCGCGCGTGCCGACCACCGCATCGCACTGTCGCTGGCGCGCATCGAGGCCTTGCTGTGGCGCGTGGCGACGCACTGGATGCCGGAGATCACACCCGCCGACGCCGGCCCGCCCGATGCGGCAGCGGCGGCATTCGAGGCGCGCGCGGTGGCCGCGCTGCATGCCGCGGGCGACTTGGCGCTGGTCATCGGCGGTGCCGGACTTTCCGCCGAGGCGCACGCGCTGGTCCTCGCGCTGAACCAGCGCCTGGGGGCCATCGGGCGCACGCTGACGCTGATCGATCCTCCGGACGCAGCGCCAGGCGCCGGCACGCTGGCCGACCTCGTGGACGCCCTGCAGGCGGACAGCGTCGACACCCTGCTGGTGATCGGCGCGAACCCCACCTACGACGCGCCGTCGGCGTTCGGCATGACGCTGGCGCTGAACCGCGCCAGGCTGCTCGTGCATGCCGGCCTGTACGCCGACGAGACGGCCGCGCAGTCGGATTGGCACCTGCCGCTGTCGCATGCCTACGAACAGTGGAGCGACGCCCTGGCCCACGACGGCAGCGCAACGCTGATACAGCCTGCCATCTCGCCGCTGTACGACACGCGCTCCGTCGCCGAACTGCTGGCGCTGCTCGCCGACGACGAGCAGCGCGACGGCCATGCCCTCGTCCAACGCCAATGGCGCGCCGCGCATGTCGGCGATTTCGATGCCTTCTGGCGCGCCAGCCTGCGCACCGGCGTGGTGGCAGGCAGCGCCGCAGTCGTCATGGCCGTCCATCCCGCGCGCCTGCCTGCCCGGCTGGCGCTGCAATCGGCGTCCGACACGCCAGCGCTGACGGCGCTGTTCGTGCCCGATGGCGCGGCCCAGGACGGCGCCTTCGCCAACAACGGCTGGCTGCAGGAGCTGCCGCGGCCGTTCACCAAGCTCACGTGGGACAACGCCGCGCTGCTGAGCCCCGCCACCGCGGCGCGGTTGGGGGTCGTCACCGGCGAGATCGTGCGCGTGCAGGTCGACGTGCGTGCCGTCGAGGCGCCGGTCTGGGTGCTCGCGCAGCAGGCCGACGACGTCGTGACGCTGCCGCTGGGCTGCGGCCGGCGCCATGCCGGGCGCGTGGGCAACGGCGTCGGCTTCGACGCCTGCGTGCTGAGGCCGACGACGGCGCTGACCGCGCCGGTGACGCTGCACAAGACCGGTCGCGTCCATTCCTTCGCGGTCACGCAGCACGAGATCGACCAGCACGGCCGCGACCTCGCGCGCACCGTAGCGGCCGGCACCGCGCTCGCGCCCGAAACCGAACGGGCTGGCTTGTACCCGCCTTTCGCCAGCCCCGTGCACGCCTGGGCCATGGTGATCGACCTGGACGCCTGCATCGGCTGCAACGCCTGCACGATCGCCTGCCAGGCGGAGAACAACATCCCGGTGGTGGGCAAGTCCCAGGTCGCCAAAGGGCGCGACATGCACTGGATCCGCATCGACCGCCACGACCTGCCCGAGGTGGACAACAGCGTGTTCCAGCCGGTGCCCTGCATGCACTGCGAGGAGGCGCCGTGCGAGGTCGTGTGCCCGGTGGGCGCCACCGTGCACGACAGCGAAGGGCTCAACGTGCAGGTCTACAACCGCTGCGTCGGCACGCGCTTCTGCTCCAACAACTGCCCGTACAAGGTGCGCCGCTTCAACTTCCTGCAGTACTCGGACGACACCACCGAGACGCTGAAGGCGCAGCGCAACCCCGACGTGACCGTGCGCCAGCGCGGGGTGATGGAGAAGTGCACGTACTGCGTCCAGCGCATCGCGCGGGCGCGCCAGGGCGCCGAACGCGACGGCAAGCCGCTGGTCGACGGCGATGTCGTCACCGCCTGCCAAGCCGCGTGTCCGACTCGGGCGATCCGCTTCGGCGACAAGAACGACGGGCGCAGCGACGTGACGCTGGCACGGGCCTCCCCACGCCACTACGCGATGCTGGCCGAGCTGAACACGAAGCCGCGCACGACCTACCTCGCGCGGATCCGCCCCGCCGCGTGAGCGGTCGTTACGATGCCGCCAACCTCTCCCGTGTCCCGCGACATCGGCGTGCTGCGCGCCGGCTGGGGCTATGCGAGCGTCACCGACAAGATCGCCGGCCTGGTTCTCACGCGGCCGGTGCGCTGGCCCTGGCTCGCGGCCTTCCTCGCGACGCTGGCCGGGACGCTGGTCTATCTCGGCGCGATCACGTACCTGTTCATCAAGGGCGTCGGGATCTGGGGCATCAACATCCCCGTGGGCTGGGGCTTTGCCATCGCCAACTTCGTGTGGTGGGTGGGCATCGGCCACGCGGGCACCTTCATCTCCGCCGTGCTGCTGCTGCTGCGCCAACGCTGGCGCACGTCGATCAATCGCTTTGCCGAGGCGATGACGCTGTTCGCGGCCGGCATGGCCGGCCTGTTTCCAATCCTGCACCTGGGCCGACCCTGGTTCGCCTACTGGCTGGCGCCCTACCCGAACCGCATGGATCTGTGGCCGCAGTGGCGCAGCCCGTTGGTATGGGACGTGTTCGCGATCTCGACCTACCTGCTGGTCTCGGCCCTGTTCTGGTACCTGGGCATGCTGCCCGACCTGGCAACGATGCGCGACCGCGCGCAAAGCCGCGGCAAGCAGGTCACCTACGGCCTGCTCGCGCTCGGCTGGCGCGGCGAGGCGCGCCACTGGGCGCGTCACGAGACGGCCTACCTGCTGCTGGCAGGCTTGGCCACGCCGCTGGTGATCTCGGTGCACTCGGTGGTCGCGATGGACTTCGCGATCGGCAATACGCCCGGCTTCCACTCCACGATCTTTCCGCCGTACTTCGTGGCCGGCGCGCTGTTCTCGGGCTTCGCGATGGTGCTGACGATCGCGATCCCGCTGCGACGCGCGTTCGACCTGAAGGACTTCATCACCGACGTGCATCTGGATCACGCCGCCAAGGTGCTGCTGGCCACGGGGTCATTGGTGGCCTACGGCTACCTGGTGGAAAACTTCATGGCGTTCTTCAGCGGCGACCGGTTCGAGATCGCGATGACGGTCGATCGCTGGACCGGCGCCTACGCGCCGGTATATTGGTCCATGCTGGCCTGCAACGTGCTGCTGCCGCAGGTGCTGTGGTGGCGCTGCGCACGCCGCAATACCGTGCTGCTGTTCTTCCTGGCGATCTTCATCAACATGGGCATGTGGATGGAGCGCTTCACCATCGTCGTGCAAAGCACGCATCACGACTTCATGCCCTCGGCCTGGGGCCTGTTCATCCCGACGCGCTGGGACTGGATCTTCCTGTTCGGCTCGATCAGCATGTTCGCCTGGCTGTTCCTCGTCTTCATCCGATTGCTGCCGACGATCTCGATCTCCGAGATGCGCGAGCTCGTGAAGGAAAGCGCATGACAGCGCAGGATCCGCGGTGGGCGTTGATGGCCGAGTACGAGACGGCCGAGGCGCTGGTGGCCGCCGCGCAGACCGCGCACGACGCGGGCTACCGACACGCCGAAGCCTACGCGCCGTACGCCATCGAGGGGCTGGCCGAGGCCGTGGGCCATCGCCGCAGCGCGATCCCGGCACTGACGCTCGCGGGCGGTTTCGCCGGTGGCGCCATCGGCTACGTCATGCAGTGGTACGCGGCCGTCGAGTCCTATCCCGAGGAGGTGGGCGCACGACCGCTGCACAGCTGGCCGATGTTCGTGCCTGTCACCTTCGAGATGACGATCCTGTTCGCCGCCTTCACCGCCTTCTTCGCGGTGTTGCTGGCCAACGGGCTGCCGCGCCTGGCGCATCCGATCTTCGACGCACCCGACTTCGACCTCGCCACGCGCAACCGCTTCTTCCTCTGCCTGCGCACCGACGACCCGGCGTTCGACGAGGCCAAGGCCATCGCGCTGCTCGACTCGACCGCGCCGTTGCGCCGCGCCGAGGTGGCCCGATGAGCCGGTCGGCGACCTTGGCCTTGCTCGCCAGCGCGGCGCTCGCGCTGGCCGGCTGCGAGCGCACGATGAAGAACATGTACGTGCAGCCGAAGCTGGGCCCCGATGCAGCCAGCCCGCTGTTCGCCGACGGCAAGGGCTCGCGCCCGCCGCCACCCGGCACGGTGCCGGTGGCCATGGGCGACCTGGCCAAGACCAGCAGCGGCCAGCATGGCCGTGAGGAACTGGCCCGACGCGACATCGCCGATACGGCCGGCGCGCCGCCGGCCATCGACGCCGAGCTGCTGCAGCGTGGCCAGGCTCGCTACGGCGTCTATTGCGCGCCATGCCACAGCCCGCTTGGCGATGGCGACGGCATGATCGTGCGGCGCGGCTTCCCGCGTCCGCCGAGCTTCCACCAGGCCCGCCTGCGCGACGCGCCGGACCGCCACCTGTTCGACGTGATGACGCAAGGCTACGGCGTGATGGCGCCGTACGCGGATCGCGTCACGCCGCAGGACCGCTGGGCCATCGTCGCGTACATCCGTGCGCTGCAATGGAGCCAGGACGCGCCGGTGGCGTCATTGCCGACCGCGTTGCAGACGGCCCTGCGCGCGCTGCCCGTCCCCGCGCGCGTGCCGCCCGCCAGCGCATCCGCGCCTGGTGTCGGCGCCTCGAATCCGGAGACGAGTTGATGGCCGCGCCACGCTGGCTTCGTCCGCCCGTCGCCGACCTGGTGGCCGGGCTCGCGCTCGCGATCGCGCTGCCGGCGCTGTGGATCGCGCCCACGATGTTCTTCGCAAGCTGGCTCGCGGCCTGGTGGTTCTGGATCGGCGTGACGCTGGGCGGCCTGGCCGTCACGTGGATCCACGCGCTGACAGGGGGCCGCTGGGGCGAGGCCATGCGGCTCGTCACGCTGCCGATGGCGCGTGGGCTGCCGTGGCTGCTACTGCTGTTCCTGCCGCTGGCCGCGGGCCTCGCGCGCGTCTTCCCCTGGGCTGGCCGCGATGCCGCGGCCTGGACGCACGACATCGACCAGCCCGCCTTGCAACTCGCCTGGTACGCGCCTGCGGCGTTCTGGGCTCGCATGGCGTTGTTCGCTGCCGTCTGGTGGGCGATCTCGCGACCGGCGATGCTCGCCCGCAAGGGCCGCGTCGCCGTGGCGCTGATGCTGCACCTGGTCGTGGGCACGCTCGCCTCGATCGACGTGGTGATGACGCTGGTGCCCGGCTGGTACAGCACCGGCAACGGCCTGATCAATCTCACGGGCGGTGCGCTGGGTGGCACGGCCCTCGCCACCGCCATCGTCGCGCGCCTGGCCGCGCACCGCTTTCCGACGCCGCAGCCGCGTCCCGCGCGGCCACGCGTGCCGCCGGTCTGGCGCGACCTGGGCAACCTGCTGCTGATGTGGACGATGCTGTGGGCCTACACCGCCTTCGTCGAGTTCCTGATCATCTGGGCCGAGAACCTGCCGCGCGAGATCGCATGGTTCCTGCCGCGACTGGCGTCGGGCTGGGCCGTCGTCGGCATCGGGCTCGCCGCACTGCAGTTCGCGCTGCCGCTGCTGTGCCTGCTCTTTCGCACGAACAAGGATGACCCGCGCCGGCTCTCGTGGCTGTCAGGCTGGCTGTTGGCAGGCCAGCTGGTGAACACCGCCTGGTTGATCGTGCCGTCGATCGCGCCGCACGGTGCGCTCGGCTGGTGGCTGGTGCCAGCGCTGGCGATCGCCATGGGGTTGCCCCTGGTGGCGCGTGTCCTGCGCCAGTTCGAGGCGGCGCCCGTGTCCCGCGGACGCGCGGAGGCAGCTCATGCGTGACGACGCACTCCCGATCCGGCGCCTTCTATGGGTGGGCGTGGCCATCGTGTTCGCCATGACGGCGGCGATCGCCGTCGTGCTGGCCATCCTCGCGCATCGTCGCGTGCCGGTGGGCGGCCTCGCCATCGACAGACCGTCGCCGCTCGGCCCGGAGCTGCCGATGCTGCAGACCGCGCCGCAACCGGATCTCGCGGCGTACAAGGTGGAGAAGCAGCAGGCGCTGCACGCGCTGGGCTGGGTGGATGCGGCCAGCGGCGTCGCGCGGGTGCCGATCGAGGTCGCGATGGCGCTGCAGGTGGCGCGAGCCGCCAGCGTTGCCGCGTCGGGAGCGTCGCGATGAAGGCGGTCATCGCCCTCGTGCTGGCGCTCGCGCAGGCGACCGCGTTCGCGCAGGCGCTGGCGCCCGCGCGCGACGGCATGCTCACACCGCGCCCTGCAGCGCCGGCCGTCGCCTTCACGCAGCACCTGGATGCCCGGTTGCCGATGACGGCCTCGTTCACCGACAGCACCGGCCACAGCTTCGTGCTGGCTGACGAGTTCGCACCTCGCACAGCGCGCCCCACCTTGCTGATGCTCGGCTATCACCGCTGCCCTCAACTGTGCGGACTCGCGATGCAAGGCTTGCAGGAGTCCCTGCGCGCGAGCGGACTGCCGCCCTCGGCCTGGCGGATCCTGTTCGTGAGCGTCGATCCGAACGAGACCGTCGTCGATGCCGCGGCGCGCCATCGCGTCGATCTGGCCTACGCGAAGTTCCTGGCAGCCGACGCGTCGTTCGTCGCGCCCGACATCGAGCGCCTCGTCGCAGCGCCCGCCAGCATCGCCGCGCTGGCCTCGCGCGTCGGCTTCGCGTACCTGCCGGACGACGACGCCGCACGCTTCGCCCATCCCGCGGGTGTCGTCGTCGTCACGCCCGATGGCCATGTCTCGCGCTACCTGATGGGCGTGCGTTTCGACCCGTCCGAGCTGCGCGAAGCCGTGCAAGTCGCCGCGGACGGCCACGTCGGCACGCTCAGCGACCGCCTCGCGCTGCTGTGCGCTCACCTCGACGTGCGGGTCGGCGGCCACAGCGACGCAGTGTTGGTTGGAATGCGCATCACCGGCATGACGACCTTGGTGCTGCTCGCGTTCCTTGTCTGGCGCCAACGCGCAAGACACCGCCGGGAGCCGCGCTGATGGCCGCCGATACCGACGCCGCGCTGTCGTCCGGATTCCACCTGCTGCAGCCGGCGGCCTCGCTGCAGGCGGGCCGCACCGATTCGATCTTCCTGACGATGCTGCTGTTGTGCGGCACCGTCGCGGCCGTCCTGTGCTTCCTGGTCGTCTTCTTCGCCGTGCGCTACCGGCGCGGCACCGCCGTCGATCGGACGCCGCCGCGCGAGCTGCGCGGCATCGAGATCGCGTGGACGGTGGCACCGCTGCTGATCTTCTTCGGCGTGTTCGGCTGGGCCGCGCGCGACTTCATCACGCTGGCCGATCCGCCCGCCGACGGGTTGCCGATCACCGTCGTCGCCAAGCAGTGGATGTGGAAGCTGCAGCAGCGCAACGGCCGGCGCGAGATCAACGAGCTGCACGTGCCGCTGGGCGAGCCGGTGGTGGTGACGATGACGTCGGAAGACGTGATCCACAGCTTCTTCATCCCGGCCTTCCGCATCAAGCAGGACGTCGTGCCGGGCCGCTACACGCGCTTGTGGTTCACCGCCACGCAGCTCGGCGAGTTCCCCCTGTTCTGCTCGGAGTACTGCGGCAGCGAGCATTCGCAGATGACGGGCCGCGTGGTGGTGATGTCGCCCGCCGACTACGGCCGCTGGCTGGCCTCCGGCCCGGCCCAGCCCAGCACGGCGCAATACGGCTTCGCGCTGTTTCGCCAACTCGGCTGCTCGGGCTGCCACGACGCGCGCTCCACCATCCACGCGCCGTTGCTGGACGGCGTCTACGGCCGCGCCGTTCACCTGCAGGACGGCCGCACGATCATCGCCGACGCCAACTACCTGCGCGACTCGATCCTCGTACCGGCCAAGGACGTGGTGGCGGGCTTCGCGCCGGTGATGCCGTCGTACGCCGGCCAGGTGAGCGAGGAAGACATCCAGGCGCTCATCGCCTACCTGCAATCCACCAGCGGGCGGGACGCGCCATGACGACCAGCACGACAACGAGCTACCTCGATGATGGATTGACGATCCGCTCGTGGCTCACCACCACCGACCACAAGCGCATCGCGATCCTGTACGCCATCGCGATCACGGCGTTCTTCTTCGTCGGCGGCGCGGCGGCCACGATCATCCGCCTGGAGCTGGCCACCCCGCAGGGCGATCTGGTCTCGAACGACGCGTACAACAAGCTGTTCACGGCCCACGGCGTGATCATGGTGTGGCTGTTCCTGATCCCGTCGATCCCGTCAGTGCTGGGCAACTTCCTGCTCCCGCTGATGATCGGCGCCAAGGATCTCGCGTTCCCGCGCCTGAACCTGATGTCGTGGTACCTCTACGTGGCGGGCGGCCTGGTCACGCTGGAGGCGCTTTTCCTGGGCGGCGTGGACACGGGCTGGACGTTCTACACGCCCTACTCGACGATGTTCTCCAACACCTACGTCGTGCTGACGCTGGTGGGCATCTTCATCGTCGGCTTCTCGTCCATCCTCACCGGCCTGAACTTCATCGTCACGATCCACACGCTGCGCGCGCCGCGCATGGGCTGGTTCAAGCTGCCGCTGTTCGCGTGGGGCATGTATGCCACCAGCCTGATCCTGGTGCTGGCTACGCCGGTGCTGGCCATCACCGTGGTACTGCTGGTGGCCGAGCGCCTGTTCCAGATCGGCATCTTCGACCCCGCCTTCGGCGGCGATCCGCTGCTGTTCCAGCACCTGTTCTGGTTCTACTCGCACCCGGCGGTCTACGTGATGATCCTGCCGGCGATGGGGGTCGTGAGCGAGATCATCCCCTGCTTCGCACGCCGGCCCATCTTCGGCTACCGCTCGATGGCCTACGCGATCATGACGATCGCCAGCGTCGGCTTTCTCGTCTGGGGCCACCATATGTTCGTCAGCGGCCAGTCGCTCACGGCCAGCATGGTGTTCTCGCTGCTGAGCTTCATCGTGGCGATCCCGTCGGCGATCAAGGTGTTCAACTGGACGGCCACGCTGTACAAGGGCTCGATCCGCTTCGATGCGCCGATGCTCTACGCGCTCGGCTTCATCGGCCTGTTCACGATCGGCGGCCTCACCGGCCTGTTCCTGGCGTCGCTCGCGCTGGACGTGCACCTGACCGACACCTACTTCGTCGTGGCGCACTTCCACTACATCATGGTGGGCGGCGCGGTGATGGCCTATTTCGCCGGGCTGCACTTCTGGTGGCCCAAGGTGACGGGCCGCATGTACCCGCCGACCTGGGCGCGCATCGCCGCGGTACTCGTGTTCATCGGTTTCAACCTCACGTTCTTCCCGCAGTTCCTGCTTGGCGCCGAGGGCATGCCACGCCGATATCACACGTACCCACCGCAGTTCCAGGTGCTCAACCTGTTCTCGTCGGCCGGCGCCGGGGTACTGGCGATCGGCTACCTGCTACCGCTGGTCTACCTCGCGTGGTCGCTGCGTCATGGCGCGCGCGCCGGCGACAACCCGTTCGGCGCCAAGGGGCTCGAATGGCAGACGCGGTCGCCGCCGCCGACGCACAACTTCGATACGCCACCGAACGTGCCCGACATCGTCTACGACTACCGGGTCGATGAACCCGACCCCGCCGCGGAGGCCGTTCGATGAGCTCCGTCGCGCTGCCCGAACCTCACGCCGAGCCCGGCACGGGCAAGCTGGGCATGTGGGTGTTCCTCGCCAGCGAGGTGCTGTTCTTCGGCGGCCTGTTCCTGGCCTACCTGTACGGCCGCACGCACTGGCCGCTGGGCTGGGCCGCGGCGTCGCGCCATACGGACGTCGTCCTCGGCACCGTCAACACCGCGCTGCTGCTGACCAGCAGCGCCGTGATCGCGCTGGCCGTGGCCTGCGAGGAAGACGAGCGGCAGCGTCGCTGGACCGCCCGCCTGCTGGCGCTGACGGCGGCGCTGGGATCAGCCTTCCTCGCGATCAAGGGCGTCGAATACCACGCCGAGTGGCGCGAGCACCTGTTTCCCGGCCCGTCGTTCGCGCTGGACACCCCGGGCGCGCAGGAGTTCTTCGCGCTGTATTTCGTGATGACCGGGCTTCACGGCGTGCACATGATCGTGGGCATCGCCGCGTTGGCGATCCTCGCGCACGGACGCCGGCACGAGCGTGACTGGGCACGCGCGGACCACATCGAGATCGCGGCGCTGTACTGGCACTTCGTCGACATCGTGTGGATCTTCCTGTATCCGCTGCTGTACCTGGTGCAACGCCATGGCTGACGCGCGACCCGCTCCCGCGTTTGCGCGCACCGCGCGCGCGATCGGCATCGCCTGGTTCGCCCTCGTCGTGCTGATGCTGGCAAGCCTGGGCAGTGCCTGGCTGAAGCTGGGCGCCTTCAACGTGGTGGCCGGCCTGGTCATCGCCGCGATCAAGGCCGCC
>Ga0302314_10005611_pt1 | contig 22818 bp, 19 predicted proteins | sample III_Palsa_N2_3_FD_200533 | JGI IMG/M metagenome (GOLD analysis project Ga0302314, IMG submission 200533) | Peat permafrost microbial communities from Stordalen Mire near Abisko, Sweden - III_Palsa_N2_3 | ecosystem: Environmental > Terrestrial > Soil > Palsa > Peat permafrost | place: Sweden... | reverse complement strand
CGGGCGAATTCCTGCTGGCCGCCGCGATCGAGCGGGCGACGTCGTTGGGCGTGGAGACTCTCTACCTGCTCAGCAACCGGAAGAGCGAGGCGGCCGTCCACCTCTACGAGAAGCTGGGCTTCGTCCACGACCCGGAGATCATGGCCAGATACGGCGCGGCCTACGAGCGCTGCGACGTGGCGATGCGCTACCGGGGCTGAATCGACCCTCGTCCAAGGCTCGACGGCGGGAAGCCACCTTGGCAATCGCCGTCGCTGTCGCTATGTGCGGCGCGTTCCCCAAATCGTTCCATCCTCGCCGCCGGAGGGCGCATGGCCGCTCAATACATCTTTCAGATGCAGGGTCTCTCCAAGACCTATCCCGGCGGCAAGAAGGTGTTCGAGAACATCTGGCTGTCGTTCTATCCCGACGCCAAGATCGGCGTGGTCGGCGTCAACGGTTCGGGCAAGTCGACCCTGCTCAAGATCATGGCCGGGCTCGACAAGGAGTTTAACGGCGAGGCGCGCGCGGCCGAGGGCACGCGCATGGGCTATCTCGAACAGGAGCCCAACCTCGACCCGGCCCTCGATGTCTGGGGCAACGTCATCTCCTGGTGCGAGGAGAAGAAGATCTTCGACGCCTACAACGCCGTCGCCGCCAAGCTTGGCGAAGACTATTCCGACGAACTCATGGAGGAGATGACCCACCTCCAGGAAAAGCTCGACGCGGGCGATTTTTGGGACATCGACTCGCGCATCGAAATGGCCATGGACGCCCTGCGCTGCCCGCCCGACGACGCCGATGTGAGCAAGCTTTCCGGCGGCGAGCGTCGGCGCGTGGCGCTGGCGCGGCTGCTGCTTTCCAAGCCCGACATGCTGCTGCTGGATGAACCCACCAACCATCTCGACGCCGAGTCGGTGGCCTGGCTGCAGCATCATCTGGAGGCCTTCCCCGGCTGCGTGATCCTCGTCACCCACGACCGCTATTTCCTCGACCAGGTGACCAAGTGGACGCTCGAACTCGATCGCGGCAAGGGCGTCCCCTACGAGGGCAACTACTCGAGCTGGCTGGAGCAAAAGGAAAAGCGCGTCCGCACCGAGCAGAGCGAGAGCGAAGCGCGCCAGCGCGCCATGGCCCGCGAACTGGAATGGGTGCGCTCCTCCGCCAAGGCGCGGCAGGCCAAATCGAAGGCGCGCCTGGCGGCCTATGAGAAGATGGCCACCGAGCAGGAGCGCGAGAAGCAGAGCTCGGCCACCATCCAGATTCCGCCGGGACCCCGTCTCGGTAATGTCGTCATCGAGGTCGATGGCCTGGAGAAGGAATATGGCGACAAGGTCCTGTTCAAGGGTCTCTCGTTCAAGCTGCCGCCCAACGGCATCGTCGGCGTGATCGGGCCCAACGGCGCGGGCAAGTCGACGCTGTTCAAGCTCATCACCGGCCAGGAGACGCCCGACGGCGGCAAGATCCGCCTGGGCGATACAGTCAAGCTCGCCTATGTCGACCAGAGCCGTGACGCCCTCGACCCGACCAAGACGGTCTGGCAGTCGATCTCCGGCGGCCTCGACGTCATCAAGGTCGGCAACCGTGAGCTGGTGAGCCGGTCGTACGTTGGCTCGTTCAACTTCAAAGGCGGCGATCAGCAAAAGAAAGTCGGCCAGCTCTCGGGCGGCGAGCGCAACCGCGTACACCTCGCCAAGACGCTCACCGAGGGCGGCAACGTCATCCTGCTCGACGAGCCGACCAACGACCTCGACATCGAGACCCTGCAGAACCTCGAGGACGCGCTCGAACAGTTCGCCGGCTGCGCCGTGGTGATCAGCCACGACCGCTGGTTTCTCGACCGGTTGTGCACCCACATCCTGGCCTTCGAGGGCGACAGCCACGTCGAATGGTTCGAAGGCAACTTCGAAGCCTATGAGGAAGACAAGAAACGGCGCCTGGGCTCAGACTCCCTGATCCCGCACCGCATCAAGTTCCAGAAGTTCCACCGCTAGCGGATAGAATCCGACGCCTGGGCGCCTTGCTGGCGTTCGATGCGGCGGGGTCAACCCTGTGCGGCCATTGGCCTTCGCCTCGCCGCGGTGGCGGCGACGGAGTCATTTGGTCCCGGGTTGCCAGAGCTCGATCTTGGTGCCGTCGGGATCGAGTATCCATGCGAACTTACCGGTCGGTCCGCCGTCTTCGCGCTTTAGGACGGTCACGCCCTTCTCCCTCAGGCGGGTGAGATAGGCATCCAAGTCGTCGACGGCGAAGTCGATCATGAATTCGCGCGTCGAGGGGCCCATGTAGTCGGTCGTGTTCGGGAAGGCGTTCCAAACAACAACCGGCGGGTGTCCAGGCGCATCGTACCTGAGCTTCGCCCCGCCCCATGGTTCGAGCGATACGCCGAGCACGTCGCGATACCAATGAGCCAGCGCCTTGGGGTCTTTGCTCTTGACGAAAATGCCCCCGACGCCCGTGATGCGCCCGACCGGCTCTGCGTGGATCGTCGTGGAAAGACCGAGCCCCAGGGCGAGGGCCAGCCAACCAACGCCTTTGCGGTGAGCCGCCATCTTTCGTTGCTTCCGTATGTCTTGGCCCAAGCTATCGGTCGGCGCGGGGCGCGTCTAGCGGCTACGGTGGTGACAGCCACGGGCGACCTACCGCGGATCTGCTTTATGCGACCGGCGGGGCCCATACCCACCGTCCCGCGACCTTCGGAATGTCCGTTTCCGGGAAGGCCCGTGACGCTTCGCGGCGGACCGGAAGGCGCTTCGGGAGTGGGCGCCAAACGTCAGAGTCTATCCGCGCTTCACCGCGCCTGACTGGCCCGCGCCCTGGGCAGTCGCCCGGCCCGGCCGGATGGCTCGGCGTCCAGGACTTCGGTCATCCTCACCCTAAGGCTCTGAGTGCGCGCGGGGTCGCGCAGTTTCGCCCCGCGCCGATCGACCACGTAGAAGGTGTCGACCGCGCGCTCGCCGTAACCGTCGATATGGGCCGACTGGATCGACAGGTCGGCCTCGGTGAGCGCCCGGGCCAGGCCCTCCAGCAGACCCGGCCGGTCGCGGCCCGAGGCCTCGACGACTGTCGCCGCGTCCGAGGCCTCGTTGTCGATGGCGACGATCGGCGAGATGGTGAAGGGTGAGGGGCGGGTGGTCGGGTTGGCGCGGGGCGCCTCGTGCGGACCCACCTCGCCTCGCCCGGCGCGCTCCAGATTCTCCAGCATGCGCGACAAGTTCCGGGGGTTGTCCCAGGCGAAGGGCTCGCCAGCGACGTTTTGCACGAAGAACACGTCCAGGGCCTCGCCCCCCGTCGAGGTGAAGATCCGAGCGCCCATGACATTTCCGCCGGCCTGGGAGATGGCCAGGGCGAGGTCGGCGAACAGGGCCCGGCGGTCGAGGGCCGCGACGACGATCTCGGTGGCGTTGCGCCCCTCGCGGATTTCACCTTGGGCGGCGGCGCCCATCCCAGCCCGAGCGCGGGCCGCGAGCCGGGCGTGCGAGGCGTGCTCGTCGGCCGAGAAGGCGACGAAATAGGCGTCCTCCATGGCGCTTGACCATGCCTTGGCTTCGGGTGAGGCGGCGGCCAGGGCCACGCGGGCGTCATAGGCCAGCGCTTCCTGCCGGCGGCGCACGACGCCGGCGGCGTCGGAGATCCGTCCGCCGCGGAACGTGGCCTCGACGGCGTTGTAGAGTTCGCGCAGGAGCTGCCCCTTCCAGCCGTTCCACACACCCGGCCCGACCGCGCGGATGTCGGCGACGGTCAGCACCAGAAGCATGCGCAGGCGCTCGGGGCTCTCCACGATGCGGGCGAAGGCGGCCACGGTGGCCGGATCGGTGACGTCACGCTTCTGCGCATAGTCGCTCATCTGCAGGTGGTGCTCGACCAGCCAGGCGATGAGGTCGATGCGGTGGCGTTCCAGTCCCAACCGCTCGCAGGCGGCGCGCGCGGCCCGGGCGCCGGCGACTTCCTGGCCGCCGTGACCGCCCTTGCCGGTGTCGTGCAGCAGCATGGCCAGGAACAGCGCCTCACGATCCTCGATCAGCGACATCACTGAGTCGGAGAGGGGGTGGTCGTCGGCCAGCCGTCCGGCGGCGATGTCGTTGATGATCCCCACCGCCCGCAGGGTGTGCTCGTCGACGGTGTAGGAGTGGTACATGTTGAATTGCATCTGGGCGACGACGCGGCCGAACTCGGGGATATAGCGGCCAAGCACGCCGGCCTCGTTCATCAGTTCGAGCGTGCGCCGAGGCTTCTTCCCCTTGGCCAGGATGTCCAGGAAGACGCGGGCGGCGATCGGGTCGCGGCGGATCCTCGAGGTGATCAGGCTCAGCCGGCGGGTGGCGGCGGTGAAGGCGTCCGGATGCAGGTCGAGATCGTGGCTGTCGGCGATCTTGAATAGCCGCAGGAGATTGACCGGATCCTCGTCGAACACCGCGGGGCGCGCGACGCCGAGACGGCCGCCCTCCAGAACGAACCCCGGCTCGACCACCGCCGGCTTGCGGCCGCGTGCGGGCAGGAAGCGCAGAAGGCCCTTGGGCTCCTGCTTCAGGTGCTCGGCCTCGAGCTTGGCTGAGAAGGCGCGGGTCAGCGTGCCGACTTCCTTGGCGATCAGGAAATAGCGCCGCATGAACCGCTCGACCGCCGGCGTATTGTCGCCGTCGCGGCGAGGCCGATCGTGATAGCCCATGCGCCGGGCGATCTCCGGCTGGACGTCGAAGGTCAGCCGCTCTTCCGGCCGGCCGGTGGCGAAATGCAGGTGCGCGCGCACCGCTTCCAGGAAATCGAAGGCCCGCAGAAAGGCGCGCACCTCGCGGCCGTCGAACATATCGAGCCGCAGCACCGCGTCGACGCCGTCGGTGGGGTGCAGATACTGCGCGATCCAGAACAGGGTGTGCAGGTCGCGCAGGCCGCCCTTGCCCTCCTTGACGTTGGGCTCGACCATGAAGCGGCTGGCGCCGACGCGGGCGTGGCGCTCGTCCCGCTCCCTGAGCTTGGCGGCGACGAAAGCCGCGCCCGTGCCCTTCACCACCTCGTCGCGAAAACGCCGCACGAGATCCGCCGCCAGCGCCCCGTCGCCGGTCAGGCGCCGCGCCTCCAAGATTGAAGTGCGCACAGTGATGTCCTCACGCGCGATCTTGATGCAGTCGCCGACCGTGCGCGAGGCGTGGCCGACTTTGAAGCCCAGGTCCCACAGGGCGTAGAGCATGAACTCGATCACGCTCTCGATGTGCGGCGTCTGCTTGTAGGGGCGCACGAACAGCAGATCGAGGTCTGAGTACGGCGCCAGCGCGCCGCGGCCATAGCCGCCGACGGCCATCAGGGCCATGCGCTCGCCTTCGGTGGGGTTGCGGGCGCGGAAGACGTGGACGGTGGTGAAATCGTAGAGGCAGCTCACCACCTCGTCAGTGACCGCGCTCAGCAGGCGGGCCGTCTCCACCCCGCCGGCGCCGCTCTCCAACCGCTCCTTGGCGATCATCCGTCCACGGAACAGCGCCGCCTTCAAAATCTCGATCGCTTGCGCCCGCTGCTCGGCCGGATCGCCGGCGGCGTCGAGCGCCGCGGCCGAAAGCTGGGCGCGCAGGCGATAGCCGTCGACGACGTGTTCCAGGCGGGTCGGCTTCAATCGCGGCGGCATGGCGGGTGGACTATAGCGGGAGGGGAGGGGATTGTCCGGGCCGCTCGGAGCGCTAGGCTGACGCATGTTCGAGGGATTTCCAATGAGACCAACCGCCATCCTCGCCGGCTCCGCCGCCGCGTTTCTCGCCTTTGCCGCCCATGCCCAGGCGCCAGCGTTGAAACCGGCGCTCGCGGGCCTCTCCTTTCTGGTCGGCGACTGGACCTCCGGACAGGGCAAGGTGGCTGACACGGGCGGGACGTCCAGCGGCCGCTCGCGGTTCGAGCCGGCGGCCGGCGGCGCCGTACTGCTGCGCCGCGACCACACCGATCTGTTCGACGCCTCAGGCAAGCCGGCGGGCGGCTTCGACCAGATCATGATGATCTATCCGGAGGCCGGGACTCTGCATGCCGACTATTCCGACGGCGTCCACGTGATCCACTATGTGACGGCCAGCGTCGAGGCCGGGAAATCGGTGACCTTCACCAGCCGCGCCGAGACTGGGGCGCCGACCTTCCGCCTCGCCTATGCCCTGGAGGGCGCGCGGACGCTGTCGGTCTTGTTCTCGATGGCGCCGCCGGGAAGCGTCGAATTCCGCCCCATCGCGACCGGAACGCTCGAAAAGGCCCGTCTACCTACAACATCCCCTTGAGCCGATAGAGCGCGTCCATGGCTTCGCGCGGGCTCATGCCGTCGTGGTCGAGCGCGGCTAGGGCGCGGTCCGCCGCCGAGGGGCCGGCCGCAGCCGGCGCGGCCGGTTCGGCGAGCGCGAAAAGCGGCAGTTCCGAGAGGCTCTGGTGCGAGACGGCCTCGCTTTCCAGCCGTTCGAGCACCTCGCGGGCGCGGGCGACGACCGACGGCGGGACGCCGGCGAGCTTGGCCACCTGCACGCCGTAGGAGCGGTCGGCGCAGCCGGGCCCCGCCTCGTGCAGAAAGACCAGCTCGCCGTTCCACTCGCGGGCCTTCAGCGACAGATTGGCGACGTGGGCGAGGCGCTCTTCGAGCGCGGCGAGCTCGTGATAGTGGGTGGCGAAGAGGGCCCGGCAGCGGTTGGTGTCGTGCAAAGCCTCGGCGCAGGCCCAGGCGATGGCCAGGCCGTCATAGGTCGCGGTGCCGCGGCCGATCTCGTCCAGGATGACGAAGGAGCGGGCCGTCGCCTGGGTGAGGATCGCGGCGGTCTCGACCATTTCGGCCATGAAGGTCGAGCGGCCGCGCGCCAGATCGTCGCCCGCGCCCACGCGGCTGAACAGGCGGTCGACGACGCCGAGACGCAGGGACCGGGCGGGCACGAAGGCGCCGGCCTGGGCGAGGATGGCCAGCAAGGCGTTCTGGCGCAGGAAGGTCGATTTGCCGGCCATGTTCGGGCCGGTGACGATGGCGAGCCTGGGGCCGTCCGCGCCCGCGCCGTCGAGGGCGCAGTCATTGGGTGTGAAGGCGTCGCCGGCCTGGCGCACCGCCGCCTCGACCACCGGATGGCGCGCGGCCCTGGCCTCGAAGACGAGGCTGTCTTCCACCAGAGGCCTGACCGCGTCGGCCTCTCTCGCCCATTCGGCCAGCGCCGCGGCGACATCGAGAACCGCCAGCGCCTCGGCGGCCGCCTGGATATCGCCGGCCAAAGCCCGCGCCGCCTCGCGCCAGGTTTCGAACACCGAAAGTTCCAGGGCCAGCGCCTGGTCGGCGGCGCGCGCGATCCGCGCGTCGAGCTCGGCCAGTTCGACGGTGGTGAAGCGAACCTGATTAGCCAGGGTCTGGCGATGGATGAAGAGGCTCGACAGGGGCGGCCGCATCATCGGCTCGGCCTGTTTGACGCTGGTTTCGACGAAGTAGCCGAGCACGGCGTTGTGCCGGATCTTCAGCGGCACGCCGGACTCGAGCGCCAGCCGCGCTTCGAGGGCCGCCACCACCTTGCGGCTGTCGTCGCGCAGGGCCCGAGCCTCGTCGAGATCGCGCGAGATGTTGCCGGCGACAAAGCCCCCGTCGCGCGCCTGGGCCGGCAGGTCGGAACCGAGGCCCGCTTCCAGCGCGCGCCTGAAGGTTTCCAACGCCGGCCGCCGCGGCGCATCTAGGCTGGCGAGCGCGGCGGCGATTTCCTCGGGCGGCGGCCGCAGCGGATCGGGATCGGCCGCCAGGCTCGCCGCCAGCGCGCCGCCGGCGGTGAGACCGTCCCTCAGGCAGCCGAGGTCGCGGGGGCTTCCGCGGCCGAGCGTCAGGCGGGACAGCGCGCGGGCCATGTCGCCGGAGCCTTTGAGCGCCCCGCGAAGCGCTCGGCGCGTCGCCGCCTGATCGGCGAACCAGGCGACACAATCCAGCCGCCGGGCGATCGCGGCGGGGGCGAGCAGGGGCCGGGCGAGGCGTGCGGCCAGCAGGCGGGCGCCGGCGGCGGTGACGGTGCGGTCGATGGCGGCGAGCAGCGAGCCGTCCCTCTGTCCGGACTGGGTGCGGTCGATCTCCAAGCTGGCGCGCGTGGCCGGGTCGATAGCCATGAATTCAGCTTCGCCCGCCCGGCGCGGCGCGCGCAGGGCCAGCGGCCTGCCGGCCTGGGTGGCTTCGAGGTGGGCGGCGATGAGACCGAGGGCCGAGATTTCCGCGCCGGTGAGTGGGCCGAAGCCGTCCAGGGTGGCGACGCCATAGAGCCGCTTGACGCGCGCTTCGGCCGCGGCGGGCTCCGCCAGGGCGCTGGCCATGGGTTCGACGAGGCCGCCGGCCGCCTTCACGGCCTCGCCCAGTTCGGCGAACAGGCGGTCGGGCAGGAGGATCTCGGACGGCTGCAGCGCCGCCAGGGCCGAGGCGACAGAGGCGGGCGAGACGGCCAGGCACTCGACCTCGCCCGTGGAAAGCTCGACGCTGGCGATGGCCGCCTGGCCGGCCCGCAGGGCGACGGCCGCCAGCCGGTTGGCGCCGCGCGCGTCCAGCAAACCCTCTTCGGTGAGGGTGCCGGGCGTCACCACCCGCACCAGTTCGCGCCGGACCACGGCCTTGGCGCCGCGCTTCCTGGCCTCGGCCGGGTTTTCCACCTGATCGACGACCGCCACCTTGAAGCCGGCGCGGATCAGCTTGGCGAGATAGGCTTCGGCGGCATGCGCCGGCACGCCGGCCATGGGGATCGGCGCGCCGGCGTGCGTTCCGCGGTGGGTGAGCGCGATGCCGATGGCGGCGACGGCCTTGGCGGCGTCCTCGAAGAACAGTTCATAGAAGTCGCCCATGCGGAAAAACACCAGGGCGTCCGGCTGTTTCGCCTTGGCGTCGAAATACTGCGCCATCACCGGGCTGGTCGCCACGGCGCCGCCGGGAATCGGAGGTGTTTCGAGGTCCATCGCGGTTAAGGCTTATAGGCGGGGAGGGGCCGCGTCAGCCCTTGACCGCGCCGCGCCTCCGCGCAAGCTGTAGCGCCATGGAACGCCTCGCCGAGTCTGTCATCGTGCCCGCCGGACCGGGCGATTCCGCCGAGCTGGCGGAGGTCCATGTGAAGTCCTGGCGCGAGACCTACCCCGGCCTGCTGCCGGCGCAATATCTCGAACGGATGAGCACGGCGGCGCACGCCACGCGTTGGCGTCGCCAGCTGATCCGCGCGCGGGCTGGCGAAGTGGTGATGGCGGCCGAGGGGCCGAGCGGTCTGATCGCCTATTGCGCCGGCGCCGTCGACGCGCGCGGGCCCGGCGAAGCCGAGATCTTCACGCTCTATCTTCTGAAGGGCGCGCAGGGATTCGGACTGGGAAGGCGGCTCTTCGAAACCACCGCGCGGGTCCTCGAAGCCCAGGGCGCGCAAGCGCTCAGTGTGTCGGTGCTGAACGGCAATGAGCGCGCCATGGGCTTCTACGCCCATCTGGGCGGCGTCCCCGCCGGCGAGCGGCCGGTGAGCGGCTGGGGCGGCGCGTTGCGTGAGACGACCTACCGCTGGCGCGACATCGGCCGCCTCACCGGGGGCTAAGGGAATAGATTCTGACGCCTCGCACCAACCCCCGGTACGCCTTCTGGTTCGCTGCGGAGCGTCAGGAGCCTGCCCTGAAGGGACGTTCCGAAGGTCGCAGGAAGGTGGAATGTCACCCTTGGCTCGCAGCCGCAAAGATGGCGCACGGATGATCGGGGAGGCCCGCGTTGAGATTAGTGTACCTTGCTGTGATCGGAGTTGTGGCGGCGGCTCTTACCGGTTGCGGCTACAACGGACAAGGATCGGCTAAACGAGTCGCCTGCGGAGATGGATCGCGGCTTTCGCTCGACTATGCCGTGCGGCAGGCGCCGCTCGATTTCGAGATAGGACCCAAGGGCGGGTACCGGCTCGCTTGGACACCGCGAAACCGGTCGCCAATTGACCTCTACAATGATGGTTTTCCCCAGCCGGGCACCAGTTTGGCTAACTATGTCGGCTGGACGTATCAAGCGGGAGCTTATCTGAGGCCGCAACCGACGTACACGTTTGCTCCGCTGCCCGGCACAACCAGTGGCATGGCGATGCGGATCTTTGAGCTGCCTACGCGTCGCTACGATCCCAGTGCGGAGCCTTGGCGAAAAGAAACGCCTCCCTTCATGAACATCTTCCTCGATCCCACCCTGGTCAGCCGTCCGGACTTCGAAGTCATCGCCGCCTGCTTGGCGCAGCATCGTGATGAGCTGAACCAGGCGTTCGCGCGGCTCGGTACAAAGCTGGGACCGCTGCAGAGATTTTATCTGCCCCTCCGACTTGGGGGCGTGGTGCTCGGACCGCCACCTTACGGCGATCCGGCTTATAGGCGAATAATTCGAGAACTCTGGGGAGATGCGGGTGGCGAGCGAAATCTGCCTGCTGTTGGACGATTCACTCTTTTCGATGGCGAGGTCGCTCATGGGAAGATTGACGGCCACGAGGTTCGTCTTTCAATTCAGGGCGGTCAACGGATCGAGACGCTTGATGGAGCACCGTTTGATCTTGGCGTAGTAGGCGATGGCGTTTGTACAGGCGATCTCCAGCATTGCGCGAAACTCATTTCGGCCGTCACGATGAACGATGACGGCTCAATGACCTACGATATCGCCGCGCAAACAAAGCAAAATGTCTACGAATCAGAACTGTCTAGGCAATGACGACGGGGGAACGAGGCCGTAGCGCGCTCTGACGGTCACAAACGGACATTCCCGACGCCCGCCAAGGGTCTACTCCCGCCCGTGACCCATCACCAGAAAGCGGGCACGGCTCCGACCGGATCGAACGCCGACATGGCGCCAAGCGTCGGGTTTTGTCCACCAGCGCGTTCGCCGGGGGAGATGATGCGCGTTGTGATCTCCACCCGTGAAACGGGGGAGTACCGGCGACTGCGAAGCAGTCAACCCGGGAAGGGGGCGAGGGCCGTGCGCCAGCGCTCCGTCACCCGCCCCCTCCACCCCTTCGGGGTCCCCCTCCCCCGCTTCGCAGGGGAGGATCATACGGGCTCAGGCGCGGCCGTCGGCGCCGGTGACCTTGTCCCAGAAGCTGCGGGTCTGGCGGCGTGACGCGGCGGCGCGCGGGCTCTGGCCCTCGCCGCAGGCGCCCGAGAATTCCTTGAGCAGCTCCTTTTGCCGTGCCGTCAGGTTGGTCGGCGTCTCGACAAAGAGTTCGACGACCAGATCGCCCCGCTGCCGGGAGCGCAGGGAAGGCATGCCCTTGCCGCGCACGGCCACGGTCTCGCCGGTCTGGGTCCCAGGCTTGATCTTGACCGGGATCTTGCATTTGCCGTCGCAATGCTCGCCGCCCAGGAGGCAGGGCGCGTCAAGCTCGCCGCCGAGGGCGGCCGTCGCCATCGGGACGGGAATCTGACAGCGAAGGTCCAGGCCGTCGCGTTCGAAGAGGTCGTGCGGTCTGACCGACAGGAAGATGTAGAGATCGCCTCTGGGTCCGCCGCGCGCGCCCGTGTCGCCCTCGCCGGCGAGGCGGATGCGCGAGCCGTCATCGACCCCGGCCGGGACCCGCACCTGCAACAGGCGCTCGCGCCGCACCTGGCCGTGTCCGGCGCAGCTCTGGCAGGGACTGGCGATCACCCGCCCGGCGCCGCCGCAGCGGGGGCAGGTGGTCTCGACCTGGAAGAAGCCCTGGCTGCGGCGCACCCGGCCAGCGCCGCCGCAGGTCGTGCAGGCGCTGGCGCTGGTCCCCGGCTTGGCGCCCGAGCCTTCGCAGGTCTCGCAGGCCATGGCCGCGGGCACGCGGATTTCGACGTCGGCGCCGGCGTAGGCCTGCTCCAGGGTGATATCGAGGTCGTAGCGCAGATCCTGCCCGCGCGAAGGTCCACTCTGGCGCTGGCCGCCGCCGAACATTTCGCCGAACACATCGCCGAACACGCCGTTGAAGATGTCGTGGACGTTCTGGAAGCCGGGTCCGCCACCGTTCATGCCGCCCACGCCCGCATGACCGAAGCGGTCATAGGCCGCCCGCTTGTCGCGGTCGCAAAGGACGGAATAGGCCTCGTTGATTTCCTTGAACCGGGAGGTGGCGTCGGGACAGCCGCCGTTTCGGTCCGGGTGGTGCTCCATGGCCAGCTTGCGGAAGGCGACCTTCAGGCCGGCTTCGTCGCAGTCTCGGCCGACTCCCAGGAGTTCATAGTAATCGCGCGTCATGCCGTCAGCCGACTGAAGGGTTGACGTTCAAGTGGGTGACTCGCACGCGCCTTGCAAGGCGCGACGCGGCGCGGAACCTGGGCCCCGCGCCGCTGGCCGAGAGAGTCGACATTGCTCTGCCCCGCCGGTCGCCGTCAGGCCGACTGCTTGTCGTCCTTGACCTCTTCGAACTCGGCGTCGACGACGCCATCGTCGTTGTGGGCGGCGGCCCCCTCTGGGGCGGCCTCGCCCTGCTGGGCCTTGTACATCGCCTCGCCGAGCTTCATCGACGCCTGCATTAACGTCGCCGTCTTGGCGGCGATCGCTTCGGCGTCTTCGCCTTCCAGGGCCGACTTCAGCTCGGTCACCGCCGTCTCGATGGCGGTCTTCTCGTCCGGGCCGACCTTGTCGCCATGATCGGCGAGCGCCTTCTCGGTGGAGTGGACGAGCGCGTCGGCGTGGTTGCGGGCCTCGACCAGCTCCTTGCGCTTCTTGTCGTCCGCCGCGTTGGCCTCGGCCTCCTTGACCATCCGCTCGATGTCGGAGTCCGAGAGGCCGCCGTTGGCCTGGATGCGGATCGACTGCTCCTTGGCGGTCGCCTTGTCGCGGGCCTGGACGTTGACAATGCCGTTGGCGTCGATGTCGAAGGTCACCTCGACCTGCGGCACGCCGCGCGGCGCCGGCGGAATGCCGACCAGGTCGAACTGGCCGAGCAGCTTGTTGTCCACAGCCATGGGACGCTCGCCCTGGAACACGCGGATGGTCACCGCGCTCTGGTTGTCATCGGCGGTGGAGAACACCTGGCTCTTCTTGGTGGGGATGGTGGTGTTGCGCTCGATGAGGGCGGTGAACACGCCGCCGAGCGTTTCGATGCCGAGGGTCAGCGGCGTCACGTCGAGCAGCAGCACGTCCTTGACGTCGCCCTGAAGCACGCCGGCCTGGATCGCCGCGCCCAGAGCCACGACTTCGTCGGGATTGACGCCCTTGTGCGGCTCGCGGCCGAAGAAGGTCTTCACCGTCTCCACGACCATGGGCATGCGCGTCTGGCCGCCGACCAGGATGACTTCGTCGATGTCGCTCTTCTTGAGGCCGGCGTCCTTGAGCGCCTGTTCGCACGGACCGACCGTCCTCTGGACCAGGTCCTCGACCAGGGCCTCGAGCTTGGCGCGCGTGAGCTTGATGTTGAGGTGCAACGGTCCCGAGGCGTTCATCGAGATGAACGGCAGGTTCAATTCATATTGGGCGGTGGAGCTCAGCTCCTTCTTCGCCTTCTCGGCCTCTTCCTTGAGGCGCTGCAGGGCGAGCTTGTCCTTGCGCAGGTCGACGCCCTGCTCCTTTTTGAACTCGTCGGCCAGGTAGTCGACGATGCGCAGATCGAAATCTTCGCCGCCCAGGAAGGTGTCGCCGTTGGTCGCCTTTACCTCGAAGACGCCGTCGCCGATCTCCAGGATCGAGACGTCGAAGGTGCCGCCGCCGAGGTCATAGACGGCGATCTTCTTGCCTTCGTTCTTTTCCAGGCCATAGGCCAGCGCCGCGGCCGTCGGCTCGTTGATGATGCGCAGCACCTCGAGGCCGGCGATCTTGCCGGCGTCCTTGGTCGCCTGACGCTGGGCGTCGTTGAAATAGGCCGGAACGGTGATCACCGCCTTCTCGACCTTCTCGCCGAGGTGAGTTTCGGCGGCTTCCTTCATCTTCTGCAGGATGAAGGCGGAGATCTCGGAGGGGGAATAATCCTTGCCGTGCGCGCGCACCCAGGCGTCGCCATTCTTACCCTTGACGATTTCATAGGGCACCATGCCCTTGTCCTTCTCGACCATCGGGTCGGAGAAGTTGCGGCCGATCAGGCGCTTGATGGCGAAGAAGGTGTTCTCGGGGTTGGTCACCGCCTGACGCTTGGCGGGTTGGCCGACCAGGCGTTCGCCGTCGTCCAGGATCGCTACGACGGACGGGGTGGTGCGGACGCCCTCGGCGTTCTCGATCACCTTCGGCGTCTTGCCGTCCATGATGGCCACGCACGAGTTCGTCGTGCCAAGGTCGATGCCAATGATCTTGCTCATGAAAAAATCGTCTCGCTCCTGTGTCGGCAAACGGGGCGCCGAGGAACTCCCTATACGAAGCTTCCTCTTGCACCGCTCCCAAATTGAAAATCTGCGTCAGCGGCCCCGCATGAGGCGCCGCCAGGCGGAACCGGGTGAGACCGCGCCCCCTCGAAAGGGAACGTTCGGCCTCGGCGTCGAATATGGGAAGGTCGCCCGTTGTCGCAAGGGCGCCCAAGGGGCCGCCGGGTGACTCCCGAGGGCTTCGAATTCCGACCGGCCTACTTCGACCGCCAGGCCCAGGAGGCGCTGGTCGCGGCGGTGCTGGCGCGCGCGGCGAAAGCGCCGTTCTACCGGCCGGTGACGCCTGGCGGGCAGGCGATGAGCGTGGAGATGACCAACTTCGGCCCGCACGGCTGGGTGACGGACGCCGCCGGCTATCGCTATGAGGCGCGCCATCCTGGAACCGGGCGGCCCTGGCCGGCCATCCCGGCCGCCTTGCTCGCCCTGTGGGCGGACGTAACCGACGGCGGGCCGCCGCCTGACGCCTGCCTCGTCAACCTCTATCGCGCCGGCGCGCGCATGGGCCTGCACCAGGATCGGGACGAGGCCGACTTTTCCCATCCCGTGGTTTCGGCATCTCTCGGCGATACGGCGCTGTTCCGGATCGGCGGACAGAGTCGACGGGACCGAACGGCGTCGCTGCGGATGGCGTCGGGCGATGTCTGCGTGCTGGCCGGCGCGGCGCGGCTGGCGTTTCACGGCGTCGACCGCATTGTCTCCGGCAGTTCTCGGCTCGTGCCCGGCGGCGGCCGGATCAATCTCACCCTGCGCCGCGCCAGCCTTTGACAGGCTTGCCATTGCGGCGCGAGGATCGTGCCGGAGCAGGAGGGTCGCCATGCCGTCGTTGAAACGCCCCGAGGGGGCCGAGCCCGAAGACTTCCATCTCTCCAGGCGCGTCGTCGCCGCAAGCTTCTTTCTGGGATACGCGGCGGCGGCCCTCGCCGCCGACGCCGAACCGATCCACACCGATGACGCCGGCCTCATCGTGGAGGGCGTCAGCTATCCGTCGTCCGGCTTCGCCCTGCCGGCCTATGTGGCCCGGCCCAAGGCGCCTGGGCGCCATCCGGCGGTGATCGTGGTCAATGAGATCTTCGGCGTCCACGACTACATCAAGGACGTCTGCCGGCGCCTGGCCAAGCTCGGCTATGTGGCCATCGCACCGGCCTTTTTCGTCCGCGTGGCCGACCCGGCCCCGCTGACCGATATGGCGGCGATCATGAAGATCGTGAGCCAGGCCTCCGACGCCCAGGTCATGGGCGACGTGGGCGCCACCCTGAGATATCTGCGCGCCTCGTCCTTCGTCGATGCGACCCGGATCGCCATCACCGGCTTCTGCTGGGGCGGCGGCGTGGTCTGGCTCGCCTGCGAACAGTTTCCGGAGCTGAAGGCGGGCGTCGCCTGGTACGGTCGCATGGCCCCGACGCCCGGCGCTGCGCCCGTTCCCGGCCGGATGTGGCCGATCCAGGGGGTGGATCATCTGACCGCGCCGGTCCTCGGTCTCTACGGCGCGAAGGATGCGCTGGCGGCCCAGATCCCGGCCATGCGCGCGGCCCTGGCTGCGGCGCACAAGGACAGCACCGAGATCGTCGTCTATCCCGACGCCGGCCATGGCTTCCACGCCGACTATCGCGAGAGCTATGTCGAGGCGGACGCCAAGGACGGCTGGGCGCGGATGCTGGCCCACTTCCGCAAGAACGGCGTGGGGCCGAGGCCTTACGTCCGGTCGCCGGGTTAACCCCTCAGCTTACGCAGCAGGATCTCGAGATCCTGAGACAGCTGGGGATCGACGGGCCGCAGAGATTCGATGCGGCGCACGGCATGCAGCACGGTGGTGTGGTCGCGCCCGCCGAAACGCCGGCCGATATCCGGCAACGAGCGGGTGGTCAGCTGCTTGGCCAACCACATGGCGGCCTGGCGCGGCCGGGCCAAGGCCCGGGTCCGGCGCTCGGACAGAAGATCCGCCTGCTTGAGGTGAAAATGCTCGGCGGTGGCTTTCTGGATATCGTCCACCGTCACGCGCCTCTCGCCGCCGCGCAGGTGAGGGCGGAGCAGCCGGTTGGCCTCGTCGAGCGTAATGGCCGCGACGCCGGCGCCGCCGCGCACCACCAGGGTGTTGAGCGCGCCTTCCAGCTCCCGAACATTGTCGGTGAAACGGTCGGCGAGGAAGTCGAGCACCTCGGGCTTGAGCGCACCGGAAAAGCTGAATTGCCGGCGCAGGGTTTCCAACTTGCGCTGCAGGATTCCCAGGCGAAGCGCCCGGTCGGCCGGCTCGATGCCGCAGACTAGCCCGGCCGAGAGGTGCGAGCGCAGGTGAGCGTCGAACTCGGTGAGCGCCGAGGGCGGACGGTCGGCCGAGAACACCACTCGGCGGCCATCCTCCATGAGCGCCGACAGCGTATGAAACAGCTCTTCCTGGGTGGAGTGCTTACCGCCGATGAAATGGACGTCATCGACGATGAGCAGATCGGCGCTGCGCAGTTGATCCTTGAACGGGCCGAGTTGACGGTCCATGGCCGCGCGCACGAAACCGGAGAGAAAACGCTCGGCCGTCAGATAGACGACCTTGCGCTGGGGCGCCGCGGCCATGGCCTCGCGCGCCATGGCGCACAGCAGGTGCGTCTTGCCGAAGCCGTAGGGTCCGTGGATGACGACCGGGTTGAAGTGGCCGTCCGACCAGGAGGCGACTCTGCGCGCCACGGTGTGGGCGAACTCGTTGGCGGGGCCGCAGACGAAGGCCTCGAAGGTGAAGCGGTCGCGGGGCGCGGCGGCGGCGGCGGGCGTCTCCGGTACAGGCGCCTCGACGACCGGGACAGGGCGGATGGGCGCGGCGCGGCCGCACTCGGCGCCGGCGTCGAATTCCGCGCGCGACTGAAGGCGCAGGGTCCGCGATTCCGGATCGTGCAGCGCCCACAATTCTTCGATGCGGCGCCATGCGTAGCGCCTGATCCAGTCGCGGGCGACGCCGGTGGGCGTCACCAGGTAGAGGCCGCCGTCGGCGCCGGAACTCAACGTCGCCCGGGTCAGCCATGAGCCGAAGGCGTCTTCACCTAGCTCCGACTTCAGCGCCGTCCCGGCCTGCGCCCACACCGCCGCCGCCGCGGTCGCCGAAGTCGCCACCGCCAGGTTGCTCGCCGCCATCTTCCCGCATCCCCACTCCTGCTCCCAATTTTGGGCGCAGAATCCCTGCCGGCGCTTGCGCGCCGTTGAAACGAACAAAAATTGACACAAACGTCCCTGACCGTCGGGACGCACTACCGCCGCCGCCGCATTTTTAGTCCGTGTAAGACCAAAAGCGCTGAGATCTTCAGACTAGCCTTCGGCCCCGTTCCGTCAACGTCGATTCGCGACAAAATTCGGCCGGATTCGGCAAAAAATCGGATTGACAATCAGAACCTCCCGACAAGCCAAGGAAATTCCGACGATCACTTTTTTTGGCTTTTTTTGGGGGCGCGATTTTGTCGCAGCCGCGCGCGCCACGGCCATCGCGCCTCAAGCGCGTAAAGATAGATTAGATAATAAATTCAGATAGTTGATTGGAATGAGCGCCTGTTCAGGCGGCGGTCATCTTCCTCAGTTGGCGATGCAGCCTGGAGACCTTCCGCGAACCCGTGTTCGGATGAAAAACACCTTTGCCGACCGCCCGCATCAGCTCGGACTGGGCGGTTTCGAAGGCGACCTTCGCCGCGCCCGCGTCGCCGCTCGCCAGGGCCTCGTCGAACTTGCGCAAAAAGGTGCGGACGCGCGATCTGCGGGCCGTATTGACCTCGGTGCGTTTCTCGATCTTGCGGATCGCCTTTTTGGCGCCGGCGTTATTGGCCATGGTGGTCGACTTTGCAGTTGAGCCCTCGGGTGGCGAGGGAGCGAAAACAGGACGCGCGGATATAGAGGAGGGCGGACAGCCGGTCAATGCGCGGCGGGGCCCTCAACGGAAAAGCCGCGGTCGCGAAGAAGGGCGGGGACGCCGCCCGGCCCGATCAGGTGTCCCGCGCCCACCACCGCGACGATGACGCCGTCTCCCTGCAGCCGTTCCGACAGCCGGGCCGCCCAGCGCCGGTTTCGGTCGGTGACCAACCGCCGGTACATGTCCGGCGACGTCTTCGCCAATGGATCGAGCGCATCCTTGGAGAGCGCCGCCTGGTCGCCTGCCAGCCACTCTTCAAGCACCCGGTGGAAGAGATCGGGATCGGTCAGCATCTCATCGAGGGTTTCATCGAGCGACGCGGTCTGGGCCTGCGGCGTGGTGTCGGCGAGAAAGCCGATCTGATCGCTGACGGTCTCGAACGCCCGGCGGCGCGCGCTCGCCGGCGCCTGGCTGGAAAGCTGCTGTTCGACCCCTGACGCTGCGTCCGCGCCGGCCTTCATGTCCTGGGCGACCGACAGGGTAACCTCGGCCAGCCACGGCCGCATGGAGGTTACGAGCGCCGGCGGAACGCCCAGGCTGTCGCAGGCCTGCCTGACACGCGCGGCCTGCGCCGGCGTGAGGTGGTTGAACAGGCTGTCGCCCTTGGCGAGTTCGCCTCGGCTGGCGATGACGCGGCTTACTTCGCTCATGGTGGCTGGATCGATCGGCAGTTCGAACCAGATCTCGTCGGCGTGGGCCACGGCCGCGCTCAAGGCCGGCGGCTCCCAATCCAGGCCCTTGGGCAACAGATGCATCGAGCCAAACAGAATGAGCGTCGCGTGCGGACCCCGCACGGTCCACATGGCGGGCTCGGCCCTGGCCACGCCGGCGGCGAGGATCAAGCTCAGCCACGCCAGGGCGAGCAGCCGTCTCATCGCTGACAGGCCGGACAATAGAAGGTCGAGCGGCCCGCCTGGACCGTCCGCTGGATTACGCCCGCGCAGGCCGGCGAGGGGCACGGCTCGCCTTCGCGGTCGTAGACTCGGAAGCTGTGCTGGAAATAGCCGAGCGTGCCGTCGGCGGCGGCGAAATCGCGCAGGGTCGAGCCGCCCTGGGCGATGGCCTCGCGCAGCACGGCCTGGATGGCCTCGGCCAGGCGTTGGAGCTGGCCGTGCTTGAGGCTTCCCGCCGGCTTGGTGGGGGAGATGCCGGCGCGATGCAGCGCCTCGCAGACATATATGTTGCCGAGGCCGGCGACGATCCGCTGGTCGAGCAGCAGGGTCTTGGGGCCCTGGCGGCGGCCGGCGAAAGCCTCGGCGAGCCAGGCCGCGTTGAAGTCCGGGCCGAGGGGCTCGGGACCCAGGGCGGCGAGCCGCGCGTCAGCGTCCTCGACGATGTCCATGAAGCCGAAGCGCCGGGGGTCATAGAAGGTGATGCGGACCTGGGCGTCGGTCTCGAACAGCACATGAGCGTGCCGCGGGTCGGCCGGCGCCGCCAGGGCGAAGGCGCCCGGCGCCGCCGCGCCCTCGATCTCGAAGCGCCCGGTCATGCCCAGATGAATAAGAAGAGTCGCGTCGCGGTCGAGGCCGGCCAGGAGATATTTGCCACGGCGCGAGAGCGAGAGGACGCGCGCGCCGGTCAGGCGCTGGACGAAACCCTCCGGGAACGGAAAGCGCAAATCCGGGCGCCGCGCCTCCACGCGCGTGAGGCGCCGGCCGGTGAGAACGGACTCGAGGCCAAGGCGAACCGTCTCGACCTCGGGGAGCTCGGGCATACACCCGCCTAGCTCAAGCCGGCTGGCGCGCAAAGGGCTTAGATCCTAAGACGGCCGTCATGAGCGATGGCGGCGCGACATTCGGATTTCGCGATGTGGATCCGGCGGAAAAGCCGGGCCTCGTGCGCGGCGTGTTCGATCGCGTCGCCGGCCGTTACGACCTGATGAACGACCTGATGAGCGGCGGCCTCCACCGGCTGTGGAAGGACGCCGCCGCGGCCAGGCTCAATCCCCAGCCGGGCGAGACCATCATCGATTGCGCCGGTGGCACGGGCGACATGGCCCGGCGCTATTGGCGCATGGCCGAGAAGGCCCGGGACCGGCGGGGCGGAGCGCCGGCCAGGGTGACGGTCATCGATTACAACGCCGCGATGATCGAGGCCGGACGCAAGCGGGCGCATCCGGAGGGCCTGACCTGGGCCGTGGGCGACGCCCAACGCCTGCCGCTGGAGGCTGGCCGCGCCGACGCCTATTCCATCGCCTTCGGCTTGCGCAATGTGACCGATATCCTGAGCGCCCTGCGTGAAGCGCGTCGGGTGCTGAAGCCCGGCGGCCGCTTCCTGTGCCTGGAGTTCTCGCGGCCCACGGCGTCGGCCCTGCGCGCCGGCTATGACGCCTATTCCTTCCGCGTGATCCCCGAGATCGGCGCGCGGGTGGCGCATGACCGGGAAGCCTACGCCTATCTCGTGGAGAGTATTCGCCGGTTCCCGGCCCAGCAGGCCCTGGCCGCCCTGATGACCGACGCCGGTTTCGCGCGGGTGTCGGTGACCAATTTCAGCGGCGGCGTCTGCGCCCTGCATCAGGGCTGGGCTGTCTGAGCGGCATGAGGCTCGCGGGCCTGGTCTGGACCCTGGTGCGCGCCGACGCCCTGGCGCCGCGCGAGATCGATCCACTGCTGCCGCCGTCCTGGCGCTTTCTGGCGCGGAGTCTGAGGGTGTTCGCGGGGCGGCGCGCCAGGCAGGGCCGACCGGGCGAGCGCCTCGCCGGCGCCTTGGAGCGATCGGGACCCGTGGCCATCAAGCTCGGCCAGTTCCTGTCGACGCGCGGCGACATCCTGGGCCAGGCCTTCGCCGATGACCTTGGCCGGCTGAAGGACCAACTGCCGCCGTTTCCGACGGCGCTCGCCAGGGCCGAGGTGGAACGCGCCATCGGCAAGCCCTTGGGAGATCTTTTCGTCGCCTTCGGCGAACCCGTGGCGGCGGCGTCGCTGGCCCAGGCCCATCGGGCCACGCTCATCGATGGCCGCGACGTGGCGGTCAAGGTGCTGCGGCCCGGGATCGAGCGGCGCGTGGCGCGCGATGTGAAGACCCTGATGCTGGCGGCGGACATCGCCCACAGCTGGCCATTGGCGCGTCGCCTGGAGCCCCGCGCCTTCGCCGCCACCATCGCCCGCGCGCTCACTCTGGAACTCGATCTGCGCATGGAGGCGGCCGCGGCGGACGAGCTGCGCGTGGCCATGGACGATTCCGGCTTCATGCACGCTCCCAAGGTGGTTTGGGACGGGGTGGCGCGGCGGGTGCTGACCCTGGAATGGGCGCACGGCATGGCGCTCTCCGATCCATCCGCCCTGGAGCAGGCGGGACTCGATCGGGCGGCGACGGCCGGAGATCTGGTGCGGGGCTTTCTCGCCCAGGCGCTGGATCACGGCGTCTTCCATGCCGATCTGCACGAAGGCAATCTGTTCGTGGAGCCGCCCAGCCGCATCGCCGTGGTCGACTTCGGCATCGTCGGCCGCCTGGCCCCGGCCGAGCGGCGCTATCTGGCCGAAATTCTGTGGGGATTTCTGCGCCGCGACTATGCGCGGCTGGCGGAGGTGCATTTCCAGGCGGGCTACGTGCCCGCCTCGCACGACAAGGGCGCCTTCGCCCAGGCGCTGAGGGCGGTGGGCGAGCCGGTGTTCGGCCGCCCGGCGCGCGAGGTGTCGATGGGCCGCCTGCTGGGTCAGCTGTTCGACATCACCAGCCTGTTCGACATGCGCCTGCGCCCTGAGCTCATCCTGCTCCAGAAGACCATGGTGACCGTGGAGGGCGTGGCGCGCAGGATCGATCCCGACCACGACATCTGGCAGGCGGCCGAGCCCGTCGTGCGGCGCTGGATGGCGCGTGAACTCTCGCCCGCCGCCACGGTCCGTTCCCTGGCGGCCGAAGCGCGCGCGGCGCTCACCGTCCTCGCCAGCGTGGCCGCCGAGCGGCGGACCGAAGCGCCCGCACCGGCGCCCGCCGCCAGTGACGGCCTCGACCCGTGGATCGCCTTCGCTTTGGGCGCGGTCTGTTCCGCCCTGGCCTTCGCCCTGGCGCTCTGGCTCAAGTAGCCTGAGCGGTCCCGTCAGCCCTGGCTGGAGCCGCCCTGGCCGGACGTACGCTCGCTCTCACGCTGTTTCTGCTCGGTCCAATAGGCGGCGCCGTCGCGCGGCTTGAACATCGTCCGTGGCGCGCCGTCGCGGGAGACCACCGCGAAGGTGTTGGACTTGGCGTCATAGATCAGCCGGTCGCCGTTGGACCGATCGAGGGTCTCCGCGCCCGATGGCGGACTGTCGACGAAGGCGTGAACCTTGGTCACATAGTCGTTCTCGTTCTGGGCGCCGAAATCCTGGCCGTTCTTGGTGAACTGATACTGCGCGTTATCAACCGCGCTGTGCTTGCGGTTGGCGGCCCACATCGGCTTGCCGTTGATCTCCGGCGTCGCCGCGTCGCGGCCGCCGTAGCTGGCCTGACTGGAGCCCGAGCCGTAGCTCGAACTCGAACCGGAACTGGAGGCGGCGGCGCCCTGGCCGCCTTGCGAGGATACCGCCGACTGATGGCCGCCACAGGCCGCCAGGCCCAAGGCCAGCGCCGCGACGCTCGAAAGGAGCGGTATTATGGCGCAACCGCCACAAGACTAACAGCTTGATTCTCGCCATCTTTCCCGGATGGCAGAGAACCAACTGATCCTTGGCCTCAAGCGCCGGTATGCGCGCACCCTGGGCGCACTGGCGAAGGCCGATCTGTTC
>Ga0302314_10005609_pt1 | contig 22825 bp, 21 predicted proteins | sample III_Palsa_N2_3_FD_200533 | JGI IMG/M metagenome (GOLD analysis project Ga0302314, IMG submission 200533) | Peat permafrost microbial communities from Stordalen Mire near Abisko, Sweden - III_Palsa_N2_3 | ecosystem: Environmental > Terrestrial > Soil > Palsa > Peat permafrost | place: Sweden... | reverse complement strand
ACCAGATCATGGCCGACGTGACTGCCCTGGTGGCAGGGCTGCGCGGCGAGCAGCCGCCCGCGGTGGCGTTCGACCCGGCGAAGCAGGCGCTCGGAACGGATGCGGCTGACCGATGAAGGCAGCGGTGCTCGGCGCAGGTTCGTGGGGGACCACGTTCGCGCAGGTGCTGTGCGATGCGGGCACCCCGGTGACGCTGTGGGCGCGGCGGGCGGACATCGCCGAGTCGATCAACGGCCTGCACCAGAACCCTCAGTACCTGCCGGAGGCGACGCTGCCGCCCACGCTGACCGCGACGACCGACGCCGCCGTCGCGCTGCAGGGCGCCGACCTGGTGGTGCTCGCGGTGCCGGCGCAGACGCTCCGGTCCGGACTGACCGCGTGGGCGCCGCTCATCCCCGAGGGGTCGCTGCTGATCTCCCTGATGAAGGGGATCGAACTCGGCTCAAACAAGCGGATGAGCGAGGTCATGATCGAGGTGCTCGACGTCCCGCAGTCACGGGTCGCCGTGGTCTCCGGGCCCAACCTGGCCCCGGAGATCGCCCGGCGGCAGTTCGCCGCGTCGGTGGTGGCCTGTTCCGATGAGATGTCCGCGCGGCTGCTGCAGCGCGCGTGCCACACCGGGTACTTCCGGCCGTACTGGAACACCGACGTGCTCGGCTGCGAGCTCGGCGGCACGGTCAAGAACATCATCGCGCTCGCCGTCGGCGTCGCGGTCGCGCTCGGCCTCGGTGACAACACCAAGGCCATGCTGATCACCCGCGGGCTGGCGGAGATGGCCAGGCTCGGCGAGGCGATGGGCGCCGACCCGCGGACGTTCGCCGGGCTGGCCGGGATGGGCGACCTGGTGGCGAGCTGCTCATCGCCGCTGGCGCGGAACCGGCGGTTCGGCGAGTACCTCGGACAGGGCATGAGTGCCGCCCAGGCCAAGGAAATGACCACGCAGACCGCGGAGGGCGTGACCTCCTACGCGCCGGTGCTCGAACTGGCCCGCAAGCACGGCGTGGAGATGCCGATCACCGAGGCGGTCGGAGCGCTGGTCAGCGGGCAGCTGTCGGTCTCCGACGCGGCGGTGGTGCTGGCGTCTCGTTCGGCCAAGCCGGAATGGTACGGATCCGAGACCTGACTGCGAAAACGGTCATCGCGAGTGGCCCTGACCCGCGCAAACGGTACGGTAGTGGTCGCGCGGGGCGGGCAAGGGCAGGAAGAAAAGGGTTCACCTGTGGAGATAGCACGAAGGCAGCTCGGGGAGAACACCAGGGCCGTGCACCTGCCGCCGCCGCCGGAGACCGCGCAGCGGCCGGTCGGCACGCCGGTTTACCGGACGGCGGCCTGGGCGTTCTCCTCCGCGCAGGAGTACGCGGCCGTGCTCAACGACCAGGTGCCCGGGTACAGCTACAGCCGGATCGACAACCCGACGGTGGACGCGTTCGCCCGGGCGGTCGCGGCCCTCGAAGGAGCCAACCTGCAGCGCTGGCCGGCCGCCCAGGCGTTTTCGTCGGGGATGGCGGCGATCTCCGGCGTGTTCCTGGCCTTCGCCCGGGCGGGCGCGCACGTGGTGGCGTCGGCCGCGGTCTACGGCGGCACCTACAGCCTGCTGCGTAACGTGCTGGCCAGGTTTGGCGTGGAGACCGACTTCGTGGACATCACCGACCTGGACGCGGTGGCGGCCGCCATGCGGCCGACGACGCGGATCCTCTACGCGGAGACCATCGCCAACCCGACGACCGCGGTGGCCGATCTCGGCCGGCTGGCCGAGATCGCGCATGAGCGCGGGGCGCTGCTTGTCGTCGACTCGACGCTCGCCCCGCCGGTGATCTGCCGGCCGCTGGAGCACGGTGCCGACCTGGTGGTGCACTCGGCGACCAAGTACATCGGCGGGCACTCCGACGTGACCGGGGGCGTGGTGACCGGGACGCTCGAGCTCATCACCCAGATCCGGGCGACGCGGATCGACACCGGGGCCTCGCTCTCCCCTGACGACGCGTTCCAGCTCCGCCGCGGCCTGGAGACGCTGCCGGTCCGGGTACGCCGCCAGTGCGCCACCGCCTCGGTGTTCGCGGCCACGCTGGCCAAGCACCCGGCGGTCGCGTACGTGGACTACCCGGGGCTGGCGACGCACCAGGGACACGAGCTGGCGCGGCGGCTGTTCGACGCGGGCCCGGAGGGCGTCCGGTTCGGCGCCATCGTCACCGTCACGCCGTACGGCGGCCGTGAGGCCGGGCTCGCGTTCGCGAGCGCGCTGCGGCTGGCGGCCACGGCTTCCTCACTCGGCGGCACCCACACGGTCGTCTCACACGTCGCGTCCACCACCCACCGGCAGCTCGACGACCGGGCGCTCGCCGCCGCGGGCATCGATGCGGGCGCGGTGCGCTTCTCCATCGGCCTGGAAGACTCCGAGGACCTGATCAGCGACGCCTTCATGGCGCTGGAGACCCTCGGCCGCAGCCAGCCCGACGGGGACGGATGACGGGACCGCCGCCCGCGGCGACGCGCCAGATCCGCAGAAATCGGCCGTAACGCTGAGGCAATCATTATTTTGCTGGTCAGCGGCTACCATCTTCGGGTTGACGGAACTCTTTTCCTGCCGTCGTCCCTAGAACCTGGCCGGCCGGGAACATCAGGACAAGAGTGTGCTGGAACAGCCTTCGGGCTGGCAGGAGCAGCGGAGGTGGTGCATGGGTTCGGCGCGCAAGATCCGGGTTGCCGTGGTCTTCGGCGGTCGCAGCGCTGAGCACGCGGTGTCGTGCGCGAGCGCGGGACTAGTGCTCGGAGGCATCGACCGCGACCGTTACGACGTCGTGCCGGTCGGCATCACCCGCGACGGACGCTGGGTGCTGACCTCGGCCGATCCCGCGCGGCTGGCGCTGTCAGCGGGCCGCGCACCGTCGGTGGACGCGGTCGCCACGCCGGGGGTATCAGTCACCCCGGCGCCTGGCCCCGGCGGCGGGACGCTGCTGTTCAGCGGGCCGGCCGCGGTGCCGGCCGAGCTCGGCGAGGTGGACGTGGTGCTGCCGCTGCTGCACGGGCTGTTCGGCGAGGACGGCACCATCCAGGGGCTGCTGGAGATGGCCGGGATCCGTTACGCCGGCGCGGGAGTGCTCGCCAGCGCGGCGGGCATGGACAAGGAGTACATGAAGCTGCTGTTCGCGGCGCGCGGGCTGCCCATCGGGCCGTACGTCGTGGTGCGGGACCGGGACTGGGGCTCCGCCCCCTCTTCACTTGAGCGCAAGCGGGTGCTCGACGAGGTCGCCGAGCTCGGCTGGCCGGTGTTCGTCAAGCCGGCCAGGGGCGGGTCGTCGATCGGTACGTCACGGGTGGACTCGGCCGACGGGCTCGAGGCGGCGATCGAAGAGGCGCGCCGCTACGACCGGAAGGTGCTCGTCGAGGCGGCCATCGACGGGTCTGAGATCGAGTGCGCGGTGCTCGAGGGGGTCGACGGGGGGGCGCCTGAAGCTTCCGTGCCGGGGATGATCGTGGTCGACCCGCACTCTGCCTGGTATGACTTCGAGGCCAAGTACCTGGACGAGGCGTCGCGGATGGAGATCCCGGCGCCGGTACCGCCCGCCGTGGCGGACCGGGTGCGGGCCCTGGCGTGCGCGGCGTTCGACGCCATCGGGTGCGAGGGGCTGGCGCGGATCGACTTCTTCTACACCTCGGCCGGGGAAGTCCTGGTGAACGAGATCAACACGATGCCGGGGATGACACCGGCCTCCGGCTTCCCGATGATGTGGGCCGCCACCGGGCTGCCCCTGCCGCAGCTGATCGACCGGATCATCACCACCGCCCTGGCCAAGCAGTTATCCGCGGCCCGGGAGTCTGAGCGCACTGCCCAGGCAGTTATCCGCGGGCCGGCGGCCCGGCCACGCTGCCAGGCCGTGGCGGTGGACAGCCGCCTGGCCAGCCAGCGGCCCGCGCGAAGCGGCGGCGGCGCTACGTCAGCGGTGGCCGGACCCGGTCGCGAAGGTCTGGGTGACCGGGTAGGTCGCGGCAATGCCAGCGGCTTGCGTGACGTCAGTGAAGACGGTAGCGCTCGGCCTGCGGTCATAACGGACAAATAACGCATGGCGGCACCGGGATTCCCCGGGCCGCCATGCGTTACTGACCGCAGCGCCTTCGCCGTGGCAGCCACGTGAGCTGCTGCCCTGGCTCGACCTGCGTGCGCGCCGCGTTACTTCTTCTTGACTGCCCTGGCAGCAGGCTTCTTTGCCGCTGCCGCACCGGCACCGTTCACCAGCGCCTTGAAGTCAGCGCCGGGACGGAACTTTGGCACCGACTGAGCGGCTACGTGAATTTCTGCTCCGGTCGCGGGGTTACGCGCCGTGCGGGCCGGGCGGTCGCTCTTCTCGAAGACGCCGAAGCCGGTGATGGCGACCTTGTCACCGTCTGCCACCGCCGACTGAATGGTCTCGAGGACCGCGTTCAGCGCCTCGGTCGCGGACTTCTTGTCCCCCAGGCGACCCGAGAGCGCGTCGATCAGATCACGCTTGTTCATTATTCACTCCTGCGTTCCCCCACGGGAGGCCGCGCTTGTGGCTGCTTGCCTGGGTCGCGACCCCTGACCAGCCCGAAATTAGGCGATCGGGCCCGGCTACACAATAACCTTGCCGAATATTGACCCGCGTGTCGGGCCTTTTCGCGGCTTGATTTTAGCGGGCGGTTAGACATTTCGCGAAATGTCTGGCTGGGGCCGGGGAGCGGGGCGGCGCACGTGTTCGGCGTTGCCTGCGGGGTCGGGGATGTAGCCAGCGGGTGGCGGGCCGGGCTTTTGCTGTCGCGGTTGGTGCCCCAGAGGGCCCCATGACCGGAGAAGGACCGGTCAGCCGGGGTGCCGGCTTGCGGGTGGAACCGGCAGCGGCTGATGTCGCGCACCGGGCACTTGCGCGGGGCCGCGGCTCACGGCTGTGGTGACCGTTGTCACAAGTGCCGGCTGGGACGCCAGTGGCCGGGCTGGCGCCCAGGAGGCATTCCCTGACTGTCAGCATTCGGCTGGGAAAGCATTATCATGGAACATTTTTGCGCTGTAAGGCACATTTGTTTCCGAGATCATGAAAGGCCGGGATTGCGCCGACGGCGCCGCTTTGTGACGCCCGCTCACGGCGAAGGCGGGCCGCCGGCAGCGGCGACCGCGGTGAAGTCGAGCCGGAGGCAGGGGCGATCGCGACGTGGGCCAAGCTGGCATGGCGGCAGCGAGTTCGGTTGCGGAGGCGGACGCGCCGTGGTGGCGCGGCGCGGGTGAACCGGATGCGCGGGGCCCGGACTGCACGGGCGGGCCTGCTGCGATCGCACCTTTGCGATCAGGCCCGCCGTGCAGACAACGGGGTAGGGGCTGCCCCCGGGAACCACAACGGGGTACGGGGGGCGCTGCCCCCGGGAACTACAGCGTGGCGGGGAGGAAAGACGGGCGGGTTGCCTCGAAGGCGGTGATCATGTCTTCGTGGCGGAGGGTCAGGCCGATGTCGTCGAGGCCCTCCATCAGGCGCCAGCGGGTGTAGTCATCGATCTGGAACGGTTCGGCCAGGTCCTCGGCCAGGCCGCCGCCGGTGACATACACCTCGCGGGCGTCCAGGTCCACGGTGACCTGGGCCGGCGGCTCGGCTTCGGCGGCGTCCTGGATCAGCGAGACGACCTTCTCCGGCAGCACCACCGGGAGCAGCCCCGCCTTGGTCGCGTTGTTGCGGAAGATGTCGCCGAACCGGGGCGCGATCACCACGCGGAAGCCGTAGTCCATGAGCGCCCACACCGCGTGCTCGCGGGACGAGCCGGTGCCGAAGTCGGGGCCGGCGACCAGGATGCTCGCGCCGTCGTAGCGGGGCTGGTTCAGCACGAACGACGGGTCCTCGCGCCAGGCGGCGAACAGGCCTTCGCCGAAGCCGTCGCGGCTGACCCGCTTGAGCCAGACGGCCGGGATGATCTGGTCGGTGTCGACGTTGCTGCGTCGCAGCGGCACGGCCCGCCCCGTATGGGTGACGAATGGTTCCATGGTGGGTCGGTCTCCTTACAGGTCGGCGGGGGCGGACAGGCGGCCGGTGACGGCCGTGGCGGCGGCGACGGCGGGCGAGACCAGGTGGGTGCGCCCGCCCTTGCCCTGGCGGCCCTCGAAGTTCCGGTTGGAGGTGGAAGCGGAGCGCTCCCCCGGCTTCAGCGTGTCCGGGTTCATGCCCAGGCACATCGAGCAGCCGGCGCCCCGCCACTCGGCCCCGGCCGCGATGAAGATCTCGTTGAGGCCCTCGGCCTCGGCCTGGGCCCGGACCTGCATCGAACCAGGGACGACGAGCATGCGGACGCCGTCGGCGACCTGGCGGCCGCGGATGACCCCGGCGGCGAGGCGCAGGTCCTCGATCCGGCCGTTAGTGCAGGAGCCAACGAATACGGTGTCCACCGCGATCTGCCGCAGCGGGGTACCCGCGGTCAGGCCCATGTAGGTCAGGGCCCGCTCGGTCCCGTTCGGGTCCTTGGTCTCCCCTGGCGCGGGCACCACCGCGCCCAGCGGCAGCGCCTGGCCCGGGTTGGTGCCCCAGGTGACGTAGGGGGTCAGCGTGGTCGCGTCGATGGTGACCTCGTGGTCGAACACCGCGCCCTCGTCGGTCGCCAGCGTCTCCCAGTACGCCACGGCCGCGTCCCAGTCGGCGCCTTGCGGGGCGTTCGGACGGCCTTTCAGGTACTCGAACGTGGTCTCGTCCGGCGCGACCAGGCCAGCCTTAGCGCCCGCCTCGATGGACATGTTGCAGACGGTCATGCGGCCTTCCATGGACAGCGACCGGAGCGCTTCGCCGCGGTACTCCACGATGTAGCCCTGGCCGCCGCCGGTGCCGATCTGGCCGATGATGGCCAGGATCAGGTCCTTGGCCGTCACGCTCGCGGGCAGCGCGCCCTCGACGTTGATCGCCATCGTCTTCGGCTTGATCTGCGGCAGCGTCTGGGTGGCGAGTACGTGCTCGACCTCGCTGGTGCCGATGCCGAAGGCGATCGCGCCGAACGCGCCGTGGGTGGAGGTGTGGGAGTCGCCGCAGACGATCGTCATGCCCGGCTGGGTCAGCCCGAGCTGCGGGCCGATCACGTGCACGATGCCCTGGCCGGGGTCGCCCATCGGGTGCAGCCGCAGCCCGAACTCGGCCGCGTTCTTGCGCAGCGCCTCGAGCTGGGCCCGGGAGACGGGGTCCGTGACCGGGCTGTCGGGGCCGGTCAGTGGCATGTTGGGGCCAGTCACGCCGAGGGTCGGCACGTTGTGGTCCTCGGTGGCGATCGTCAGATCGGGACGGCGCACCTTGCGGCCGGCCGCGCGCAAGCCGTCGAAAGCCTGCGGGCTGGTGACCTCGTGGATGATGTGCAGGTCGATGAAGAGCAGGTCAGGCTCGCCTTCGGCCTGGCGCACCACGTGGGCGTCCCAGATCTTCTCCGCGAGCGTGCGGGGTGCGCTGCTCATGCGGGTCATCTCCTTAGGTTGCTGATTCGCGAGGTAACGAGGTACTGTCCCGTCCCGATTTGCATCTCACGATTTGAGACGGCAGTATCAGTACATGAGCAATACTACCGTCTGCGGTGGCGGGCTGGTTGACCGCCTGGTCGTTGCTCTCGAGATTTGAGACGGTGGTTTCGGCAGATGGACAACCTGAGCGGCGTCGGCGTGCTCGACAAGGCGGTGTCGGTGCTCGCCGCGGTGGAGAGCGGGCCCGCTACTCTTGCGCAGCTCGTCGCGGCGACCGGGCTCGCGCGCCCGACCACGCACCGGATCGCGGTCGCGCTTGAGCATCACCGGCTGCTCGCCCGGGACGTGCAGGGCCGGTTCATCCTCGGCCCCCGCGTGGGCGAACTCGCGTCCGCGGCGGGCGAGGACCGGCTGCTCGCCGTCGCCCAGCCCGTGCTGACCCAGCTGCGCGACGTCACCGGGGAGAGCGCGCAGCTCTACCGCTTTTCCGGCGGCCGGGGCGGCGCCGACGTCCGGGTCTGCGTCGCCGCCGCCGAGCGGTCGAGCGGGCTGCGGGACACCGTGCCGGTCGGCGCGGCCCTGCCGATGACCGCGGGCTCGGCCGCCCAGGTGCTGCTCGCCTGGGAGGAAGGCGAGCGGATGCACCGCGGGCTGCGCGGGGCCAAGTTCACCGCGGCCACGCTGGCCAGTGTCCGCCGCCGGGGCTGGGCCTCAAGCGCGGCGGAACGGGAGGCCGGGGTGGCCTCGGTCTCCGCGCCGGTGCGCGGCACCGGCGGCAAGCTACTCGCCGCCGTCTCCGTCTCCGGGCCGATCGAGCGGCTCACCCGCTCCCCCGGGCGGCTGCACGCCGCCGCGGTCGTCACCGCCGGGGACCGGATCAGCGAGCTGCTGCGGGCCGAGTCCGGGCAACGCCCCTAAGCCGGTCCGCTCACGGCGACCAGCAGGCCCCGGATCACGTCCGCTGACGGCGACCGGCTCGCCCGGAGGCCGGGCTCCGGTGGGCGGTGAAGGGTGAGCCGCGTCCATTCGGGAATGCTCAGCAGCAACTGGCGCCCGGGTCGCACCTGCGATGGGGACCAGCACCGGAGACAACAAAAAGCATGTATTTTCGCGAAACGGGCATAACTCCCGGCATCGTAAGATCGTTGGTCCTACCGCTTCCCTGGCTCGCCGATTTAGCCTCGAAGGTAAGGCGCAGCCGCGCAGGAAGCGAAGAGGGGTGCCGCGGGATGACAGGGACACACCAATGAAGGTGGCCGTCGTTAAGGAGAGCGCGCCGGGAGAACGGCGCGTCGCCCTGGTACCGGAGACCGTGCCGCGGCTGGTGCAGGCCGGTCTCGAAGTGCTCGTCGAGGAAGGGGCCGGCGACAGCGCCTGGTATCCCGACGGCGCGTACACGGCGGCCGGGGCGGCGATCGTGAGCGCCAGCGACGTGTACGCGACCGCGGACGCGGTCCTCACCGTGACCCGCCCGGACGAGGCCGCGCTGGCCCGGCTGCGCGCTGGGCAGGTGCTGATCGGGATGCTCGCGCCGCTCACCGACCCGCAGCTGGCCAGCTCGCTGGCGGAGCGCGGGGTCACCGCGATCTCGCTCGACGGCCTGCCCCGCACGCTGTCGCGCGCGCAGGGCATGGACGCGCTGTCCTCGCAGGCCAACGTGGCCGGGTACAAGGCCGCGCTGGTCGCCGCGGAGGCCTACGGCCGGTTCTTCCCGCTACTGATCACGGCGGCGGGCACCGCCCGGCCGGCCCGGCTGCTGGTGCTCGGCACCGGGGTGGCGGGCCTGCAGGCGATCGGCACCGCCCGGCGGCTCGGCGCCCAGGTCAGCGGGTACGACGTGCGCCCCGCGTCCAAGGGCGAGGTCGAGTCGCTCGGCGCGACGTTCATCGACCTGACCTCACCGCTCAGCGCGGCCGGCGAGGGCGGGTACGCCCGTGAGCTGTCCGCCGAGGAACGCGCCGCGCAGCAGGCCGAGCTGGCCGGGCACATCGCCCGGCACGACGTGGTCATCACCACCGCGCAGGTCCCCGGACGGCGCCCGCCGCTGCTGGTGACCGAGGAGGCCGTGCGCGCGATGAGCCCGGGCTCGGTGATCGTCGACATGGGCGCGAGCCCGCTCGGCGGTAACGTGGCCGGCTCGGCCGCGGGCCAGACCGTGGTCACGCCGAACGGGGTGACCATCATCGGGGCGCAGAACCTGCCGGCCTCGGTGCCGACCGCGGCCTCCAACGCCTACTCGAGGAACATCAGCGCGCTGCTGCTGCACCTGGTCACCGATGGCGTGCTGACCGTCGACACGACCGATGACATCCAGGCGGGGGTCGTCGTCGCGCACGGCGGCGAGGTGGTCCACCCTGCCGTCGCCAAGTTGCTCGCCGCGGCCACCGAACCCGGGCCCGCCACCGAAACTCCGTCCGCCACCGACACCGAAACCGCCCAGGCTGCCCAGCCCGCCGCGGCCGCCCAGCCCGGGCCGGCCACCCGGCCGGCCGTGGCCGCCGAGCCCGGGCCGGCCACCGAGCCGGAGCCGGTCACCGAGCCCACCGGAACCGAGGGAGACGCCAATGTCGGCCGCGCTGGTCACTGACCTCACCATCTTCGTGCTCGCGCTGCTGGTGGGCATCGAGGTCATCGGCAAGGTCCCGGCGACCCTGCACACGCCGCTGATGTCGGCCGCCAACTCCATCCACGGGATCGTGCTCGTCGGCGCGTTGCTGATCGGCGTGACCGCGCACAACGCGGTCGGGTACGTGCTGGCGTTTATCGCCGCGTTCTTCGCCGCCGCGAACGTGGTCGGCGGCTACGCGGTGACCGGGCGGATGCTGAAGATGTTCCGCCGCAAGGCCCAGCCCGCGGCCGTCCCGCCGACGCCGGCGCCCCCGCCCGCCGGCAGCGGGCTGTCCCCGGCCAGCGCCGCCGCCGACAACGGGCAGTCCCCCGCCCCGCAGGCCCGGTCGTAGGGCCCGGGCATGGACACCTTCACCACGAACATCCAGCTTGTCTACGTGCTGGCGGCTGCCTGCTTCGTCATCGGGCTGCACCTGATGAACTCACCCGCCACCGCCCGGCGCGGCAACCAGGTCTCCACCGCGGGCATGGCCATCGCCATCATCATCACCCTGGTACTGCTGATCCACGACGGCTCGGTGACCGGGGTCGGCTGGACGGTGCTGATCGTCGGCGCCCTGCTCGGCTCGGTGGCGGGGCTGTACTCCGCGCGCACTGTCCAGATGACCGCGATGCCGCAGCTGGTGTCGATGTTCAACGCGGTCGGCGGCGGCGCCGCGGCGCTCGTCGCCGTCTACGAGTACATCCACGACGAGTCGACGGCGGGCGGCGTGCTCGGCAGCACGTCGGTGTTCACCGTGCTCGACGTGATCATCGGCTCGGTCACCTTCACCGGGTCGCTGATCGCCGCGGGCAAGCTGCAGGGCCTCATTACCGGCCAGCCGATCATCTTCCGCGGCGGGCGGGTACTCAACGTGGCACTGGCGGTGATCGCGCTTGGCACGGGCGCGTTCATGTTCACCACCGCGTCCCTGCCCGCGCTGCTGATCCTGGTGCTCGCCTCGCTGGCGTTCGGCGTGATGATGGTGCTGCCGATCGGCGGGGCAGACATGCCGGTGGTGATCTCGCTGCTGAACGCGTTCACCGGCACCGCGGTGGCGATGGCCGGGTTCGTGATCGGCAACTGGGCCCTGATCGTGGCGGGCGCGCTGGTCGGCGCCTCCGGCGGCATCCTCACCAAGCTGATGGCCGACGCGATGAACCGCTCGCTGGCCAACATCATCGTCGGCGGCTTTGGCACCGGCGACACCGCCGTCGCGGCGGGGGTGTCCGGCGACGTGCAGGTCCGCTCGATCGCCGCCGACGACGCCGCGATCCAGCTCGCGTACGCGTCCAAGGTGATCATCGTGCCCGGCTACGGGCTGGCGGCCGCCCAGGCGCAGCACGGCGTGGCCGAGCTGGCGGCGCTGCTTGAGTCACGCGGCATCGAGGTGTCCTACGCGATCCACCCGGTGGCCGGGCGGATGCCGGGCCACATGAACGTCCTGCTGGCCGAGGCCAACGTGCCGTACCCGCAGCTGCGGGAAATGGACGAGATCAACCCGGAGTTCGCGCGGGCCGACGTGGCGCTGGTGATCGGCGCGAACGACGTGACCAACCCGGCCGCCCGCCGGGCGGGCACGGCGATCTCCGGCATGCCCATCCTTGACGTTGACCAGGCCAAGTCCATCATCGTGATCAAGCGGTCCATGGGGTCCGGCTACGCCGGCATCGACAACGAGCTGTACGTCGACCCGAAGACCAGCATGTACTTCGCCGACGCGAAGAAGGCGCTGTCCGAGATGACGGCAGCGGTCAAGACGCTCGTCGGGTAAGGGTCTCGGCCGGGGCCGCTACCCGGACGGCACCCTGCCCGCCGGCATCCTGCCCGCGGCCCCTTGCCCCGCGACCTCGCCCTTGTCCCGCGGTCCGGCCGGCCCCTTGCCGGGCGGCCTGCCCAGACGGCGCCCCCGCGGGCCCGCCGGACCCTTGTCCGGCGGGGCCGCCGGGCGGTGCCGGGGACCAGATAACATGCGCTGGTACGAGTTTCCGGCTGAGCAAGCAGGCAACCGCGTACGTCAGCCGGTACGGCTGTCCCTGTCCCTGCGAGACCTGTCCGTCCGACCCCCGGTCGCCCGCGCACCGTCACGGGCGGACGATGGTTCCTCCGGTGGCAAAGGCCTGTTGCCGCCACCCACTGATGCCATGCCCTTCGTTTACACGACGAACCTGTCTGAGGTACGCGCCCTGGCCGAAAAGCAGGCCAGGTCCGCCGGGCTGCCAGAAGACCGCGTCGTCGACTTCGTGATCGCGGTCAGCGAGATCGCCGCGAATACTGTCCGGCATGCCCGCTCAACCGGGTCGATCGAGATATGGCAGGACGACGGCGAGATCGTCTGTGAGATCCGCGATGCCGGGGTGATCGCCGACCCGCTGGCCGGCAGCCAGCCACCGCCGCGGGACGCAACCGGCGGTCACGGTCTGTGGCTCGTTTACCAGATCTGTGACGAGGTCGACCTGCAGTCGGACGAGAATGGCACCGTGATCCGGCTGCACATGGCACTGCCGTGAGCGCGGCGCCGAGGTCTGCGTAGGTAGTAATGCCTACGTCCCGGCTCCGATGTAGCCTTGGGGCCGAACCACTCCTTATCAGTTTCTAACGCATAGGATCCTCAGCCATGGACGTTGGCGGTACCAGGGAGCGCATGGCGGTCTACCTGCGCGATCACCATGACAAAGTAGTCAGCCGCTGGAGTGAGCTGGTAGCCACGAGCGCGCGCGGCCGGACCTCACTGGACGAGGTGCGGCGCGAGCTCAGCGACATCTATGCGCTCGTCATCCGGGTGCTGGCGGACGCCGACGAGCATGCTGTCGGCGAGTTGCGGGCCGCCCTGGAGGAGCTGTCCCGCGGCCGGGCGAGGGACGGGTACACACCAAGTGAGACGGCGCTCGCGGTGTTCTCCCTCAAAGAGGCCGTCTATGAGCTGGTGGCGGACAGCGCCGACCTGGTGCCCGAGTTCCTTGCTTTCTCCCGGCTGATCGACGACCTCGGGCTGCGTACCTTCGAGGCCTACTCGGCCGCACGGGAGCAGATCATCGCTGACCAGTCGACCGCGATGATGGAGCTGTCGACGCCGGTGGTGCGACTCTGGGACGGCATCATCGCGGTGCCGCTGGTCGGCACGCTGGACTCCGCCCGCACCCAGCTGGTGATGGAGAAGCTGCTCGAGACGCTCGTGGCGACGGGGGCTGACCACGCGGTGATCGATATCACCGGCGTCCCCACGGTCGACACCGAAGTGGCACAGCACCTGCTCAAGACCGTGAGCGCGGCGCGCCTGCTCGGGGCGCAGTGCACCATCTCCGGCATCAGGCCGCAGGTGGCCCAGACGATCGTGTCGCTTGGCATCGAGTTCGGCGACATCGCCACCAAGGCGACGCTGGCGGACGCGCTCGCGCTCGCGCTGAAGCAGGCCGGCCTCAAGGTCGTGCCGGCCTTATGGAGCAGGTGCCGATCCTTAAGATCGGGCAGACGCTGTTTGTCTCCATCCAGATTGACCTGCAAGACGAAACCGTGCTGCGCCTGCAGGAGGACCTGGCCGACGAGCTGTCCGCCACCGGGGCCAGCGGCGTCATCATCGACATCACCGCGGTGGAGATCGTCGACTCGTTCATCGGGCGGATGCTGACCATGATCGGGTCGATATCGCGGCTGTTCGACGCGGAGACGGTCATCGTCGGCATGCGCCCGGCGGTGGCGATCACGCTGACCGAACTCGGCCTTTCCCTGAGCGGGGTGAGAACCGCGCTCAACGCCGAGAAGGGCCTGCAGATCCTGAACGGGAAATCCTGATGGACGAGCTGCCCATCCGGTCGGGCGACGACGTCGTCCGGGTGCGCCAGCAGGTACGGACCAAGGCGGCCGAGAACGGGCTGTCGCTGGTGGACCAGACCAAGCTGGTGACGGCCGCGAGCGAGCTCGCGCGGAACACGCTGGTGTACGGCGGCGGCGGGGTGGCCCGGCTGGAGGCGGTCAAGTCAGCCAACGGGCGGGCGGGCGTCAAGCTCTCCTTCACCGACCAGGGGCCCGGCATCCCCGATCTCGAGCTGGCGCTCACCGACGGCTGGACGTCGGGCGGCGGGCTCGGCCTCGGGCTGTCCGGCGCCCGGCGGCTGGTGGATGAGTTCGAGCTTGACTCCAAGCCCGGCGCCGGTACCAGCGTCACGGTCGTTAAGTGGTCACGTTGAACCGAACCCTAGTCGCGCAGGTCCCGGGGGACCTGCGCTGGCTGCGGGTCGAGGATCCCAGCGCGGCGGCCGCCTGCCGCGGCGCCGCCCAGGCACTGGCGGGACGGCTGCAGTTCACCGCGAACCGGACCGACCAGCTGACGCTTGCGGTCACCGAGGCGGCCTCCAACCTGCACAAGCATGCCGTCCAGGGGTCGATGCTGCTGCGCATCGCCCGCGGCGACGGCAAGCCCGGGGTGGAGATGGTGACTATCGACGCCGGGCCCGGTGTCGGTGACGCTGCCGCGGCGCTGCGCGACGGCCACTCCACCAGCGGCACCCTCGGCATCGGGCTCGGCGCCATCGCGCGGCTGGCCGACTTCTGCGACCTGTACTCGATGCCCGGCCGGGGCACGGCGCTGGTGGCCAGGTTCTGGCCGGAGCCGCACGCCACCGCGCCCCGTACCGCCGGCCTGGTGCGGCCGATCACCGGAGAGACCGAGTGCGGCGACGTCTTCGGGGCGATCGAGACCGACGACGGGGTGACCGGCGTGCTGTGCGACGGCCTCGGCCACGGGCCGCTGGCCGCGCGCGCGGCGACGGAGGCGGTCGCGGCCGTCCTCGAAGAGCCCTTGGGCGAGCCAGCGGCGCTGGTGGAACGGGCGCACCGGCGGATCGGGCACACCCGCGGCGGCGCCATCGGCGTGGTCCGGCGCAGCGGCGCGGACGTCCGGTTCGCCGGACTCGGCAACATCGCGGCGGTGATCCTGGCCGACGGCGCCCGCAAGGGCATGCTCTCGGTCCCGGGAATCGTGGGCCACCAGGCCCGGACCATCAGGCAGTTCGACTACACCGCCGCGCCCGGCGCCGCGATCATCTTGCACTCGGACGGGATCAGCGCCCGCTGGGACCCGGCCGCGCTCCCCGGGCTGAACACACGCGACCCGCTGGTCATCGCCGCGGCGCTGCTGGCCCAGGCCGGGTCGCACCGCGATGACGCCGGGGTGCTGGTGCTCAAGCCATGACCACCGAGCTCGCCACCTTCCATGTCCGCGACCTGGCCGGCGTCTTCGCCGCGCGCAGGCTCGGCCGCGAGCTGGCGGCGGAACTCGACCTCGACCACCAGGACCAGGTCCGGGTCGCCACCGCGATCAGCGAGATCAGCCGGAGCGCGATCACCTTCGGGCAAACCGCATTCATCGCGTTCGGGGCGGCCCCGGACAGCCTCGTGCTGACGGTCACCCTCACCGGTGAGCTGCCCGAGGAAGGCGCTGTCGCGGCGGGGCGCCTGATGGACACCGCAGTAGCCGACGGGAAGGTTTTCCGGATGACAAAACGGCGGCCGCACGGTGTCACGCCCGACCTCGGCACCGTCCGCCAGCGGCTCGCGGCCATGCTTCCCGAATCCACGCTGGACGAACTGCGGCGCAACAACGAGGACCTCATCGCGGCACTCGAGGACCTGCGCAAGCAGAAGGAGCAACTGCTTGAGCTCAACGCCGAGCTGCAGGAGACCAACCACGGGGTGATGGCCCTGTACAGCGAGCTGTCGGCCGAACTCGAGGAGACCAACCGGGGCGTGGTGGCCCTCTACGGGGAACTGGACCAGAAGTCGGAACAGCTGCGGGCGGCTTCTGAATCGAAGGACCGGTTCTGGGCCAACGTCAGCCACGAGCTGCGGACGCCGCTCAACTCGGTCATCGGGCTGACCCGGCTGCTGGCCGATCCGGCCGGCGGTCTCGGTTCGGAGCAGCTCTACCAGGTCGAGCTGATCAGGAACGCCTCCGGGACGCTGCTCACCCTGGTCAACGACCTGCTCGACGTGGCCAAGGCCGAGTCCGGGCAGCTGGTCCTCGACCCGTCCCAGGTCAGCCTGCCCGCACTGCTGGCCACGCTGCGCGGGCTCATCAAGCCGATGGCCGAGGGCAAGCCGGTCGAGGTGGTGGTCAGCCTCGAGGAAGCGCCCGCCACCATCTTGACCGACGAGGTGGCGCTGACCGCTATCTTGCGTAACCTGCTGTCCAACGCGATCAAGTACACCGACAGCGGGGAGGTGAAGCTGACCGTGCGTCCAGCCCCGGACGGGATCGAGATCCAGGTGTCCGACACCGGCACCGGTATCCCCGCGGGCCAGATCGAGCGGGTATTCGAGGAGTTCTACCAGGTTCCGGGGGCCAGGCGGGGCGGCACCGGCCTCGGTCTCCCCTACGCCCGGCGGCTGGCCCGGCTGCTCGATGGCGAGCTGACGCTCACCAGCGAGCCCGGCCGGGGAACGACCGCGGTGCTCTGCCTCCCGGACGGGCTGCCGTCCGTCGGCACGGTCGTCGTCGCGGACGACGACCCGGGAATGCGTCAGGTCGTCACGTCGATGCTGACAGGCATCGCCAGCCGGGTCATCGAGGCCGAGGACGGCACCCAGGCACTGTCCGCGGTCACCGCCGGCGACGTCGACCTGGTCCTCGCCGACCTGGGAATGCCCGGCATGGACGGGAACATGCTGCTCGAGCGGCTGCCCGACGGCCTGCCCGCGATCATCATCACCGGACTCGACGTGGCCCCGCCGCCACGGGCGGCCGGGCTGCTGCGCAAGGACCAGCTCACCCCGGAACGGCTGACGTTCGCCATCCGCCGCGCCATCCGGGCCGCGCGATGACCGACCTCGCCGGGAACCTGCTCGTGGTGGACGACGACGTCGCCAAGCGCTACCTGCTGGTGACCTGGCTGCGCCGGGCCGGGCACGTCGTGACGGAGGCGACCACCGGCCAGGAAGCGCTGGACATGGTCGAGGCCGCCGAACTGGTGCTGCTCGACGTGAACTTGCCCGACATGAGCGGTTTCGAGGTCTGCCGGCTGATCAAGTCGGACCCGCGGACGGCCGCCACTCCGGTGATCCAGGTATCGGCGACCGCGGTGCAAGTCGCCGACCGGGCCCACGGGCTGACCCAGGGGGCGGATGCCTACCTGACCGAGCCAAGCGAGCCCGCGGAACTGCTCGCCACGGTGACCGCGGTACTCCGCTACTCGCGGGCCAGGCACCGGGCGGAGCGGTCCGCGGCCCTGCTGGCCGAACTGGCCACGGTCACGCTTGACATCAACGCGGCCGAGACCTTTGACGGGCTGGCGGCAGCGGCGGCAGCCGGGGCCGCGCGGATCTTCTCCGTTCCCGTCGTGCTGTTCCTCGAGATGCCCGACGGGCAGACCCGCCGGACGTCGGCCAGCCCGGGCCGGACCGGCACCGTGCGGCGCGGCGGACCGCCGGGGCTGGGCGTGAGCGTGGCCGGCCACGTGCTCGGTCCGGCCCAGGCCAGCGGGACGGCCGTGCTGAGCAAGGACGACTGGCTGGCCATCGTGCCCGACAGCACGCTGGACGTGGACGTCTGCCTAGCGGTAGCCCGGACCAAGCTTGGCAAGCCGCCTGCGGCCATCGTGGTCGACCGCGCGGGCGTCTCCGGCGACGAAGACACGCAAATCCTGCGCCAGCTCGCGCAGTCGGTCGCGCTCGGGGTCGAGGTGCTGCGCTCCTCGGCGGAGGAGCACCTGGTCGCGCTGACCCTGCAGCGCAGCTTCCTGCCGGCGTCCCTGCCCCCGGTGCCCGGCGCCGCCATGGCGTTCCGCTACTTGCCGGCCACCGACCATGCCGAGGTCGGCGGGGACTTCTACGAAGCGCTGCTCGTCCCGGACGGGGTGCTCGTCGTCATCGGCGACGTGCAGGGGCACTCGCTGCAGGCCGCGACGGTGATGGGCGAGCTGCGGCACGCGCTGCGCGCCTTCGTCACCGAAGGGCATGCCCCGCTGGCGATTACCGCCCTGGTCAACCAGGTACTGCGGCGCTTCCACCCCGGCATTATCGCCACCTTGTGCCTGGTGCTGGCCGACCCGGCCACCGGCAAGCTCACGATCGTCAACTGCGGGCACATGCCGGTGCTGCTGGCGGACGGCGACGGCGCGGCCTACGTGGGCGAGGGCGGCCTCATGCTCGGCCTCGCCCGTCATGAGCCGCACGTGGAGACGGCGACGCTGCCCGTCGGGGGCACGGCGCTGCTGTTTACCGACGGCCTGGTCGAGGACCGCGGGATCCTGCTCGACGTCAACCTGGAGAGGCTGCGCGCCGCGGGCGCCGCGGCGGCCGGGGCGAACGTTGAGGCGTTCGCCAACCAGGTGATGTCGCTGTTCGGTTCCCGCGAGGACGACGTGGCGCTGATCGCGGTGCGCCGGACCGGTTAGCCCGCGTCCAGGGCTTCCTTGAGGCTCTCGTGCACCGGGATCACCCGGCCGACGCCGATCAGCTGCAGCACCCGGCGGACCGAGGTGTTGGGCGACACGGCCAGCCGCATCCGGACATCCTTGGCGACGGCGCTCTCGTAGGCGTGCATGATCGCGTGGACTCCGGACGAGTCACAGAAAACCGTGCCGGTCAGGTCAGCGATCATGACGGCCACGCCGGGCGTCAGCGCCTCGGCCAGCTGCTCGTAGACCTGCTCGGCGTTGGTCACGTCGATCTCCTCGGGCAGCACGACAACGACCGGCATGACCTGCGCCGCCTGATCATTCATGCTTAAGCACTCCCGCCCCGGCAAACTCTCAGCTTGCCGCACCAAAGGTTACCGTGCCGACAGGCTCCGCCGATATCCATCATCCGCCTAAAGGCCGGTAACGGTGACCTGGGCGGGGTGCCCGACCGGGAAAAGGTGACGGTCAGCCGGTGATCGCCGACGCGGTGCGGGCGGACCAGGCGGTGGCTATCTGGGCCGCCAGGGAGATGTTGCCGCGGGCCACGTCCAGGTTCACGGCCACACTGGCGCCCTCGGTGGCGCGCTGCATGTAGGCCAGCAGGAACGGGGTGACCTCCTTGCCGCGCACGCCGGCCGCCTCGGCGGCCCGCAGGGCGCCGTCAAGCACCTGGTCGTGGATGGCCGGGTCGAGCTGCTTATCCAGCGGCAGCGGGTTGGCCACGAGCAGGGCGGATGCCTCCCCGAGCTGGTCCCGGGCGGCCATGACCGCCGCGATCTGCTCCGGTGAGTCGAGGCGCCAGTCCACCGGCTGGCCCGAATCGGTCAGGTAGAACGCGGGGAAGCGGTCGGTCTGGTAACCGACGACGGCGACCCCGAGGGTCTCCAGCCGCTCCAGGGTCGCCGGGATGTCCAGGATTGACTTGACGCCGGCGCTGACCACGGTGACCGGGGTGCGGGACAGCACGGTGAGGTCGGCCGACTCATCCAGGGACTCGGCGAAGCCGCGGTGCACGCCGCCGAGCCCGCCGGTGGCGAACACCCGGATGCCGGCCCGCGCCGCGAGCACCGAGGTGGCCGCGACGGTGGTGCCCGCGGTGCGGCCGGTGACCATGGCGAGCGGCAGGTCACGGGTACTCACCTTGACCACGTTGCCGTCCAGGGCGATGCGCTCCAGGTCGGCCGGACTGAGCCCGGCCTTCGGCACCCCGTCGATGACGGCGATCGTGGCCGGGGTCACCCCGGCCACGGTCAGCAGGGCCTCGAACGACCGCGCGGCCGCCAGGTTGTCCGGCCGCGGCAGGCCGTGGGAGATGATCGTCGACTCAAGCGCCACCACCGGGCGGCCCGCGCGCAGCGCGGCCCTGACCGCGGGCGAAAGTTCTGGCACCTCGGACATGGACCCGACCCTACCGGCGAACGAAGCCGCCGGGGCGGCCAGGGGCGCCCGGGGGCTGGTCCCGGCGGTCAGCGGCGGACGGGGCGGCAGGGGCGGCGGGCACATTCTGGTGGCAAGCGGGGCGCGCAGCGTAAGGTGCGGATCAACACGCAGACAGTTAACCGGAGGACCTCGTGACCGAGCGGACCAAGTTCATCCTTGACGAGTCGCAGATACCGGCCCAGTGGTACAACGTCATCCCGGACCTGCCCGCGCCGCCGCCGCCCCCGCTGCACCCGGGCACCGGGCAGCCAGCCGGCCCGGACGACCTCGCCCCGCTGTTCCCGATGGAGCTCATCCGCCAGGAGGTCACCGCCGACCCCTACGTCGACATCCCGGGCGAGGTCCTCGACGTCTACAAGCTGTGGCGGCCGACACCGCTGTTCCGCGCCCGGCGGCTGGAGAAGCTGCTGAACACCCCGGCCCGGATCTACTACAAGTACGAAGGCGTCTCCCCGGCCGGGTCGCACAAGCCGAACACCGCCGTGCCGCAGGCGTTCTACAACTCGGTCGAGGGCACCAAGCGGCTCACCACCGAGACCGGCGCGGGCCAGTGGGGCAGCTCGCTCGCGTTCGCCACCGCCCAGTACGGGCTGGACTGCGAAGTGTGGATGGTCCGCGCCTCCTACGACCAGAAGCCGCACCGGCGCACGATGATGCAGACCTGGGGCGCGACCGTCCACCCGTCGCCGTCCCGGGCCACCCAGTCCGGCCTCAAGGTGCTGGCCGACGATCCCGATTCGCCCGGGTCGCTCGGCATCGCGATCAGCGAGGCGGTCGAGGCGGCGGCCGGGTCGGCGGAGACCCGGTACGCGCTCGGCTCGGTGCTCAACCACGTGCTGCTGCACCAGACGGTCATCGGGCAGGAAGCGCTCGCCCAGTTCGCCCTGGCGGGCGAAGACGGCGGTCCCGACCTCATTGTCGGCTGCACCGGGGGCGGCTCCAACTTCGCGGGCCTGTTCTTCCCGTTCCTGCGGGAGAAGCTGGCCGGGCGGATCAACCCGGTCATCCGCGCGGTCGAGCCGACGGCGTGCCCGTCGTTCACCCGGGGGATCTACGCCTACGACTTCGGTGACACGGCCGGGCTCACGCCGCTGATGAAGATGCACACGCTCGGGCACGGATTCATCCCCGACCCGGTGCACGCGGGCGGACTGCGGTACCACGGCATGTCGCCGCTGCTTTCGCACATGTACGAGCTCGGCCTGTTCGAGGCGGTCGCCAAGCCGCAACGGGAGTGCTTCGCCGCCGCGATCACCTTCGCCAAGGCCGAGGGGATCATCCCGGCGCCCGAGCCGTCGCACGCGATCGCGGCCGTGATCGAGGAGGCCAAGCGGTGCGCGGAGACCGGCGAATCGAAGGTCATCCTGACCGCGCTGTGCGGCCACGGGCACTTCGACATGCTCGCCTACGAGCGGTACCTGTCCGGTGAGATGACCGATTTCGAGCTGCCACAGGACCGGATCGACGCCGCGCTGGAGAACCTGCCCGCCGTTCCCGGCGCCTAGCGCGCGATCAGTTCAGCGAACTCCGAAGGCCACCTCATGGACCAGGGCACCCGCGGCGAGCTCCTCGACCGGCTGGCCGGGGCGATCGAGTCCGTCACGACCTCGCACCCGCTGCGGGTCGCCGTCGACGGGCCCCCCGCGGCCGGCAAGACCACGCTGGCCGACGAGCTCGCCCTGCTGCTGCGCACCCGGGGCCGCGAGGTCATCCGCACCTCGAGCGAAAGCTTCCACCGGCCCCGGGCACAGCGCTACCGGCGGGGCGAATTCTCGGCCGAAGCCAACTACCACGACTCCTTCGACTACGACGCGCTCCGCCAGGTCCTGCTCGACCCGCTGGGCCCGGACGGCGACCGGCGGTACCAGCACGCGGTCTACGACATCGGCACCGACACCGCCCTGTCCCCGCCGGCGACGACCGCCGCCGCCGACGCGGTGCTGCTCCTTGACGGGGTGTTCCTGCTGCGCCCGGAGCTGATCGACCGATGGGACCTGAGCATCTTCGTGTCCGCCGCGTTCGAGCAGACACTCGATCGCGCCCGGATCCGGGACCTGGCGCGACTCGGATCGGCCGCCGAAGTCGAGCGGCGTTTCCGCACCCGCTACATCCCCGCCCAGCAGCTCTACTTCGCCACAGCCCGCCCGGCCGATCACGCCGACATCATCGTGCACAACGATGAGCCCCGGCTGCCCGCCTGGGAGGTCCGACCGCACTGACCGGCTACCGTGCCAATTGCGGCCGCTCCCGGTCCCGGTCACCCGTCCGCGAAAAGCCGCCCAAAATAAAAAGAAAGCCACAAATAGCAGTAAATGCCACAAACAGCGACAGGAAGCAAGCGGGGCAATGCCGCCCGCCCCGGAATGCCCGGCATTGCGGGGATTCAGGCAGGGCCGGCCACGCTCGCTTGCAGCCAGGCGGGCGTAACCGCTCCGCCCGCAGCAGCCCGCTGACCGAGGGACGGAGCTCGGGGTCCCGGCGGGCCTTGGTCGCCTGCTCGAAGGCGTAGGCCAGCGCGAGCAGCCGGGGCTCGCTCCACCGGGGGCCGAGGAACGAGACGCCGACCGGAAGCCCGCACACGTAGCCGAACGGAACGCTGACCGTCGGCCAGCCGGAGACCGCACCAGGCCGTGACGTGCCAAAAACCGAGTGGTCACCAAGGACGTAGTCGGTCAGCCAGGCCGGGTTCGCGGTCAGCGAGAAGATCGCGTCCAGGTTGTGCTCCACCGTCGGTGTCTCCACCGCCGCCCGGGCCAGCTGGCTCGCCGCACCCCGCAGCTCCAGGTAAACCGGGTCGGCCAGGTCGCCACTGGTGGCCTCCGCCGCGTAGAAGATCTCCTGGCCGAACCGGACGAGCACGGCCTGGGCGTTCCGCTCGTTGAACTCGATCAGGTCCGCCAGCGTGCCGGGCAGTTCGAAGTCGGTGCCGCTGGCAAACTCGGCCAGGTACTTCAG
>Ga0302314_10005608_pt1 | contig 22826 bp, 14 predicted proteins | sample III_Palsa_N2_3_FD_200533 | JGI IMG/M metagenome (GOLD analysis project Ga0302314, IMG submission 200533) | Peat permafrost microbial communities from Stordalen Mire near Abisko, Sweden - III_Palsa_N2_3 | ecosystem: Environmental > Terrestrial > Soil > Palsa > Peat permafrost | place: Sweden... | reverse complement strand
GGCCGGCGGAACCCTCGAAAACATCCTGCCGAACGGCGCTCTTGCGGGCGCCATGGCTGGGTTCATCGGGTCCCCGCGATTCGGATAGGTGTCCGAACCTGGCCACGGGGGTTCATAAAAGGATCCACTGAGGGGCTACGCCCCCGCCGGAAACCAGGTCGGAGCGCTAAAGGCCGCTTCCGACGATCGGGTTCTCCAGGGCGACGTCGCCGCATCGACAGGATCGACGGGGCTTCCCCAGGGATTTTCGCGAAGCCGACAATAAAGAGCGATGGCCGGAACGACAACCCCTTAATGCACGGGCCCACACCATCATTGCGCGGGCAGGTGCCGGCAGGCCCTGTTGGTGGAACCTTCGGGGCTGCCGCGACGTAAATACGCTTGGCAAGGCCGGCGCCCTCGGGCCATACCCAACGGGCCGGCTCAGGGTGTATAATCCGCCGGTCGCCGTCTGGTTCGGCGCCCGCTCTTGTCAGATGAGCCCGTTGCCGCGCATGCGCTACATTCAATCGCTGCTCTTCACGCTGTTTTTGCTGCTGGTGCTCGGCTCCGGCGCGGCGTTCGTCGTCTATGAGCATTACGCGTCGGACCTGCCGGATTTCGAACAGCTCGCCAGCTATCAGCCGCCGATCATGACCCGCGTTCATGCCGGCGACGGTCGCCTGCTGGCGGAATACGCGACCGAGCGCCGCGTGTTCGTGCCGATCTCGGCGATCCCACCGCGCGTGGTCCAGGCGATGCTGGCGGCCGAGGATCGCGAATTCTTCACCCATGGTGGCGTCAATCCCGCGGCCATGGCGCGGGCCGCCATCCAGAATTTCATGCATGTCGGCCAGGGCCGGCGCCAGATCGGCGCCTCGACCATCACCCAGCAGGTCGCGAAGAACATGCTGCTCGGCAACGAGTACAGCTTCGCCCGCAAGATCAAGGAAGCGATCCTCGCCGTCCGCATGGAGCAGGCGCTGTCGAAGGAACGCATCCTTGAGCTTTATTTGAACGAAATCAATTTCGGCCGCGGCGCCTATGGCATCGCCACCGGCGCGCTGGTCTATTTCAACAAGTCGGTCGATGAGCTGAGCGTGTCCGAGGCGGCGTTCCTGGCCGGCACGGTCAAGGGGCCGACCAACTACGACCCAGCCCGCCATTATGACGCTGCCAAGGGCCGGCGCGACTATGTCATCGACGGCATGGCCAAGATCGGCGCCATCACCGAGGCCGAGGCGCGCGCGGCCGAGGCCGAGCCGATCGTGCTGAAGAAGCGCGACGAGACCCAGGTGTTTTCGGCGCCCTATTTCACCGAAGAGGTCCGGCGCGAGCTGATCCAGCGCTTCGGCGAGGACAAGGTCTATAAGTCGGGCCTGTCGGTCCGGACCAGTCTGGATCCGATCCTGCAGAGCTATGCCGACAAGTCGCTGCGCGACGGGCTGGTGACCTACGACCACCGCCATGGCTGGCGCGGGCCGGTGACGCATCTGGAGATCAATGTCGAGGCCAAGGGTTGGCAACAGGCGCTCGCCGCCGTGCCGGTGCCGGGCGGCGCGGCGCCGTGGAAGCTGGCGCTGGTGCGCGAGGTCAAGCCCGACGCGGCCGAGATCGGCTTCGTCGACGGGTCGACCGGTACCATCCCGATGAATGAAATGATCTGGGCGCGGCCGACGACCGACGACCAGCATGTCGGCGCCACGCCGAAGACGGCCGAGCAGGTTGTGAAGCGCGGCGACGTGGTGCTGGTCGAGGCGGTCATGACCGAGACGGCGGCGACCGCGAAGCCCGTCGCGGCCCAGAAGGGCAAGCCCGCCAAGGTGGTCGAGCCGGTCGCCCCCGCCGCCCCGCCGACCTTCTCTCATTGGGCGCTGCGCCAGATCCCGAACGTGTCGGGGGCGATGGTGGCGCTCGATCCCCATACCGGCCGCGTGCTGGCGCTCGACGGCGGCTGGTCGTTCGACAGTAGCCAGTTCGACCGGGCGACCCAGGCCTATCGCCAGATCGGCTCGACCTTCAAGCCGTTCGCCTATCTGGCGGCGCTCGACAATGGCATGACGCCCTCGACCCTGATCCTGAACGATCCGATCGAGCTGGAGCAGGGCCCCGGCCTGCCGATGTGGCGCCCGCGCAATTTCGACGGCCCTGGCGAGCTGCCGGGCCCCCATCCGCTGCGGGTTGCGATCGAGAAATCGCTCAATATCATGACCGTCCGTATGGCGACCACCATCGGGCTCGACAAGATCGCGCCCTATATCGAGCGGCTGGGCCTGATGGACAAGATGCCGCTGTTCTACTCCCAGGTGCTGGGTGCCGGAGAGACCACGCCGCTCAAACTCGCCAACGCCTATGCCATGCTCGACAATGGCGGCAAGCGCATTACGCCGTCGCTGATCGACCGGGTCGAGGATCGCGACGGCAAGGTCGTGTTCAAGCACGACATGCGCGCCTGCCCGCGCTGCGGCGACTATGGCTGGGGCGCCGATGGCGAGGTGCCGAGCCTGCCGGACGAACGCGAGCAGGTGCTGGACCCGGCGACCGCCTATCAGATGGTCAATATCCTGCAAGGCGTGATTCAGCGCGGCACGGCGAGCCTTGCCGTCGGCAGTCATTTCAAGATCCCGCTCGCCGGCAAGACCGGCACGACCAACGATGCCAACGACACCTGGTTCGTGGGCTTCACGCCCGATCTGGTCGTGGCGGTCTATGTCGGGTTCGACACGCCGCGCACGCTCGGCCCGCGCGAGCAGGGTGCCGACACCGCCGCCCCGCTGTTCACCGAATTCATGACCGATGCCTTGAAGGACAAGCCGCCGGTCGATTTCCGTATTCCGCCCGGCGTGCGTCTGGTCCGGGTCAATCCGACCAACGGCCAATTGGCCGATGGCAGCGAACGCAACACGATCTGGGAAGCGTTCAAGCCCGGCACCGAGCCCAGTCCGGAAGACCAGGTGGTCGAGGGCGGCGGGCTCGACGCGGGCTCGATCGGCGATGTCGATCAGAGCAACGCGCCCATGGACGACAGTCAGCCGCTGCTGAACATCGGCCAGCCCCAATCCCCGCAGCAGGCGCAGCAGCCGCCGGCGCTGCCGTTCGATGCCGCTGCCGCGAACGGCGTGCCGCCGGCGCCCCAGGCCCCGACCTCGGCCTCGCCGCTGCCGCCGGCACCGCTTCCGGCGACGGCACCATCGACGGGGACGGGCGGTCTGTATTAAAACCCCGGTTCGCCCCGGTGATCCGGGCAAACCTTTTGACCCATGGAGCAACGCATGCGTGCGGAAATTCTAGCGGTGGCCGACGAGATCCGCTCGTCGTTGGCCCTGCTGAGGAGGCATCTTTGACTGGGAGAAATCTCTCCGTCGATTCGACGAGCTGAACGCCAAGGCCGAAGATCCCAATCTCTGGAACGACGCCGCCGCCGCGCAGGAGGTGATGCGCGAGCGCAACCGGCTCGACAATGCCATCAACGGCTATCGCAAGATCGAGGCCCAACTGGCCGACGCGCTCGAGATGATCGAGATGGCCGAGACCGAGAACGAGCCCGAACTGGTGACCGAGGCCGAGGCCAATCTGGCGAGCCTGAAGGCCGATGTCGCCAAGCGCGAGCTGGAAAGCCTGCTGTCGGGCGATGCCGACGCCAACGACTGCTATATCGAAATCCATGCCGGCGCCGGCGGGACCGAGGCGCAGGACTGGGCGCTGATGCTGGTGCGCATGTACACGCGCTGGGCCGAGGATCACGGCTACAAGACCGAATGGCTGGAAGAAAGCCCGGGTGAAGAGGCCGGTCTCAAATCGGCCACGCTCAAATTCATCGGCACCAACGCCTATGGCTGGCTCAAGACCGAAAGCGGCGTGCATCGCCTGGTGCGCATCTCGCCGTTCGACAGCCAGGCACGGCGCCAGACCAGCTTCGCCTCGGCCTGGGTCTATCCGGTCGTGGATGACAAGATCGTGGTCGATATCCAGGAAAAGGATTGCCGGATCGATACGTTCCGCGCGTCCGGCGCCGGCGGCCAGCATGTCAACAAGACCGACAGCGCCATCCGCATCACCCATCTGCCGTCCGGTATCGTGGTGTCGTGCCAGCAGGATCGCTCCCAGCACCGCAACCGCGCGGTCGCCTGGGACATGCTGCGCGCCCGGCTCTACGAGGCGGAGCTGCAGAAGCGCGAGGCCGCGGCCGATGCGCTGAACGCGACCAAGACCGAGATCGGCTGGGGCCACCAGATCCGCTCCTACGTGCTGCAACCCTACCAGATGGTCAAGGACCTGCGCACGGGTGCCGAGACCGGCAATTCCGGCGCGGTGCTGGATGGCGACATCGACCTGTTCCTGGAAGCCTCGCTCGCCTCGCGCCTGAAGGGCGTCGAGGGCGCGGTCGGCGATCTGGACTGACAGAAGGGCCGCCGGCGACGGCGGCCCTTCTGCTTGTCACATCCGCGGTTTCGGCGCCGCAAATCGGTTCTCCGGCACCCAGAGGGTTGCCCGCATGCCGGCGGTCGAAATGCCGGAAAAACCCGCAATCCAGCCGCGATCGTTGATCGCGGTCGCGACGCTATACTCATTGCCCGGCAGAGGATCGAGCAGGATCACCTGGCCATTCTGCCACAGCACCGCGCGGGTCAGGCCGCTGGCCGGATAGTAGGCCTGGCCGACGATCTGGTTCTGGTTGTTGATCGCGGCGGCATCGCTGTAGGCGGCGCCGGGCGGCATCAAGTCGGTCATGGCGCCCGCCTGATAGAGAAAGGCGTGGTAGGTCGCGCCCTGCACCTGGCCCACGACCAGTCCTGCATCATTTATGCCCTCGGCTCCGCTGCTTTCCGCCAGGCCCGAGGTATCGAGATCGGTCACGGTGCCATGGTCGAACCGGGCCGCATGCGAGACGCCGTTCCCGACATCGGAACTGCCGGCGACGACCCCCAGATTGTTGATGGCATAGCCGTAGCTGTAGGAACCACTGGGCAAGGTGCCGAGATCGACCGGCGTCCCTTGGTCCCAGCGCAACGCGTGCACGATCGTGCCGCCATAGCTGAAGCCGGCCGCCTGACCCGGCTGATTGATCGCCTGGCCGAACGCGGTGCCGCCGCCGGGGGCGGTCAGCAGGCCGATCCGCCCGCCCGCAAAAATCCCGACGAGCGGCACCGGATCGAGGCTGCTGAGATGGCCCACGATGCCGATACCCGTGCCGGCGTCGTTGATGCCATAGCCGTTGCTGAAATTATCACCGGCCGGAATGCCGAGGTCGATGGTCGTGCCCCGTGTGAACAGCGTGGCATGGGACATATCCGACATGTTCGACCGGTCGGAATAGGACGACCCGATGGCGTCGCCCCAATCGTTGATGCCGATCGCAAGGCTATAGGCCTCGCCCGGCAGCACGCCCAGATCGACCGCGCGATAGGCGGGCGCGATGCCGTCGGCCTCGGCGCGCGGGCCGAGCAACAGCAGGGGCAGGATTACGCAGGAAAGAGCGCAGGCGTGTCGCATCGAATCCTCCCTCGGGGGATGTTTCGAAACCGCTGCGGTGGCCGGAGAAACGACGATCGCGCCCTGACCCCGGTTCGACCGGGCGACGATCCGCCGCACCCTACATCTTTCGCGTCATTTTGAGCGCAAACTCAACCGCATTCAATCCGTCATCGAGATGAACCGGCTCGGAAACACCGAGAGCGGGCTCAGCTCCCAGCCGCGGATGCGGGGGGCTCAGCAGATAGGGCGTCCGCTCGTTGGCCCAGGGGATCGCCGCCTGGTCGGCCAGCACCAGCCGTGCCGCCAAGTATCGGAATCGCTATCCTGTCCGCGGAATTTTGAGAAATACTGGCGCTGCCATGACCCGAGCCCCGCACGCCCCTGCCACACCCCTTGCTCCGCCTTCCGCCCCGCTGGCGGCGCATCGGGCCGGCATGGCCTTGATGGGCGAGGGGCGGATCGAGGAGGCCGAAGAGCGCTATCGCGCGGCGCTGGCCGCCGACCCCGGCTATGGGCCGGCCCTGCATCATCTGGGCCTGATCCGGCTCTATCGCGGCCATATGGAGGAAGCGGCCGCACTGCTGGCCGACGCCGTGCGGCACGCCCCGGCCGCGATCGAGCCGCGCTGCGATCTGGCCCATGTGCTGTGCCGTGTGGGCGAGGTCGAGGCCGCCGTCCCACACTATCGCGCCGTGCTCGATCGCGTCCCGACCCACCTTGCCGCCCTCGGCGGCCTGGGCCAGGCGCTGCAGATTGCCGGGAGTCTGGAAGAGGCGCTCGTCTGCTACGAGCGAGCGACCGCGCTCGACCCGGCCCCGGCGAAGCCGCTGTGCCAGCAGGGCAACCTGCTCCGCCTGCTGGACCGCCCGGGCGAGGCCGTGGCCGCCTATCGGCAGGCGCTTGCCCATGATCCCCGGTGCGCCGCAGCGCATGACGGGTTGGGTCAGGCGCTCCGCGCTCTGGGCGAGATCGGCGCCGCTGTCGCCTCATACCGGCAGGCGGTGGCGCTGCAACCGAATGTCGCGGCGGCCCATTACAATCTCGGCACGGCGCTGCAGGCCGCCAACCGGCTCGACGAGGCCGCCGATTGCTACGGGCGTGCGCTCGCGCTCGAGCCGGATTATGCCGATGCCCACTGGAACCGGGCACTGACGCGGCTCGCCGCCGGTGACTATGCCCGGGCCTGGCCCGACCATGAATGGCGCTGGCGCGTGCCGTCGCTCGCCCTGCGGCCGCGCGCCTTCGTCGAGCCAGCCTGGCTCGGCGCGGACGCGCCCGTCGGCCGGACGATCCTGCTCCATGCCGACCAGGGGCTGGGCGACACGCTGCAATTCTGTCGCTATGCGCCCGTGATCGCCAGACTCGGCGCGCAGGTCGTGCTCGAGGTGCAGCGGCCGCTCGTCCCGTTGCTGAGAGGGATCGAGGGCGTCGTCGCCGCCTGCGCCCAGGGGGACGCGCTGCCGCCGTTCGACATCCATTGCCCGCTGTCGAGCCTGCCGCTCGCCTGTGCGACGACGATCGACCGGATCCCGCCGCCCGCGCTCGGCGTCGTGCCGACGCTGGAGATGCGGCCACGATGGCGGGCGGCACTCGGCGCGGCCGGCCGGCCGCGGATCGGGCTGGTCTGGGCCGGCTCGCCCGGCAACAGCCTCGACCCTGTCCGCTCCATGCCAGCGTATCATCTGCACCAGATCCTGGATCTGCCGGATCTGGCGTTCTTCAGCCTGCAGCGGCCGCTGTCGCCGCGCGACGCGTCACTTCTGGACGCGATCCCGCCCGAGCGACGGCTGGGCGATGCCTTTGCGGATTTCGTCGATACCGCGGTCGTCCTCGGCGCCCTCGACCTGGTCCTGACCGTCGATACCGCCGCCGCCCATCTGGCCGGGACGCTCGGCCGCCGCGCCTGGGTACTGCTGGCCTATGGCGCCGATTGGCGTTGGCATGTCGGCCGATCGGACAGTCCCTGGTATCCGAGCCTCCGCCTGTTCCGCCAGCCGGCGCCGGGCGATTGGGACGGCCTGATGCGCGACGTGCGGACGGCCATGATCGCCGAGACTTGGTGAACTGTTTGGTGCCGCGCCCGGGCGGCTGAACTATGCAGACACGAGACCGAATTACCCCCGCCGCACCCGCTCCCCAGTCCCTGCCTTCCGCGCGCCCTTCGCCGGCTGCTGCATGAACGGCGTCGTGCCGCCCGGCTTGCGGCTGGTGGGACGGGCAGACGGCACACCCTTGCCGGTACCCGGCGGCTGCCAGGCCGGGACCAGTTGATGGGCGCCGGGGCCGATCAGGTCGGCGCGGCCCATCGCCTTCAAGGCATCGCGCAGCACCGGCCAGTTCTCCGGATCGTGATAGCGCAGGAACGCCTTGTGCAATCGCCGCTGCTTCAGGCCGCGCGCCGAGAATACCGTTTCGCCGTCCTTGCGCCGGATCGGCCGGAGCGGATTCTGCTCCGTATGGAACATGGTCGCCGACAGCGACATGGGCGAGGGCAGGAAGGTCTGGACCTGGTCGGCGCGGAACTTGTTGCGCTTCAGCCAGAGCGCCAGGTTCATCATGTCCGCGTCGGTCGTGCCCGGATGCGCCGCGATGAAATAGGGGATCAGGTAATATTTCTTGCCGGCTTCCTGGGCGTATTTGTCGAACAGTTCCTTGAACTTGTCATAGGCACCCATGCCGGGCTTCATCATCTTGGACAGCGGCCCGTCTTCGGTATGCTCGGGCGCGATCTTCAGGTAGCCGCCGACATGGTGGGTCACCAGTTCCTTGATATATTCCGGGCTCTTGACCGCGAGGTCGTAGCGCAGACCCGAGGCGACATGGATCTTCTTGATGCCCTTCAGCGCGCGCGCCTTGCGATAGAGCTCGATCAGCGGCTGATGGTCGGTGTTGAGGTTCTTGCAGATATCCGGATAGACGCAGGACGGCCGGCGGCAGACCGCCTCGATCTTCTTATCCTTGCAGGCGAGCCGGTACATGTTCGCGGTCGGGCCGCCGATGTCGGAGATCACGCCGGTGAAACCCTCGACCTTGTCGCGGATCTCCTCGATCTCGCGCAGGATCGAGCCCTCCGAGCGGCTCTGGATGATGCGGCCCTCATGCTCGGTGATCGAACAGAACGAACAACCGCCGAAGCAGCCGCGCATGATGTTGACCGAGAAGCGGATCATGTCCCAGGCCGGGATCTTCGCATCGCCGTATGAGGGGTGCTGGGCGCGGGCGTAGGGCAGGTCGTAGACCCCGTCCATCTCCGGCGTCTCGAGCGGGATCGGCGGCGCGGTCAGCCACAGCTCCCGGTCGCCATGGCGCTGCACCAACGGGCGCGCGTTGCCGGGGTTGCTCTCCTGATGCAGGATCCGGCTGGCATGGGCATAGAGAATCTTGTCGTCCTTGACCAGATCATACGCCGGCAGGCGCACCACGGTCTGGGACGGATCGGGCCGCGCGCGGGTCAAGGCGGCGGCATCGGGCTCGACCGTCTCGCCATTCTCGTCCAGGTCCAGCTCGGTCGGCGCCGGCGTCTTGCGCAGGCTTTCCGACACGACCCAGGGGCCGCTGTCTGCGGTCAGTTCCGGCACGGCCTCGTCGACCAGATCGGGCGCCACCACGGCATAACCGTCCGGCACCCGGTCGAGCATGAAGGCGGTGCCGCGGATGTCGCGGATCTCGCGCACCTTCTCGCCGGATGCCACCCGATGGGCGATCTCGCAGATCGCGCGCTCGGCATTGCCATAGACCAGGATGTCGGCCTTGGCATCGACCAGGACGGAGCGGCGGACCTTCTCCGACCAATGATCATACTGGGCGATGCGGCGCAGCGAGGCCTCGATGCCGCCCAAGACGATCGGCGCGTCCTTGAACGCCTCGCGGCAGCGCTGGCTATAGACCAGCACGGCGCGGTCCGGCCGCTTGCCCATGGCGCCGTCGGGCGTATAGCTGTCGTTATGGCGCAGGCGCCGGTCGGACGTGTAATGGTTGACCAGACTGTCCATGTTGCCGGCGGTGACGCCGAAGAACAGGTTCGGCTTGCCCAACTCCCGGAACGCGTCGGCGCTGGTCCAGTCGGGCTGGGCGATGATGCCGACGCGAAAGCCCTGGGCCTCCAGCAGCCGGCCGATGATCGCCATGCCGAAGCTCGGATGATCGATGTAGGCGTCGCCGGTCACGATGATGACGTCGCAGCTGTCCCAGCCCAGCGCGTTCATCTCGGCACGGCTCATCGGCAGGAACGGCGCCGGTCCGAAGCGCTGCGCCCAGAACTTGGAATAGGTGAACAGGTTCTTGGCGTCGAGCATGGCTCCGCTCCGACCGGCAATGGAATTCAGAATCCGCCACTAACAACGGGTGGCGTCCGCGACGCAAGAGGGTGGAGGGCAGGGGCGCGCTGGGGGCGGGGGTCCTAGGCCGCCCGTGGCCGGACCCGCTCGACGATCGCCGGGCCAGCCTTCGCCGCCGCGAGCTTGAGATCGTGGAGATCCTGCAGGTTCAGCCAGAACTTGGCGCTCGTGCCGAAGAAGCGGCCGAGCCGCAGGGCGGTGTCGGCCGTCACAGCGCGCTTGCCGGCGAGGATGGTGCTGATCCGGTTCGCCGGCACGTCCAGTGCGGCGGCGAATGCCGCGGCGGAAAGACCGAGCGCGTCCAACTCATCCTTCAGCACTTCGCCCGGATGGGTCGGCGGCAGGCCATCGACCACGCCCTGATCAATGGTAATCGACAATTTCGACATCGGTCGGTCCTTCACCGTCCCAGCGGAAGCAGATCCGCCACTGCATATTGATACGAATGCTATGTTGCCCAGCGTGGTCACCGGACAGCATTTCCAATCTGTTCGACGGGAGCCCCGCCAGATCCTCTATTCGCGTCGCTGCCGTCAAGATCGCCAAGCGTCGCCGTGCCTGATCCGCAAAGGATTCGAACTCCTTCACGCGGCCGCCCGCCATGAATCGCTCGGTCCGCTTGTCGGCGCAGCGCTTGATCATAGCTCAATGTAGGCACCGATATGCGATACGTCCAGCGTACCGCTCAGCTTACTCCGTCAGCACCACCAACGGCTCATAGAACGCCGCCGGCAACCCCGCCGCGTCGCGCGCCTCGGTGTTGAACGGCCGCTTCAAGGCACCCTTGAAGTGGCGACGCACCAGGTCCTGCCAGGTCGGTTCCGGCTCCAGGCCTCGGGTCGCGCAGACCGCTTCGAACCAGCGGCTGCCGATCCGGACATGGCCGATCTCGTCGCGATAGATGATCCTGAGCGCGTCGGCGCTGGCGATGTCGCCGAAGCGGTCCAATCCTGCGATCATGGTCGGCGTCACGTCCAGCCCGCGTGCCTCCAGTACCAGCGGCACGACGGCGAGGCGGGCGAGCAGGTCTTGGGACGTCGCCTCTGCCGCCTGCCACAACCCGTCATGGGCCGGCAGGTCGCCATAGGCGGCACCCAGGTCGGCCAGGCGCACGGCGAGCAGGCCGTGGTGGGTCGCTTCCTCGTCGGCGACCGTGACCCAATCGTCCCAGAAGGCGCGTGGCAAGGCCGGGTCGGCGAAGCGGGCGACCAGGTCCCAGACCAGATCCAGCGCATTGAGTTCGATATGGGCCAGCGCATGCAGCAGCGCGATGCGGGACGGAAGGCCGCCACCCGAGCGGCGCTTCGGCATGTCGCGCGGCCGGCGCAGCTCCGGGGACGCGGGGCGGGCCGGTCGCGATGGCGGCGCGGGGCCGGCACCGAGCTCGATCCGGCCGGCGCGCCAAGCCGCGGCCAGCAGATGGGTCAGCCGGATTTTCTCGTCCGGGGCGGCGGTCGACAGGATCTCGACCGCGCCCTCGGCCAGGCTCGTGGCCATGGCGCTCAGAGCGCCTGTGCCGCCTTCAGCACCGCGTCGACATGGCCGTCGACCTTCACCTTGTGCCAGATGCCTTGCAGGATACCGTTGTCGTCGATCAGGAAGGTCGCCCGGTCGATGCCCATGTATTTCTTGCCGTACAGGCTCTTCTCGACCCAGCAGTCATAGGCCTCGGTCACGCTGCCCTCGACGTCGGCCGCGAGTGTGAACGGCAGCGCGTGCTTGGCCTTGAACTTGTCGTGCTTGGCGACCGTGTCCTTGGACACGCCGATCACGACCGCGCCCGAGCCGTCGAAATCCGGTAGCGCGTCGCGGAAGCTACAGGCTTCCCTGGTGCAGCCCGGCGTGTCGTCCTTCGGGTAGAAATACAGGATGACCTTCTTGCCCTTGAGGCCGGCCAGGCTGACCGTGCCGGCGCCGTCTGTGGGCAGGGTGAAATCGGGGGCCTTGTCGCCGATGCTGAGGCTCATGGTAGCTTGGTCTCCGTCGGTTGATGATCGGGGTTGGCCAGCCGCAAGGCCGCGGCGGGCCGGGCGATCAGCCGTTCATATAGGGCGAAACCGCGGGCAGCCATCTGGTCCAGCCGATGATGTGCCTGTTCCGGACTGGTGGTGGCCGTCGCCCGCGCCAGGGCGCGGGCGAGCAGGCCGGCGCTGCCGCCTTCGCCGCTTTCCTTGCCCAGCGCTACGCGCAGCACGCCCTGGACCTGCTGCCAGAACTGCAGGCCTTCGAGCAGTTCGGCGCCGACCTCGGCATCGAGCCGGTGAGCCGCGACCAGCTTGCGGAAGGCGGCCGCCGTCGGCGGCGCCAGCACGCTCGCATCCTCGGACCCGACGAGCAGCTGCAGATATTGTGCGGCGAATTCCAGATCGACCAGCCCGCCGCGGCGATGCTTGGCGTCCCAGGCAAGCGGCTTCGGATGCGCCTTTGCGATGCGGATGCGCATGTCGTCGACGTCGAGCAGCAACCGGTCCGGATCGCGCGGCCGGGTCAGGATCGCCTTGATCGCACCCTCGACCTCGCGGCCGAAGCTGCCGTCGCCGTCGCCGGCGATGGCGCGGGCGCGGGCGCGGGTCAGGGCCATGCGTTCCCAGGTCCAGGCCTGATCGTCGTGGTATTTCAGGAACCCGTCGAGGCTGGTTGCGATCGGCCCGGCATTGCCGGACGGCCGCAGCCGCATATCGACCTCATACAGATTGCCCTCGCCGGTCGGCGCCTGCAGCGCGTTGATCAGGCGCTGGCCCAGGCGGGCGTAATAGGTCGTGTAGGCGAGCGGCTTGGCGCCGTCCGACGCCTCGGCCCCTTCGGGCACGGCATAGAGGAAGATCAGATCCAGATCGGACAGCTGGTTCAGCTCCGAGCTGCCGAGCTTGCCCAGGCCCAGCACCAGGAAGCGACCGCCCTCGATCCGGCCGTGCTGGCGCGCGAATTCCGCCTCGACCCGGGGCAGCAGGGCGGCGATGACGACATCGGCCACGGCCGAGAAATGCCGGCCGGACCGCGCGCCCTCGATCCGGCCCTGCAGCAACTGCACGCCGATCTGAAATTTGCGATCGTTGGCCCAGCGCCGGGTCAGGTCGAGCACGTCCTCGTAATCGCGGGCGCGGGCGACCGACAGGCTGAGGTCGCGCGTCAGCGCCCGGCGCAAGCCGCGCTCGTCGTTCGGCAGCGGGACGAAGAAGGCACCGCTGATCACGCTGTCGAGCAGCAGTGGCCGGCGCGCCAGTTGGACCGCCAGTTGCGGCGACTCGCCCATGATCTCGGCGACCAGTTGCAGCAGGTCGGGATGATGCTGGAACAGCGAGAATAGTTGCACGCCGGCCGGCAGATGGCCGAGGAACTCGTCGAACCGGGTGAAGGCGAAATCCGGGTCGGCGGTCTTGCCCAGCACGCGCAGCAGCGCCGGGGTCAGTTCGGTCAGCAGCTCGCGGGCGCGCTCGCTGCGGGTCGCCCGGATACGGCCATGGTGCCAGCCGCGGATCGCCTCGGCGACGGGCTCCGGCACCTTGAACCCCATGGTCTTGAGCGTCGCCAGCGTGTCCGGATCGACCTCCTTGCCGGTGAAGACCAGATTGCCGGCGGCCGAGAGCGTCGGCGCGCCGCGGAACAGCTCGGCGAAATGCCGGCGCACGGTCGACAGTTCCTGGCCCAGATCCGCGGCGAACGGACCCGCATCCGGGAAACCCAGGAAGATGGCCAGCCGGTCAAGCGCCTTGGGATCGGTCGGCAGGCTGTGGGTTTGGGCGTCCTCGATCATCTGGAGGCGATGCTCGACCCGGCGCAACACCGTGTAGGCCTGGGCCAGATCGTCGGCGATCGGGGCGGCCAGGCGGCCGGCGGCGACGAGGCTCTCCAGCGTCTCGATCGTGCCGGGCATGCGCAGCGCCGGTTCGCGCCCACCCCAGATCAGTTGCTGGGTCTGGGCGAAGAATTCGATCTCGCGGATGCCGCCATGGCCCAGCTTGATGTTATGGCCGGCGAGGCCGACCGCGGGCGCGCCGTGGCGCGCGTCGATCTGGCGCTTGATCGAATGGATGTCGCGGATCGCGGCGAAATCCAGATGCTTGCGCCAGATGAAGGGACCGAGCGCCTTCAGAAAGGCGAAACCGGCCGGGATGTCGCCCGCGACCGGCCGCGCCTTGATCATGGCGGCCCGTTCCCAATTCTGGCCCAGGCTGCCGTAATAGCCCTCGGCGGCCGCGACCGAGACGGCCGGCGGGGTCGAGGCCGGGTCGGGGCGCAGGCGCAGGTCGGTGCGGAACACATAGCCGTCGGCCGTGCGTTCCTCCAGCAGCTTGACCAGATCGCGGGCGAGCCGCGCCATCAGGCTCTGGATATCGTCGTGGCCGCGATAATCCATCCGCTCGGCATCGAACAGGATGATCAGGTCGATGTCCGACGAATAATTGAGTTCATGGGCGCCGAGCTTGCCCATGCCCAGCACGATCACGCCGCAGTCCCGCTCCGGATCGTCCGGATGGGGCAGGGCCAGTTGGCCGAGCTTGGCCGCGCCGAGCAGCAGATGGCGCCAGGCCGCCTTCAGAGCCGCGTCTGCCAGCGCACTCAGCGCGCCGGTGACCTCAGACAGCGGCCAGATCTCGGCGATGTCGGCCAGCGCGATGACCAGGGCTGCCCGACGCTTGGCGCCGCGCAGGCGTGCCATGATGTCGCTGCGCGCTTCATGGCCGGTCAGCGCCGCCAGGTCGGCCAGCGCCGCATCGAGCGCCGGCGCCATACCACGGGTCATGACCGACAGCACCGTCGCCGGCTCGCGCAGCGCCAGCCGCGTCAGGTACGGCGAATTGCCGAAGATCGCGTCGAGCCAGGCGCGGGCGGTGGGATCCTCGGCGATCGCGACCATGCCGCGGCCCAATTCCGAGTCGCGATGGTCCGCGGCCGATGTCGCCCAGCGCTCCCATTCGGTCGCGGCCTGGGCGGCGTCGGCTGCTGCCGGCAGACGTGCCGTCTGCACCGGCTCGGCTAGCGTGAAAGGCTCGGACATCCCACATCCTTGGTTCGCGAGCCCCTGACGTAGCGCCCGGCGCGCCCATCCGCAAGCCGGCCCTGTACGACGCAACCCTTGCGCCGGCCGCGCCGGCAGGGCACCACTATGCATGATGAAGGACGAGGCAGAGACTAAATCGGCCGAGGACTCGGCCGACTCGGTCGAGGCCGCACCGCCGCGTGCACGCCGCCCGCGCCAGCGTCGCCGCCGGTTCTGGGTCCATCCGTTGCTCTGGCTGGTCGAACTTGTCGGTGGTTTGGTCGCCCTGGTTCTGCTCTGCATCGGTCTCCTGGCGCTGCGGCTGGAATGGGGGCCGCTCGAGTTGGGCTTTCTGAAACCCGAACTGGTCGCCTGGCTCAATACCCAATCGGACCCGCTGCAGATCGACATCGACCGCGCCTCGCTCAGTTGGGGCGCCGGTCGCTCGATCGCGGAGCTGGTCGCCTCGGGCGTCCATGTCACCGATCCCGCGGGCATGTCGGTCGCGACCCTGCCCAAGCTGTCTGTGACGATCGCGCTCCGGGGCCTGCTCGCCGGCCGGGTCGAGCCGACCCGTATCGCGCTGCTGGGACCGGATCTCAAGATCCTGCGGACGGCCGAGGGCGCGATCGGCATCGACCTGGGTGCTGGCATCGCGTCGGAAACCACGGCGCCGTCCGCCGCGCCCCCGCCCGATTCGCTGGTCACCCTGTTCCGCGATTTCGCCGGCAAGCCGCGGCCGGGCGATCCGCTGCGCCTATTGAACCAGCTCTCGGTGTTGGCGGCGACGGTCACGGTCGATGATCGTCAAAGCAACGTGATCTGGCATCTGACCGATGGCGAACTCGATCTGTCCCGGGCGGCCGATGGCCTGAGCGGCGAAACCTCGGCGTCGATCGGCATCGGCCAGGGCACCAGCCGGGCGTCGGGTCGAGTTCATTACGATAGCGTAACGGACGACGCAAAGTTCAGCCTGTCGCTTGAGGGCCTGGATCCGGAGAAATGGGTGGCCGCGCTGCCGCCCGAACTCTCCGCCGCGTCCGAGGTGCGATTGCCGCTGTCGGGCTCGCTCGACGGCCAGGCGCAGCTGTTGCCGGCACGGCTCGGCAATGTGCATTTCAAGCTCGATGGCGGCACCGGGACCATCGTCGATCCGCAGCTGGTCGGCGGCCAGCTCGCCGTCAAATCGCTGAATGTCGAGGCGACGTACGATCCGGCCAGCCATCGCCTGAGTCTGGGCACCCTGCATCTCGACCTGGACGGGCCGGTGCTGGATGCCCATGCCACGCTCGACGGGCTGCAGCCGATCCTGGATGCACCGAATGTGGGCAGCCTGCCGCTGACCGGCGGTCTGATCATCACCGGCATGAGCATGGACCGTCTGGCCCATACCTGGCCGCAGGCGCTGGCGACCCATGCCCGCGAATGGATCGTCGAGAATCTGTCCGCCGGCAGGGTCGATCGTCTGGAGCTGACCGCGACGGCCGCGGTCGAGCAGTTTCCCTTGAGCGTCAGTCATCTCGCCTTTAAGGGACGGATGGGCCTGACCGGCTTCACGGTCGATTATCTGCATGGGTTGCCCAAGTTGCAGGGGGTCGATGCCCAGATCGACTTCAGCCAGGACGCGATGATTTTCGCGATCTCGTCCGGCAATCTGCTGGGCCTGCACGTGCCCCAGGCGGCGCTCCGGATCGACCAGTTCGACGCCGACGTGCAGCGCATGGCGATCGACGTCGGCATCCAGGGGCCGATCCAGGACGTGCTGACCGTGCTCGACTACAAGCCGCTGGGATATGCCAGGAAGATCGGGTTGGAGCCGAAGCGCACGTCGGGCACCGCCGACGGCACCTTGCACCTGGGCTTTCCGCTGAGGACCAACCTGAACTTCGACGAAATCGACTATGGCGCCAAGGCCGAACTGGCCAGCCTCGGCGTCAGAAAGGCCGTGTTCGACCGCGACGTCACCGACGGCCAGTTCTCGCTCACCCTCGACAGATCCGCGCTGACCCTCGAAGGCAGCGGCAAGCTCGACGGCGTGCCGGCCGAGGCGCGCTGGATCGAGCGGTTGGGCAGCACCGGCAAGCTGGCGGCGCGCAGCCAGGTTCAGGCCAAGGCCGTGGTGGACGATCGGGCGCGCCAGCGCTTCGGCATCGACCCGATCCCCGACATCCTGCATGGGCCGGCCGGCGTCGATGTCACCTATCAGGTGTTCGACGACCACCGCAGCCGGGTCGACGCGACGCTCGACCTGACGCCGTCGCGCCTGACGCTCGACCCGGTCGATTGGACCAAAAAGCCGGGCGTTGCCGGTCACGCGACGATCGGCTTCGACATGACGGACGGCACGATCGGGGCGTTGGATTTGCTCAAGGTTCAGGCCGGCGACCTCGATCTGGATGCGACCATGCGCTTCGACGCCGGCAATATCCGGCGCATGGACCTGACGCGGCTGAAGCTGGGCGGCACCGATGCGACCGGTTCGGTCGAGCGGCAGGCCGACGGCGGCTGGGCCATCCGCGGCGGCGGCCCGACCATCGACGTCGGCCCGCTGCTGAAGAAGCTCGGCGAGGCGAGCCCGGACGACTCGACCAAGGACGACGGACCGAAGCTCGATATCCAGGCCTCGACCGACCGATTGATCCTGGGGCCCGGCCGCGACATAAGGCAGGTCGTGTTCGACGGCCTGATCGCGCGCAACCGGCTCGAATATGGCAAATTCGACGGGCAGCTGGGCGCCAAGGGCGCGGCGGGTTTCCATCTCGATCGCCCGGAGGCGGGCGGCCAGTTCGCTTTGACGAGCGACGATTTCGGCGCCCTGCTCAAGGTGTTCGACGTCTCGGACAATGTGGTCGGCGGTAAGTTCTCCGCGACGGGGACGGCAGTACCCGACAATGATGCGCGCCGCTATGTCGGCAAGGCCGAGGCGACGGACTACCGGGTGATCCGGGCGCCATTCATGGCGCGCATGCTGTCGATCGCCTCGCTGACCTCGGTCGCCAGCCTGTTGTCGGGCGACGGGCTGCCGTTCACGATCTTCAAAAGCGACTTCATCCTGGAGAACGGCCGACTGACCTTGCGCGGCGGCCATGCCTCGGGCGGCGCGCTCGGCATCAATGCCGACGGCTGGATCGACCTCGACCACGACATGCTGGATCTGAACGGCACGCTGGTGCCGGCCTATACGCTGAACAGCATCCTCAACAACATCCCGATGCTGGGCGATCTGATCACCGGTGGCGAAGGCACCGGCCTGTTCGCAGCGAACTATCGCCTGTCGGGCTCGATCGACGACCCGCAGATCAACATGAACCCGTTGAGCGCGCTGGCGCCGGGCTTCCTCCGGCGGCTGTTCCTGTTCGATGCGCCGGCAGCACCGGCGCCGGACCCGAGGACCCAGCCGCCGGAGGCGAAGCAGCCGTAAGCTTTAACTTCGCTGCAGCCGCGCCTGCTGCTCCGCCAATAGATCGTAGGGATAGCCGACAGGAAAGGCGCTGGCCGTGTCGAGCGATCGCTTGCGGTCATCGAGGGGCGCTGGAAGATCTTGATCGTCTTCCACCTGTTCGACCGCACGGTGCTGCGCTATTCGGAACTGGAGCGCCTGATCCCCGGCGTGTCGCAGCGTGTGCTGACCAAGCAGTTGCGCGGCCTCGAACAGGATGGCGTGGTCGCGAGGACGTCTATGCCGAGGTGCTGCCGCGGGTCGACTATCGGTTGACCGACGACGGCGAGGCGTTACGGCCGACTCTGACCGCGCTCCGCGACTGGGGTGTGGGACGGGGGCTGCACCAGCGGCGCACCCCCCGGTCGCGTGCTAACGCCGGACCCCGGTCAGCGACGCCTGCGACAGATCGGTGCCGGTCACGTCCGCGCCGATCATGTTGGCGCCGTCGAAGCGGGCACCCTTGACCTTGCAGTTGGTCAAACGCACGCCCAGCATGTTGGCGGGCCATTTGCGGCCGGTCGGCTTGCGCTCGTGGTTCAGGATATCGGCCTCGGTGAAATCCGAGTCCGACAGGTTGGAGCCGTCGAGCACCGCGTTCTTCAGGCAGGTGCCGCGCATCTGGGCGCGGGAGATGTCGCAATTGGCCAGATGGGCGTCGGTGAAATCGCACAGCAGGAAATTGCCGCCGCGCATACTGACGCCGTCCAGGTTGGCGCCCTTGAACACGGCGGCCGACAGGTCGAGGTTGCTCAGGACGAAGCCGCGCAGATCCTGGTCGGTGAAATTCGCCTGGCCGCCCTTGGCGCCGAAGGTCTGGGCCCAGGTGCAGTGGCGCGCGATCGCGAGCCGCAGGTCCGGATCCAGCGGCTTGCGCGGCTCGTCCTCGGGATTGAGTCCCATCGAATGCTCGGTATTGGCGTCCTGCAGGATGCAGTTGGTCATGTCGGCGGCGGTCAGCACGGCGGCGCGCAGGTCGGCGCCGGTGAGGTTCGCGTCGGTCAGGTCGGCCCCGGTCAGATCGACGCCGCGCAGATTGGCGCCCGACAGATCGACGCCGCGCAGGATGGCGCCGGCCAGCAGGGCGCCCTTGAACGCGGCACCGCCGCCATTGGCGCCCGACAGATCGGCGTTGCTGAGATCGGCGCCGGTGCGGCGGCCCAGTTGCTCGGTCATGGCGCGCTCGCCCGGCCGGGCGTCGAACAGCACGCCACCGGTCAGGTCCGCGCCGGTGAAATTGGCCTCGGCCAGCATGGCGTTCTTGAAATTGGCGCCGCGCAGGTCGGCCCTGCGGAAATTGGCCCGGAACAGAGTGGCGCTGTCGAAGCTGGAGGCGAACAGGTCGGCGCCTTCGAAATCGCCACTGCTGATGTCGGCATAGTCGAAACGGGCACCGGGCAGGCGGGCGCGGGTCAGCGTGCAGCCGGTGAAACGGACGCCGGCGAAATCGGCCCAGGGCTTATCGAGCCTGGTGCCGCCGCGGCCACGCAACCAAAGGGTATGCGCCTTCAGAGCCTCGAGTAGATCCTGTGACATGAACCGTCGACGACCCAATCAATATTCTGTTCCGGCCGCGTGTCCGCCGAATTTTCCGTGTCCCCGGGCACGCGTCGAACCCCGCGGCATTTCCATGCGCGGGTCGAGTTTGTAACGAACATCCTTCAAACTTTATGAATGAGCGGCGGGTCCACGAAAAAACGGACACCCGCCGCCCTTGTCAGACCGGAACGATCAGCGCGTGCCGCTTCTTGCCGGCGGTCAGCTTGATCACGCCGTCGGCGTTGAGATCGGTCTCGCCGGCGACCCGGCGCTCGTCGGTCACGGCGGCGTCGTTCAGGCGGGCGCCATTGCCCTTGATCAGGCGACGGGCCTCGCCATTCGACGCCGCCAGCCCGGCGCGGACCAGCAGTTCGATCAGGCCGATGCCGGCGGCGAGGTTGGCGCGTGCGATCTCGATGCGGGCCAGCGCCTCGCCGGTCGTCCCTTCCTCGAACACGCGGCGCGCGGTCTCCGCCATCTCGTCGGCGACGGCGCGGCCGTGGGCCATGGCCGTCACTTCAGTCGCCAGCACCTTCTTGGCCTCGTTGATCCCGGCGCCTTCGAGCGCTTCCAGGTGCCGGATCTCGTCCAGCGGCAGATCGGTGAACAGCCGCAGGAAGCGGCCGACGTCGCCGTCCTCGGCATTGCGCCAATATTGCCAGAACTCGAACGGCGCCAGCTTGTCGGCGTTGAGCCAGACCGCACCCGACGCGGTCTTGCCCATCTTGGTGCCCGACGCGGTCGTCAGCAGCGGCGAGGTGAAGCCGTACAGTTCCAGCCCGGCTGCGCGCCGGCCCAGTTCGACGCCGTTGACGATGTTGCCCCACTGGTCCGAGCCGCCCAGCTGCAGGCTGCAGCCGAGCCGCCGGCCCAGCTCCAGAAAGTCGTAGGCCTGCAGGATCATGTAGTTGAATTCGAGGAAGGACAGCGGCTGCTCGCGGTCGAGCCGCAGCTTGACGCTGTCGAAGCTCAGCATGCGATTGACAGAGAAATGCCGGCCGTAGTCGCGCAGGAACGGGATGTACTGCAGCCCGTCGAGCCAGTCGTTGTTGTTGACCATGACCGCGTCGGTCGGCCCGTCGCCGAAGGTCAGGTACTGGTCGAACACCCGGCGGATGCCGGCCATATTGCTGGCGATCTTCTCGTCGGTCAGCAGCGCGCGCTGCTCGTCCTTGCCGGACGGGTCGCCGATCCGCGTGGTGCCGCCGCCCATCAGCACGATCGGCTTGTGGCCGGCCTGCTGCAACCGCCGGAGCGTCATGATCTGCACCAGGCTGCCGACATGGAGGCTGTCCGCCGTGCAGTCGAAGCCGATATAACCGGTCACGATCTTCTCGCCGGCGGCCTTGTCCAGCGCCTCGAAATCGGTGCACTGATGGAAATGGCCGCGGTCGACCAGGGTCTTGAGGAGCAGCGACTTGGGTTCGGTCATGATCGTCCGGTGGATGAGGCGCCGGCCTGATGCCGGGGCGAACGATGTAACACGGGGCCTCTGGCTTTCGGAAGGGTAGGCCTGACATGCGTGCGATCGGTTTGATGAGCGGGACGTCGCTCGACGGCATCGATGCCGCCCTGATCGAGACCGACGGCATCGACCAGGTCCGGACCGGTCCGTCGCTGACCCAGCCCTATCCGGCCGCGTTCCGCGACGCGCTCCGCGGTATCCTGGGTTCGACGGTGCCCAACGACACCATCCGCGCGGTCGAGCAGCACCTGACCGAGTCGCATGCCGAGGCGGTCGCGGAACTGCGCCGCCGGCATGATCTGGCCGATATCGAGCTGATCGGCTTTCACGGCCATACCATCCTGCATCGGCCGGACGAGGGACGGACCTGGCAGATCGGCGATGGCGCCCTGCTGGCGCGGCTGACCGGCGTGCCGGTCGTGTCCGATTTCCGCACGGCCGACGTCGCGGCCGGCGGCGAGGGCGCGCCGCTCGTGCCGGTCTATCACCGCGCGCTGGTCGCGGCCCTGCCGAAGCCGCTCGCCATCCTCAATATCGGCGGCGTCGCGAACGTCACCTGGATCGGCGAGAGCGAGGCCGATCTGGTCGCGTTCGATACGGGACCGGGCAATGCGCTGATCGACGATTGGATGCAGGCCAGGGCAGGGGTCGGCTACGACGAGGGCGGCAAGCTGGCGCTCGGCGGTATCGTCGATACCGAATTCGTCGCGCGCTTCCTGGATCACGCCTTCTTCGCGCGCCGGCCGCCGAAATCGCTCGATCGGGACGATTTTGCCCGGTTCCGCCCGGACCATCTGGATGCGGCCGACGGGGCGGCGACGCTGGCGGCCTGCACCGTCGCGGCGGCGCTGGCTGCGCGCCGGCACCTGCCGTCGGCACCCGCGCGCTGGCTGATCACGGGCGGCGGCCGGCACAATCGCGCGCTGATGAACGGGCTGGCGGCCGGCTTCAACGTGCCGGTCGAGCCGGTCGATGTCATGGGCTGGGACGGCGACGCGCTCGAGGCGCAGGCGTTCGGTTATCTGGCGGTCAGGAGTCTCAAGGGGCTACCCCTGAGCTTTCCCGGCACCACACGGGTGCCGGCGCCGCAAGCGGGCGGCCGGTTGGACCGGCCGCCGGTATTCTAGCGCTTCGGCTGCTGGATCAGGGTCGATTCGAGATGGGTGTCGAGATATTCCGACACGGACGCTTCGAGCTCGACCATCTGGTCGCTGAAGAAATGGCCGGCGCCCTTGAGCGTGCGGAAATCGATCTTGATGTCGCGCTGATGCGACAGCTTGTTGACCAGCTTCTGCACGGACTCGACCGGCACCATCTCGTCCTTTTCGCCATGGATGATCAGGCCGGAGGATGGGCAGGGCGCCAGGAACGAGAAGTCGAACGTGCTGGCGGGCGGCGCGATCGAGATGAAGCTGTCGATCTCGGGACGGCGCATCAGCAACTGCATGCCGATCCAGGCGCCGAACGAGAAGCCGCCGATCCAGCAACCGGCCGCGTTCGGATTGTAGGTCTGCAGCCAATCGAGCGCCGATGCCGCATCCGACAATTCGCCCTCGCCGCGATCGAAGCTGCCCTGGCTGCGGCCGACGCCGCGGAAATTGAAGCGCAGCG
>Ga0302314_10005607_pt1 | contig 22850 bp, 17 predicted proteins | sample III_Palsa_N2_3_FD_200533 | JGI IMG/M metagenome (GOLD analysis project Ga0302314, IMG submission 200533) | Peat permafrost microbial communities from Stordalen Mire near Abisko, Sweden - III_Palsa_N2_3 | ecosystem: Environmental > Terrestrial > Soil > Palsa > Peat permafrost | place: Sweden... | reverse complement strand
AGCGTCGCGGCATTGGATCAAGGCTCGCCCCGGCCATCAAATTTACTCCGGTGACTTCGTTTCAATCGAGGCTGTTATTCTGGCAGTGCTCGCGGGGGAGACCTGGAAGGTTGAGGCTTTCCGCGAGGGTGCCAAAATCTATGAGATGATGGGGGAAAAAATCCATGGGCTTCCGCCGGGCACGGTGACGAAAGCCACCCACCCGAAGGAACGGCAGGACGGGAAGACGGGCGAGCTTGCCTTCGGATACCAGGGCGCGCTCAATGCGTGGCTGAAGTTCGACGACAGCGGCCGGCACACCGACGCGCGCATCATTGAAATCTGCAAGGCGTGGCGCGCTGCGCACCCGGCCATCGTGGCATGGTGGGCATCTCTGGAGACCGCGGCGATCGAAGCGGTCAAGCAGCCCGGCGAAGCGATCAAGGTCGATGACGGCATGATCCAGTTCCAGATCGTGGACGAATGGCTCTCGATGATCTTGCCAAACGGGAAGCGGATATGGTATCGGGAACCCGAGTTGAAGGTGAAACCTCCAGCATGGCATCAGCCATCAACGAAGGAGGACTGCCGCGACGGGACTTGCAAGTGCCGGCCCCGCCCGCAACTCGTCTACAAGGCCCAGAAAGAGGGCCAATGGAAAGAGGTCTCGACCTATGGCGGCAAGCTGGCTGAGAACGCCTGCCAAGCCGTCAGCCGAGAATACCTGATCCCCTCTATGATGAACGCCCGGCGCCAGAGTTACCCGATCATCCTCTCAGTCTACGACGAGATAGTGTGCGAGGTGCCGAACGGCCACGGCAGTAAGGCCGAGTTCATCGAGGTGATGGCGAATGCCCCGGGCCGAGAGTGGGCTAAGGGCTGGCCTATTAAAGTGGACGCATGGGTAGGAGGGCGATACAAAAAATGATAGTTGTCAAGGTTGAATTGTGGTCCGCAGTGACCGGCGCTACTACGGAACTTGCTCGCATGGAGATCGCCAACGACGGGAAGCATACGGTCGAGCATCGGAACTTCGGAGACTATGATTGCCGGACCCTCCGGGGGCGCTCAACTGAATACTTCAACAAGCGCACGACCATGAGGGAAACCCGCCTACTTCACTGGCCCCGTACCGCCAAGCACGTATGGAACATGGTGCAGCTTGCGCTGACCCAAATGGGCTACGGCAAATGACTGTTAATTCCAGAGCGAAGGGAGCCCGGGGTGAACTTGAGTTCAGTTCTTTTTTGCGTGAGCATGGATTTGCCGCTCGCCGCGGGCAACAATTTTCAGGGGGGAGCGATAGTCCAGATGTGGTGTCGAACGTCCCTGGTGTCCACTTCGAGGTTAAGCGAACTGAAACCCTGTCGCTGTGGCCGGCCATGGACCAAGCTAAGCGTGATGCAGCCGAGGGGACCTACCCCTGCGTCGTGCATCGTCCATCACGACGACGCTGGATTGCCATCTTGGACGCGGAAGATTTCCTTAACATAATGAAAACTGTGAAGCAGATCACACCATGACGGGCCGGGTTAAGGCTATCCAACGCGAGGTAATGCCCCTCCCAAAGCGCGGGCGCCTCGCTATCTATCTTGTCACCTCAGCCCAGAATAATACGGACGTTCACCCGGAACTGTGGACCAATCTCTTGTCCCTGGCTGAGCACGACGGCGCTCAGATCATGGTCGCGAGCTTCACCTACGCCGTCTCCAGCCGCGCTGCTAATGGGCAGAAAAAAACCGCGAAGGAGAAAGAGGATGAAGACGAATGGTGGGACCCCCACATCGAGCCTTATCTGGTTGATCGCAGCGTTGAGCTTGCCCCTGGCCTCGTGTGGTGCGGCGAGCTCCAGCTACTCCCCACGGCCAGTAATCCAATATCGGGTCTTGAAAGTTACACCGGCCGGGCATCATCGATTATACCGCATGCGAAGTTCGCGATGGCATCGGTGGCATCGCCCAAGGGATCAGGATGTAAGCTCATTTATACTACCGGTGCCGTAACCCAGCGCCACTACATCGCGAAGAAGGCTGGCCAGAAGGCCGAGTTCCATCACGGCTACGGTTGCTTGATCGTCGAGGTGCGCCACGACGGCACGTGGTTCGTGCGACAGATCAACGCGGACAGCGAGGGGGAGTTCTATGATCTCGACCGTAAAGTATCGGGTGGCAAGGTTTCTCATGGCCACCGCCCGGAAGCTCTGGCCTGGGGCGATATCCACGTTCGCACAATGTCCCGTGATATTTCAAATCTCGGCTGGGGAAGTGATGGTATCCTTGACACGCTCAAGCCTCGCCGGCAAATCCTTCATGATCTCCTGGACTTCCGATCTGCCAACCATCACGACAGAGACGATCCGTGGAAAACCATGGCCAAGCATGCTGCCGGAGCTACCGCCGTTGCCGCCGAGGTTGCAGAGGCCGCGACGTTTCTGGGAAAAGCCGCGCGACCCTGGTGTGAAACAGTCGTTGTTCGGTCCAATCACGACGAAGCCATGGTCCGGTGGCTGAAGGAAGCCGACTTTCGCGAGGACCCGGAGAACGCCGTCTTCTATCTGGAGACCAACCTCGCGGCCTACCGTGCCATGGCCGTTGGCGACACCTTCGACGCCATCGAGCACACGCTGCGGGCGGCCGGCGCTCCGAAGCGCACCCGGTTCCTAAAGCGTGACGAGGAATATCTGGTGTGCGAGGGGGCCGGCGGCGGCATCGAACTGGGCATGCACGGCGACAAGGGCGCCAACGGTAGCCGGGGATCGCTCGCCCAGTTCGCCCGCACCGGGCGGAAGTGCGTCATTGGCCACAGTCACGTGGCCGGCATCGTCGAGGGCGCCTATCAAGTTGGCGTCATGGGGGCGCTTGACATGGGCTACAACGAAGGGCAGTCTTCGTGGAGCCATAGCAACGTGGTCGTCTACCCGAACGGCAAGCGGGCCGTGCTGACGATCTGGAATGGCCGTTGGCACGGCTGAACTTAGGAGGACACATCATGCACAAATTTAAAATTTACCTCGCTGGCCCTATGCGCGGCATTCCGGAGTTCAATTTCCCGGCATTCTATCGGGCGGCGGCCGGGCTGCGCGCCTGCGGGTTCATTGTCTTCAATCCGGCCGAGCGAGATAACGCCCTCCACGGGACGGATATCTCCAAAGGGAATGCTACCGGCGACGAGACCCTGGCCGCGTCGCAGCACGGGTTCAACCTACGCGAAGCCTTGGGTGCGGACCTCGCGTGGATATGCGCTGAGGCGGATGGCATCGCCATGCTGCCCGGCTGGAAGAACAGCAAAGGGGCCACCGCGGAGCATGCCACGGCCATTGCCCTTGGCCTCGATGTGATCTTGCTCCCTGACACGGAAGGAACCCTGTGATGCGCGAGTGCCCTATTTGTCCCGGCATTCTCTGCCGCGACCCCGACTATTGCCAAGCCACGGGGCCAGCGGTCGCGGTCTCCAACGTCAGCGCCGCCCGCAAGGCCGCGCCGGTGTTCTCTGGCGTCATGAACTACTTCCCCGATGCGCTGATGGCGGTGGCGCGGGTCAGCAAGGCCGGCAACGACAAGCATAACCCCGGGCAGCCGCTGCACTGGAGCCGGGAGAAGTCGAGCGATCACCTGGATTGCGTCGCCCGGCATCTGCTCACCCCGTTCGCGGTCGATCCCGACAGCGGCGAAGTGCATTTGGCGCACGTGGTTTGGCGTGCCTTGGCCGAGCTTCAACTTCACCTGGAGAAAAAGTGATGCATGTGGACATGGCGGATAGGGTGGAAATCGGACCCATGGTGGACGGCAGCTATTGCTGGGTCGCGCCCAGTTCAGAGCCGTGCGTGACGCGCGGGCCACTGATCCCTGACAAGTTGGATGTGTGGTATATCGCCGTCATGGGTGTGGGGAGCCGGGGCCGGTTCCAGGGAACCGTGGGCTGGTACCCCGTGCGCCAGTTCCTCGACAAGGCCGATGCGATGGCGTTGCACAACATGCTGCTCAAGGGCGAGGTCGAGTGGCACGAGGCGGTCGAAGTCCCGATCGCGGACGGCAAGCGCCGCCTTATTAACCACGCCATCCCGCTGGTCGGCAGCAACGTCCCGACCGTCGCCGATCTACACCAAGGTCGGCGCGGCCTGCGCTAAGGTCGTCGGCTCAACGCCTTGGTCGCATCGTTATGATTGGCCAGTTCGTTGTTCTCTATCGCCCGCAAGCGAACGTCCAGGGAGGCATAGTTCCCCCTGGCGTCCGCGACGTGGGTCTCCACCTCCAACACCTTTTCCTGAAACACGGCCATGGTGCGGGAGAGTATCTCCTGCTGGTCGAATAGCCGGTCGAGCCGGATGTTGATCGCGGTCGCGGCGACGGTTACGGCGTCAGTCCGGTCCGCCCTGTTGACAGCCCATGCTGTCAGCCCGACGCCGGCGATAGAGATCGACAGGGCCAGGGCCGCACTCGCGATGATCCATTCAGGTTTCAGTATCATCTCATTCTCCAAACCAAACCCAAGAGGGAGACCCGGTATAGGCTACCGCGATATCCTCTCCGGAAGCGACAGTAATCATACCGCTCGTGAGACCTGTGACCGTTCCGTTTACCGAGATCGATGAAACGCTTCCCCCGGAGATAAACACTCGCATGGAGACGCTGAAATTATTTACGTAATTTACCCCGGTATTAGGAAACGCTGGGGTCGGGTTTAGACCGGGGTTCACCCCAATCACATTTGAGACGAAGGCTAGGGCCGATCCGGGCAAGGTATTATCTATCGTGCCGGCCGCCCAAGTTCCCCTGACTGCACCACCGTTCCACACAATCTTAGGAGCTACGGCGCCTCCCGTCTCCAGTAGGAGCGCGGCCTGCCCGGCCATGCCTAACCCAGTGACATTGGCGCCCACGTTCAGATTGGTGAATTGGAAGCCGCCGCCTACGTTGTCAGTGCTTTTTGCGACAACCCCGAACGCGCAGGTATCAAGATCGATGTTGACCATCTTGCCATACCCATTGGGGGGGGACAGGCTAAACACGGTATCCGTTAAGACAATCCCCGCGTATTTAATGAACATGCCAATGTTGTCAATCGAGACGGCATCTGCCCGCCCTATCTGGATGCCGACCCCGTTTGACAGAACCCAAGCATCAATGTTCTGTGGCACTCCTAAGCCGGCGGCCAGATCGTAGAGAGCTTGGAACATGATCTTACTGATGAACACCCAGTCAGTGGCCCCATCCAGGAAAATCCCAAGCGAAAATGATCCGATTTTGCAGTTCTCAATGGTGCCGCGGCCCGACGACCAGGACACCCCAGAGTAGCTATTAACCAACGTGCAATTCCGTAGAATACAGCCATCTGCCTGGAACGAGGTGGTCACGGTCGCCGGATAAACGTTCGGTGCGGAAGCGGTCGGCGCCACTTGCTGGGGATAATAGACCATCAAATCAGACATGACTGACGAATTTTGGAGGGTGACGAAGGCGGAGCCGGTGGAATTTACGAGCAAGGTAGGGGCAGTCGCCCCAGCGGTAGGCAATGAGATCACCTCAAAGGGGCCGGGCATTTCCCCGGCGATCGAGACAAAACTTGTAACCGTGAACGGGTCCAGAAGATAGAGCCCCAGTGGAAATGTGGCAACGCCTCCGCCGAGCGCAGCTAGCGCGGCGATTGTGGCAACGGCAGAGGCAGTGTCGTTCGTGGTTCCATTGCCTGTGGCCCCAAACCATTTCACTGAGTATCGTGTGCCCCCTCCAGTCTGGCGATAGTAGATACCGGCGGAAGACACGATGATGGTGCCGCCGTTGTCACTTGCCATGGTGCCGACGGCGAACATGCCTTCCCCGCCATCGCCTGAGGTGTGATAGCCCTCCACCCAAACCAATAGAGAGCCAGTCGTCAAAGCGCGCAAGGCGGCAATGGTGGGAACCACTTGGATGCCGTTGAAAGGGCCGTTTCCGCCAGAGCTAATAACGGTCGGGTTGCCTGAGCCATCGAATATCAAGGACTTATTGGCGCGGATCGCAGCCGTGGGCAGCGTCACCGTCAGGGGTGGATCGCCCTCAGGGATTTGGATTGAGCGACTGACTTCCTCGGCCAAATGCTGGAGGTTCAGGGTGTGATAGTCGAACGCCCCCATGTAGGCGCCGGCCAGGAACGGCCCCTGGTTCTGGGGATTGAACTGCTGGAGCAGTAGCGCCTGCTGCTTGATGACCAGCTTCCATCCAGAGGGCAGGACAGTCCCGCCTGATCCAGGATAGGAAATCGAGCCCGTGCCCGGGTAGGTGAAGGGGGTGACGATCGCGTAGTTGGTCGGGCCAAGGCCGGGATACACCACGGTCTGGTTGCCGTTGTTGTCTACCAGCCACACCTCTAGGTCGCTCGCCTGGGTGATGACGGCGGGGGAGAAGTTGAACGTGGTGGCGCTGCCGTTGCCGGGGCAATCGACGCGCGAGACGGGCGAGGAAATGGTCATGGAAATTCCTATATCACGGGCTGGGTGGGATATACCAGGACTGGTTGTTCTTCCGCATCACCTCTTGGTGCCGTTGCACCGCCCCTGGATGAAGCGTATTGGCCACCATGTAGGGGAACAAGTAGTTGTAGACCGCGGAAGTCGCCCAGAAGTTCGGCGTGATATCGCCCAGGACTTTATGCACTCCCTCGATCGCCTCCTGCCCGCGCGTGGTTCGGCTGCCTTCTCCCGGCCCTTGCCGGACGTTATTCAGGGCACCAATCAGGTCAACCAAGGGTTCCCCGACCGGCCCGACCAATTGCTTCGCTACATCGCTGCCGCTCCGCATGCCATCGCGGAGCATGGCATCTCCGAGCAGTCCGAATACACCACCGCGCACCGCGCTGTCTGTGAGCAGCTTCACCCACCCTTCGGCATCGGTCGGCATGTTCTGGTGCTGGTTGGTCAGCAGGCCATGCAACTGGCCACCGATGAAGCCCATCCCCATGGCCGAGCTTGCCAGGAGCATGATGCCCGGCACGTCCACACCACCGCGGAGCAGGGAGCCGAACTGGCGCTGCATCATGGTAACGGCGAAGCTCTTGAACTGGGTCAGGTAGCGCGCAATCTCGCCGGCGGGAGTGCCGGCGCGTGTGCCGCCGACCACGACATTGCGCGCCCAGGCCGTAGGTTCGTTGGCACCTTGGGCGACATGCCCGGTGACATAGTTCTGGAACTTGCGCGCTACCCCGGCGTCGGCTATATCCGCGGGGATGACGTGCATACGCCCGTCGCTCGCCTTCTGCGCGAAGGCGCGGGCCACGTCCCACTCGGGCGCCTCGATCCCGTAGCGGGTCAAGCTGGTCTGCCAGCGCGGGTCCAGTTGATCGAAGGTCTTGCCAGCGGCCCGGCCAAGGTAGTGGGTGAGCGCCACGCCGAGCGCGCCCTTCTGGTTGTCCATGAACCCGGAGAAGCCCGTGGCCTTGTAGAAGGAATTGACGAAGCCCGCCATGCGCTGCCCCACGCTGCCGTCATCGCTGTGGAAGCGCCGGATCGTGCTCTGGAGCAGGGCATCGCTTCCGGCATGAACGGCGTGCGCCATGTCCTGATCCTTGCCGAAGACCCCGCGAAGCTGGGTCGCCATGCCCTCCAGGAACGAACCACCGGTCAGGCGATGGGCCATGGCGTTGAGCGGGATATGGATCAAGGCTTGGCCACCGGCCAGGATCGAGCCCAGGTGGATCATCTGCGACAGGGCGCGGACGTTGGCGTTGATCGTCGAGATGCGATGGTCGCCGGGGATGTCGTGGATGCCGGTCACGTCGCCGAACAGGCTGGAGTTGCGAGAAGCCTTCAGCGCGTCACCGATCTTGTTGCCTGCCTCAGTGTTCAGGGCGTGGGCGGCGTTCATCTTCTTCTCGCGCAGCGCATCGAATAATTGCTTGGGTTTGTTCCCGAACATCTCCATGACAGCGGTGTTCCGGGCGGCGCGGTCGGCGTGTGCTGACACTGCATCCGCGATGCCCCCGATCCCGTAGGCCCGGTTCGCTGCCACCCAGTCCGCGGCAGTGTTGAAATTGATCGTCCTCGACTGGCTGACACGGGCGCCGAGATCGTAGTGGCCGCCAGCGTCGCCAATGCTCCCGAACACCCCGGATTTGATCGCCTGCCATTGGCCGCGGAGCTTGGCCTCGATCTGCTGCGGCAGCAGCCCGGCGAAGTCCTTGTCCCGGTTCTTGCCGAATATCTCTTTCCATTTCGCATAGGCTGCCTCGGAACCATCGCCCCGGGCCTTCCACATATCCCACGCCTGGGGCATGTAGCCCTCGACCTTACCGATGAACGCTCCCTGGCGGTTCTGCATGGCCCGGCTGGCGTCCAGGGTCTTGCCTAAGATACGGGCGGCGTCTTCGGCGCTCTTGTCGCCGGTCGAGGGGCCACGTGTCGGGTCTTCACGCCGATCCAGTTCCGCGGCCAGTTTGTTCTCCCACACGGGATCGCGGCTGAGCACGCGCTTGTCAACCTTGGCCGCCTTGAGTTCAGCCTGCTGCCGATACAGGAGATCGCCGAGCAGCGCCTTATGGCTGTTCTCAACCGACGTGGCATAGTTCCGGGTGGTGCCGCCGCCGGTATCGGAGAGCATGGCGTAGGCCGGCCGGTTCTCGGCTTCACGATCGGCCATCTTCAGAATGTCGTTGTAGGCAGACCACTTCGCCCGAGCCGCCGCCGCCTTGGCCTCGGCCTGCATGGCGGTCGCCACTGTCGCCTTCGCGGCGCGCGGGGTCTTGCCTAAAGCCATTTGCTCGCGGACCTGTCGCTGCACTTCCTCGGTGATCGAGACAAGTTCGTCCGGCGTGAACTGCCGGGTAGGGGCAGCGGCGCGGATCGCGGCGATACAAGCATCCGTGGCCATCTCTAAATCTCCATGCAGTTGGCGTAGGCGCTGGCGCCCTTGCCGATATCGAGTTCATCTTTGCCGGCGTCGGCGAGCGAAGGATGTTCCGCGATCTGGCCATTGGCCACTGCGGCATCATAGCTGGCTTTGTGGATAGCCACCATCTGATCGATCTCGCTCGCGTCCTTGGCCGGGTCAACGCCCTCCAACTTGGGGGCGTCGGCGATCGTGGCATCCGCGACGCGTGACGTGCGGACAAGTTCTGGGTCGGTGTGGTTCGTGGCGCGCGTGGCCATCTCGTTGGCGGATTGGGCGGCTTCAGCCCGTAGGTTGGCAATCGCGTCACGCACTGGCACGCCATTGACGTGGGTAATCTGGACATCGCGGCCAGCGAACGCGACAAGGTTGCGAGTGCCTTCCCCCGCTCGCCGGCTCTTGGCGTCGAGATATTGGATACCATGGATACCAGCTTCCCGAAACGCGGCAGCACCTTCCGCCGTCATCGGGGCCACAGTATGGCCTAAGTCTTCACCCGCGATGGCGTCATCCCCCATTAGCCCCATGGAGCGTAGGCCGGCCTGCACGGTCGGAGGCTGATCGTTGAGCGGCTTGTCCCAATCAAGTAGCGTGCTTCGGTCGCGTTTGAGCAGCACCTGGTAGAGGTTGCCGCGGTTTGGCGCTTCCCCATGGGCGGCCAGTTGTTTGTTCAAGTCCGCGATTTTAGCATCGAGGGTGTCGAGTTTGGCTTGGGTTTCTGGAGAAGCCGGCACGCGGCTCTGCTGCACCTCGACGTTAGCTGCTTGTCGCTCCTTCAGGGCGGCATGCAGTTCCGTCAGGGTGTCTTCCAGGGCCTGGGTCATGTTGCCCTGCGACAACACACGCCGATACCAGTCGGCCAAGCCTTCGTCTTCCGCTAGGTAATGGCCCATCCCAAATGCTTGGGCGCCTTCGCCGGTCCCGATCTTGGTGTCGTCGAAGTCAGAGAACTCGGGGTGTGGGGAGCCGTGGAAGGCCACGAGCCCGGTGGTGTCCGTCGCGGCGTGAGCTTCCAGGAAGTTCGCATCCGCAGTTGCTTGCGCGGCGTTGCCCATCGACGTTACATCCACGCCGCGCGGATCATCCCCCACGACGCGCGCGATTGCCGCCTTGGTCACGGCCTCGACATCTTCCGGTGTAGCGGTGGCCCCGCCGAGTAGGCCATGCAGGGCGCCGCCGCCAGCCCCGAGCATGGCACCGAACGCCACTTGCCGCAGGGCATCGCCCCACGAAAAGTCTTCGTGATCTTGCGCGTCTTGCAGGGCCGTGAGCGGCTGAAGGGCGGCCATGCCCGCGGCGCCCTGGACGGCACCTGAGGCGGCTCGCACTCCTACCCGGGCTGCTAAGCCACCGCCGGCTTCGGCGATCGTCCTGGCTACCCAGGCTTCCGGCGCACCGGGGATAAACATGGCGGCGTCATTGAGGGGGTCGGCCAAGGAGACCAGGGCACCGACGCCGAAGCGCGCGACCGTGCCGCCGATCCCAGGCGCGAGGCGGGCTATGGTCGCATCCGACTGCTGCTCGCGCAAGTTCTGCTGGAGCATATGGTTGAACAGGTTAGGGCCGACCGGCGAGGTGAAGGGGGTCAGCGTGCCGCCGGCGGCTTTGTTCGCGGCGTTGGCGTCCTCGGGGTTGATCGGCGTCGGCTGCGGGGCGGTTGGGCCACCATGCCCGAGCGGGACCGTGGCCCCGGCGAACCACGATTGCGTCTCGGTGTCGTCGGTGCGAACTGGTGCATCAGCATCGGAGGCAGCGGCGGCCCCGGCCATCCTGACAGTCGGAAGACTGTTCCAGGCTGAAGACGCGGCGGTCTCCAGGCCCTCGTCAAAGGTGGGCTGGAAGGCATCAGATGGGCCTACGGTAAGCGGGCCACTAGTGATCGGCGCGGCATCCGGCACGGGACCGGGAGCGGCGGCGGGGCTACTGGTGATCGGGGCCGCGTCATCCATTACTGCACGGCTCCCAGGAGCGAGGTGTTAGTCGGGGCGGATGCCGCCGCGGCATTGGCCTGCTTATACAGGTTGTCGTATCGCATGGTGATAGGGCGCCCGTCAGCGCCGATCACGTGGGCCATGCCGCCGCCGGCTGATACAGGGCGCGGCGCCAGCAGAGACACGCTCACGCCGTCCGGGTTCGTTTGCCAAACCCCTTGCTTCGCCTGCGCCAGGGTGGCTACAGGCTTGCCGTCCGCACCATGCTGGAGATCGGTCTCCTTCAGGTTGCTCGTATAAGCGTCGCCGGCCTGCTGCACCGTGCTCGCGGAGAAGGGTTGGCCATTCAGCGAGGTCGGTGCGCGGATGCCGCCCTTGACCGATAGGTTGCTGAAGACGGCATCGTAGGCGTTCTTAACCGCGGTCGCCGGGTCAACGCCGCGGTCGCCATAGAACGTGGCCAGGGTCCGAACCGAATTGCGATAGCCCTCGATCACGCCGTCGCCGCTGCTGCCCTGGAAGCTGTCCTGCAAGGGCTTCATCTTGTCGTTGATCGCGGTCTCCAGGTTGGTCTTGGCGCCGACGTTGGCGGCGACCATAGCCTCGCCGAACTTGTCGCCCTTGGTGTTCTTGGCGGCCAGGGCGGCGGCGTAGTCAACGATGCCCGCGCCGGACTGTGGCATGGTGCCGAGGGTGCGGTAGTCAGGGTTGAGGTTGCCCTTGCCGGGGCCTTGGGCGGTCAGGTCGCGGAACACGTCCGGCCACGCTGCCCCGTATTGCTGACTGAGGCCGCGCATCATCCCAGGCACGTCCTCGGGCTTGGCCGAATGGATCGCCGCCACGTTCTGGGCAATGCCCTGGGTGCTGATGGCTTGTGGGGTTGCCCCGAGTTGCGCCTGAACGGCTTCACTCGCCGCGACTGCCGCCGCGAGGTTCTGGGGCGTGGGGTTGGCGGTGTTGGCAGCGAACGCGGCGGCTACGGTCGGGTGGCTCGCGACGTAGGAGAACGGGTCGTGCTTCAGGTTCTCGGCGTTGCGATTGGTCGCCGCATTGAACAAGGTCAGGCGCTTCGCGGCGTCGGCTTGGCCTTCGACGGGGGCGGTCGGGCTGAGTTTGGCTTCAAGCGCCGCGCGCTGCGTCTGCATCTGATCCGGCGTGGCAAACTGCAAGCCCTTCGTGATCTGGCCTTCGGCCTGGGCGTCCTGCACTTGCTTCATCATGCCATCGGCGATGGCCGGCGGGAACGCGCGACGGTAGGCAAGCTCCGGGATTTGCATGTCCGTGTTGCCGTTCTGGAGCGCCGTCAGCGTGTCAGCGAAACTGGGCTTACCAGGGCCGCCCTTGATGATGCCCTCGCGCTCAGTCTTCTCGCCCAGGTCATACATGGCCATCTGGCTGCGGAGGTAGCTATCTGTGGCCTGCTCCAGCGCCACGTCGCCATTGGTGCGCGCCGGGATCGCCGCGATGGCGCCCTCAAAGTCTGGGCGCGGGGGCTTCTGCGCGGCGACACTGGCCGCGGTCGGGGCACCTGGGCCGGCGAACTGGTTGCCTGCCGCTTTGGAATAGTAGTTGGCAATCGAGACCTGGGCTTCGCGCCCGGTCATGCTCGCGCCGCCGGGCAGGGGGCCAAGGTTGTTGCTGATGGCGCCGGTGGTAAGGTGCTTCCCAATCGGATCGTCGGGGTTCGCGATGATGGCTTTCGCGCCACCCGGCCCCAAGAGATGGGCCGCCACGACTTGGCCGACCGTGGCCGGCTGTCCAGTCACCTCAGAGATTTGTGTGGCGTTCTGGTCGCCATACCATTTCGTAAACTGGCGGGCGCCCGCCTCGGTATTGACATCGACCCCCTGGCCTTCGGGGCTGGCGTGGAATGCAGCCGCGGTGCCTCCCATGACCTGGACCGGCCCCGACGCGCCTGTCGTCGTGTTGACGCCGTTGCCTTCCCCGCCGTGCACGGCGTCGTAGTAGCCAGCACCCTGCTGGTAGGGCGCATCCATGCTGGTCGGCACACCCGGCTGTCCCGGAGGTTGGCCACCCAGGAGTTGGTTGCCCAGGCTCTGCGAATGGAGCTTGAGCAAGGGTGCCTTTGTCAGTTCGGTGGCACGAACGAAGTCTGCGCCCACCATCCCCGGGCCATAGGTGTTGATCGCGCTCGCCGCGGTGTTGATATCTCCCTTGGCGACGGCGGCTTCGACCACCTGGAGGTGGCTCTTGGACAACGCCGTCTGGGTTAGGAGATTGGCCTCGGGACTGTTCGGCGCGAACCCTTTGCGCCGGGCCTCGTCGGCGGTCTCACCGCGGATCACGTTGTCCTGGGCGGCGATCGTGTCAGGGTTGGTGTAGTTCAGGGTCGAGGTGTTGATGGCGCTATCGATCCGCGCCGTGCTGGCTTGCGTCGCAGCATCCTGTCCTTGGACCATGGCATACCGCTGGGCGGTCTCGGTCTCCCGCGCGATATCCGTATCGGTCTGGATCGTGTAGGCGGTCTTGGCTTGGTTCGTCAGGCCCTGCGCGCCTTGGTCCCGCTGCGCCGTCATTGCCTGGATGAACTGGGGCAGAGCGTTGACCGCATCCTGGCCCTTCATGGCATAGAAGGCTGGGCCTCCCTGGCCATCGAGGCTGCTGAAGGCGAGGTTGTTCACGTAGCCCTGGTGCTGGGTCGCCGCGTTCTTGGCCGCTACCTCATTCTGCTGCACCGCCATGTTGTTGGCGATCTTGGCCGCATCGTCAGCGGTGGTGTCAATCCCTCGGCCAAGGGCCTGCATCCCCTCGCCGGGGGCTTCGAGGTCTGCCCGTTGAAAGCGATCGACGCCTTGCTGCGGCGTAACCTCCGGCCGCACCGGCGCGACATCAGGGAGGTTCGAGAAGGTCGGAATTTGGGGCAATTTGGGTGTCCTAGATGGCCGTGGTGTTGTCGGTAGTCGCGGTCTTGGTGCTGTAGTTATACCACTGGTTGGCCACGCTGCCCGCCCCGGTCACGAGAGAGCTAGCAGATTTCAATTCACCGCCGGCCAGGGCCGCCTGGGAACTGGCCTGATCGATCTGGGCTTGGTTGGAGTAGTTGATGCCCTGGTTGAGGTAGCCCTGGGTCTCGCGCGCCGCGTTGTTCGTGATCGTTAACTGGTCGAACTCGCCGGCCGCCTTGGTGTCGCTCAGAACATCAGTCACAGAACTGGACCCCACGTCGATCCCGTTCGCCGCGAACCCTGCCTTCTGCTGGCCGATCAGCACATCTTCCTGGTAAGCTTTCTGCTGCTGCTGAACCTGCCCTTCCTGTTGCGCGGCGACCGCGGCAGCATCGGCCGTCTTCTGGTTGTTGGCGGCCACTTCTGCATTGTAGGAGGCCGCCGATGCTGCGGCAGATGCCTGCTGCTGGGCGCCCATGTAGGATACGCCAGCGCCAACCACAGTGGCGGCGATGGAGCCGATGGCCAGGGCCTCGGTGATCCCCGTTGGGTCTCGGAAATCACGCTCCAGCAATTCGCAGATATCGAACAGTCTCACGCTGCACTCCATTCAAATCGGTAATATCGCTTGCCATCGCCGATAGTAGTTGGCTCGGGCGCGATCGTGTAGCCCAGCCACTTCAGCCACTTGCGCGACACCGTGTTGCCTTCATACACCCAGCCATGCAAATAAGTGAACCTGTTTCGCAGGTAGGGCAGATATTGACGACTGGCCCGGCCAAAGACAATCTTCGCTCCAAGGATCGCGGGAGAGGTCAGGAGCCAAGGTTGGCCGCTGGTAGCCGTTAAGCTGTCCGGCCAAACGCCGAATAGGCAGAAGCACCGGCCATCACAGAGACCGGCGAACACGCACACTGAAGTCCGAAAATTGTCTACACATAGCCGACCGGGATCACGCCCGAGCACCGCGCAATCCATGAGGCTCTGCGGCGACAGGTTCGCGGCGAGGTCGAGCGCGTGGGCTTCGGTCGCCGGCACAAGCTCGAACATCAGTCCTCCAGTTCTATGGCCGGTATGATATCGATGATTTCCAGCGGGAGCGGGTTGGGCTGGCGGATGAACACCGTGCCGTTCTTCTCCCAATCCGAGCCCATTGTAATGATTACGTCGCCGGTGGTCAGGGCGATCGGGTCGCCGATGTTCTCGAACTGACGGGTAGGCGCCTCCAGCAAGTCCTGGTCGGTCTGTCCCTGGACCCAGCCCCGGCTGTTGATGACCCGGAGCGTGGCGTAAGGCACCCGCGCCTCCTTGCCCTGGATCGATCCCTGCGGCGCTTCCAGGGATTGCGTGCCAACGTCAGCGAAATACTGGAGGCCGACGTGAACGCGGGCGGCCGGGAAGCCCAGGGTGAACCCGCCGTTTACGATCGTCGTGCCGTGGATCACATTGCCATCGGCCAGGATCACGACCTGCAACCCCTCCAGGTGATAGAACCCGGAGAACGTCGTGGCGCAGGCACGGGCATTGCCGCCTGAGAGATACGGCACCCATCCAGCGCTGCTGGCCCCGTTCAGGCTGAAGGTGTTCGCGTCGATCACCGTAATGATGGCCTGATTATTGCCGGTCAATTGCACCGGGACGATCAAGTTCCAGTTGGCATCGTAGGCCGGTTGCCAGTTCACATCCGAGATCGAGACCGTCGTGCCTGTAGTCAGTCCATGGCCGGGAGCCGTGATCGTGACCCCGCCACCACCAAAGTTGATCCCAGTGATCGCGACCGGGTGATCGAAGGAGAGCCCAGCATCCACGAAGAAGCAGTCACGAACGTCAGTGAACCGGCGCGGGCTGATCTTCTCCACGGTGCGAACGTTGGTCGCGCCATCCACGACCCGATTGGCCACGAAGTAGATTTCATCGTCGAGGCTATCGCTGCTCAGGTCGGGCCGGGTAATCTCGACGGCCTCCCAAGCGCCCTGGGTATCCCAGCGCGTCCAGGCGTTGATCTGTTGTTCTTCCTGGTAGGTCAGGCATGTCGCCTGCCCACTGCTGAGCACACCGATGACCACCGGGTCCGGCGTGATACCGAAGGCCCACGAGGTCATCTGCGCCTGAGGCGACAGGAGGTGCGAGGACAGCAGGGAGACTTCCTCGCCGGTGTAGGCATCCGACAGGTAGGTGTAGCGCGCGGAGCGCACGCACAGTCCGTTCTCGCGCACGTAGAGGATCGTGAGCCCGATCAGGATCGGCTCCAGGTATCCAGTGCCCCAGGAGGACTGCGACAGGATGGCCAAGTTCGGGGCCGCGAAGGCCGCACCGTTGGCGGTCACGCGCCACTCCTGGCCAGTGGTGAACGTTATCAAGTCCTGCTTGATCGGCACCATATGGCGGACAGCGTTCACCTCGCGCGAGGTCAGCGTGAGCGTGAGGGCGTCGCTGTCCACGGATGGCTGCGACACATTGAAGTTGAAATAGAGCCCGGTCTGCGAGCAGTAGAGCGTGTCCGGCGCCGCGGTCGAGCCGGCGCGGATCAACCGCTGTTGGAAATACATGGCCGTGCCGGGGTTGTTGCCGCCGGCGAACGGGTCCGTGGCCACGAGAGGCGGATTGGTCGAGAGGTCGGGCTGGAAATTGTTGTCGATGAACGTTGTGGTCGGGCTGTCGCCGATGAACCCGAAGATGCCATTGATTGCCCGGTAGATCGAATAGAGCGCCACGGTGAAACCCACGGGAGCTACCCAGGCCAGGGAGTTCAGCCAGGGGTTCACGGTCGGGTCGGCGCCGTTCGAGACCAGGGAGACGTTGCTGATAAGACTTTCCTCACCGGTAGCCGCGTCGATCGCGGTGACAACGTAGAAGTAGCCAGTGCTGCCTGTTGTGACCGCTACGGCCACGAGCGCGGTGGGGGGCGTAATGCTGGGGGCGAAAGTGGGCGTCGTCAGCACCCAGGCAGCGTCCCCCGTGCGGGTAAGCTCCTGCTCAGCCTGATCGGCCACAGTGATCGTCATCACGTCCGCGGATTGCACGAAGGACATTTGCGGGAGATCGGCGTAGGTGTAAGGCGTCGTCAGGGTGTAGACATGGCCTGCATGGCCACCGCTCACGTAAGCCCCGCCGATGTTGGTGATCGGGCTCCCAGTTATTGGGTCCAGCGCCTGGAATGTGTCGGTGGTTGGGCTCCCTACGGATACCCAGCGGCCGGCCAGGAGCGGCGCGCCGACGAAGCTATCATCCATGACCACCATGTCGAAGGCCGAGTAGCCGTGGGCCGCGATGGTTACGACGCCCCCGGCCGTGACCGCGGTGACGGCCTTCAGAGTGTCGAGCACGTAGGCATCATTGCGGATCACCCGCATCGCCAGATTGCTGAACTCCAGGATATACACGTCGGTGGTGTTGAACCGGAACCGGCGTAGACGCGAGGGGCCACCATCGGCTCCCGTGCCGCGCGCGAACCCGATGAACTGAGTGCCGCCCCGGTTATAGACGCCACCGTAGGAGCGCACGATCATGTTCCGGCATGTGGCCAGGGAGGTCTTGTAGGTCGCGATATCGACACGCCCACCCAGTTCCGGCGTGACTTCGCCGCGCGAGAAGCTGGAGGATACGAGGTTGCCGGGCATTACTTTAGATACCACCAAGTTCCGTCGTAGTAACCGGTAACGACCGCTCCGGCTCCAGCAGAGGTGACAGCGAACTTGATGTTGCCACCCGTATTAAAAGCCAAGGCGCCCGTGTCACTAATGAAGGTGATGGGCCGCGACATCCAACCACCGCTAATTGTCGTGATAGCGGTCGCTCCAGTAAGATGCCAAACCGGCTCTGGTTGGTTCAGGTTGATTGTCGTGGCTGAAGCGATCGTGGTGGCGCCATTCGTATCCACACCAATGTTGTTTTCGATGATCGTGGGGCCAGTAGGAGACCCTGCGATCGCGGTCGAAAGTCCGGTCAGGTCGTTGTTGGTAATGACGAGATGAGTGGCTGCCGAACCGATCGCGATGCCATAGGTAGGGTTCACGGTGCCGACTGTCTGCCCATCACACGTTGTCCCGATCGTGCTGTCCCTCACTGATACCTCAGAGACGCCAGCGCCGATTGTGAAGTCGCTGCCACTCTGTTGGCCACAGATCGTGCCCGCATCAAATGTCACCCCCGTGAGGGTGCCAGAGGCCGGGGCGTCGATCTCGATACCATTGAAGCGGTTCAAGAATGCCCTATGCCCAACAAAGTGAACGCCGCTGATATTACCGCCGCCGGTGTTCCGAATAAGAACTCCCGCTCCAACCTGGGAGTTGGAAGTCCAGCTTCCGTTTATCTGCAACCCTTGCACTGTTCCCGTCGAGGATGCGGTATCGATTACCATGCACGTGGCGAGGTTGGGGTTCTGGCCACAGGTGTCGCCCAGAACAGTGTTGGAAGCGAACATGTAGGCGACCACTTGCCCGGCTTTGGGATCGATCCAGGTGCCGATGTTGGCGAAGATAATGTCATTGTTGGAGAGATATAGGCCACCGGCGTCTTCGATCAGCATTCCATAAGCGGCGGTCGGAGTCGTGGCGATCTCGGTGCTTTCGATGCGGGCATCCAGCGTGCCAGTGTTAGTGGTCGCGTCGCCAACCCGCACACCGCCACAACCAGAGAGACCATCTTGCTGCCTGATCCAGGAGTGCTGGAGGACTGGGTTGTTCCCCCCGAGGTCTACCCCAAGGCAGCCGCCGTAGACCACCGAATGGTCGATCAAAGTGTCATTCACGACCCGGCCGCTGATGCCCGCTCCCGTCGTGCTGGCGCCGGCGGTGAGCATGTCGATCACGACGCCCTGAACGAGGTCATTCGAGTTGATCGTGAGGGCCGTCAAATTTGTGGCACAGGCCCTTAGTGAGGGAGCCGTGGGGACCGAGTTGTAGCCCCGTGTGTCGATTAGGCTGGAGCCGGCCGCCAGCGTTACTCCGGGGGAGACGCAATAGGTGTGGGGGCCTATGTAGAGCGTCTTGCCGGCCATGGCCGTCAAGGCTGCTTGGACCGCAGCGTAGTCGTTGGTTGTGCCATCACCCTTCGCGCCCCACAACATCGGCGTGGCTTGGACGCCAGCGAGGTCGGCGATCCAGCAGCCAGTCCCCGCCGAGGGTTGAACCTGGGCGCCGTTGTCCGCCGCGGAACAGTTGGATGTGGAGAAAACGTAGGAAGCGCGACCCCCATCGTTAGCCGCATTGAAACCCAGTCGCTCCATCTTCGAGCCCGCAGCCATATTGACCACGGCGACGCCCTGGAGTGCAGCATTGCTCGCCGGGCCAGTCGTGGTCGGGCCATAGAAGCCGGCGGCGCACAACAGGGTCGCTCCGGTGAGGACCGCTATTAACCTTGAGACATGCACAGAAAACCCCCGTTCAGCCAATAGACACCGTTTATATGAGGATCGAATGTGGAGAGCAAGAGCCCTGGACCGTCGCCGGAGGACGGAGTGATAACGTAACTGACCGTGCCTGAGGTGTAGGGAACGCAGTGCAACCTGATCCACTGGCTTGGGTTCATCGCGAAACTGAAATTCAACGGCCCAACGACCATGACGCCAGCCGTCAGCGAGCTCCCCGGAACCACTGGCCATGAGAGTTGGCCGTCAAGGGAGATTTCCGCGAAGACTTCGCCGATGAATGCACTGGTATTCGTCAGAATTATCGTGGTCGAGCCGGGATAGACCGCCTGAACCGGGGCCGATACGCCGATTCCCGTAAATGTTCCAGAAACTGCCATTACATCCTCGCTCGGGCGCTGTAGCCGTCTCGCACCGGCTCACTGATCTGTTGGTTGGCGTCGGACCCGGAGGCGATCTCGAATGCCCGTCCGGCTTGCTTCGCGGCATCCTGCGCCACAGGCATCTTGCCAGTGATCGGGTAGGCGATCTTGGCCGCCAGGGTCCAGGCCAAAAGGTTGATGAACAGCGGAGAGAACATCTGGACTAGCACCTGATCCTTCGTGAATATCCCGATGGCCGAAGCGAGGTTCGTCAGGATCGTCAGTTCCGTGCCGTCCAGGCTTTCCTCCAGGAGGTAGGGCACGGCGTTTGAGAGATCGCCATAGTAGCCGTTCCACATCCCCTGGCTGGCGTAGAGCGTCGAGCCGTCCGCGCTGGAGGTCAGGCCCCCGAGCGTGGCATTGGCCAGGGGGTTCCAGAAGTCACGGAACGCCAGCATGCCGGAGGGCACCTGATACCGATAGGCCCACTCGATCGGCGGCGGATCATTGTGTAGCGCCAGGGTCACGCGGGAGCGGCAGAAGGACCAGTCGTAAAGCTCCAGACACTCCTGGCGGGCCGCATCATACCATAGGCCACAGGTGCGTGCCTCGACACTGAGATCGGTCAGGGACACGATCGGAAGGGTGCTGCGGCCGATGTGGCCGAGCGCCATGTTGCAGATGCTGATGATCGATTGGGGCATTACTAAAACATCACCTCATACCCGGAGCGCCGGGCGCGTGGTCCGAAATCCGTCGGACGCGGGATGTCATTCAAACATTACTACAACTTCGGGAGCGCCACCCTGGCCACCGATTCCGCCTGTCGCGGAGGCGCCGCAGCCGGAACCACCGCCGCCACCGCCTCCGCCACCTGTGCCTCCAGGACCACCAGGGCCTCCAGCAGTCGTGCTGCCCCCGCCACCCCCGCCGCCAGCGCCGCCCCATCCATTGAATGCTGATGGGCCGGTTCCGCCGGTTCCGCCTGGATTAGTCCCTCCCGAAACTGTCCCGTCAGTCATCGATGTAGATGCCGTTCCGCCTGCAACTGGCGTCCCAGTGCTACACCCGCCGCCAGCGCCGCCGCCCGTTCCACCACCTGGTATAGCTCCGCCAATTCCAGCTACTCCAGCCGCGGAAGAACCCCCGCCGCCTGAGCCACCTACCGGAGTGGTTCCATTTCCTCCTGCAATTCCACTTCCTCCAGAAGCGCCTGATAATCCTCCACTTCCTCCGGTAGCAGTAGTGGTGGATGTTCCCGGCCCAGAAAAACCCGCGCCTCCGCCGCCTCCCGTGGCTGTAGCGCCAGTGCCACCAATCGCATGGGCACCCCCACCCCCGGCATTCGCGACAATTGTCGTAATCCCGGTCATCGCGACACTGGCCGTCGCACCCACGGTGCCATCACCGCCATTCGCTCCTACGCCGCCAGCCGCTCCCTGTGTGCATGCCGATCCCATTGTGATGGTCGCTGTGCCGCTAACCATCGAAACCGGGAACCATCCAGTGTCCTTAATAGCACCTCCGCCTCCGGCACCCCCTCCTGCGCCAGTAAATGGCGTCGTGATACCGGCGCCTCCGCCACCGCATCCACCGCCTCCCATGACGATAAAGCGCATTAACGTAGCACGAGTCGGAACAGCTATGCCGCTTGTGGTCGTGAGATAAGTCGTAACGTTGATCGGGAATGCTGGAACAGGCCCAGGCCCAGGCACCGATTGCGCGATAGCCAGAGAAGGTAATAGGAACATCGTTGCGATAAGTTTTTTCATCATTGTAGTTCCACGATAGGCGAATACGCGCAAAGAACCCGAATTGTCTTAGTGACCTGACCGGCGAAGGCCAACGATACACCGCCGTTTGTGGTATCCGCCGTAGCCGTTAGCGTCCATGATGACGCTCCGGTGTCGGCATAGATTTGTGTCAATGCCGAGAGCTTCAGTGTCGTATCTGCGGCTGTCAGGCCTTTTGCTATCATCATGTGCGGGTCTTCCCATGCAGCCAGATCATTGCTTCCGCCGGTATCACGCGCCAAACAGAATAAAAGTCCTATGTTACCAGAATCAGGACGGGGATTACCCAGGTCGCCTGCGTTGGGAGAGTTGCTGTCGTTTGTCGTCAGGATAATCGGCGTTACCGTGCCAACAGAAATCCCCTTGAATAAAAACGCTCCGAGTTGGGAGTCTCCCGGTGATGAAAATTGATTTGTTGCCCAGGCATTATGGCCAATGACACCGTTATCGCTTGCGCCTGATCCTGTAAGAAGCGTAGTTACAGCAGTGTTTACATGGCTAGTCCCCAGTAGTATGCTGTTGGTGTTGGCAGACAAGTTAGTGCCTATAGCGATACCCGCTGTGCCGATACACTTAGATGTTCCATTAGAGAGAACGATGCAATTCGCTCCTGTCGCGGTGTTGCCGAACGCTGACTGTCCTGGCTGAATATTGACCGCCAGTGATCCCAGGGCCGTTGGATCACCGGTTGTTTGGAGGTTCGTAAAAACTAATCCTACTGAAGTAGGATCAATGACGTATGTCGTGCCAGCAGCAAGGAAACTATCAATGATAATACCACCACTCACCAGAGAGGACGGCCCAACGCGAAACGACGGCGTTCCAACAACACCACCCATTACCAATTTCATGAGGCGACCGGCGTCAACCGAAACGCCGACGCCGGTTCCGCCACCGACAGCACCGTTTATCTCAATGTCATAGGGTTGAACGCTAGCCGAAGGAGCCTCCATGCGAATAATAGCGTGGTCCAGTTGGCTTTGTTCGCCGTCGAACCCATACATGTAAATCGTATTAACCAGCCCAGTCAGAACCTGATCTCCAATCACAATTAGATCATCACCATCAAAGCTACGCTCCGCGCGAACGCCAAAGAAGCGCATCGCGTTAGAAGCGCCACCATTAAACGCTGGTGATATTTGCATGCATTTACCGTTGCAACGCAGCAGTTGCAGACCAAAAAACTCAAGTTCGTCCGTGGCGTCCGCTACCGAATGGTTGCTTATATATACACTGGATATCGTCTCCGAGCCACTACTTACAACGCGTAGGTTATAAAACCTGCTCTCGCGAACGGACGCGCTCACGTCGTTTTTTGGTTCTCCACCCATTGCCAAACAATATCCATGAACAAACCAACAATCGACGTTCTGGAATAAAATATTGTCAGCGTGGTCATAGAAGTGAAAAGCATTTTGCTGGGCCGGAGACATTGTATCACCAACCACCCCAATCCCAGAGAGGATTACGCCAATCTGGTTCTTTGACACTGGCATTGATCCGCCAAACGGCACATTCCCGGCAAACCAAGGATCAGACCAACTAAACAGGTCGCCCGCGAATGAACCTCCAAGCCTGATCATGCTCTTTTGCGGACCGTCTCCAATAACGCAACCAGGGTTAAGTTGAGCAAACTGCGTGGGAGATGATGCA
>Ga0302314_10005606_pt1 | contig 22855 bp, 19 predicted proteins | sample III_Palsa_N2_3_FD_200533 | JGI IMG/M metagenome (GOLD analysis project Ga0302314, IMG submission 200533) | Peat permafrost microbial communities from Stordalen Mire near Abisko, Sweden - III_Palsa_N2_3 | ecosystem: Environmental > Terrestrial > Soil > Palsa > Peat permafrost | place: Sweden... | reverse complement strand
GTGGTGCTGGGGCTCAAGCCCAACTGTCGTGCAACTTCAACGACACCCCGGCCCTCCTCTCCGGAGATGAACAGCGCCAGGATCAGCAGGCCGCGGAACAACGAGTGCGACAGCCGCCCGCTCTCCAGCTCAGCCCAATAGCGCTCTTCCAGCGAGCTCTCCGAGATTGCTTGCTCTGCAATTAGCCCAGAAAGCAGCAGGCTAAGGCTTGGTCCGCGCGCCTCAGCGGTAGCGCGAACGACGCGCTCGACCTGGGCTGTGGTCAGCTCGACGGAGACCGGTCCCTCGCGCACACGCTCCCCACTGCTGCGGTCCGCGCGCCCTGGCTTTCCATCGGCTCCCGCGAGGGCATTGCCCGCAAGGGCGTTACTGGCATCGTCATCGAGCATGGGCGCAGGCAGATAATGCCGAGTTGCGGGCTGCGCGATAAGGCGCGAGATGAATATTCCTGTTTTGGACTATTCAGGGGGGCCCAACGAGCCGAGCCCCCAGCGACGGGCCCAAAGATAGGCAAAACGTCCTATGTCACCGCATCCGCAGAGAGGATAGGCTCCAGCGCTCGGCTGGAGCCGAGCGTCAGGTCCAGTGTGTCGACCTGCTCGTTCGCTATCCCCGAGACTCACGTAGGTTTCAACCAGTGGGACGGGCATCGGGCCACGTCCTCCTGCCCAAACGAAAGGATCACCAGGATGTCGTATCGCTTGAATTCTCGGGTGCCGCTGAAGGCCACGCTATTCGTGGCTCTGCTCGCGTCCGGCATGCTACTCGCCGCCAGCTCCGCCCAGGCAGCGACGCTTCCCACACTCACGCTCGCGCTGACCAAGTCCTCGATCACCGTTGGGGGCACCACGCAATCCGGTGCGGTCAACGTTGTCTCGACCGCAACGGGCGTCAAGGAAGCAAACGCCATCTTGCTCCTGCTGAAGCCGGGCGTAACCGTCGCGGAAGTCGAAGCCGTGATGAAGGCCGGCGCTGGGAAGGACCCCAACAAGGTGAACAAGTACGGCTCGATCGTGTTCGACGCGGAAGCGTCTCCAGGCAAGAGCAACGAAGCGCAGACCGAGCTTGTGCCCGGCCAGTATGTTGCTCTCGGTGCGGCGGGAGAAGGTGGGCCGAGCCTGAAAGAGGCCTTCACGGTGACCGCCTCCCCGTCTCCAGCGACGTTGCCGACACCGCAGGCCACGGTCCGCTCGATCGAGTTTGGCTTCCGTGGACCGAGCACCCTGCACGACGGCGAGCTGGTGCGCTTTGAAAACGAAGGCTTCCTTGTGCACATGGACGTGGCGTTTCCCGCCAAGAGCCTGAAGGCCGCCAAGCAGATCGTCAAAGCTCTGCTGACAGGCAAGGAAAAGGGCATTGAAAAGCTCGTCGTCGGAGCGCCGTTCTCGTTCGCGGGACCGCTCTCGCACGAAGCCTTCCAGCAGGAGACGATCACGGCCAAGCCGGGCGTGTACGTGCAGGCATGCTTCATGGAAACCCAGGACGGTCGCGTCCACACGCGCCTGGGTATGGAGCGCATCATCAAGATCGTCAAGTAGCACCCTTCGGCGATTCACAGCGCCAGGCCGTCCCGCACATAGGCGGGGCGGCCTGCGCGTCGCGTCGTAGCCAACTTGTCGTGGCCGCGGCAGCAGCGGTGGCCGCTAGGCGCCGCGCAGGTCCACCGCGGCAGGCGTACTCAGCCCACCGACGAGCATCCCGGAGCCGAGATGAGCACCCAGTACCGGACCGACCTCGGTGCAGAACAGCGGCGCGGTGCCGAACAGCGCCGTTCCCGCCGCCACCAGCTGCTCAGCGTCGGCGGCAGACTGGGCGTGCTGGACGATCCAGTCGCTGGCGCCGCGCTCATGCAGCTCATGCAGGTAGGCGATCATCCGCTCGAGTGCTCGCCTGTGCGTGCGGACACGGCCCACAGGTGCAATCTCGGTGCCGAACGTCAGGATCGGCTTCACTTTCAAGGCCGTGCCCACCATCGCCTGCGCGGCCCCAATGCGCCCGCCGCGACGAAGGTACTCGAGCGTGTCCAAGCAGAACCAGATATCGAGGCTGTCCCTGCCTAGCTGGACGTGTTCCACGATCTGCGCGAGCGTGGCGCCCTGCCGTGCCAGGCCTGCAGCGAGCAGCACAAGACAGCCCAGGCCACCAGCGCCTGTCTGGCTGTCGAGCACGTGTACCGCGCCCGGAAGTTGTTCCTCAGCGACCGTGCGGGCTGCTTCGCGTGCGCTCTCGCACGTACCTGACAGGCCGCCGGCGATGTGGATGGAGAGGACATCGTGCCCGGCCTGCAGGAGTGGCCGGTAGCAGGAGAGGAAGTCACCCACCGACGGTTGCGATGTGGTCGGCAGCTGTGGTGAGTCGTGCAGCCTCGTGTAGAAAACATCGAGATCTGTGTACTCGTGCTCGGGGCGCAGATCTCCGTCCCAGCCGACATACAGGCTCACCTGGTGAATGCCCCAGCGTTCGATCAGGGACTGGGGGAGATAAGGGGTGCTGTCGGTCACGACAGCGACGCTGCGGCTGGAACCTTGGCTGTCGGCGGTCTCGGGCGCGGTCACGAGTTGCGTAGCCTACGGCCCGCAGCGCCCGCACGCCTAGCGGATCAGCCGATCCATCCTGGTGGCGGTGATTGTCTCGCGCAGCGTCTGCAGCGCATCGTGGCGGGGGCGCCAGCCGAGCTCGCGCCGCGCCTTGCTCGCGCTCATGATCACTGGCTCGCGAAAAGCTGCGATCCACTGCGCCTGCGCGGGCAGGAAGCCCAGGCGCGCGACCATCTCCGCGACAGCGTCTACCGCCAGCTCTGGTACCGGGATCGAGTACCAACCGAGCTCCTCGGCCAGTAGCTTGACGGTCAGCTGCCCTGGTCCCGCGAGGTTGTATACGCCGGGGGCGCCCCGGCCGAGAACGGCTGCACGCATCGCGCTGGCCACGTCGTCGTGGTGGACCAGCTGGAACGGGGTGCCGGGGTCGGGCAGCACAGGCTTGAGGATGGGCACTCCTTCGAGCAAGGCAAGGACCGGCCCAGGCAGCCGTCCAGAGATCTGCGTGTAGGGCAGGCTGTCGATCAGCAGCGGCGCTTGCGCCCCAGCGACGATGCACGGCCGGAAGACGTAGCCGGCGGTGGCGCCGCCGGCGAGCGTGTCGGAGAGCAACGCCTCCACCTCGGCCTTCTGCGCGGAGTAGTAATGGGCGGCCGTTCCCCGCGCTGGGACCTCCTCGGTGAGTGGCTGGGGGTTCTCACGATGGAAGCCATAAGCGGCCACCGAGGACGCGTACACAAGGCGCTTGGCGCCAGCAGAGACGGTGGCCTCGAACACGTTGCGCGAGCCGACGAGGTTGACAGCTCTGCTCTCCTTCGCCCCGCCCATGATCATGAACGCCAGGTGCACGACCACGTCGGCCTCCCCAACCAGGGCGCTCACGGCGTCGCGATCGAGCACGTCTCCGCGGCGGTAGGAGACCTTCTTCCAGCCTCTCGCGCCTGGATCAAACGGCCTGCGTGCCATGCCCAGGATGCGTCCCACCTCGCGCGAGCGCTCCAACGCGCCCACGACCGCCTGGCCGATCTCGCCAGTGGGACCGGTGACCGCCACGGTGAGGCGTCTCTGAGCGGTCCCGCGTGGCGCCATCGTCTCGTTTTAGCGCATCGCCGCGCGTGCGCTCGGCGTGCTGTAGGGCGGGCGCCGTACGCTTGGTGACTGTGCTTCCCGCGTCAGCCTCGCTCGGTCAGAGCATTAGCTCCTTCTTCGACGCGGTCGGCCAGTTCTTCTCGGACCTGGCCGCTGTGCACTGGCCTGCGCTGGTGCTGGGGCTGGTGTTCTTCGGGCTCAACCTGACGCTGCGCTCGCGCGGGTTCTTCCACAGCCTGCGCGCCGCCTATCCGGCAGCCAGCTTCCAATGGCGGCGGGTGTGGGGCGCGTACTTCGCGGCGGTCGGCTTCAACAACGTCGTACCGGCCCGCGGCGGCGATGTGATCAAGCTCTTTCTCACACGCTCCTCGATTCCCGGCTCGCGCTATCCGACGGTGGCGGCCGCGTTCTTTGTGGAGTCGATCTTCGACGCAACGGTGGGCGTGCTGGTGCTGATCTTCGCCTTCACGCAGGGGGTCTTCCCAAAGCCGCCAGACTTCTCCAAATTGAGCTCCTTCGACATCTCATACCTGGCAGAGCACTTCCGTCTGACGCTGTTCTTGATCACTGTGCTGGGCGTGCTCGGGCTGGTGGCCTTCGCGCTGCTGTCTGTGCGCGTTCGCTCATTCTGGGAGCGTGTGCGCCAGGGCGTGACGATTCTCAGCGATCGGCCGCGCTATCTGCGCGAAGTGGCCTCGCTGCAGGCGCTGGCCTGGGTCTGCCGGTTCACCGCCTTCTGGTTCCTGCTCGATGCCTTCCGCGTCGGCGGCTCCGTGAAGAACGTATTGCTTGTGTTCGCCGTCAACCAGGTAGCGGGCGCAGTCCCGTTCACGCCCGGTGGCGCCGGCGTGCAGCAAGCGCTGCTCGTCAAGGTATTCGCGTCAAACGCTCCCACGGCCGTCGTGGCCGCCTACTCGGTCGGCCAGCAGATCGCGATCGCCGCCTTCACAGCGCTTGTGGGGCTCGCTGCGGTCGTGTTCATCTTCCGCTTCCGCTCTTTTAGAGAGGTGATCCAAGCGGGACGCGCGTCGCGTGAGGCCGAGCGAGCTGGCGTGCTGGACTACTGAAGGCCCTCGCGAGCCTCGCGGACAAGCGCCACTGCCTCGGGGAAAACGCGAGCGATCACGGTGCGAATCTGCTCGGCTTGAGCCTCAGCGTTGCCCTGCACGTTTATCCGCGTTACGGCGGCAACGGTCATGTCGACCGCGAGCTTAATCGCGTTGTCAGCCCACGCCAGTCGTTGGTTGCCCTGCATCTGTTCAGCGAACTCCGCCAGGCGCCGCTGGAGCTCCTCGGGGTCGCCGAACAGATCTCCGAGTCCACCACTATCCATGCTCGCATCATAGACTGCCCTAGCTCATGCCCAGCACAGCAGAGATCAGCGAGCAGGTTGCCAGCGAGACCGAGCGTCGTAACCGGCTGGCAGTGCCGGCCTTCGGCGGCGGCTTCCTCTACCTGATCAGCGCGATCATCATCGCCTCGACGACGAGCTCGGCACCCACGGTTGGGCTGCTGCAGGGCCTGGCCCCAGCGCTCTCAGGCGTGGCGAACCCAGCGGTGAGCCCGCGCACGGCCGGCGTGAAATTCATCAGCCACCACGCGTTTTCGTTGATCGCTGGCGGCGTGCTCTCAGCGATCTCGCTGGCCATTCTGACGCTGATCCTGCTCCTGTTGGCCAGTGCCACCAGCTTCCGCCGGCCCCAGAGCTGGCGGATGATGCGCCCGTTGCTGATCATCGGCGGCGTTGGCTTGATTGCGACCAGCATTGGTCACCAGGTGGTCAGCGCGATCGAAACGCACAAGTTCGCGGTCGGCCACGACCATACAAACCATGCGGTGGAACAAGCGCTGCTGACGAGCCCCGCCAACGCTGTGGTGGGCTACATCGAGCTTGTGGCTGGGCTCTCGCTGGTCGCCGGGATGATCGCCACGTCAATCAATTCCATGCGCGTGGGGCTACTGCCGCGCTGGATGGGCATGCTCGGGGTTTTCACGAGCCTACTTATCTTCTTGCCAGATATCGGCGCGGAGCTTCAGGTCATACCCGCGTTCTGGATCGTGATGATGGGCATCTTGCTGCTCGGCCGTTGGCCCAAACCCACTGGCGACCCGCCGGCGTGGGCGGCGGGAGTAGCGGTGCCGTGGCCGCCACGAGGTGGCGCGCAGGCGTCTGGCGCTCGCGCGGTAGCAGCGGCGGGGGGCGCGGGCGCGGTGCCAGCGCCAGTGATGCCTGCCCAAGCAGGCACCTCACGCAAGCGACGACGCAAGCGCGGCTGACAGCGACCGGGGCGATGTCGAGAGAACCGGATCCTGCTGGTGGTGAGGCGCTCGACGGGGAGCTCGCTGCGCTCCTCGACATCGAGAAGTTCGAGCCGCCTGCGGATTTCCGCGAGCAGGCACTGCTGAGCGACCCGGCGGTATACGAGCGGGCCGCTGCCGACCCGCTCGCCTGGTGGACCGCTCAGGCGCAGGAGCTCGACTGGTTTCAGAAGTGGGATCGGGTGCTCGACGACGACGACCCCCCGTTCTACAAGTGGTTCACCGGCGGCACCCTGAATGTCTCCTACAACTGCTTGGACCGGCATGTGATCGCTGGTCGCGGGGAACGCGTGGCCTTTCACTGGCGCGGCGAGGAGGGCGAGGAGCGTGAGATCACCTACGCGGAGTTGCTCGCCGACGTTGAACGGTTCGCCAGCGCCCTAAAGGAGCTGGGCGTCGCCAAGGGAGACGTGGTGGGGATCTATCTGCCGATGATCCCCGAGGTGGTGGTGGCGATGCTCGCCTGCGCGCGCATAGGTGCGCCGCACAACGTGGTCTTCGGCGGCTTCTCGGCCGAGGCGGTGCGCGAGCGCATGGAGTTCTCGCAGGCGAAGGTGCTGATCACGGTCGACGGCGCGGCTAGGAAGGGCAAGACGGCGCCGGTAAAGGATCGCGTGGATGAGGTGATGGGCGACCTGGCCACGCTCGCGAAGATCGTTGTGGTCAAAAGCAAGGGCACTACATGCCAAATGCGCGAGGGGCGCGATGTCTACTACGAGGACATCGTGGCGGCGGCTGAGCCGATCTGTCCGCCGGAGGCGCTGGACGCGGAGCACCCGCTGTACATCCTCTACACCTCAGGCTCGACGGCCAAGCCTAAGGGGATCCTGCACACGACAGGCGGCTATCTGACAGGCGTATCAGCAACTCACCGCTACGTGTTCGACCTGAAGCCCGACGCGGATGTGTACTGGTGCGCGGCGGACGTTGGGTGGGTGACGGGGCACTCCTACATCGTCTACGGACCCCTATGCAATGGCGCTACCTCGGTGATGTGGGAGGGCGCGCCCGACTACCCCCACCAGGGCATCTGGTGGGAGATCGTGCAGCGCTACGGCGTCACGATCCTCTACTGCGCTCCAACGGCGATCCGCGCGTGCATCAAGTGGGGCGCGAAGTGGCCGCGCAAGTACGACCTGTCCTCGCTGCGCCTGCTGGGCTCGGTGGGTGAGCCGATCAACCCGAAGGCGTGGCTGTGGTACCACAAGGTGATCGGCGCAGAACGCTGTCCGATCGTGGACACGTGGTGGCAGACGGAGACGGGCGCGATCATGATCACGCCGCTGCCAGGGATCACCGCCACCAAGCCCGGGTCGGCGACGCAGCCGTTCCCTGGCGTGTTCGCGCAGGTGCTGGACGAGTCCACCGGCGAGCCAGTCGAGGAAGGCCAGGGGCTGCTGGTGCTGACCCATCCGTGGCCGTCGATGCTGCGCACGCTGTACAAGGAGGAGGAGCGCTTCATCGAGACCTACTTCAAGCGCTTCGGCCGTGAGACCTACCTGGTGGGCGATGCCAGTCGCCACGATCGCGACGGTTACTTCTGGGTGATTGGGCGCATCGACGACGTGGTCAACGTCTCTGGCCACCGTCTCTCCACAGCGGAGGTCGAGTCGGCGATCGTCGCCCATCCAGACGTGGCAGAGGCGGCGGTGATCGGTCAGCACGACGAGGACAGCGGGCAGGCGATCGTCGCGTTCGTGACGCTGCAGGGCGAGCTGCAGGGCGACGCGGGCACGGTGGAGGGCATCCGCGAGACGGTTGCAGAGCGGATCGGCAAGTTCGCTCGCCCCAAGCGCATCATCTGGACTGACGAGTTGCCCAAGACGCGCTCGGGCAAGATCATGCGCCGCCTGCTGCGCGACATCGCGGAGGGCCGCGCGCTGGGCGATGTGACCACGCTGCGCGATCCGGCGGTGATGGGCCAGCTCGAGGAGCAGGTCAAAGCAATGCAGGCACAGGAGGACTGACGGAGCCCAGGCAACAGGCGAGCCCGAGCGCTCGGCTGTCCCTACACCTTGCGGTGCTCTGGGATCCAGCTGCCATCGTCCTGACGGGCGAAGTCCTGGAAGAGGCCGGGCGCCTCGGCCTGCATGATCCGGGCGATCGTGTCGAATACCAGGCGCAGCTCCTCCTCAGCTCCCTCGCTGGTGCGCATCTCGATCACGTGGCGCAGGGTGCGTGCGTTGGCGGTCCACAGGATGTCTGTGCTGAGGCCGATCGGCGCCAGCCGCCGCAGCGCCGAGGTGACCTCCTTCTTGAGGTGGAAGGGCACGCCCTCCTCGTCGATCCCCAGCTTCTCAGCTGCGCTGACCTGGAACTCCTCGAGCTGCTCGACAATCGCTAGCACCTGCTCGCGCACTGGCTCCAGTGCGGGCGGGACGCGGAAGCCGATGTCCGTGAGACGCACGTAGCGCAGGCTCTCCTGGCTGAAGGCTGAGCCGGCGCGATGTCTGACGAGCTCGTGGGTGAATACCCTTGAGCAATTCCTAATAATGAAACTATAGTTGGCGTGCTCGAGCACACTGCCGTGAGCCGAGCGCAGGATGTTGGCGAAGTACTCACGCTGGTCGGTGCGGACCCTCGTGACGTTTGGGTTGAGTCCCGGCTCCCAGCTGCGATAGCACGCGCGGCCGCCGAACTCGACGATCAGCTCACCCCCGTTGGGCTCCTCCTCTGCCTCCTCCAGGCGCCGCTGCAGCCACGACTCTCCGCCCACATCACGTAGGTAGGCGCGCATCCCGTCGAGCTCGAGCGACGGTCGGGCGATGAGGAATACCTGAGGACTCGTCTCGTGCATCGGGCGCAGGATGCTAGGCGGTCTTCCGGACGTGGCCAGCGTCTCGGTAGCGGAGCTCAGGGGGAGGGCGAGACGGCCAGCACGCTGTTCGGCGCGATGGTGAGCTTGATGCGGTCGGTAGGCGAGACGAGCTCCGCACTCAGCACGCCCGCGCGCGCGGGACCCAGTCGCTCGATGGTTGCGCTTCGCACGCCACGCAGCACCACCGGCTGCGCTCGCGGGTGCTCGTTGTCGAGGATCAGCAAGCTCGTGCCGGCGGGCTGGGCCACGGCCGTTACCACTAGTCCCCGAACGGACAGCGTCCGCAGCGAGGAGCCGACTGGTAGCCATTGGTTGAGCGCCACCAGGGCGCTGTCGAGCGGCCGACTGAGGACTTCTTCGCCACGGACGATGAAAGGATCGTAGGGGCCACCACTGAAGTGGAAGCGCACCTCGTGAAAGCCGGTCTTCAACGCACTGAGCACGAAACGGACCGCCCAGACGGCAGCGGCCGGGCTGTCAGAGACTCCGGATACGCCCCCACAGGAGGCGGAGTTGGCCTCCGAGATGATCGCCGGTACCTGTGCGGCGCTCGCATCGGCGACGACCCATGCGAGGCTGCGCGGCGTGTCGGCCGCCTGTGCTGAGAGCAGCCCCGAGATCGTGACCGCCTTTGGGGTGGCGCAGGTGCTCAGCGGATACATGTGCACGCCGACGGTTTGCTCGTGCAGCTGCGCGATGACCCGTGGCAGTTCGTGCTGCCAGTGCGCAGGCCGGGCCAGTTCAGGCCCGATCACCGGGGCGCCGCCGAGCGCTGGTTGTAGTTGCTGGGCGACCTGCAGGTAGGTGCTCACCGCCAGCGCTTCTTCATCAGCCTGGGGCTTGTCGAGCGCTGCGTAGTTCGGCAGGCCATAGAGATCAGGCTCGTTCCCGAGGGAGAAGTCAAGACCGTTCGTCGCAGCGCTCTGCGCGTCCGTGACCATCTGAGTTGCCCACGCCAGCTGGCCGGTACGCGCGTTCAGTCCGACCGTGAGCGGATCGTGCGCCTCGCCAAGCAGACAGTGCAGCTGACCCCAGAAGCTGGCGGGCAGCGTGAAAAGCGTGGCGGCTTCCCAGGAGTCCGATGGGCTGGACAGCGCGCCGCTAGGCACTGTCATGTCCTGGCTCACCCCCGCCAGTGCCAGCGGGGGAGACCCGAGCTGCTGGAGCTCTGTGACCAGGGCTGGAGCGGGACACGCGCCAGCACCGAGATCTTGCGCCATCACGGGGTACTCGAGCGACAGCCCGACCGGCGCCATCGTGGTCGCCACGCCCCCTGCGCCGATCATCGGCGTCAGTGTGATTTCCGGTGGGGGTGGCGCCTTGTGGCGCGGCTGCCGAGCCGCATGTCGGCGCGGGGTCGAGGCCAGAGCGGCCCGCACGCACCAGCCGCCAGCTGACAGCGACAGGCCGAGCGATAATGCCACCGCCAAGGCGATCGGCAGGCCGCTCAGGCTCAGACGGCGCCGCTCGCCAGAGGCTTCATGCTCGACGCCCAGCAGCGCCATCGCGACCGGGCGCTCATCCTCTTTGCTGACCATGCGCGCACGGTAGCGCTTAGCTCTTCCGGCAGCGCGCCTCTGCCCAGCGCGACGCTCTAAGCTGGGCGACGATGGCAGCCACCGCCCCCGCCGAGCCGATCGATCCCGAGCTGCAGGACACCGCCTGGGACCTCGAGCCGCTGGTCGATGGCGAGGGCCAGGCGGGAGTGCAGCGGCGCCTGAGCGATGCGCTCGAGCGCGCGCAGACGTTTGCGGCGCGCCACGCCGGTCGGCTGGGAGAGCTCGACAGCGCTGGCCTGCGAGAGGCGATGAACGAGCTGGCAGCGATCTACGAGCTGGTCGCTCGCGCCGGCTATTTCGCCGCGCTGCGCTTCTCCACCGACACCGCCGAGCCGGCCAACGGCGCGCTACTGCAGAGCGTGCAGGAGCAGGAGACGGCGATTCAGACGACGCTGCTGTTCTTCGAGCTGGAGTGGGCGGCGCTATCGGATGAGCGCGCCGAGGAGCTGCTCGCGGGCGAGGGCTTGGACTTCTGCGGGCACCACCTGCGCAATGTGCGCCGCTATCGCGAGCACCTGCTGAGCGAGCCCGAGGAGAAGATCCTCGCTGAGAAGTCACTCACGGGCGCCAGCGCATGGACGCGCCTGTTCGAGGAGCTGACCTCGGCAATCGAGGTTGAGCTACCCGGCAAGCAAGGCACCGAGACGCTTGCGCTGGACGTCGCGCTCAGCCGCCTGTCGCTCGCTGATCGGGAGGTCCGCCGCAGCACCGCCGAGGCCGTCAGTGCCGCGCTGGCACCCGGGCTTCGCACGCGCGCCTATCTGTTCAACACGCTGCTCGCCGACAAGGCCACCGATGACCGTCTGCGCAGCTATCCCCACTGGCTGGCCGCGCGCAACCTCTCCAATGAGGCCAGCGACGAGTCCGTGGATGCGCTGATCGAGGCGGTGCGCGGGCGCTATGAGATCCCCCGCCGCTGGTACCGGCTGAAGGCAAAGCTGTTGGGGGTGGAGCGGCTCGCTGACTATGACCGCATGGCGTCCGTCACCGAGGACGAGGCGAGCTTCCCGTTCGCCCAAGCGCGCGAGATCGTGCTCGACTGCTACTCCTCGTTCTCACCGGAGCTGGGCGCCGTCGCCAAACGCTTCTTCGACGAGCACCGGATCGATGCGCCGGTGCGCCCAGCCAAGCGCGGGGGCGCCTTCTGCGCGGCAGCAGTGCCGTCGGTCTTCCCATATGTGCTGCTCAACTACACAGCGCGCAGGCGCGACGTGCTGACGCTCGCGCACGAGCTCGGCCACGGCGTTCACTTCGCGCTCGCTGCGCCTCAGGGCGTGTTCCATCAGAGCACGCCGTTGACGCTCGCCGAGACCGCGTCGGTGTTTGGTGAGACGATCGTGTTCGGACGGCTGCTGGAGGAGGACTCACAGCCCGCCTCACGCCTGGCGCTGCTGGCGGAGAACCTCGAGGACACGATCGCGACGGTCTTCCGCCAGGTGGCGATGAACCGCTTCGAGGACCTCGTGCACACCGCCAGGCGCGAGCAGGGCGAGCTATCTGCAGATCGCTTCGGCGAGCTATGGGCGGAGAGCCAGTCAGAGATGCTCGGCGACTCGGTTGAGCTGACTGAGGGCTACCGCACCTGGTGGTCCTACATCCCGCACTTCATTGGTAGCCCCGGCTACGTCTACGCCTATGCCTATGGGCAACTGCTGGCGCTTTCCGTATACGAGCGCTACGAGCAAACGGGTGCGGAGCTGGTGCCCCGCTACCTGGAGATGCTGGCAGCCGGAGGCTCGCGCAGCCCACAGGAGCTGGGCGAGATCGTCGGCGTGGATCTGGCCGATCCGGGTTTCTGGACAGCGGGGCTGGACCTTGTCGAGCGCCAGCTGCAGGAAGCTGAAGCGGCCGCGGAGGCGTCCGGGCGACTGCAATGAGCTCTACCTTTGCGGGAAAGACTGTTCTGGTGACGGGAGCGTCTCGCGGCATAGGCCTGTCGACCGCGCGCCAATTCGCATCGCTCGGTGCACAGGTGGGCCTCGTTGCAAGCAACGCGCAACTGCTTGCTGACGCTGCCAAGGAGATGGAGGGCAAGCACCATGTTGTGGCAGCTGATCTGACCGATCCAGCCCAGTGCGCTCGGGCTGTCACCGAGGTGCGCGCCGCGCTCGGACCGATCGACGTGCTGATCAGTTGCGCGGGCGTGCTGCGCCGCGACTTCGTCGAGGACGTCACCCCCGCGGACTTCGAGCAGAGCTATCGCCTGCACGTGGGCGCCGCCATCTGGCTCACGCAAGGCGTGCTTCCGGCAATGCGTGAGCGCGGCTTCGGCAGGATCGTGCTCGTCTCCTCCGAGCTGGGTCTGATCGGCGGCCCCTCCTACACCTCCTACTGCGCAAGCAAGTGGGCGATGGTGGGGTTGGGGGAGGTGCTCACCCACGAGCTCGCCGGAAGCGGCGTGGACGCGACCGTCGTCTGCCCGGGTGATGTGAACACCGATCAGCTGGGCGAGGAGCACGAGTGGGGGCCCACCGGCGGGGTGGTGCCCGAGAAGGCGATGTCAGCCGACTACGTGGCCCGCGCGATTGTGCGTGCCGCCGAGCGCGGCAAGCCGGTGGTGGTCGTCGACCGGCCTCATCTGAGAGTTGCGTTCTGGGTCATGCGCCGGGCGCCCCGCCTGCGCATACCGATCATCGCCGATGCCTACAAGAAGCTCACGCGCGAGCGGCGCGAGCGCGCTGGCTGAGCAACGTCCGCGTTCGTATCGCTACGCCGCTGAGAGCCGCAGGGAGCGTTGGCCATGCAGGTGGGTTAGCACCGCTCCCGCGACTCGCTCGCCGCTGAACATCGCTCCTTGGAGAGACGCTGTATCGCGATGGTCGCCGCACACGAACAGCCCGTCGCCAAGCGCCACTCGCTTGCGCGGGTTCAGCGCCGGTAGCTGCGCAGGCTGGCCATGGGGGATCACGTCGGTACGCAGGAGCTCCCAGTCCCCGGTCATCGACCCAAAGCATTGCGCCAACTGCTCGCTCACCGCCGAGGTTATGCCTGGCTCGAGGGCTCGCGGTCCGGGAACGGCTGCCGCCACGAGCGATCTGCCTGGCGGTGCGTATGAGGGCGAGACCTCGCTCATCACCACCATGTTCAGCGCTGGTCCGCCGGACTCTCCATCGAGTATCAGAGTCGGGCCAGGCATCGGCGCCTCTGGGGCGGAGAACCAGCAGCAGGCCGCGGCGCGCGATCCTGGGTCTCCCACGCGCTTGCCGAGCAGATGGTGCGCCGTCGGACCGTCGGTTGCGACGACCACTGCTCTGCTCGCTATTCGCTCGCCGCTGTCGAGCACCACGCCCGCCTGCTCGACCAGTGCGACGGGCGCGCACAGTCTGAGCAGGTGCTCGGGCAGCGTTGCCGCGATCTGCGCTGGTATCGCGCCCATGCCCCGGCGTGGCAGGCCGGTTTGGCCAACGGCGAGCATCCGCAGGATCGTCTCGAAGCGTCGGCTCGACACCTCCAGCTCAGGGTCCAGCTGAATCCCCGCAAACAGCGGCCCCCAGAACAGGTCAATCGATCGATCGGTGAGGCCGGCGCCCGCCAGGCGTTCAGCTGTCGTGCCGTCTGGGCGCCTGAGGATGCTCCGCACAGAGGACATCCGAACATCCAGCACCAGCCGTGCCATCCGCGCCTTCTCACCGAGGCTGCCGATCGGTGCTGTGAGCGTTTGGGCAATCTGGGACGGGCGGCGCAGCGGATCAGCTACGCGGTGGAAGCGTCCGTTGGCGCGAACCATCGCCCCCGGTTCGAAATAGCCGAGCTCGAGCCCCTCGATGTCGATTCGCTGTTGTACCTGCGGGTAGGCGCTCAGAAGAATCTGAAAGCCGCGATCGAGGATGAAGCCATCCAGCGTGTCGCTGCGCACGCGGCCTCCCACGCCATCGGACGCCTCGATCAAGCAGCAATCGACTCCCGCGCGCGTGAGGTCCTGGGCGCACACCAAGCCTGCCAGGCCGGCACCGACGATCACCACGTCGGTCTTCATACGCGCTCGACCCTAGCCGTCATGCACACTCGACGATAGTCCTCATGCACACTCGACCATAGTCCTCATGCACACTCGACCATAGTGATCATTGGACCGGCATCTCTCGACGCTGCCGCGCAGTAGCCTCGGTGATGACCGTGACTAGCTACTTCGAAGATCGCTCGATGATCCGCAGGATCCACCGGGAGCGCGCCGTTGCGCTCTCCGGTCCGCGGGCGCTGTTGATGCAGGCCGCGCACCCACTCGCGGTGTTCGGGCTGCTGTCGCACTCCAGCGCACTCGAGGAGCCATACGAGCGCCTGGCGCGAACGGCAAAGACGATGAACACGATCGCGTTCGGCTCGCGCGCCGACGCCGATCGCATCACCAAGCGGGTTCGCACGATGCATCGTCGCGTCAGCGGACACCTGCCTGAAGCGATCGGCTCCTACGCCGCCGGCACCACCTATCGCGCCGATGATCCCAGGCTGTTGCTATGGGTGCTGTTCACGCTCGTGGACTCAGCGCTGGTCGTCTACAACAGATACGTCCACTCGCTCTCGCGCGAGGAGGAAGCTGCGTTCTGGGAGGACTACAAGCTCGTCGGTCGACTGTTCGGTCTAAAGCAGCGCGACATGCCTGCCACGCTGGAGGAGCTCGACGCCTACCGTCTGCGGATGCTCGACGGTGACGAGCTGTTCGTGACCGACTGGGCCAGACAGCGAGCGCGCCAGATCGTCCTCGCTCCGCCCGTACCACTGCTCGCGCGCCCAATTCTCGAGACCGTCAACTTCGTGACCATCGCGCTGCTCCCCGATCCCATCCGCGAGCAGTATCGCTTCCCCGCGCTGCCGCCAGTGCTGATGCGCAAGGCATTGGTAGCCGGTGGCGCCGAGCACCTCAAGCGAGCGGTGATCCCGTTCCTGCCGAATCGTCTGCGACTGATCCCAAGCGCGCGCGCCGCTTAGAACAGTCCGCTGAGCGCGCCGCCGGCCTGATGGACCAGGTCGAACAGCGGCTGCGGGATGATGCCGAAGAAGATCGTGGCTGCCGCAGCGAGCAGGGCGACGAATACGACCTCGCCCTGCAGGCCGCCCGCGGGCGATGCAGCGACCGCGCCGCCGCCCAACGTCGGGGTCAGCGCGGGCTCGTCGTCCAGCTCAGGCGAGCCGCCTGCCAGCACCGGCAGCGGACCGCCGCCTGGGAGCGGAGCGCCGGCTGGGGATGAGCCAAGACCAGCCTCCGTCTCGCTGGACGGCGACTCACGCATCCACATGGCAGCTATGACCGGCAGGTAGTAGCCCAGCGAGATCATCGAGCCGACCACGATCACAACGCCCAGCCACGTATAGCCGCCGGCCACCGCGGCGTCGATCAAATAGAACTTGCCGATGAAGCCAGCCGTCGCCGGGATACCGGCCAGAGCGAGCATGGAGATCGTCATCGGCCATGCAAGCCACGGTCGCTCGCGCCCCAGCCCAGCGAGCGCCTGGATGCCGTCTCCCAGGTCGGTTTCGCGCTCGCGCGCGACGATCACCGAGAAGGCGGCCATGTTCATCAACAGGTAGACCGCCAGGTAGAACACGGTTGCCGACACGCCCAGCTTGCTCGCCACAACAACGCCGGCCAGCATGTATCCGGCCTGCGCCACCGAGGAGTAGGCCAGCATCCGCTTCAGCGAGGACTGCCCCAGCGCCCCGACGTTACCGACGAGGATCGTGACCGTAGCGAGCACCGCAAGAGCCGGTCCCCAGCTGGACTGCGCGTTGATCAGGGCGACGTCGAAGAAGCGCAGGAACACGCCCAGCGCGGCGACCTTGGTGGTAACCGCCATGAACGCGGTGACCGGCGTCGGCGCTCCCTCATACACATCAGGCGTCCACTGATGGAAGGGCGCCACGGATGCCTTGAAGCACAGCCCCGCGACACATAGGGCGATGCCGGTCAACGTCAACGGGTCAGTCGCAAGGCTGCCATTCGACAGTGCTGTTGCGATCGCAGCGAAATCGGTCGAGCCGGTCGCCCCATAGATCATCGCCAGCCCGTACAGCAGCGTCGCCGAACCGACCGACCCGACGATCAGGTACTTCAGCCCCGACTCCAGCGAGTGCTCGCGCCGCAGTTCCGTCGCGCACAGCACATACAGCGGTATGGACAACAGCTCCAGCCCGACGAACAGCGCAACCGTGTTCTGGGCGCTGGCCAGCAGCGACATCCCACCGATCGATGTGAGCAGCAGCGCGTGGAACTCGCCGTGCGCCGCTTCCCGCGCCGCCAGCGAGCGCCACGCCAGCAGCACCGTGCACGCGCCACCGCCAATCAAGATCAGGTTCAGCGCGAGCGACAGATCATCGACCCGCAACGCCCCCGACACGATCGACTTTTCCGCGTTCCACTGCCAGATCGTCAAGCCGAGCGCCGCGCCCAGCGCAACAAGGCTGAGAAGGGGAACGAGCTGCGCGCGCACCCAGCGCGAGCCGATCAGGCCCACCATCAGCACGATCACCGCACCGCCCAGCAGCGCGATCAGCGGCGAGAGCCCCGCAAAGTCGACGTGCGGGCCTTTCAGGTGGGCCGTGGCCATCGCGGGGGAGAAGAGCGGCACGGAGCTCATCGCGAGTCCCCATCAGCCACCGCGATCGTCTGCGCGCTGGCGCGGACGCGAGGGAGGGCCACGTCGAGCGCGGCCGTGTTCGCCGTGCCCGTGAAGAAATGGAACTGGGCGTGTGGGTTGGCCGCGATGGCCTGCGCCTCGAACACCGCGCTCTTCACCGAGCCTTCGCTGCGATGCAGAGCCAGCTGCGGGTAGAACGCCAGGAACAGGATCACGAGCACCAGCGGCACCAGCACTGCGCCGTCGCGCACGGAGATCTCACGCGACTGCACGCTCGAGCCTGCGCGGTTGTGCATGGCACGGATGAACAGGCGCAGCGCGTACACGCTCGCCATCACCACACCGCTGAAGGCGATGATCGCGATCACCAGCTTGGCTTTGAAGACGCCCAGCAGGATCAGGAACTCGCCGACGAAGTTCGAGGAGCCAGGCATCGCCAGCGTCGCCAGCGACACGATCAGGAAGATGCTCGCCAGCACCGGTGCGCGGAAGGCGATGCCGCCCATCTCGCGGATGTCTTCTGAGCCTCCCGCGCGACGGGCGAGCAGTGCGGCGATGAACAGCGCCGGCGCCACCACCAAGCCGTGGTTGACCATCTGCAGCAGCGCGCCCTGGGCGCCCTGCGGGTTCAGCGCGAAGATCCCCAGCGTGATGAATCCCAGCTGCGCCACCGAGGAGTAACCAAGGATCAGCCGCGCGTTGGTCTGGCTGAACGCCTGCATCGAGCCATACACGATCGACAGCAGCCCGATCACCAGCATCAGCGTCTGGAAGTGCACCGCCGCCTGGGGAAACAGCGGCAGCACGATCGCCAAAAAGCCATACGCGCCGACCTTCGAGAGCACGCCTGAGAAGACCATCAGCACCTCGATCGGCATTGCCCTATAGCCGTCGGGCATCCAGCCGTGCAGCGGGAACGCTGGCATCTTGACCAGGAACGCGGCAGCGAAGAACAGGAAGATCCACTCCTGCGAGCCAGTGCTCAGCGGCAGCGCCTGTAGCGTTGACAGCACGAACGTGATGTGGCCACCGCCCTGCTGGGCTGCCAGCACGCCAGTGGCGATCGCCGCCGCCAGCATCAGCAGCGAGCCCACCAGCGTGTAGATGACCAGCTTGATCGTCGCTTTGACGCGATCCGGACCCTGCCCCCAGCCGCCGATCAGGAAGTAGAAGGGGATCAACATCAAGTCGAAGAACGCCACGAACAGCGCCAGGTCCTGCGCCAGGAACGCGCCCAGCACAGCCGACTCAGCGAGCATGAAGTTGAAGTAGAACAGCGCTGGGCGGTCCAATGATTTGCTCCCGCCCGCCCCGCTGCGCAGGTTCGTAGCCAGCGTGGCAGCGGCGAACAGCAGTGTGGTCAGGCCCAGCAGGAACACGTTCAGCCCCGTCACCGCGAGCTTGTAGTGGATTCCCAGCGTCGCTATCCAAACGACATCTGTCACGTGCTGCAGGCCGCCGCCCGGTTTGTAGTCGGCGATGTAGCCAATCACGAGCCCCAGCGCCACCACCGAGCCGAGCAGCGCCAGCACGCCAGGCACGCTCCAGGACCCGCGCCTGGGGCTCTCGCCCGGTGCGTCGCTCTGCGCCGCGCCAGCGGCTCCAGCACCGCGGGCACTCACACCTGCCACGAGCGCCCCCAGCAAGCCGCATGCCGCCGGCAGCCAAATCAATATCGAAAGAGGGGGCATTCTCAGATTAGGTCTGCAGCAGGAAGTAGAAGCCGACGCCGGTGACGCCAAGGACGAGCAGCGCCGCGTAGTAGCGCACGAAGCCGCTCTGCGCCGCTCGCACCGCCGCCGATCCAGCGCGGACGATCCCAGTGGTGCCGCCAACAAGCGTGTCGTCGACGAACACGCGCTCGAACGTGTCGCGCGCGAATGCGCCCGCGGCGGCCATCGGGTGCACGACCACCGCGTCGATCAGCTCGTCGAAGTACCACTTGTTCACAAACAGCTCATACAGCGGTCGCGTGCGCGCTTGGATCGCTGCGGATGTCCCCGGCCTCGCGACCCAGATGCGGTAGGCGAGCGCGATGCCCGCCAGGCCGATAAGCGTGCCGAGCGTCAGCCCAAACACCAGCAGCCCGTTTTTGGTGTGCGGTTCATACAGCTTCGAAGTGGCAAACGACGGACGCAGGAAGTCGTCGATCACAAAATCCACTTTCGGGATCTGAATCAGGCCCGCGCCAACCGCCCCCAGCGCCAGCAGGCCCATCGCGATGCGCATCGGCAGCGCGCGCTCAGCGATCGCATGGTTGGGGCCCGGGAAGCCCACATCCGTGTCCTCCTCCTCGCCGTTGGCGGGATTGCGCGGCACCTCAGCGTGGTGCAGATGCCCACCTTCCAGCTCGCGCGCCTCCGCCACCGGCTCGCCGTGGAACGCGCGGAAGATCATGCGGAAGGTGTAGATCGCAGTGAACAACGCACCTACATAGCCTGCTACGTACAGGATCCAGTGCCAGCCGCCACGCTCGCCCGTCACCAACAGGATCTCGTCCTTGGAGAAGAAGCCCGAGAACGGTGGGATCCCCGACAGCGCCAGTCCGCCGATGATGAAGCACGCGTACGTGAACGGCATCGCCTTGCGAAAGCCGCCCATCTTCTCCAGCGACTGCTCGCCGCCCATCGCACCGATCAGCGAGCCCGCCGCCATGAACAGCAGCGCCTTGAAGAACGCGTGCGTCATCAGGTGGAACAGGCCAGCCGCGTACGCGCCCACCGATACGCCCATGATCATGTAGCCGATCTGCGACATCGTCGAGTAGGCAATCACGCGCTTGATATCCGTCTGCGCAAGGCCGATCGTGCCCGCAATCAGCAGCGTCGCCGCGCCGATGATCGCACCCACATCCTGAGCCGCCGGTGCCAGTTCGAACAGCGGATGCATGCGCGCGATCAGATACACGCCCGCCGTCACCATCGTCGCCGCATGGATCAGCGAGCTGACCGGCGTCGGACCCTCCATCGCGTCCGGCAGCCACGTGTGCAGCGGGATCTGCGCGGACTTCGCAAACGCGCCAATGAGCAGCATGATGCAGCCCGCGACCAGGTCGCCGTTGTCTGTGGCGTGGCCAAATGCGCCGGTTTCAGCGGCATGGAACGTCTTGAGGAAGTCGAGCGTGTGGGTGTGCTTGAAGATGAAATAGGTCCCCAGCACCAGGCCCACGTCGCCAACCACATTGATCACGAACGCCTTGATGCCCGCTTTCGTCGCCGTCGTGCGCCGGTACCAGAAGGAGATCAGCAGGTAGGAGGCGGCGCCCACGAACGCCCAGCCGACGATCAGCAGCAGGAAGTTGCCCGCTAGCACCAGCAGCAGCATCGAGAACACGAAGAAGTTCAGGTAGGAGAAGTAGCGGACGAAGCCACGGTCTTTGTCCATGTAGGAGATCGAGTACAGATGGATCAACGTGGACACGCCGCTGACGACGAGGATCATGAACACCGACAGCGGGTCCACCAGGATCGACATCTGCGCGTCGATGCCCGTCGTCGACGCGTAGTTCCACAGCGACGAGACGATCTGGCGGTGATCGCTCGCGTGGCCCTGCAGCGAGATCAGCGCGCCAAGCGCAGCCAGGAACGCCAGGAAGATCGCAGCCGTGCCGATCCATCCCGCGCTGCGCCCCGGCAGCACGCGGTAGCCGAATGCCGTGATCAGCATGCCGAGCAAGGGGAACGCCAGCACCAGCCAGCCATACGTGGTGGTGCTCAATTTGCCTCCTGGAAAGGGGTGCGCTGCCATGGGCGCGCAGGCCAAGCCGGGCAAGGACGCAGAGAGCGTGGCGTGCTGTGCACGCGAGCGATCGAGGACGCCGATCCGGCGCAGGCATGCGCGTTCATGGCTAGCCCTGCAGCTCCCGCAGCTCGTCCACATCGATCGGCAGCTGGCGGCGGTAGATGGCGACGATCATGCCCAGGCCGATGCACACCTCGCAGGCAGCGACCGTCATCACCACAATCGCCAGGATCTGCCCGTCGCCGTTGCCCCACATGCGCGAGAACGCAATCAATGCGAGGTTGCCGCCGTTGAGCATCAGCTCCAGGCACAGCAGCACAACCAGCGGGTTACGGCGGGTCATCACGCCAAGCGCGCCCAGCGAGAAGATGATCGCCGAGACCGCCAGGTACCAGGCGATGCTCACGAGGGGTACCTCGATCCAGCCCCGACCCCGACCCCGTTGCCGTTGCCGGTCCTCGCGCCGACGCCCTCCGCAGTTGTGCCCGTTCCAAGCGGGCGCAGCAGGTCCATCGGCGTGAGCACGTCGCGCTCATCCTCCTCGCCCAGACCACCACGACGGCGGGCGAGCACAACGCCGCCCACGGCAGCGATCAGCAGCAGGAAGGAGGCAAGCTCGAAGGCAATGAGAAAGCGCGTCAGCAGCAGGTTGCCGATGTAGGCAGGGGTACCAAACGTCCGCGGTCCAGGAGCGTAGCCCGCGCCATAGCCGCTCGTCGCCTGCAGGCCCGTGCCGAGCAGCGCGATCAGCAGCTCCACCAGCAGTGCGCCGCCGACGATCGCGCCGCCGAGACGCAGCGTCGATCCGCTCGGTCCCGCGGCGCCCGCTCCACGCAGGCGCTCGCCAATCGAGTCGCTCTCACCGCCAACATAGGCAACAACGAACACGTACAGCACCATCACCGCGCCCGCATACACCACCACCTGCACCGCAGCCACAAACTCAGCGCGCAGCAGCAGGAACAACACCGCCAGCGAGATCAGGTGAGAAACCAGCGCGAGCACGCTGTAGAACGGGTTGCGAACGACCACCACCCCGACGGCGCCCGTGATCGCGCCGATAGCGGCAAGGAAAAAGAGGACTGCGCTCATCCCATTTCCGTCCCGTGGGCGTCCTTGCGCAGCCACGTCAGCCGCGGAGCCGCGATGCGGCGACGCTCGCCCGCCGCGTCAGCGGCCGCGAGCGGCGACGTATCGTGGCGGAGCCGCTTCACTCGCCCTCGTTCCTCAGCGGGGTACGCTCGAGCGGCTCCGCGAGCAGCATCTCCTTCGTGAAGATCAGGTCCGTGCGGTCGTAGTCAGAAAGCTCGTAGTCATGGCCCATCGTGATCGCGTCGAACGGGCACGCCACCTCGCAGTAGCCGCAGAAGATGCAGCGGGACAAGTTGATCTCATAGACAGCCGCGTAGCGCTCGCCAGCGGACACGCGGTTCTCGGGCGTGTTCTCGGCTGCGACCACGCGGATGCAATCGGCCGGGCATGCCGCCGCGCACAGCGAGCAGCCGACGCACTTCTCAAGGCTGGGGTGGGTGGGGTCCGAATCCTCGAAGCGGTGCAGCTTGTGGCGACCGCGGAAGCGCGGGTAGACGGGGACCTTCTCCTCGGGGTATTGGATCGTGTTGGTGCCCTCGGCGATGCGCCCGAACGTGGTCTTCAGGCCGCGGGCCGTCTCAACGAAGGTCCGCCATGCGCCGCGTGCAGCACCCGGCGCCGGCGGCCGCTGCACCTCGATCACATCCTCGCCCGGGCTCCAAGCGGTGACGTTCAGGGTGACTGCGGGGGTCTCGCTCATCAGTGTGTGCTCACAACCAGGATCGCGGTGACGAGGGCGTTGAGCGTGGCCAGCGGCAGCAGCACCTTCCAGCCGAAGCTCATCAGCTGGTCGTAGCGCAGACGCGGGAGCGTGGCACGTACCCAGATGAAGAAGAACGTGATCAGCGACATCTTGAACAGGACCACGAGCGGATCGACCCAGCCGGGGGGGTGGATGCCGAACGGCAGCAGCCAGCCGCCAAGGAACACGGTCGTGACGATCCCCGAGACGACGAGCACGTTGAGGTACTCGGCAAAGTAGTAGGAGGCAAAGCGCCCGCCACCGTACTCCGTGTTGTACCCGCCCACTAGCTCGGCGTCGGCCTCAGTCAGATCGAAGGGCGCGCGGTTGGTCTCGGCGAAGCTCGCAGTGAGGAAGATCAGGAAGCCGACGAACTGCGGCACGAT